>Ga0334890_1004800_pt1 | contig 12071 bp, 7 predicted proteins | sample GraSluR1_MG_3_FD_207220 | JGI IMG/M metagenome (GOLD analysis project Ga0334890, IMG submission 207220) | Sludge microbial communities from methane-producing bioreactor in Wageningen University, Netherlands - Granular Sludge_31_08-R1 | ecosystem: Engineered > Bioreactor > Anaerobic > Unclassified... | reverse complement strand
CCGGGCCTCCTTCGTCTCGGCGAAGGCCTGTCTTATCGGGTCGAAGACCTTGGTGTAGGTGGCGGGGTTCGACCGGGGCGTCCTCCCGATGGGGCTCTGATCGATGACGATCACCTTGTCGATCTCAGAGTCGAAGGAGATCTCGTCGTGGAGTCCTGGGGTCTCGCTGGACCGATAGATCCGCCTCATCAGGGCCCGGTATAGGGTGTCGTAGATGAGGGTTGATTTGCCCGAGCCCGATACCCCCGTCACCACGGTGAAGACCCCGATGGGGATCCTGGCGTCGATCTCCTTGAGGTTGTTCTCCCGGCAGCCAAAGATCCGGACGAACTTATCGCTTTGCCTCCTCTTTTCGGGAACCTCTATCCTCTTCTTGCCCGATAGGTACTGGCCCGTCAGGGAGTTGGGGTCGCCCTCGATCTCTCCGACGGACCCCTCCGCCACCACGAAGCCGCCGTGGATCCCGGCGCCGGGGCCCATGTCCACAACGTGGTCGGCGGCCCGGATCGTCTCCTCGTCGTGCTCCACGACGATGAGGGTGTTGCCCAGGTCCCGCAGCTCCTTCAGCGTCTCGATCAGCCGGCCGTTGTCCCTCTGGTGGAGGCCGATGGAAGGCTCGTCGAGGACGTAGAGGACTCCCATCAGGTTCGAGCCGATCTGCGTGGCGAGCCTGATCCTCTGGGCCTCCCCCCCCGAGAGGGTCCCGGCGCTGCGGGAGAGGGTGAGGTAAGAGAGGCCGACTCGCTCGAGAAATCCGAGCCGGGCGCGGATCTCCTTCAGAACCTGCCGGCCGATCTCCGCCTCCTTCTCGGTGAGGGATAGCCCCTCGAAGAGGTCCAGGGCCTCGGATACCGATAGATCGGCGACCTCGGAGATGGACATCCCGGCGACCTTCACCGCCAGGACCTTCTCTTTGAGCCTCCTTCCCCCGCACCGCGGGCAGGGGAGGACCTTCATGAACTTCTCCAGCTCCTCGCGCCGGTATTCGGAGTTCGTCTGGTGGTAGAGCCGCTCCGACTGGGGGATGAGCCCCTCCCACTGACCCTGGTGGGACCAGCTGGCTTCCCCGTTCTTCATCGACATGGCAAACTTGATCCGCTCCCGGGATCCTCGGAGGAGGGCGGACCGCTGCTCGTCGCTGAGATCCTTCATGGGGGTGAATATGTCGAATCCGAAGTGCTTTGCGACGGCGGCGAGGTACTGCCCCCGCCATCCGTCGACGTGGTTGTGGTAGAGGGCAACAGCCCCGTCGGCTATGGAGAGCTCCGGGTCAGGGATGATGAGATCCGGGTCGAACTCCATCTTGATCCCCAGGCCGTTGCACCCCTCGCAGGCGCCGAAGGGGCTGTTGAAGGAGAAGATCCGAGGCTGCAGCTCCTCGAAGACTATCCCGCAGACGGGGCAGGCCATCTTCGAGGAGTAGAGCCTCTCCCGTCCCTGGGGGTCTATGACGAGGAGGAGCCCTCCGGCCCGCTCCAGGGCGGCCTCGACCGCCTCGACGAGCCTCGACCTCTCCTCCCGGGGGTCGAGGCGGTCGATGACGATCTCGATGTCGTGCTTCCGATACCGGTCCAGGTCTACCTCTTCGTCGGTCCTCTGGATCAGCCCGTCGACCCTCGCCCGGGCGAACCCCTCGGCGTTCAGGTCCTTGAGGAGCTGGCCGTATGTCCCCTTCTTCTGCCGGACGATTGGAGCGAGGATCGTCACCATGCCGCCGTTGGAGGATCCGTCCTCCTCGACCTTCAGGGCGGCCTCGACGATCCGGTCGGCGATCCGCTCCGGGGAGCTCGCCTCGATCCTGATGCCGTGGACGGGGCAGTGGGGGACGCCGATCCGGGCGAATAATAGCCTGAGGTAGTCGTAGATCTCGGTGACCGTCCCCACGGTGGACCTGGGGTTCTTCGATGTCGTCTTCTGTTCGATGGATATCGCCGGGGATAGCCCCTCGATGGAGTCGACTTCCGGCTTGTCCATCTGGCCGAGGAACTGACGGGCATAGGCCGATAGGGACTCGACGTACCTTCGCTGCCCCTCGGCGTAGATGGTATCGAAGGCGAGGGTCGACTTCCCCGACCCCGATACGCCGGTGATGACGATGAGCCGGTCTCGGGGAAGCTCGAGGGTGATGTCTTTTAGGTTGTGCTCTCTAGCACCTTTTATGACGATCGATTTCATCTCAGAATCTCGCTTGGGATCATTGGCCTAATGAGCCTGTTGAAGGCCTAAGCTATTGAGAAGATGGGCTTAATACTTTTCGGGCGGCTTGCCCCCGGTTCGCCTCCCAGGCCTCTTTAAATAGGGTCATATCGGCTGCTGGAGAGTTTCTCCGAGATCCGACACTCAAGCGGCAGATAGAGGGTCCTCCCGCGAGCCCTATAAGTCTCCTGACTATCCCGAAGATCAGGATGATGATTCAACAATTTCTATCAGAATTGTTGTGGGCAAAAGTCGTGCACCAACAATTTTTTATAACGTGGCAATACTAACCATATAAGGAGTTTTTAATATGCGCCAACGTGATCTAATCCCGTTCTTTGCTATGGCCTTTCTCATCGCCTGGGGGATCCTCGGCCTTTATATATTTGCTTCTGAGACGATGGTTCGGTTGTTCGGGAATCTTACGGGCGAACACCCGCTGTTTTACCTCGCGGTTTATGCGCCAGCCATAGCAGCGTTGGTTTTGGTTCTTTATCGGCACGGTTTTGACGGGATGCGGCGCTTTCTCTCCCGGCTGCTGTTGTGGCGGACGTCGATTTACTGGTATGTCATGCTGATCCTCGTCGTGCCTTTGGTGTTCTATATATCGGCCCTGTTCAAGGAAGGCGCCTACGAAACGCTGTTTCCATTTGCATCGGTAACGTCTTATCTGTTGGCGCTGCTCCTCATGGCCATCATGGGGCCAGTCGAGGAAGTTGGCTGGCGTGGACTGGCGCTACCGCTCCTCCAGCGTCGTATGGCGCCCATCTGGGCTGCCCTCGTGCTGGGTGTTATCTGGGCGTTCTGGCACCTTCCTGCTTTTATGCTCGGCGGCACACCGCAAAGCGCCTGGTCATTGACGCCATTCTTCGTAGGCACCGTAGCCCTGAGCGTCATCGTGACACCGCTCTTCAACAATTCGCGTGGCAGTATCCTGCTCCCCGCGTTTTTCCACCTGCAGGTGATCAATCCCCTATGGCCGGATGCTCAGCCTTACGATACCTGGCTGTTCGTGGTTGTTGCTGCTCTGGTCGTCTGGTTTAACCGAAAAGCCATGTTTACCAGAGAAGGTGCTGTCACATGGGTTATTCCATTGGCTGAAGATAATTCCGATTAACCTCCGGTCGAGGTCCGTCATTTAAATACCCTTTAAGCAGGGACGATCTGGATTTTGTGATCTAGAGGGGTTTTCATGGGTCATCGGTTAAGGAGTCTAAGCCACACAATATTGACATTTTTCACACGAATTATTCGTTGATCCAGTCGGGGATTTTCGGCTCTTCCTCTGCCATCCCAGGAACCATGGCCTGGGCAGTAAGAGCCGCAGCCAAAGACAAAATAAATGCGACTCGGACCCATGGGTCATCGGTTAAGGAATTTAAGCTACACAATATTGCCATTTTTCACACGAATTATGCGTCATCTAGATTTGATCCGATTTCAAGACTGACTTGCTGTAGCCTTTTTGACCAAGCCAATCTCACCGTACTTGCTACCGAGATCGCTGCCTCATTGCGATTCTTCTCTTAACCGATGACCCATGGACTCGGACCTTCTTCCATGCTCTGTCGATGTCTTCAAACATGCCTCCATTGGTCATCGGTTAAGCCAAACAACCGCATTGAATTGCCCGCCGATAGCGGTTCTCTAAGACAAACAATTAAAAATTTATCTAAATCGCCTGCTAATCCCCACGTTTAGATATCACACACAGGGTATTCATCGCGTCGTTTTTCATGGCATAGGGTATATTGAAATATAATTTAATAATGAAAAGAATAACTCTTTACATAGAAAACTATCAAAATACCCTTAACCGATGACAAATGAACATGCCTCTCCCTCACGCAAGTATCTTCTCTCTCGAACCCCACACCGTCTATTATGCCCAGAGCAGACCATCTCACAACATAAAGTCAGCGCTGCCTCTAAAATTTTTGCCCGCCATTTGCCAAAAGGCCGTTTCGGAGAGGACTTCTCCTCTGCTCCTCATCTCGCCTAGCGGGCTTGCTTCGACACCCGATCGGTTTGAAATATCCGACTGCTTTAGGACTTACGCGGTTGGATTGCCTAACGTGGAACATCTTGAGCAAATGTCTCATTATAGGGCCTAAAAACTCGATTTATCCAACTTGAAGGGCACAATCTAAAAATCGAGTGATATACGGTTGTTGAGAACAAAACAATCTCTCATTTTCCCCTTTTCCTTTAACTTGTTCACGAATATTGGGTGAATTCAAATTTATTATTCTACAAAGTTTTTTAAGTGGATATATTATTTATAATATTAAATTGAAATCCGATAGCTAAGGCCAATCAATTATGTATAATGCTATTTATATTAAAATTTCGTTACCCCGGATCCAGGAAAGGAATGAACATGAAGAACGCTTCTAGTAACGTTTTTTCAGGTTTTCCGAACATCCCCGCCCTTTTCAGAGCAGAAAGCCTCATTTGATCTTCAATTCCTCCGGTCTTTAGCTGCCTCTTCCTGTGTGTCTTGAGGCTTGTAGAATAATAATTTTCTATGGCGTTGTTTGTAGCTGGGGCACCATCCACAAAGTAAAACGCTGTAAGATTCGGCCATAGCTCTTCGATTTTCATCAATCTTTTTCTCACAGCTATCTCGAACGAGTCTATTCTGCTCATTAGGATATTAAAATTATTTTTAGAATCATGATACCGGCATTCCGCAGTAAGGCTATGCAAAATTAAGAATTTATTGCTTGCCAAAATGTGCATAAATTCAAACGTTTAACTTAAATTTTGTTTAAAATAATTTTACTAGAATTTGTCAACACGATATTAACAATTCAGTATATTATAAAAATTTAATAATTATATTCTTAGTCTTTATGAAGCTGGCCTTATTTGATCTCTATACAGAGTCGATTGATATCTATTCTCAAAAAATCGATAGCAAGAAAATTAATGAGCGTTCAAACCGTTAATGCGAAATGCCGGATGATACAGTCTCTGTTCCAGGTTCTGGTTGTTCTTTCTGCGTTCATGGGTCATCGGTTAAGGAGTTTAAACTACACGATCTCGCCATTTTTCACACGAATTATGCGTCATCTAGATTTGATCCGATTTCAAGACTGACTTGCTGTAGCCCCTTTGACCAAGCCAATCTCACCGTACTTGCTACCGAGATCGCTGCCTCATCGCGATTCTTCTCTTAACCGATGACCGATGCATTTGACTCTCAGGTCTCCCGTCAACTGCGTAACTCCTATGCTTGAAGAACCAACTAAACTTAAGAAGAAAAAGAAGAACCAGAAAAATCAAATTGCGTGGGGCCCGGTTCGACAAAAAGAGCGAGGGTTCACTTCATCCCTGACTTAAAGTTAGGGTATTCGCGACCCTCCGCATTCCCTAAATGGCAAATGACCGAGTAGCTTCTCCGCCTTTTGAAGTGCTCAGGGTCTTTGGAGCTCATTCATAATGTTCTGAGTGCAAAGATTGCAGGTCTTGGCATGTTCTGCGAGATCGGCGATCGAGATTATTCCAACAGGTTCTCCTTCCTGGACTACGGGAAGCCTTCGATAGCCGTATTCACCCATGATCTTTCCTGCTTCATGGATATCCGCGTCTGGCGAGATCGTTGCAGGGTCCTTGGTCATGAAATCGGCGACCTTTACCTCAGAGGGGTTCTTCCCGGCTGCCACCACCTTTGTAACTATCTGTCTATCGGTGACAAGGCCTTTAAGCACGCCGAGCATTTCATTATCACTAACCAGGACTGTGCCCACTTTTTCGGACTGCATCTTTTTGGCGGCCTCTTCAGCTGTTGCCGAAACGTCGACGAATGCCAGGGTTTTCGTCATCTTCTCTTCTACTTTCATAAAAATCCCCCTTAACTAGTTCTCGGAGATCTGATAAATAACTTTCGATTTTCAAGGCGATATTTTTCCGGGACTAAAACGGCGAATTATCCCATAAAGGCCCTTCTTTGCCCAAAATTGGATATAAAAAATGGCCTATCATAAATTTATATAAAATTAATGTAACGGATTTTGAAGAATCTTATCAAAATGCTTATATAAAAGAAAAACAACAACAGTTGATCAATCATCTTCTGGATAGTGTGGTACAGATGGAAAAATTCGATCTGATCGTAATAGGCGCGGGGGCGGGGCTAAGTGTAGCATCTGACGCTCTCAAAGAAGAGAAGCGGGTGGCTCTGATGGAGCACGGACCTCCGGGCGGAACCTGTTTCAACACCGGTTGCATCCCTTCGAAGATGCTGATCTATCCCGCAGACGTCATCAGGACCCTGGAAGATGCCAGGGCCGTCGGGATCGAGGGTCATATAGACCGGATTGACATCAAAAAGATTATGGATCGCACCCATTCGGTGATCGGCAAGACTCGTTCGGATATGGAGGAGCAGATAAGATCTGAGGAGAATCTGACCTGGTATCGGGAAACGGCAGAGTTTGTGGGCGATTACACCCTCAAATCCGGACACTTCACCCTGACCGCCCCAAATATTGTAATAGCGTCCGGTGCAAGGTCCCTTATTCCGCCCATCCCGGGCCTCAAAGAGGCGGGGTTCATAGACAACGTCTCCCTCCTCGATCTGGATAGGTTGCCCGAAAGCATCATCATCGTAGGCGGTGGATATGTAGGATGCGAGTATGCCCATTTCTTCTCCGCGGTGGGAACTATAGTCACCCTGATCGGAAGAAATCCCAACCTTCTTCCCAACGAAGATCCGGAGATATCCTCCATCGTCAAGAGTGCCCTCTCGGAGAAGATGGCTGTATACACCGGCCACGAAGTTTCCAGAGTGGAGAAGGCCGGCGAAAAAAAGCTGGTTTACGCCCGGAATATCGAGGACGAGTCCAGAGTCGAGCTTGAGGCGGAGGAGATACTGATGGCCGTCGGGAGGAAGTCCAACTCAGATCTCCTCAAGCCCGAAATGACCGGATTAAAGACCGACTCCGGGGGATGGATCGTCGTGGACGAGTATTTACAGACCGCAAAGCCCGGAATATGGGCGATCGGCGACGCCACTGGAAAGCATATGTTCCGCCATACCGCCAACTACGAAGCGGACGTGGTATCCCATAACATGTTAAAGGCCGGGGGCAAAGAGGATCGAGAGGCGGTCGATTACCACGCTGTACCCCACGCGGTCTTCACCTATCCGACTGTGGCCGCCGTTGGGATGACCGAATCGGAGGCTTCGGAGGCGGGATACGAGATCCTGGTGGGAAGAGCGAGGTACATCGATGCCGCCAAAGGCATCGCCATGGCCGAGGAGAAGGGATTTGTCAAGGCGGTGGTCGAAGAAGATACGGGGAAGATTCTGGGAGTCTCCGTCGTGGGCTCCGAGGCCCCGGCTCTGGTGCAGCAGGTGGTTTACATGATGAATACCGAGTATCAGGATTTGATGCCGCTTATCAGATCCCAGGTTATTCATCCCACCACAAATGAGGTCCTTTACAACGCCTTCGCGGATCTGGAGCATCCCCACCATCATGCCGAGAAGGAAGAGAGGAGTTCTCAGATCGCAAGTTCTGAATGAGAACTCGGGGTCGAACGTCACCGTTCATCTATCCCTCCCCCTTCCAGGGCCAACGTCCCTCGACCTCCACATGTAAAGCCCAGCTCAGCATAGTCCGGATGACGATCAATAGACCGAGGCTTGTGAGGTGGATCAGATTGAGTTCGATCGTAACTGTCTTGATTATGTCGGCTGCTACCAGTATCTCCAGGCCCAGGAGCAGAGTCTTGCCGATCTTGATCCTCAGAAGATCCTGAACCTCTGAAGAGTCTTTCTGCTTCATCCTGCTTTGAAGATATCCGATAGTTGCCGCCGTAATGCCCAGAAGTATTACCGCCACTCCAAAGATCTGCAAAAGTAAGCTGGCCGCCTCGATCCACACCGGGATGGTCAAAAACAGATCTCTCATAAAAATATAACTTTCTTATCTCTGTTCTCGAAAGGATGTGATCATCATCGAATCGAAATTAGTATTATAAAAAATAGAATATATCCGATGTATTCGATGATTTGTCACTTCTCTTCGGCCTTCTTCATCTCTTTATGCATCTCTCTTGCGTGTTTCATCATCTCTTCTTTGGTCGCAAATGTCTTACCACAGATCTCGCACTTAAACTCCTCGGCTATGATCTCACCTCTTAATTTACTTTTACTTCAAGGTTTTTCTATCTTTCGGTCCGTCTCTATATCAGCATCCACTGGTCATCGGTTAAGAGAAGAATCGCGATGAGGCAGCGATCTCGGTAGCAAGTACGGTGAGATTGGCTTGGTCAAAGGGGCTACAGCAAGTCAGTCTTGAAATCGGATCAATCCTAGATGATGCATAATTCGTGTGAAAAATGGCAATATTGTGTAGCTTAAACTCCTTAACCGATGACCCATGTATCAGCATCAAGAAAGATCGATTCCAAGTTCAACCTTTTTTTCAATGAAATTGGTGACGGCATCGATAAACTCGGCATGACTCCAGGTCAAAGGCGCGACAGACACCGACTCTCCTGTAATCGGATGGACCTGCTCAGGCATGATACCCGTCTCCAAGGAGCAATCTGCAGCCCATCTGATGAGATCATAAGCTCTTCTCAGATCTTCGTCTCCCTTCGCCTGGGCGATATACCATTTGGCAAGCCATAGGGTGCAGATCGGCCAGGGGTTTCCGACTCCTTCGTGCACCTGCCTTCTATACAGGTCGCCCTGATATCTGGCAAGGCCGCCTATTCCGTCTACCCAGAGCTTCTGCTCCACATTTTCCATGGTCCTGACCACCCTCGGATCATCGGCGGGCAGAACTCCGAACTCGAAGATGGCGTAAACGCTGCTGTCCACAGTATAGTCAAGCCTCTTTTTATGAACGTCCCTCCCCTCATATTTTAGCCCGCGGAGGATTGTCCTCTCCTTCGGATCGTATAGCTCGCTCAAGATCAGATCCTTTATCTCACCATAGCCTAATTTGCAGAGCTCGCAGATTGTGGTGTCTCCGAAGAGCTGGGCCAGATTTTCGGCCGCGTTCAGGCCTGCATAGACCGCCGAGGCTGTAAAGGCGAAGACGCCCCTATCCTCCTCCCAGAGGTCGTAGCTCTTCATGGGCATGCCATTTGGATAGCGATAGTCGTTCATGAACTCGGCCGCTTTCTTGACCAGGGGATCGTACACCTCCCTGATGAACTCCAGATCTTCTGTCGATCGGTAATACTCCCATAGCGCATAGATCACAAGAGCCGTCTCGTCCTCCTGTATGGGCAGAGCTGGAGCGCCATCTTCCACCCAGGGATGCCAGCTGCTGCCCAGAGTTCCGTCGGGGTTGTACTTGTGAAGCAGGCATCCCGTCCACCAGAGAACGTCCTTACAAAATCTGAAGAAGGGCTTGGCGAAGCCTGGAAATCCGGCTCTGATCATGGCTAGGGAGGCGAGAGCGCCATCCCGGGCCCACATATAGCTATAGGTGTCCCTGTTGAATACCGTGTTATCTGAGTCGTTTGCGGCCAAGATGGCCCCATCTGAGTCCGTCTGCGTCTTGATGATCAGAAGGGATCTCCTGTATAGGCTGGCCAGATCCTCGTCCAACCCGGAGAGATCGGTGGTGGTATCGTTCACCCAGGATCTTTGGCAGCCTTCCGCATGTTGCATTAAGGCCTCTGGCCCCTCTTCCAGGATCAAATTGTTCAACTTATAGACTTCTTTGAAATTCATACCTGCGGTCATGCAGTAGTAGATCGTCTCTTCCCCCTCTGCCGGAATTTGCAGGACTACACCCACCGTCGAGTCCACCCTTCCCTGGGTCACTGGATTTTTGGACAGGACTCCGTCTTCGGCATCTCGAAAAGTGCCCTCAAAGCCATCGCTTTCGGCAAGCCCTATGGCGTAGTCGTCAAGATCGCTCTTCGAACTTCCACCCTCTCCGGATTTCAGAACCCCGATCAAGAAGTATCTGGCCCTCTTGTAGTGCACCACTACATTGTGGTCCATCTGATAGACTGCAGTATCGCCGATGCCATCGCCGTAGAGATGGAAATCGTTGTGAAAGAAGACCCGGAATTCTCTATCACTATCTTCGAGGTTTCTGATGGTGATCTTTCTCAGGAAAATATCTGCCTCACAGAATACGTTCTCCTCGAGCAAAAGATCGACGCCGAGATCTCCGTTCGTTGCCTTGTTCTCGGTGACCAACGTGTCGTTTTTATAGCCTAAACTTCTCTCCCAGCCCTCTTCGTTGATCCAGGAGAGCCGGCCTTCGACGTAGACGCCCACCCTCTGAGCATGACCGAGGAGGTGATTTTCCTGGCCGACGTGAGGAAAATATATGTCCCTCACTTGAAGCCATTTGTCGATATTAACCAGCAAAGACTGATTTCCCAGGGCGATATGTCGGGTCATATCTTCATCCTCCCCCTGATTGGCCGCCATCGAGATCGATTACCACCTTTATGTTGTCTTGCATAGAGGATAATGCCTCTTTGAAATCCTCCAGAGGATATCTCGCTGTGATTAGCCTTGAGAGCACCCCCGGCCACCTCTCCTCTATGGCCAGCAGGTCAACAATCCCCCGTTCAAAATCCCGCCGATGAGCGTTGACCGTCCCCACCACAGCCTTATTTCCGAGGACGAGCCCCTGGTTGAAACAGTCGCTACAGATCTCCATCCGCTTGTCTCCTCCCGTAATCGAGGCCAAGACCACCACTCCGTTTGTTCCCACGACCATTATGGAGTGCAAAGCTACAATCGAGCTGCCCGTCTCTTCGACGATCAGGTCGATCTCTTTTCCCACTGCCTTGGGGATATCGTGGAGGTTGGTCTTCTCGGTGTTGAAGTGAAGTATTCCCAGGTCTGAGAAGATGCCGGCCTTATATTCATCATCGGATCGATCGACCGATATCACACCCAGGCCTCTGAGCCTGAGGAGCATGGCCGTAAGAAGGCCCAAGGATCCTGTGCCCGTGACCATCGAGACCTCCGGGTGCCAGGTCAATCTCCTCTGGACGGCGAAAGCCATCCTGACCGCCTTTTCGGCCACGCTCATCGGCTCCAGGAGTACGGCCAGGTCGCCGAGCTCGGGAGGAACTTTGATCAGAAATGCCTCATCTTCTACATAACGCTCAGAGAGGAAGCCGTGCTGACCCTTCAATCCCCTCTCAGTATATCCGCCTTTGAGGCACATATCGTACTCGCCGGCGAGGCAGTTGATGCAGTCGTCAGGCCTTCTGACGGTGGCCACCACCATATCTCCAGGACGAAGGGATTTGACATCCTTCCCCACCCTCTCAACCCGGCCCAGAGACTCGTGGCCCGGTATAATCATCTCTTCACCCGGTGGAGAGGAGCCATAGTCTCCATCAAATATATCCTTATCAGTCCCGTCGAGACCGACAGAGCGGACCTTTACGAGAACATCTTCGTCTCCGAGATCCGGCAGATCGATGTCGATTAACTTAGCGCTATCCTTCTCTTTGGGACGGACTGCTATAGCCTTCACGATATCCTCAACTCCGATCAAGTTAATATCTATATGACATTTCTTATATCTTCTCCTTTGATTTTTACATTATAAATCCTCTTTCGATCGGCTTAAGAGCATGCCATAGAAATGCATTGGTCATCGGTTAAGAGAAGAATCGCGATGAGGCAGGGATCTTGGTAGCAAGTACGGTGAGATTGGTTTGGTCAAAGAGGCTACAGCAAGTCGGTCTTGAAATCGGACCAAATCTAGATGACGCATAATTCGTATGAAAAATGGCAATATTGGGCACAATCTACTTTTCCAGTGATGAAGTTGGAGGCTGGATACCCCTTCCCAAAAGTTTTTTAATCTTCTGAGATGAAGTACCCAGTGGTACCCTCCTATGACCCGAATACACCTAAACCTGAT
>Ga0334890_1004799_pt1 | contig 12083 bp, 23 predicted proteins | sample GraSluR1_MG_3_FD_207220 | JGI IMG/M metagenome (GOLD analysis project Ga0334890, IMG submission 207220) | Sludge microbial communities from methane-producing bioreactor in Wageningen University, Netherlands - Granular Sludge_31_08-R1 | ecosystem: Engineered > Bioreactor > Anaerobic >... | reverse complement strand
GTAGGTTGTCCATCCTTCATAAGCAACCTCCGCGTTTCTAATGTGGCGCATGAAGGGAGCGGTGCTCAAATCGGCGCTCCACGGAATATCTCTAAATCCATAAGGTTCTCGAACGCCAGATGTAGAAGTTTCCCCTGGATGTGCGAGTAGAATAGAAAAAAACAGCAACAACAATAAAAAACGATGAGGCCTATTCAAAGGTATCTCCCCCCTTCAACCTGACTTAGTCCATGTTTCATGTCGGAAACAGCTCTCTTGATGGTTTCCACGCACGCGTTCGGAGCCTTACGGTACTGATTCCAGGAGAAATGAAGGACTATCCAGCCCATCAATTTCAACTGGTTCTCTCTTTCGAGCTGCGCGTCGAACTGCTTTTTCGGGATCTTCCCGTATGCGTGGTATGTATAGCCGTCCAGCTCGATTCCGAGTTTTTTTCCGTCGGGGAAGATGACCGCGAAGTCTACGAAGTAGTTTTTCCCGTAGGCGTCCCGTTCCCGATACTGAGCCTTGATGCATTTTCTTTGGACGCATTTCTGCAAAACGTCGCGGCAGAACATTTTCTCCTGCTGAGAGCAGATTTTGCCCGAGTCGGAGCTGCACTCCCATCCGTGGCAGGAAAAGGCGACGACGTTTTCGAATTTACGAAGCGTCTCCTCGACGGGGGCGTCGATATCGAGGTAGAGAGATTCCTTTTCTTCGAGGAGCTTTATTTTTTCAACGTAGGTTTCCCTTAGCCTGTCCGTATCTTTTTCTTTCCAGTGCAATCGAAATTGCTTCAGACGGACGTCTTTGTACCGCGCCCGTAGCTTCTTCTGGAATTTCGACAGCTTTCTTAGTTTCAGGCGAACTCTTCCGCCATGAACAGCCAAAAAGATGACCGCCGTCGTCGTGAGAAGGAAAACCATCAGATTGAAGGTTTCGGCGTTGACCCTCACGGCAGCGGTCTACCCCTCTTTCAGTTGTTCTTCATCACCGTCCAGGTGGCGCAAACACAGGCTCAGGAGCTGCCCGACAACAAGGCGTTCGTCCGGGGTAAGGTTCGCTGCCTGAGCTTTTATTTTTTCGCGGGCGAGAGAAAGGAGAACGATCACATCGTCTCCAAGATAACGGATGTTGTCGGGAGAACCGCGCGCGGGGCGAAGGGCGGCGGAAGAGGACGGCGATGCTTGCGGCTCTTCTTTCGGTCTGAGCCGTATTTCAAGCTCACAGGAAAGAACGTCGGCAATGCGACTTAAGAGATCAACGGAAGGGTTGTAGGCGTCGTTTTCTATTTTACTGACATGCCCTTGAGTCGTGGCGGCGATTTCAGCCAACTGCTGCTGGCTGATTCCTCTTTGCTTTCTTAGAGTAGCCAAGGCATTGCCTAACCCTTTCATACAACTCCCCCCTAAGAATATAGTATGTGCTCTTTGAATAAAAAGAGGAAGGTAAAAATATGAATATTTATGGGTTTTATGCATTGACAAAAATGCATTGATCCCATATTATGATTTTCGGGAGGTGTTCGGGATGCGGGTCGAGGTTTTCAAGGAGAGGCTTCGTTTCAATCGCGAGGAGTGGGAAGGCTGGGAAGGGGAGATGTTCGCCTTCGAGAGCGACGTCCGCGTTTCCCAGATCAGGATCCACGAGGGCGAAAAGCAGGTTTTCAACGTGGACTTCGAGGACGGAGAGCCGCTCGACGTGACGACCGCCCCGGAGTTTCAAATGAAGGTGACGTTTCTGTCGGCGGACGGGAAGCGGGAAGGGTTTCAGATTCCCGACGAGGGGATTTCTCTGTATCGGGCGGAGGAAGGGTGGACGAACACGATCATCCGCACGTCGCCCTGCTCGACGCTCTACATAGGCGGGGACGGAACCATGCGCTTGCAGTCGCCGGCTGGATTTTCGCCGGAGCTGGAGAGCGTGGAGTGCCGTTTTTGGGAGGAGGTGACCAATCATGATCGACACAAGGAAGCTGCGGGTTCTGAGGGAGAAGTCGGGGTTGAATCAGGAGCAGGTTGCGGAGAGGGCGGGGATCAGCCAGGAGCACTACTGCAAGGTTGAAAACGGGAAGGGCCTGCCGTCGCTGCGGGCGCTGGCGAGAATCGCAGCGGCGCTGGGGCTGGAGTCGGCGGCGCCGCTGATACCGGGAAGGGGCGGAGAGGGAAACCCTCCGTTAGCCCCCGTGAAGCCGGGGGAGAACGAGGCGATTCCGGCGTGAAGACGCCGGGGGCGGACTTCCGCCTTCTGATCATGGTGCGGGGCGCGGGACGCGCGAAACGGGACAGGCATAAGGGAAAGGGTCGTTAAGGAGGCGCGCAATGGGGAGCAGAATCTTTGGAATAACAGTACCGAGGTTCGGGGAAGAGAAGCTCCGCATATGGATCAGGTGCGGTGACGAGGGGGGGGCTCTGTACACGGAAGGCGGGAAGGACAATCTGTCGTTCGCGGAGATCATAAGATCAAAGATCGAGAATTGGGAGCCGGAGAGGGTTCTCATCAATGCCCGCGGAGGAGGAGAAGCTGTCTTCTGTCGTCTGCGCGATATGGGAGTGGTTGGCATCGAACTTGTACGCCTTGGCAGAAGTCTGAAGACGTTGCTTCTTGAACGCCTGGATATCTGGTCGGGGGGGTGGAGTTTCGAGGAGGAGGACGCCGACGCGATGGCGCTGACGTTCTTAGAAAAGGGGGATGTGAGACGAATGACGGAAAACGAAAGAAACGAAATCAAGCAGGACCTGATGGTGTTCGTGAGGCGCGTATGCCGCGCGGAGACTGGTTCTTTGAATCAGTGTCCGGAAGAGGTGAGAGCTCTCCCGGACATCGCGAGACTCTTGCTGGAACAACCCTATACGTCTTCCTGATGTATTGTGTTGCACTTCAAAACCCGTCTGTAGACCGTCTCGTAGTAATTCGCCACAGTTTCGGCGTCTACAAATCCTTTTCCCTGAAACACTGCCACTACAATATCGCCCGCAATTTCAGGAATTGTTTTAGACATCGGCTTCACCTCCTTTCTTGGGGGGATGAGAGAAGCATAGCACGAAAGAAACGGGACAGGCATAAGGGGAAGGGTCACTGAAGAGAAACGGGAGGAGATTGTAACGATGAGTGAAACAACGGAGAAAAAACAGGAGCGGGTTTGGTGCCATGTTTGTGTTTCGGTGGGTGTCGATGGCGAATCTTCTCAGGTCGACCTGAAGCAGGTGGTCGGCTTCCAGGGGACTATCGAAACGGCGATGAGACTTGTGCCGGATTTCTGGATGAAGGCCCTGGAAGGGTTCAAGGAGATGGCGAAGGAGGAAGGAGAATCAAGCGCCGCCGCCGGGGATATCGAAGCTGTTTTACAAGCGGCCCGACACGAGTTGACAACCCTGCACGGTTGTTTCGTCACGGACAGGCCGGAGATGTTCGCCGATTCCGAGCTTCGTTTCAAGGTCGATGTCTCCGAAGCGATCGCGAAGATAGACTGCGGGCTTAACTCACTCGGAGATAACGAAAACCGGCTTTCTTGACGTAACGGTCGAGAAAACTTCCATGCGAGGAAGCGTTCATCAGTCCTTTGTAGATATTTTCGGGAACGTCGAAGTACTGATAGATCGAACCGTCGAGAAACGCTATTTCGAGGATTCGCGTTTGCGGGTCGTAACCAACGGAATCCAGATTGCTCGAGTTCACACTGGTCCTGATCATGCGCAACACCCTCTCATGGCGGCGGCGAGTCGAGTATACCCCGAAAACGAGGGGCGATAAAGTAAAACCTCGCGAAGGAGGAGTTCGATGGAAGAGGAATTCGGATTTTATCGCTTGAGGCAGGTGCTACAGGTGTTTCCCGTTTCCAAGGACACGTGGCTGGACGGGGTGAAGTCGGGCCGGTTCCCCCAGCCGATCAAGTTTTCCGAAGGAATCGTGTTCTGGAACAAGAGCGACATCCACGATCTGTGCCGCCGGGTGCGGAATGGGGCCGCGGTATGAACCCGAAGGGAGGAAGAAAGATGGTTCTGAGGATTTTCAAGCAGTTGGCGAGCGGCGGTCATGCGGAGGGGCCGTTCCGGAAGCGTCCGGTTTCGAGGATGCGGATGGCGAGGGTGATGCTTTCGTTCTACTGCGACGGCGATCGGCGCGCGAAGGCGGGGCTTCCGGAGCTGTCCGCCGGTGAGCTGGCGAGGTTGGCCCGCGTGGCGGGGCGGAAGGGGTTCGCGTGATGACGCCGTCGGCGGGACGGTGCGCGGCGCGGAGGTTCGGGGAGCGGCTGGTGTGCACGGCGCGCTCGATGGAGGAGATGATGGCGCGGTGCCAGTTCTACAGGCCGGTGGGAACGTCGTGCAAGTACCTGACGCTGGGGTCGTATCACGGCTGCCGATGCAGGAGCGCGGCGGAGTTCGCGCGGGACAAATAAAAACACCCCTCTTGCGAGGGGCGAACACGAAACGGGCGAGGCGCTGACACGCCTTGCCCCTATTCTACCACGAAAAGGGGATTCGCATGAAGAAGACAAGAGTGTTCGACGAGGGGAGCGTTTTCCATGGCGGAGCTTGAGGGCGCGCCCGCCTGCCGGGTAGCCCTGGCGAAGCTGGCGAAGAGCGAACCCGTCGGCAAACCGGCCGGATGCGCCCGCTTTCTGGCGAGGGAGTTCTACACGGATCTTCGCGCGGCGAGGCTGGCCGGTCATCCCTGGAGGCGGATCGCCGAGGAGATGAGTTGCGCGTTGAAGAAGCGTATCCTCTGGCAGACGCTGGCGTTCAATTTCTGCGTCGTGGACAGGGAGTACGAGCGCGAGACGGGCGTTGAGGCGCTTCCCACGCGGGACAAGCGGTTCAGCGGCAACGGAAAAAAGAAGAGATAGGAGCGGATCATGACGGCCGTCCCCGACATCGAACGATCTTTCATCGAACATCTGTCCTCCCTCGGCATCGCCCCCGCGTCGGACGCCGACATCCGCGCCGACGGGAAGAAGCGCCGCTACCGTATCGAGGGGGACAAGCCCCGGGAGAAGAACGGGGAGTACTGCCTGTACGCCGACGAGCACCCGGCGGGATGGGCGAAGAGCTACAGCGCGAAGCACGGCGTGGAGTATTCGACGTGGTCGGCGGGCAAAGACGGCGCGGACGCCGGCGGCTTCAACCAGGCGTATTTCGAGGAGCGGGAGCGCAGGCGCCAGGAGCGGGCGGCGGAGGAGCGGCGGAAGCTGAAGCACGGCGCCCGCTCGGCGAACGCGGCGATCAGGACCATGACGCAGCCCCGGAAGGATCACCCCTATATCCGCCGGAAGGGGCTTTCGTTTCCTCTGCCTTCCGGCGTGGGACAAATCGGATCCGACCTGATCGTTCCCCTGAGAGACGCGAAGGGGGAGATCTGGAACAGGCAGGCCATATCCCCCGACGGGACGAAGATGTTTCTTCCCGGGAGAAAGGCCGGATGCTATTTCGAGATCGAGGGCGACGGGGACGTCGTGTACGTCGTCGAGGGCGCGGCCACTGGTATCACGGTGCACGAGGCGACGGGAAAGCGCGTCGTGGTCGCGTTCGACGCGGGGAATATCCGCCGCGTTGTGGAAGTTCTGGCTTCGACCTACGCGGGCCGGATGGTGATCGCCGCCGACAACGACCGAGGGACGCCGGGCAACCCCGGAATGAAGGCGGCGCTGGACACCGGCGTCGATTATGAAATACCCGTCGTGTTTCCCGTTTTCTCTCCGGAGGAACAGGGGAGCGACTGGAACGACTTTGCGCTGATCCGCGGGATAGAAAAGACGGCGGAAGAGATATTGAAGCAGATGGACGAATGGGCGAACGACCTTGAAACACGTTCGCCCTTCGTTCCGTGGCCGGACGTCGACAACAAGGGCAACCCCCTGAAGACCATCGGCAACGTGCGCGCCATGCTGCGCCACCTCGGATGCACGGTCTGGTACGACCTGGTGAAGAAGCAGCCGCGCTACAGCGTGCCCGGCACGACGTTCTGCTGCGACAACCGGGACAACGCCTTTCTGGCGCATCTCCTTTCGGAGTGCCACAAACACCGTTTCAAGATCGACAAAACGATGATGGACCTGTACCTCTTCGAGATACAGGACGGCTACCGCAGGCATCCGGTGCGGGAATGGATCGTATCCAGAACATGGGACGGAACGGACCGGTTCCGCGCTCTGGCCGACACGCTGAGGCTGGACGAGGGCTTCCCGCCGTCCTTCCGCGATCTGCTGCTCAGGCGCTGGCTTATATCGTGCGTTGCGGCAGTCTTCGCGGGGGATGACGAGAGTCTCCAGTTCCGAGGCGTGCTCGTGCTCCAGGGAGAACAGGCGATCGGCAAATCGCTGTGGCTGCGCTCACTGACGCCGGACGGGTCCGACTGGTTCCTCGGAGGGCTGACGCTCGACGTGAAGGACAAGGACAGCGTCATCAAGGCGATCTCCCACTGGATCGTCGAGCTGGGGGAGCTGGACGCCACGTTCAAGGCGCAGGACATCTCCCGGCTGAAGCAGTTCATCACCCAGGGGGACGACACGCTGCGTCTCCCCTACGCGCCGAAACCGGCGACGTACAAGCGGCGCACGGTCTACTGCGCCAGCGTCAATCCGGGATACTTTCTGGCCGACAGCACCGGAAACACCAGATGGTGGACCATTCCGGTGCGGGAGTGCCGTTTCGACCACGGCATCGACATGCAGCAGCTCTGGGCGCAGGTCCGCTCCTGGTACGCGTCCGGAGAGCGGCACTGGCTGGACAAGGAAGAAACGATGCTGCTCGAACACCACAACGCGGACAGCGCCAAGTCGGATCCCGTCGAGGATTTGCTGTCGCGGCTGTTCGACTGGGACGAATACGAGGACGCCGTCGCCTCCGGACAGGTGGAGTGGCTGACGGCGACGGAGGTGCTGCTGAAATGCAAAGGAATGGACCACCCCACGAAGCAGCAGGTGGACGTGGCCGCGCAGGCGCTGCGCAAACTGACGGGGCGCAAGGCGGAGCGGAAGGGCAAGGCCGGTTCGAAGTGTTACCTCGTGCCGAAGTTCTCCAGGCTGGAGGAGGCGGGTTTTTACTACCGGAAGTAATAGGTGGTCAGATGGTCGGCATGTGGTCAGCCAGGTGGTCAGCCGTTATTTTCCAGTAACGGCAAGGGGTTAGCTGTATCGGCTGACCAGCTGACCAGAAAAACGCGCTAAAACTTATAGAATTTCTTTTTTCTTTTCTTTGGGTTTCTTTTTATGTTTCTTGTTGTTTTGGTGGTCAGATGGTCAGCAAAAGGGTTTTTTCTTAGTGTTTGCAAAGAATTGTAGGCTGACCACATAGGCCGACCACATCGAAAGAGACGGTCAGACGGTCGGCCGGAAACGGGTTTGAAAATCATCCGAACGGAGGGGTTGTCATGACGGTGATCGAGCTGTCGCAGAGGGCGACGGAGCTGAAGAGGAAGCTGGCGCATCTGGACGCGGACATTCAGGAGCTGCCGCTTCACGCTCCGATGCGTTTGAAGAAGCAGGGGGAGTTCGACAGGATCTCCGCGGAGTACCGCCTGACGATGTCGGACATCCTGAAGGCTCAGGGACAGGGAACGCTTTTCGGGGAGGCGTGATCGATGAGGCGGCCCAAAGATCATCTGCATCTCGAGGATTTCATGCGTGAAGTGGCGACGGAGGACGGGCTGACGACGCTGGCCGGATCCTTCGGAAGGGAAAGGGACCCGCTGAGGTTGGAGATGCCGTGGTGGGGGTCCGAAGAACGCACGACGGGAGGAATCTCATGAGACTGGTCTACGTGGCGCACCCCTTGCGGGGAAACCCGGAAGCGAACATGGCGAGCATCGAATACATCATGCAGTCGCTTGTGGAGGCTCATCCGGGAACGAACTTCTTCAGTCCTTTGCACGGATACTCGTACTTCGACTGCGCCGGCCCGCAGGATGGCGTCATGGCGTGCTGTCTGGACATGATCGACAGAGCCGACGAAGTGTGGTTCTTCGGCGACTGGGCAAGCTCCGAAGGCTGCACGAAGGAGCTGCTCCACTCCTTCCGTAAGGGGAAGCGGGTGGCGTTCAAGTCGCTTGAGGCGCTGAACGCGCTGGAGGCTTTGGAAACAGCCTTCAAGGTTATGCGGGAAAAGAACTCCCCATGCAGAGAGCGGATCCCGGAGGACGACCCATGTTCCGCCTGATGCGGCTGCCGGACGGGACCGCGCTGCTGATCCGCGTGCGCGACGGATCGGTCGCCGGGAGGATCGACGCCGAATACGTGGAGGGTGTGGCGCAGGTGATGGGGGTGGGGATACCGGTCAAAGCCCCTCCTCTCATCTGCGGCGAGTGCGGAGGAAGGGCGGAAGAATTCAACCCTGAGACAGACCCGTATCCTCTTTGTGTGAAGTGTTGGAACAGGATCATGAGCCAAGGGTATGGAGCTGCGGAGGTGACGGAATGAGCAATGATACGCATGAGGACGCGGTGAAGCTCGCGCTGATAGTGAGCGACATGTACTTGAGGTGCGTCACTGAAGAAAACCTTGAAATAGCGGCTGCATATGCGAGGAGGATTCTCGCTGCGGAGGTGACGGAATGAAAGTCGGATATGGAAAGGTGAGACTTCAGATTGAGGAAGATGAAGACATCCTTGAAATATGGATTGTTTACGATTCGCCATTAAACTACTTGCTGGCAACGGCAACCGACATTACAGAAGCTCGCCGCTTCGTGGCCCTTTGGAATGCTGCGGAGGATAGAGAGTAGACAACGGAGGACGTTGAGGCTGGCATTATCACGACTGACGCTGAAACGCGAAGGATTATCGGCAGGTTAAGCGACCAGTACGAAAACATCTCGAAACACTACAGCCAAAGAGGAGAAACGATCGAGCGCCTCGAAGCGGAGAAGGCGGAGATGCGCAGTCTTCTAGAGTACGTCCGTCTAGCGATTAATAATGAGGTTCCTTATACGTCTTTACGGGAAGAGCCATTCCTAAGGAAGCTGGCAGTCGCCATCAAGAAAGCGAGGGGCGATAAACGACCGACAAAATCGAGCCCGCCTGGCAGAAGGATATTCCACTCCGGTGTCTGCGCTGCGACGGATGCCGCGACATCTCCCCGCTGGCGTACAACGCGTATCACCTGGAAGAAAAGGTCCGGAAGCTCGAAGAGCGCAACGCCTTTCTCGAAGCGCAACTCCGCGCCGCGATGGAGCGGGGCTCGGATTCCTTCAGGGCGAAGATGAAGGAACTGCTCGGAGAAAAAGAACCGAACCGGAGGCGCTGCGGGTGAGGACGAAGACGGACGTGTACCTCGACCTCGCGGACGTGCACAACCGGATCGGCGTGCTGCTCGACAGACGGGCCCGACTTGAACGCGAACTGAAGGAGGTGCGGGAGCGTGACCCGGGAAGAGGCGGCGAAGTGGTGCGTCGAAAACGGAGTCGTCTTCATAGAGCTTTATGACGGATATCTGGTGTACGTGGGAAAAAACGGACGAATCTCGAGGAGGACGGTCGACGATGAAGACGACATTGTACATGGAGGCGGTAAGGACTCTGGGGCCGTCGAACCAGCTGCGGCAGACGCAGGAGGAAGCCGGCGAGCTGATCGCCGCGATCGGGCGCTTCCTTCGGGGGCGGACGGACGCTTCCGTCCTCGCCGAGGAGATAGCGGACATGGAGATCATGGTAGCGCAGGCGCGCCTGATAGTGGGCGACGCGGCGGTCGACGAGCACAAGGCGTTCAAGCTGGAGCGCCTGGGGAACATGCTCCTGAAAGCGAACGAAGAGGCCGCGAATGGGCGCATGCGGATTCGATGAGCGCCGTATCGTCGACGGAGTGCTCCGGGACTTCCCCTTCATCTGCCTCGGAATGAAGCAGCGAAGGGAATACCTGCTCTCCACCTGCGCCCCCGCCGGCGACGCCCCCAGAGTGCAGGGAGGCGAAGCGTCCCCCATCGCCGAGAGATTCATGGAGCGCCTCGCCTTCGACGTCGAATACTGCGAACTGTCGGCCGTCGTCGAAACGATCTCCGACGCCCTGCAGGACCTCTCCGCGAGCATGAGGAGCGTCGTCGAAGGAACCTTCTTCCGGGGACAGTCGACACAGGAGCTGTGCGCCGAGCTGCACGTCGGCGAGAAGTGGATCCGCCTACGACGCAGCTTGAGCTACGACGTCCTCTGCGGCCCCGTCTTCCGGGTGTACCCCGTGGTGCGCCGCTGGAGATCGAGAGAGAGGATGCGCCGCGAGGAGGCGATGAGAACCCTCTGCGGATGAATCTTCGAGAGGAATCTTCAAATTGTGGATAACTTGGGCCTATGCAATGCCCCGGTTTTTAGGCTACACTCTTCAGTATCCCGCACTGTGGAAGAACGCCGAATTCTTCCTTCCCGCAGAAGGCCGCCCTAAAAAGGCGGCCTTTCTCATATCCGGGACAGCCCTCCGGCGGAGGGCGCAACAAAGGCAAACACCGCGCCGGGCAAATCGCTACCTTGACGCCGGTGTCGAAGCAGGGCCGTCTCCCCAGGGGCGGCCTTTTTCATACATTCGAAAGAACAGGAGGTGATACGGATGGCGCGACCTCTCAGCGTAATGGAAGAACGGTTCTGCCAGCTCTATTCCGCCGACATGAAACGCAACGGAACACAGGCCGCCATCGGGGCGGGATACAGCGAAAAAACCAGCTACAGCCAGGCTTCGCGTTTGTTGAAGAGGGTTGAAGTGCGCGCGCGCATCCGGGAGCTGGAGCGCGAAGCCGCGCACGCCGCGACGGACAACCCCGAAGAGCTGCGGAAGCACGTCTACCGGCAGCTCGTCTCGCTGGCCACTTCCGACATAACCGACGTCGTGAAGCTGGTGCAGCCGGAAGACCCGCTCTACGCGCAGGCCCGCGAACAGGAGGCCGAAGGCGCCGAAGGACAGTACGCGCTGCCGTTCGGCGATCCGCTGATGTACGTCCGTCCCACGGAAGAGCTACCGACGGAAGTCACGGCGGCCATCAAGAGCATCCGCCGCACCAAGGAGGGCCTCCAGGTGGAGATGCACGCCAAGGATCCCAGCCTGCGCATCCTCGCCGAAGCCGTCGGGATCGTCAAGGGAAGCGGCGTCGACGTCAGCATCTCCTTCGGCGACAAGCTGGCGAACGCGCGCGAAAGGATGGCGAAGACCCCGTGACCGCGCGCTGCGCGCCCGCCGATCCGCTGGAGGCGTTCGCCGAAGACATGGCGCTCCTCTCCGGGGACCCGCTGAAATGGGTGTACTACGCCTTCGAGTGGGGTGAAGGAGACCTCGCCGGATACGACGGCCCCGACGAATGGCAGAAGGACGTCCTGCGGGAGATCCGGGACGGGCTCTCCCCCGACGAAGCGCTGCAGATCGCCGTCTCCTCAGGTCACGGGGTCGGAAAAAGTTGCATCGTCGCCTGGATCATCCTCTGGGGTCTGTCCACCTGTCCGGACGCGCGCGTCGTGGTCACGGCGAACACCGGCAACCAGCTCAAGACGAAGACCTGGGCGGAGCTTGCCAAATGGCACTCACGATGCCTCGCGGGGCATCTGTTCGAGCTGAAAAGCACATCCGTCGCATCGAGGGAAACGACGCGCGAGCTCACCTGGCGCGCCGACGCCATCCCATGGGCCGTGGAACGCAGCGAGGCGTTCGCCGGACTCCACAACGCGGGGAAGCGAATCTTCGTCATCTTCGACGAGGCAAGCGCCATCGACGACCGCATCTGGGAAGTCACCGAAGGAGCGCTCACCGACAGCGGCACGGAAATCCTCTGGCTGGCCTTCGGGAACCCCACGCGGAACACCGGCCGCTTCCGAGAATGCTTCAGGAAGTACCGTCACCGCTGGAAGCACCGCAAGGTCGACGCGCGGGCGGTCAAAATCACCAACAAGACCCAGATAGACAAGTGGATAGAGGACCACGGACTGGAAAGCGACTTCGTCAAGGTCCGCGTCCTCGGGGAGTTCCCCGAGGCTTCGGACACGCAGCTCATCCCCGTCGACCTTGTCCGCGGGGCCTTCGCGAAAGTGTACCGGCCCGACGAATTCCGGTACGCCCCCGTCGTCATGGGCGTGGACGTCGCCAGATTCGGAGGAGACGCCTGCTCCGTATGGCTCCGTCAGGGGCTCGGGGCGCGACGCCTC
>Ga0334890_1004792_pt1 | contig 12096 bp, 11 predicted proteins | sample GraSluR1_MG_3_FD_207220 | JGI IMG/M metagenome (GOLD analysis project Ga0334890, IMG submission 207220) | Sludge microbial communities from methane-producing bioreactor in Wageningen University, Netherlands - Granular Sludge_31_08-R1 | ecosystem: Engineered > Bioreactor > Anaerobic >... | reverse complement strand
TACCTGTAAGACAAGCGTATCACGATCTGTCAACTATGTGCTGAGCCTACCGTTTGAGTAACTGTCAACTATGTGCTGAGACTTTCCAAGTACACGATGTGCTGAGACTAACCAGGTAGACAGTAGACGGTAGACGGGGGTCCTTTCCCCTGTCTACTATCTACCTTGGAGGCTCTATGATTCGCATCCTGTATTTCACAAATGCGGGGGACATTCGCGCCGATGTCCCAACAGAAGCGTTGCCGGAGCTGTTGCGCGAAACGGCCGGACTCCTGTGGCTGGACATGCGTGAAGAGTCGCCGGAGGCTTGCACGCCCATTTTGCGCGATGTGTTCGGTTTCCATCCCCTGGCGATTGACGACGCACTGGATGAATCGCACGTCCCTAAAGTGGACGATTGGGGCAAATACCTGTATCTGGTATTGCACGCCGTCAGCTACAATGCAGAGGAAAACGACATCGACACACTGGAACTGGACGTGTTCGTCGGTGCAAATTACATCGTCACGCACCATGATACACCGTTGAAAGCCGTAGAGCGTGTGTGGAATCTATGTCAGCGCGACGAGCGCCACATGCAGCGCGGCCCTGCACACCTGCTCTACAAGCTGGCCGACGAGATCGCCGCCGATTACATGCCGGTCATTGAGGATATCGATGTGACCATCGATGAAATCGAGGATCAGGTGTTCGACAACCCCGCGCCGGGCGTCCTGGAACAAATTTTCGGCCTCAAGCGCGCGCTGCTCACGTTGCGGCGCATCATCGGCCCGCAACGCGAGGTGCTCAACAAGCTTGGGCGCGGCGACTACGCCGCCATCCCTGCTGAGTACGGCGTCTTCTTCCGCGACGTGTACGATCATCTGGTGCGGCTGTACGACATCAGCGAGAGCCTGCGCGATCTGGTCGGCGGCGCGCTGGATACGTACCTGTCGGTCATCAACAACCGCATGAACGAGGTGATGAAGACCCTGACCGTCATCACCACGATGTTTATGCCGATCTCGTTCCTAGCCGGGTTCTTCGGGATGAACTTCTTCCAGCCGACCTTCCGGTTCGACGCCTGGACGAGCCAGGGCGCCTTCATCGCGCTTATGGCGCTCATACTGTTCCTTCCCGTGGGAATGTATCTATGGATGCGCAAACGCGCGTGGATGTAGGAGCACGCGGCGAAATTTATACCACGAATCTTCACGAATCAACACGAATTTAGTGTTCTCCGTTCGTGGATATGAGTGCAGATTTGTGGTTTATTTTTGGGAGGACAAAGACTATGATTTTACTTACGTACCAAGCCGTTGACGGTCTGGCGCTGGGCGTCAAGACAGAAAAAGGCATCGTTGACATCAAGGCAGCGGCTCGGGCGCTGAACGCCGACATCCCGGACACACCGGATGCCCTCTACGCACAGGGATTGGACGCCTTGCCTGCATTACAGACATTCATTGCCTCACTGCCCGAATCCGGCGCGTGGCTGTTGGACGAAGCGGCGCTCATCTACGGGCCGTGTGTCCCCGCCCCGCAGAAAATCCTCTGCGTGGGCCTCAACTACCGCCGTCACGCCGCCGAATCCGGCGCGAAAGTGCCCGAAGTGCCCGTCCTCTTCTCCAAGTTCAGCAACGCGCTGGCCGCACACGGCGAGACGATTTCGATTCCGCGCGGCGTGGTCGAGATCGATTACGAGGTCGAGCTGGTCGTCGTCATCGGCAAACCGGCGAAGTATATCGCAGAGGGCGCGGCGTTGGACTTCGTCCTGGGCTACTGCACCGCCAACGACGTCAGCGCGCGCGAGCTGCAAATGCGCACGTCGCAATGGCTGCTCGGTAAAACGTCTGATAAGTTCTGCCCACTTGGTCCGTACCTGGTCACGGCGGACGAAGTCGGTAATCCGCAGACACTGTCCATCAAAAGCTGGCTCAACGGCGAACTGCGCCAGAACTCCACCACCGCCGATATGGTTTTCTCCGTCGCGCAAATCATCAGCTACGCCAGCCGCTATATGACGCTGCTGCCCGGCGACGTCATCCTCACCGGCACACCGGAAGGCGTGATTTTGGGGATGAAGGAAAAAGTCTGGATGCAGCCCGGCGATGAAATCACCGTGGAAGTGGAGAAGTTAGGAAAACTGACCAATTGGTTGGCGGCGGAATAGCCAACAGATAATTCTTGCGCCACACTCTGCGTGTGCGCCAATTATAACATACGAGGTGATACCTATGTCGAAAACTTACCGTAATCCGATTCTACCTGGGTTCTATCCCGACCCTTCGTTCTGTCGCGTTGGGGAAGATTACTACATGGTGACTTCAACCTTCGAGTACTTCCCCGGCCTGCCGATCTTCCACAGCCGCGATCTGGTGCACTGGCGGCAGATCGGGCACGTGCTCGACCGGCCCTCACAACTACCGCTGGACGGCGTGCGTCCCTCCGGTGGGCTGTACGCGCCGACGATCCGCTATCACGATGGCGTGTTCTACGTCATCAACACGCTGGTGGCGGGGACAAAAGAGCACGGCAACTTCATCGTCACGGCGACCGATCCAGCGGGGCCGTGGTCGGAGCCGTACTGGCTGAAGGACGCGCCGGGCATCGATCCATCGCTGCTGTTCGACGACGGGCGCGTGTGGTACACCGGCAACCGCATCCCGCCGCAGGGCGAGCAGTATCGCGGGCACCGCGAAATCTGGCTCCAAGAGCTGGATGTGCAAACGATGCAGCTCACCGGTGAGAAATACGCACTGTTTGACGGCATGATGAAGGACAGCATCCACGCCGAAGCGCCGCATCTCTACAAAATCAACGGCTGGTACTTCCTGCTGATCGCGGAAGGCGGCACGAGCCACAACCACGCCGTCACCATTGCGCGCAGCCGCACCATCACCGGCCCTTACGAGAACAACCCGCGCAACCCCATCCTCACCCACCGCCACCTGGGACAGGATCACCCCATCACCGGCACAGGTCACGCCGACATCGTCGAGACGCAAAACGGCGAATGGTGGCTGGTCTGCCTGGCGATGCGACCCTACGGCGGGCGCCGGCTGGAGCACGTCTTCCTTCCCGATGGCGACCCCAACGAAGATCACTACTTCAACCTGGGCCGCGAGACATTTATGGCGCCGCTCATCTGGGAACACGGCTGGCCCATCGTCAGCCCGGGCAGCGGCAAGATCGAGTTCGAGTATCCCGCGCCGAATCTGCCGGAACACATCTGGCCCACACGCCCGGCCTGCGACCACTTCGAGAGCGCGCGTCTGGACTACGTCTGGAACTTCCTGCGCACGCCGCGCGATGATTTCTACAACCTGACCGAACGCCCCGGCTACCTACGCCTGAAACTGCGCCCGCAGAAGCTCTCCGAATGGGCTAACCCCAGCTTCGTGGGACGGCGACAACAGCACAGCAACTTCACAGCGCGGACGGCTATGGAATTCGCGCCCGGTGCGTCGAACGAAGAGGCCGGCCTCGTGTTGCTGCAAAACAGCGATTTCCACTTCCGTTTTGTGGTGACGGCTAACAACACCATCCGCCTGGTCAAACGCCAAAAGGGCGTGGAAACCATCCTTGCCGAACGCAGTATCGCAGGCGGGTGCATTTACCTCAAGGTGGAGGCGTATGGACAAGCATACAACTTCTATGTCGCCACCGAGCCGGAAGTCTGGCGGCCCATCGCCGAGAACGTGGACGGGCGCATCCTCAGCACCACCGTTGCGGGCGGCTTCGTGGGCGCTTATCTCGGGATGTACGCCAGCAGCAATGGCAAAAGCAGCGCCACCGTCGCCGACTTCGACTGGTTCGAATACGCCTAAAGGCGTGGGATAAAGGGTGTTCTTGGGCGTGCGGGCAGTGCCCGCACGCTCAAGAACACCCTTAAAAAAACGGCTTGAGCCGCCCAGGGAGGGGCCTGTCAATGTTATATCCACTACGTTTCAAAGAAATACTGCGCAATTACACCTTCGGCAACCGTTGGATCACCGAGGTATACGCGAAAGAGGGACTACCCGCAGACCACCGCGTCGCCGAGACGTGGGAGGTGTGCGATCGTGGGCCGGAGTCCAGCATCGCTATCAACGGCGCGCTGGCGGGGAAGACGTTGCACGAGTTGATTGACGAGTATGGCGTCGACCTCTTGGGCCGCGACGTCGTCGACCGCTGTGGGACGCGCTTCCCACTGCTCATCAAGTTCCTGGATGCGTCCAACGTCCTCGCCGAGCAGGCGCACCACAACGACGCGCTGGCAGCGCAGCGCGGCCTGGACGATCCCGGCAAAACCGAGGCGTGGTACATGCTTCACGTCCGCGAGGGCGCGACGATCCACTGCGGCAACGTCACAGGCGCAACCGAAGCTGCCGTCCACGACGCAATTGTGGACGGGTCGATCCGCGAATTGATGCAGGAACACGCCGTGCAACCCGGCGACGCCTTCCTGCTGTATGCGGGCACGATGCACTACTCCGCGGGCGGCGTGCTCTTCTACGAAATCATGCAAAATTCCGACGTTTATATCGCGCTACTTCCACCCGATCCGGTGTTAGCAGAGTCAGAACGCGAGGCGCAGGTTCGCGCCGCTATGGAAGGCGTCCATCTCGAAGACGGCTTCGATTGCAGGACAGCGCCGGTCTCGCTACGCGAAGGCGCAAACAGACGGACGTTCGTTTTGGCATGCACCCACTTCGCACTGGAGCGCCTCGACCTGGGCACGCCGTACACGCTGGAGTGCGATGGTGAGCGGTTCTTCGTGCTCTCGCAGATCGAGGGGACATCTACAGTGGTCTGGGGAGAACAGCGAGAGATACTGCGCCCCGGACACACCTGTTTGCTCCCCGCTACCCTCAGCGTGGTGACGATCGAACCCGAATCTAGCCCGAGCGCGCTGCTCAAATCGTATGTGCCCGATCTGCTGCAAAACGTCATCCGTCCTTTACAAGAAGCCGGGGTCGCGGACGAGGCCATTCTGGGATTGGGTGGCAAGACCGTTTTGAACCCGTTGAACAAACTACTGGAATAAACAAGCACCAACAAACCGGCTCAGGAGGATAGGCTAACCGCGAATCACGCAAATCTGCGCCAACATCAAGAAATCCGCGGAGATCGCGAGATTCGCGGTTTGCGGTCAGGGAGCAGCCACCGTCGCGCACTTCCGGCACTTGAGGACAGCCCACAAGACAACGGCTGAGACAAGTTCCAGAGCAGCGCCGATCAGGAAGACGCTGCGGTAGCCCAGGGCGGCGATGATGTACCCGCCCGCCAGGCTCAATGCGCCAAACCCCAGGCCCATCGCCATCGAAGTGATCCCGTAAGTGAGCGCCCGCCATTCAGCGTCCACTAGCTCCATCTGGAACACTTGCAGGACGGGAATCCACATCGCCGTAGCGAGCTGGTAGCCGATCCGCCCAATGCCGGCGGCGGCCCAATGCGGGATAAGGCCCAGCGGCAGCAGACCGAGTGCGACGCCTACTGTGGTAATCAACAGCGCGCCGCCGTTGTTGTAACGGGCCATCATACGCGGCGTGAGCAGCGAAGCGACAATCGCCACCACCTGCACGACGCTGGTAATCAACCCGATCACCGAGGTGCTCAAGTGCAAGTCGGCGTCCATGTAGGCGTTACAGAAACTCTGGCACGTCGCCCACCCTGCATGGCGGATGAAGATATAGATCGCCATCAGCGCAATCGGCAGGACAGGAGCCGGGCTGCGGGATCTGTCGGCGTGTGTCTTCACCATTGGCGCGGCAGCTTTTTTAATGCGACGCAGTGGAATCAAGGCGACCACCGCCAGCATCGCTCCGCCCCACAAGGCGAGACGATAGGGTGCAGGATCATCCAACGATTGCGCGAAGAGGCCGGCGAACATCCCCGGCAACAACCCGCCGACAAACGTGCCGACGAGCGTGCCTGTCTCCCGAAAAGCGCTACTGAGCGCATATGCGCTGTTGCGGTTCCACTCGGTGGTCGAGGCCATCAGCGCGGGGACGAGGTTTACATTGCACATCGACCAACCGCTGGTGAGAACGACCTGCGAGAAAAAGGGCCAGAAATCGCGCAACGCACGCGGCACAAACTCGGTCAACGGGAGCAGTATCATCCCCACGACGATGATACTTGCGCCGATCAACATGGCTTTGCGTGTGCCCAGGCGTGCACCCAGCGCGCCACTCGGCACGCCCATACTCATATACGTCAATGCGCCCGTGGCACTGAAGATGCCGACGTACTCCGGCCCGTAGCCTAGCCGTAGGACGTAGATCACCCGCAACAGGGCATAGAGGCCAAAAAAACTGATTGCCAGGATACCCGTTACGATAATCAGCAGTCTCGCGTCACGACTGAAATCGTGCATCGAGGGCAACTTTAGCATCGAACCTCCCAGAGAATCGTCCAGGCATACCAGTCACAGGGGCATGCGACCGGCTTGTTTCCATTCTCAGCATTGTACAATAAAATCAGGTAAGCGCCCATCACAAGGAGACAGCAACTATGGTTAAAAAGCTATACATCGGATTGGGGTTATGCCTATTGCTTGGATTTTCTGTTTCGGGCTGCCGCGCCGATCAATCTGTGCCAACATTGAGCGCAACAGCCTCGCCCGCCACGTTGGCCTTGACACCGACGGCAGGCGGCCCCTACTGGCCCACCGCCGGCTGGCGCGTAGCACTCCCCCAGACGCAAGGTATGGATCCCAAAAAGCTACAGCAGATGTTTGCCGTCATCGAGGATCGGACATTGGCGCTGCATAGCCTGGTGATCGTCCGCAACGGCTACATTGTCGCCGAAGTGTACTATCCGCCGTATGAGCAAAACACGCGTCATGAGCTTTACTCCTGCACCAAAAGCTTCATCTCGGCTCTGGTGGGGATTGTGATCGCGGACGAGGCACTCGCAGGCGTAGACGAGCCGGTTTTGGTTTGCTTTCCCGACTACGATTTCGCCAACACCGACGCGCGCAAATCTGCGATGACCATCGAGCATCTGTTGACGATGACTTCGGGCCTGGACTGGCCTGAGGGCGATCCCATCTACCGGCAGTTGTGGGGCAGCCGTGACTGGGTGCAGTTCGTGCTCGACCGGCCGATGGCGACAGAGCCGGGCGGCCGGTTCAACTACAATTCAGGTTGTTCGCACGTGCTTTCGGCCATCATCGCGGACCGCAGCGGGATGCGGACGCAGCAATTTGCGCAGGAACGGCTTTTTGCGCCGCTCGGCATCACCAATGTCAACTGGAGCGTGGACTCCAAAGGTTTGGCCATTGGGGGATGGGGATTGCAAATCACACCGCGCGACATGGCGAAATTTGGGTATCTCTACCTGAACGAAGGTCACTGGGACGGACAACAGATTGTACCCGCCACGTGGGTCCGAACGTCCACCACACCTCACGTCGAGACGGAGGGAACCTTCGATTATGGCTACCAGTGGTGGACGTATCCGAAATGGGGCGCTTATGCGGCCAAAGGACGCTACGGCCAAAACATCTTCGTCATCCCGGAGCATAATCTGGTTGTCGTTTTCACAGCGGAAATGGACAACGACCAACCATTGATCGCGCTGATCGAAGAGTTCATCGTACCAGCGGTCCAGCTAAACGACTGAACCACATCAGGAGGCATGCGTGCGCATACGATTCTCTGGACTATCCCATTTCGTGAACATGCAGATGCGCTGGCTACGCATCAACCAGCTTTCTGCGGAAAACCGCAACATCGTCTACTTCACCATCGACACAGCTCTGCAGGGCATGATGATGGGCGGTATCTTCGGCTTCATCTCGGCGTTCGTCGTGCGGCTCAACGCCTCGAACCTGATGGTGGGGTTGCTGACCTCGTTGCCCGCCCTGGTGATGGCGTTTTTCTCGATCCCGGCAGGATGGATCGTCGAACGACAGCGGGACCTGGTGCGTTATACCAATCTGGTGCGCATCTCCCACCGCGGATCGTTCCTGCTTATCGCTGCGTTACCTTTCTTCGCCCATAGAGGAGTGGCGGAGATCGTCGTCGTTCTCTGGGCGCTCAAGTCCATTCCGGCGACGCTGCTGGAATCGTCGTGGATGGCCGTCGTCGCCGAGGTCATTCCTGCGGAACAGCGCGCCAGGGTTAACGGCGTGCGTTGGGCTATCCTCAGCGTGGTCACAGCCATATCGACCGCGACGTTCGGCTATATTCTGGACCGGTTGCCCTTTCCACTCAATTATCAAATCGTGTTTTTCGTCTCATTTGTCGGTGGGATGGCGGGATTGTACTTCTTCGGCCAATTGCGCATCCCGGAGAACGTCCCGCCGGAGCGGCAGAAAGGCGCGCGCATCCCGCTACAACAACGCGCGCGCACATACCTGCAAACGATGAACGTGCCGGCTTTCATCAGATACGAAATCGGTGCTACGGTTTTACGTATTGGCCTCAACCTGCCGGCAGCCTTGTACACGATCTTCTGGATCCGGCAGTTGGGCGCTTCAGATCTGTTGATCGGCTGGCAAGCCACCGCCGGGAAACTCGCGTTGATCGCCGGTTACATCGTCTGGGGCAGGCTGATCAGCCGCAAGGGATATCGTATCCCGCTCTTGATCTGCTCGACACTGCTGGGACTGTATCCGGTGCTAACCGGGCTGGCGCAGGATCAGCTCTGGCTACCGCTCATCGCTACCGTGCAAGGCTTTTTTATCACCGGCGTCGAAATCGCGTTCTTCGACACCCTCTTAACCGTCGCGCCAACTGAGAGACGCCCGAGTTTTATCGCGCTGAACACGATGTTCGCCAGCTTCACCGCCTTCCTCGCACCGCTGGTCGGGACGTTCCTCGCCGACTATGTCGGTATTCCCGTCGTCTTTTTCATCGCCGGCGGCTTTCATGTGCTCACGGCAGTGCTTTTCTGGCGATTCAAAATCGTGCGTTAATATACGCTTTGACAACCCCGCAAATTGCCCTAAACTCTCTAACAGACTGACGACGAGCAGACTGCAAAAGTTTCACAAACCTGGCTGAGACTTTTGTAGTCTTCGACTTTCGCAAAGGAGCACACCATGACCAAAATCGTCATCATCGGCGCGGGTAGTGGGTTTGGCGGGCGGCTTTCCGTGGACATTATGTCCCGCGAGCCTCTCCGCGACGCTCAAATTTGCCTGTGCGACATCCATCCTGGGCGCCTCAAAAAAGTGAGCGATTACGTACAGCGCACCATCGACCGGTACAACCTGCCCACGAAGGTCGTCGCCTCCACCGACCGGCGCGAGGTGCTGCCGGGCGCGGACTTCGTCATCACTTCGGTTGCCGTGGGCGGGGCTGCCTATTCAGGCTACCCCGCCAGGGAGGAAATTGAAATCCCCCGTAAATACGGCGTCGAGCAATCCGTCGCGGACACCATCGGCGTGGGCGGCGTCTTCCGCTTTCTGCGCACCGGGCCGGTACAGCACCAATTCTTCTGGGACATGGAGGAATTGTGCCCTGATGCCTACGTCCTCAACCACACCAACCCCATGGCAATGCTCACCTGGTTGCACTCGGTGGATTCATCCATACGCAACGTCGGCCTGTGCCACAGCGTTCAGGGGACGACGATGCAGTTGGCGGCGATGGTCGATGTGCCATACGACGAGGTCTCGTACCTGGTGGCGGGTATCAACCACCAGGCCTGGGCGCTCGAACTGAAACACGGCAACGAAGACCTCTATCCACGTCTGCGCCAGTTCGCCGCCGACCCGTTGCACATCGTTGGAGAGGAGGTGCGCTTCGAGCTACTCAAGCACTTTGGCTACTTTGTCACCGAGAGCAGCCACCATAACTCCGAGTACCTGCCCTATTTCCGCCAGACGCCGGAGTTGCTGGCGCGCTTCGGCCTGCGTCTGCGCGAAGTCCCAGATATGCCGCGTAACGTCCGCGAGTGGATGAAGGATACCGGCGTTGACGACAACAACGCGCCCGTCGGTGAGTTGCGTCTCTCCCGCGAGTTCACCACCGGCATCATGGAGGCAATGCTGACCAACGTTCCCTACAGTTTCAACGGCAACGTGATGAACACGGGGTTGATCACCAATCTGCCCAACGGCTGCTGCGTGGAAGTCCCCTGCCTGGTAGACGCGCGCGGCGTGCATCCGTGCTACGTGGGCGATCTGCCACCGCAATTGGCGGCGCTCAATCGCTCCAACGTCGCCGTGCAGGAATTGGCCGTGCACGCCGTCCTCAACCGCGATCCGGAGGCCGCCTTCCACGCCTGCGCCCTCGATCCGCTGACCGCGGCAATTCTGCCACTGCACAAGATCCGCGCGATGTTCGATGAACTCTGGGCAGTAGAAGAACCGTTGCTCAAGTGGTTCGATCCCCATCACACCGGCCCGCTGCCGGAGATCTGCGCGCCGTAATTTTGGAGGACAACTCTACCACGAATCCTCACCAATTTTTCATATTGATTCGTGTAGATTCGTGCAGATTAGTGGTTATTCTTACAGGAGGCTCGATTATGGTACGAAGACGATCCACACGCCGGACGGGGTACTCCCGCTCACCACGGCGCAGTACAACCATGCGGATACGCGGTGTAGAACGGGTTCTGTTTATCTTGGGCGCAATGTTATACCTCATCGGCGTCTTCGGCGGCATTAATCTATTAGCGATGCCGGCAACGACAACCATCCTGCTGCTCGGCATAGGCGGTGGATTGCTCTTTATCATCACGTTGACGTTGATCTTTTGAGGCGTCACGATGTGGAATCAAATCGGACTCTTCTCGCAACCTGAGCGCCCCTACACCGTCAGCGAGATCACAGCACGGATTCGCGCACTGATCGAACAAGAGCCGCTCCTGCAAGATGTGTGGATCGAAGGTGAGGTCTCCAACTTCTCGCGGGCCTCGTCGGGCCACGTCTATTTCACGCTGAAGGATGCAGGCGCGCAGATGAACGGCGTCGTTTGGCGCAGCCAGGCGCAAGCGCTGACGTATGTACCTCGCTCCGGTGATCAGGTCGTCATCCACGGGCGCATTGGCCTGTACGAGCAGGGCGGGCGCTACCAGATTTACGTCGATGCGATCCGCCCCGCCGGACGCGGCTCGCTCTTCCAGGAATTCGAGCGTCTCAAGGCGCAGTTGGAGGCCGAAGGGCTGTTCGCGCCGGAGCGCAAGCGCCCCCTACCCGTCTACCCGCAGCGCATCGGTGTGGTCACGTCGCCGACAGCGGCGGCGTTCCGCGATGTGCTCAACGTGCTCACACGCCGCTATCCACTGGCGGACGTGTTGCTCGCGCCAACGCTGGTGCAGGGCGACACCGCCCCACCCCAAATCGTCGCGGCGCTGGCAGCGTTGAATGCCCGTGAAGATGTCGATGTGATCCTCATCGTGCGCGGCGGCGGTTCGCTGGAAGACTTGTGGGCCTTCAACGACGAGCGTGTGGCGCGGGCAGTGGCAGCCTCGCGCATCCCGGTGATTTCGGGCGTGGGACACGAAACGGATTTCACGTTGACCGATTTCGCCGCCGACCACCGCGCCCCTACCCCATCGGCGGCGGCGGAGATGGCGACGCCCGACCGTGCGGAGTTGCAAGCGTTGCTGCAACAACGCCAAATGCACTTGGTGCGCACGTTCGAGGCGCGGCTGCGAGGATTCCGCGAGCGTGTCGCCCGGCTCGACCGCGCCCTACAATACCTGTCGCCTGCCACGCGACTCGCCAACGCCCGCCAGCGGGTGGACGATTTGCTGGCGCGCGCGGATGCGACGGTGGCACACCGCCTGGTCGTGCAGCGCCAGCGGGTGCAAGGACTGGCAGCACATCTCACGGCGCTGAACCCGGATGCGGTGCTGGCACGCGGCTACGCGATTGTGCAGGAACGGGAGACAGGGCGCGTCATCACGTCGGTTCAGGCGATCACGCCGGGCTTGGCGTTGACCCTGAAGCTACAAGACGGCGAAGCAGCCGCACGAGGGGAGTAATGTATTTTTAACAGGATTTACAAGATTCACAGGATGTAAAAAGGAATCCTGAAAATCCTGCTGGTTGACTGACAAAAATCAGGCAGACAGGTTAGAAGAGATCGCCTGAATTTGGCGTTGCCGGCGTTTGTGGAACTGTTTATTAGAAGCCCGGGATGGTTCAGGATCAGGCTTACCCGAAAGGTG
>Ga0334890_1004791_pt1 | contig 12099 bp, 12 predicted proteins | sample GraSluR1_MG_3_FD_207220 | JGI IMG/M metagenome (GOLD analysis project Ga0334890, IMG submission 207220) | Sludge microbial communities from methane-producing bioreactor in Wageningen University, Netherlands - Granular Sludge_31_08-R1 | ecosystem: Engineered > Bioreactor > Anaerobic >... | reverse complement strand
CGGGCGCGACCTGGGCGCGGCACTGGTGTTGGGGCAGCTTCGCGCCGACGGCCTGTCCAGCGCCTTTGTCGTGCAGGAAGTCGAGCGCACGGCCCGCTCGGTGATCCTCTACGACGCCGATGGGCGGCGCATGATCTACGTGGACCTGAAGGACTTGCAGGAGCGGGCATACCCGGAGTCGCTGTTTGAGGCGGCGGCGCGCGATGTGACGCTGGCCGTGCTGTGCAACATCAACTTCGCGCGGCCCATGCTCGGCGCGATGCAGGCGCGCGGCGTGCCCATCGCCACCGACGTGCACACCATCAGCGACCCGGACGACAGCTACAATGCCGACTGGATGCGCGCCGCGACGGTGCTCTTCATGAGCGACGAGAGGCTGCCCTGCGCGCCGGAAGACTGGGTGCGCGCGTTGTGGGATCGCTACGATGCGCCTATTGTCGTGATCGGTCGCGGGATGCAAGGGGCGCTGCTGGCCGTGCGCGCCGATGGGTTCCTGGAGCGCGTGCCCGCCGTGTATACGCGCCCCGTCGTCAGCACCATTGGCGCGGGGGATGCGCTGTTCTCCAGCTTCGTGCACGTCTACAGCGCGAGCGGCGACCCGTACCAGGCTATCCGCCGGGCGATGGTCTTCGCCTCGTACAAGATCGGCACGACCGGCGCGGCGGATGGCTTCCTGAGCGCGGAGGAGCTTGACCGCCTAGCCGCCGAGGTCTACGGCTCCCCGCGCGATTAAGGGACTATGGCGCGGTCAGTTCGCTGGAATGTCCAGGGCCGGAGCCGCTGGCGAGAGCAGCGCGGCGTGCAGAGCCGCGCCGGGCATGTACTCGCCGAGCAGGGTTTGCAGGTCGGTCAGCGCGGCGCGCACGTCGGCCTCGGCGCTGGCGTGGTGCCCCTCGACCGTGATCAATGCCTCGGTCGTGTCTTCGCGGGCGGCGCTCTGCTCGCTCTGACGCCAGCACCAGCGCCGCGCGCTGACCAGCCCCGCCTCATCCACGAAGATCACTTCGCCGGGATCGGGGTGCGCGATCTCGTCTGTCCCCAGGTCGGTGAAACGCTCGTCACCGTTGGCGAAGCGGACGGTTACCGTGCCGGTCGTGGTGCGCCGGTCGAAGATGGCCACCGGCAGGGCGTAGCGGATGCTGACCAGGTTGCCCAGGTCCACCAGCAGGTTGAGCGAGGGGATGTCGCCGTGCTTGGTCAGGCGGCGCAGCAGGGCTTCGGCGGCGCTGCGATACTGCGTCGGCTTGACGCCGAAGGCGCTGAACGCCCGCCGCCAGGCGGCTAGGCTGGGCACGTCGCTGAGCGGGGTGTTGCCCAGGCGGGCCAGGGCTGCGCGCTGCTCAGTGGCAAAGGCGGCGGCGAGCGCGGGCGGGATAGGGCCGTTGCGCAGGTGCCGGGCGGCGATCACCCCGCCGCGAATGGCCGGGAAGCGGGCCAGCAACGCCGGGTCGTAGCGGAAGAGGGTGGGCATCGTAGGCTCCGTCAGTTGATCAGCAGCCAGTTGAACGCCATATCTTCGTCAATGGCGGTGCTGCGCACCGTGAACGACTCGCCAGCGGAGATAGCGTCCACCCACCAGCGCCCGCGCGGTTCGCTGAGCGGCGTGATCAGCACCAGCGACTCGGCGCTGACGGCGCGCGTGGAGACGGTCACGGCCCCATCCAGCCAGCCCTCGCGCACCTGTCCGGCGTGACCGCTCTGCGGCGGCACGTCGAAGCCGCGCGCGAAGGTGTGCGGACTCTCCGATACCAGCCCGCCGTCAGCGACCAGGTAGAGCGGATTCTTGTCTACACGGATGCGCGGGCGGTCGGCCTGGCGATAGTCCAGGCTGATGTGGTCGGTGTCGGTGGGATTGCGCACTTCAAGCTGCCCGCCGGCCCCGTCGTTGCCGATGACGGACAGCGTGCCCCCGCCCTCACCATCGCCGATCCAGAACTCGACGATGTGGTTGGCGGTGTAGAGGGTGGGGCCGTACTTGTAGAAGCCGATCTCGAAGCTGCGATCCTGGCCCGGCTCGTTGGGCGCGTGGTCGAACAGGCGCAGCGAGGGCGCGCCGAGGATGTTCCACAGCGTGGATGTGGGGTAGACGGCGACCCACTCGTGGTACGGCTCGCCTTCCCAGCCGCCGGTGCCCAGCGACCACATGGCTCCGGTGGGCACGGGGGTGGCGGTGGGGACGACGAGGGGAGTCGCTTCGGAATCTGCTGACTGAACGGCGACGCCCAGGCTGATCGCCGCCAGGATCACGGCGGCGGCAGCCAGGGCCAGCGTAGGCCAGTGCGGGCGAGAAGGGGCAGGGGGATGAGCCATCGGCGCTTGCTCCTTTGCGGGTGATAGGGCCGGTCAGATGCCCATTGCGCGCGCGATCACCGCGCCCCACCAACTGGCAAACACGACCGCTGCCTGCCAATCGCTCAGCCAGGTGATGGCGGCGACCCAGGGGCCAGCGAAGCTGGACAGCGCGGCGTAGGGGGACAGGAACGGCGTCCCTGCGATCAACAGGCGTTCGTCGCGCCGCCGCATCCCCATGGCAATCAGCAGTACGCCCGCCGGAATCTGGAACGGCCACAGGCCCGCCCACAGATTGTGGCCCGCGTCCACAAAGGGCGTCGGTTGGTTGAGCAGGGCGCGCGGCCAATTCCCGAACCAGACCAGCGAGACGGCGATCACCGCCCCTGCGAGCAACCCGGCCTGGAGCCAGCGCGCACGCGGCACCCCGGCCAGCAGGCCCAGGGCTGCCTGGGGCTTGGTCAGCGCGACCAGCGCCCACCACTGAGCGGGCAGCAGCACGCCGCCGATGATCAGCAGGTCCACCTGGCCGTGCATGATCGTGTAGAACATGGGCGGCGAGAGCAGCACCAGCACCGGCTTGACCAGGCTGGCCTGCCGATTCCAGCGGCGCAGCAGCAGCAAAGCTACGCCCAGCGTCGCCGCCGCCAGCGCCGCCCACCCCAGGCGAAACGGCAGCAGCGCCAGCGGGATGCACAGGACGGCCAGCCAGGGTGGGTTGGAGTAGTAGGCGTGCGTGACTGGCTCGCCATAGAGCGGCGGCGCGCCGTCGAGGATGCGCCACGCTGCCCCGCGAAATGTCTCCCAGTCGTCACCGCCGTCCCAGGGAGAGGCGTAAAACGTCAGCGTCAGCAGCGCGAACAGCGCGGCAGCGGCAAAGACCGTGCGCCCGTCCGGGTGCGGGCGCGCTGGGGCAGATGGCCCGGCGATCATCATTCCGCCGCGCTCAGTCTTCCAGGCCGATCTGGATGGCGTCCCCCTCCACGCGCACGGGGAACCAGGGCACCGGCAGGACCGCTGGCATGGCCAGCACGCGCCCGTCGCGGAGGTCGAACTGCGCGCCATGCCGGGGACAGGTGATGGTGAACCCGTCGAGGTCGCCTTCGGCCAGCGGGCCGTCGTCGTGCGTGCAGCGATCTTCGATGGCGTAGTAGGTGCCGCCTACGTTGAACACGGCGATGTAGTAGCCCTCGACCTCGAAGACCTCGCGCGCGCCGGGCGGAATCTCGGCGGTCGTGGCAACAGTGATGAAGCGTGGCACTGGAATCTCCCTCCCTGAAAGTGCGGATTACGGCGGATTGCGCCAGAACATGAAGCTGCGGAAGCCCTCGCGCACCAGCTCGTCGGGAATCTGGAGCGCGCGGGTGAGGTCGAAGATCATCGCCCAGAACGCTTCGGCGACGGGCGGGATGAACCACAACGCCAGAAAGACCAGGAACAGGCCATACGAGCCGATTTGCAGAAGCTGCCAGCGCGTGCGCGAATCGAGCAGCGGCTCGATGACGCCAAAGCCGTCCAGCGGCGGCACGGGCAGCAGGTTGAAGCACACCGCCGTGACCTGCAGCATGATCAGGAAAGACACGGCAGACCACAGCGACGCATTCTCCCAGATCGATCCAGACTCCGGGCTGCGCCCCAGCCAGATGGTGAACTCGATCATCGTCGTATCTACCAGCCCGACGATGAAGGGCAGCGCCAGCAGCAACGCCAGCAGCAGGTTCGCCGCCGGCCCCGCCGCCGAAACCGCCGCGCCCCACCACTTGCTGCGCAGGCGGTGCCGCTCGATGTACACCGCGCCGCCGGGCAGGCCGATGCCGCCCATCGCCAGAAAGAGCAGCGGCAGGCCGATGCTCAGCATGGGGTGCGTGTACTTGAGCGGATTGAACGACAGATAGCCCTTGTCCTTGACGGTGTAATCGCCGCCCCAATACGCGACCAGGGCGTGGGCGAATTCGTGTAGCGTCACCGAGAAGACCCAGCCAATCAGCACGAAGATGAAGGTGAACAGCGAGCTGCCGGGCAGGGCGAAGAGCAGGTAGGCGACCAGCAGCGCCAGCCCGCCGATCAACCAGGGCCGGTTGTCGCGGCGCGGCGCGGCCTGGTCGCGCTTGCGTTTGGCGCGCCGGGTAGGGATGACCACGATCTCCGGCTCGGCGTCTGCGGGTACAGCGGAGGCAGGGGCCGGGGTGACCGGGCGGCCCGGCGGCTGCTGGCGCAGATCGTTGCGCACGTCCTCCGGGCGCAGCGCCAGGCCCCCCAACGCCTCGCTCACCGCGCCGTTCTGCTCGCGGAGCAAGGCCAGCAGCAGGTGCCGCGAGTCCAGCGTGGACTGCCCAAGCCGGGCCGCCTCCTGCGCAGCGCGTTCAAGGGCGTCTTTGGCCCCCCGGCTGTAGCCTTTGAGCGCGACGGGCGCCTCGCGCTCGACGCCAACGGATTCCGCGATGCGCGCATAGAGAGCGCCCGCATCCGCGCCGCCCGCGCGCAGCAGGTCGCGCGCCGGGCTATCCGCCTGGCGCAGCAGGCCGAGCAGCAGGTGCTCTACGTCCACATAGACGTTGTGACGTTGCGCTGCTTCAATGTTGGCGCGATCCAGGGCGGCGCGCAGGTCGGCGGTGGGGAGAAGTTCAGCAGAGGGCATCAGCGGGGCCTGCGCTATTCATCTTCTTCGACTGACCAGCCCAGATGAGCATAGACGCCCGCCTTGAGCACTTTGAGCGACAGCAGGGCGCACTTAAGCCGCGTCGGGCTGAGAGGGATGCCAAGCAGGTCGAGCACGTCCTGGCGGTCGAGGGCGCGCAACTCGTCCAGCGTCTTGCCGATGATCTCCTCGCCGAGCATAGAGGCCGACGCCTGGCTGATCGTGCAGCCTTCGCCCTGCCAGGAGACGGCTTTGACGCGATCCTGCTCGTCAAGCTGGACGGTCAGGTGCAGGTGATCGCCACAGAAGGGGTTGTCGTCCTCGTACTCGATGTCAGCGGGATCGAGCGGCTCCCCGAAGTTGCGGGGGTGCTGCCCGTGATCAATGATGTTCTCCATGTAGAGGTCCATCAAGTTTCCTCACAGGATTCGGGCGGTTGGCATGAAACGAGCGAGAACGCCAGGCCAGCGGCGCGTCAGCCGCCCAGCCCGAAGACTCTGCGCGCATTGTAGATCGCTTCCACCAGGGCGTCCACATCGTCGCGCGTATTGTACACGTAGAAGCTGGCGCGGGCGGTCGCCGCCACGCCCAGGCGCTTGTGCAGGGGCATGGCGCAGTGATGCCCGGCACGCACGGCGACGCCCTCGGCGTCGAGGAGCTGGGCCACATCGTGGGCGTGAATGTCCTGCAGGGTGAAGGCAGCTACCCCGTTGCGCAGCGAGGCATCGGGGCCGTACAGCGTCAGGCCGGGGATTTCGCTCAGCCTGTCCAGCGCGTAGTCGGCGACGATCTTCTCGTGGGCGAGGATGTTGTCCATGCCCAGCGCGCTCAGGTAGTCCACCGCCGCGCCCAGCCCGGCGGCTTCGGCGATTGCTGGCGTGCCGGCCTCAAACTTGTGCGGCAGGTCGTTCCACGTGCTGCCCTCCAGCGTCACCCGGCGGATCATCTCGCCGCCGCCCAGGAATGGGGGCATCGCTTCGAGCAGGGCGCGCTTGCCATAGAGCACGCCGATGCCGGTTGGCCCGGCCATCTTATGCGCGGAGAAGGCCAGGAAGTCAGCATCGAGCGCCCGGACATCTACGGCCAGGTGCGGCACGCTCTGCGCGCCGTCCACCGCGAAGAGCGCGCCGGCGGCGTGCGCCTCGGCGATCATCTCGCCGATGGGGTTGACCGTGCCGAGCACGTTGCTGACGTGCATGATGCTGACCAGCCTCACCGGCTCATCGCGCAGGAAGGCGCGGTAGGCGTCCAGGTCGAGCAGGCCCTCGTCGGTGACGGGGATGTAGCGCAGGTGGACGCCAGTCTGCTCGGCCAGGATGTGCCAGGGCACCAGGTTGCTGTGATGCTCCATCTCGCTGAGCACGATCACGTCGCCGGGGCGCAGGTTCGCGCGGCCCCAGGAATAAGCGACCAGGTTGATGCTTTCGGTCGTGTTGCGGGTGAAGATGATCTCGCGGGGCGAGGCGGCGTTGATGAAGGCGCGCACCTTCTCGCGCGCGCCCTCGTAGGCGGCGGTGGCGCGCTCGCTGAGCACGTGAATCCCCCGGTGCACGTTGGCGTGGCTGGTCTCGTAATAGCGGCTCATCGCGTCAATGACCTGGCGCGGCTTCTGGCTGCTGGCCGCCGAGTCCAGGAAGACGAGCCGCTTGCCGGGGTGCACTTCCTGGTCGAGAGCCGGGAAGTCCGTGCGGATGGCGGCGATGTTTAGCGGAAAGACGTTTTGTTTGGTCATGGGTGTCCTTCAGGTCTTATCTGTTGCTTCCAGGACATAGCCCGCCCGCGCACAGGCGTGCGCTACAATCGGGCGCTGTTGTCTGTCAAGAATGTGCTGCGTTTGCTGTGCCACCAGCGCGTACAAACGTAGCGCAGCGCGGCATGTGTCCTCAAATGGCTCGCCGCTGAGACCCATCGCCTGCGCCTGAACCAGCGTGTATGGTTCGCCCATCTCGTCGGCTACCATGTCCCACAGTCGGTTTTCGGAACCGTAAAGCAGCCTGTGATGCACCGCGACGATCCCCGCCAGGTGCAGCACGAGTACATTGCGCTGCGCGGCGGCGGTCAACGCTCGACGCTGCTCCAACGCGGCCACCAGCTTGAACACTTCCTCGGCCAGTCCGGCAATCTCACGAGCGACCCAAGCATCCGCCGCGTGCGGACCGAGCCGATCCCAGGTCCAGGCGATCGCGTCGCGCTGCAGATCGCCCGCAATACCTGCGGGATCATACTGGATCTGTGCCTCCCGCCAGCCACGGATGGCCGCTCCGACGGCTCCTGGATCCGTGAACTGCTGGCGCGCGGCCTCGACCGGGACCCAGGCCACGTCCACCAGACGCCCGTCGCGCCACTCGTAACGTTTCTCGCCGCTGCCCAGCGCGAGCAAATCAATGTCCGAGTGCGCGGACGCCTGCCCCCGCGCGAAACTGCCGAACAATACGACAGCTTGCGCGCCACTGGCAGCAAGTTCCGCTGTCACCGCTTCAAGAGCAGACGTGATGTCGATCATGCTCTGCCTTCGCTCATAGCAGCAAATGCTGTGCGCCAGGCAGCACTGCCCAAGGGGAAGACTGAACGAAAGTCTCAGCAAAAGATAACAAGAAACCGGGCCACGCGCGACCCGGTTTGCCGATTGCCTCTCTCCCCCTGCAGCCCCGGCTAGACCTCGCCGAGCAGCTTGCGCTCGACGTAGGCCATCATCCGCTCGCGCACGTTCTCGAACGGGATGCGATCCAGCACGGGCACGAAGAAGCCGTCCACGACGAGCTTCTCGGCTTCCTTGCGGGGCAGCCCGCGCGACATCAGGTAGAACAGCACTTCCTCTTCGATCTGTCCAGTGGCCGAAGCGTGCGTGCAGCGCACGTCGTCGGCCTGAATCTCCAGGCCGGGGATGCTGTCTGAGCGAGCGTCGTCGCTCATAATCATGGTGCGGTTGGCCTGGAAGCCGTCAGTCTTCTGCGCGCCGGGCAGCGCCTTGATCATGCCCTGCCACACCGCCCGCGACTGGTCTTTCAGCACGCCCTTGAACAGCAGGTCGGACGTGGTGTGCGGCGCGTTGTGGTTCTGCTGCGTGTCCAGGTCCATGAATTGCTGGCCGTCCGGGAAATAAAGCGCGCTCATGCGCCCCCACGAGCCGCGCCCGTCCAGGTCAATCTCCATGAACGCCTTGACCAGCCTGCCGCCCATCTGCCCGGTGATCCAGTCTAGCTGCCCGTCGTTGCCGACACGGGCGCGCTGCGTGCTGAACTCGAACATGCTGCGGCCCCAGTCCTGCAGGTTGACGAAGCGCAGCGTCGCCCCGTTCCCGACGATCAGCTCGGTGGCGCCGATGAAGCTGGCGTCGTCGGGCATGGCCGGCGAGAGATTCTCGTGCAGGTAGTCAATGGACGCGCCCTCTTCGAGCACGACCAGCAGGTGACCGAGCGTGGCGGCGGGGCGGCTGGCGTAGAAGATGCTGTGCGCGGGGAGCGTCACCGCCTGGCCGCGCGGCACGTACAGAAAGACGCCATGCGTCCACAGCGCCGCGTTGAGCGCCGCGAACTTGCCGTGCTGCGGCGTGATGGCGTGCGTCATCAGGTGCTGGCGCACCAGGTCGGCGTGCTCGCGGGCGGCGCTGCGCAGGTCGGTGAAGATGACGCTCTGGCGGGCCAGTGTCTCGCTCAGTTCACGGTACACCAGCTTGTCGTCCACGAAGGCGAGCATCCCGCCCTGTTCGTCGCCGAGCAGGGGGCGGCGATTGTCGGCGGGGATGTCCTCCACGCGCCCGCCGTTGGGCGCGCGCAGGACGCCCGCGCTGCCCCAGTTGATGTGCCGGTAATCGGTGCGCCGCCAGGCTTCGTCGTTGGTGGTGGGCATGGGCAGCGCCTCGTAGATGTCCCAGGCGGCCAGCCGTGCTTCGCGCAGCCAGGCTGGCTCGCTGTAACGCGCGCTCAGCGCCTCGACATCGGCGCGGGTGAGCGGCGGCGCTTGAAATTCACGTGCAACACGACGACGGGTTGCCACAGGTGTTCCTCTCTCAGGGTGGTGGTTGGTGATTGGTGATCGGTTATTGGTTATTGGTGATCAGTTATCGGTTGTCAGTTGTCCGTTGAGGCGGAGCTGAGAGCCGCCCCAGGGCGCGGCAAGCAGCGCCCCTACGCGAGAAACCGCGTGCTTTCGTAGGGGTGGCGCTCTGCTCCGCCCTCTAGCCGATGGAGCCTTCCATCTGAAGCTGGATCAGGCGGTTCATCTCGATACTGTATTCCATCGGCAGCTCTTTGGTCAGCGGCTCCAGGAAGCCGTTGACGACCATGGCATTGGCCTCGTCTTCGGTCAGGCCGCGACTCATCAGGTAGAAAAGCTGGTCGTCGCCGATCTTGCTGACGGTCGCTTCGTGGCCGACGGTGACGCTCGGATTCTCGATCTCGATGTACGGGTACGTGTCCGACTCGCTGTGATCGTCCAGCAGCAGGGCGTCGCAGACGACGGTGCTCTTGGCGTGCGCCGCGTCGGGATAGACCCTAAGCAGGCCGCGGTAGCTGCTGCGCCCGCCGTCCTTGCAGATGGACTTGCTGATGATCTGGCTGGTGGTGTTGGGCGCGATATGGATGGCCTTGCCGCCCGCGTCCTGAATCTGGTTGCGTCCGGCGAAGGCGATGGACAGAATCTCGCCGTGCGCGCCCGGCTCCAGCAGGTACACCGACGGGTACTTCATGGTGATCTTGCTGCCCAGGTTGGCGTCCACCCATTCGTGGGAGGCGTCACCGTGCACCAGGGCGCGCTGCGTCACCAGGTTGTAGACGTTATCCGACCAGTTCTGGATGGTGGTGTAGCGCGAGCGCGCGCCGCGCTTGACGACGATCTCGATCACGCCGCTGTGCAGGCTGTCAGTGGAGTAGGTGGGTGCGGTGCAGCCCTCGACGTAGTGCAGGAACGCGCCCTCGTCCACGATGATCATCGTGCGCTCGAACTGGCCAATGTTGGCTGTGTTCAGGCGGAAGTACGCCTGCAGGGGCATCTCAATGCGCACGCCCGGCGGCACGTAGATGAACGAGCCGCCCGACCACACCGCCGCGTTCAGCGCCGCGTATTTGTTGTCGTGGGCGGGGATGACCGTGCCGAAATACTGGCGGAACAGGTCTTCGTGATCTCTCAGCCCGGCCTCAATGCTCTTAAAGATGACGCCTTGCGCCTCTAGCTCCTTGCGCACCTGGTGGTAGACCATCTCCGAGTCGTACTGGGCGCCGGCGCCGGCCAGGAACTTCTGCTCGGCTTCGGGGATGCCCAGCCGGTCGAAGGTGCGCTTGATGTTTTCGGGCACTTCGTCCCACGAGCGCGCTTCCTGCTCGACAGGCTTAACGAAGAAGTAGATGTCGTCCTCGTGGAGGCCCGACAGGTCCGGCCCCCAGGTGGGCACGGGCTTGCTCTGGTAAATCTCCAGCGCCTTGAGACGGTAGGCGCGCATCCATTCCGGCTCGCCTTTCATCTCGCTGATCTGGCCGACGATCTCGGCGTCGAGGCCCTTGCGCGCCTTGAAGACGTAGGTATCGGGATCGCGGAAGCCGTACTGCTCGTCGTAGGCTTCGCGGATGCCCTGAAGCTGCTCTGCATCACCCATGATGGTTGCTCCGTTGGTTAAGGCGGTCAGCGTGCAACTTTCAGCTATCAGCGAAAGGCAAGGGCGCTGTTCTGCTGCGGACGGCGAGAACCTGCGTTTCCTTGCCTGCTGGCGGCTGAGTGCTGATGGCTGACCGCTATCTGCCGCTGCCGTTCTGCTTTTCGCGCAGCCAGTCGTAGCCTTGCTCTTCGAGGTGCAGCGCCAGGTCTGGGCCGCCGCTCTCCACAATCTGGCCGTCCATCATGATATGCACGAACTGCGGCTTGATGTAGTTGAGGATGCGCTGGTAGTGCGTGATGACCAGCACGCCCAGGTTCGGACCGTAGAGGGCGTTGACGCCCTCCGACACGACGCGCAGCGCGTCAATGTCCAGGCCGGAGTCCGTCTCGTCCATGATGGCGATCTTCGGCTCCAGCACGGCCATTTGCAGAATCTCGGCGCGCTTCTTCTCGCCACCGGAGAAGCCGTCGTTGAGATAGCGCCCGGCGAAGTCGTGATCCATGCGCAGCATGTCCATCTTCTCGATCATCAGCCTGCGGAAAGCCGGGATCGGGATGCCCTTGTCTTCCGGGTTCGCCGCGCGCCGCCGCGCGTTGAGCGCATTGCGCAGGAAGTTGGCGACGGTGACGCCGGGGATGGCGACGGGGTACTGGAAGGCCATGAACAAGCCCAGGCGACTGCGCTCGTCCGGCTCCAGGTCCAGGATGTCTATGCCGTCGAAAATGATCTGCCCGGCGGTGACTTCATAGGCGGGATGGCCCATGATCGTGTTGGACAGGGTGCTCTTGCCGGAGCCGTTCGGCCCCATCAGCGCGTGAATCTCTCCCTGGCGGACGATCAGGTTGACGCCCCTCAGAATCGGTTGGTCTTCGACACTGACATGCAGATTGCGAATTTCTAGCGCAGCGCCCATTGGTATGCTGTATCTCCTCACTGACTGCGGTACGTTCTAGTCACGGCTTATCTCAGCCGCTAAGTCTCCCTCAGTTGAGAACTTTTCGCAACAGTTCTAGCGTGATTATAACAGGTAGACGGGGGGAAGCCAATAAGCAAGGCGGTTATCTTATAAAAACCTAATGTGGGCCGGTTTGTCGGGGACGCTGCACCTGTTTTATACTCTGCTCAGTACGAACTTCGGCCATATGCACAGGAGCACGGTTCATGTTCGACCAACCGCTCGACCCCGGCGCGGTAGCGCGCGCGCAGAAGGAGCACCTGGTGCGCGAGGCACTGCGCGAGATTTACGACCCGGAAATCGGCCTCAACGTGATCGAACTGGGGCTGGTGCGCGAGATCCTCATCGAAGACGACAGGCTGCACCTGGTGATGATCCTGACCACGCCGTTCTGCCCCTACGCGCCCCAACTGCTCGAAGCCTCGCGGCGCAGAGCGCAGGAGGCGCTTGGTGTGCCCACGACCATCGAGGTCGGCATGGAGATTTGGGATCCCTCGATGGCCGAAGAGGGCGTGCTGAGCGACTGGGGGCTGTTCTAGTGCATGTTGGTGGAAGTCCACCAGTGGCTGTTCGATGGTTTACCCCACCCTAAATCCCTCCCCGCCAGCAGGGAGGGACTTGAGTCTG
>Ga0334890_1004790_pt1 | contig 12101 bp, 8 predicted proteins | sample GraSluR1_MG_3_FD_207220 | JGI IMG/M metagenome (GOLD analysis project Ga0334890, IMG submission 207220) | Sludge microbial communities from methane-producing bioreactor in Wageningen University, Netherlands - Granular Sludge_31_08-R1 | ecosystem: Engineered > Bioreactor > Anaerobic > Unclassified... | reverse complement strand
ATTGCCATCTTTGCCGGAGTAATGAGCGCGTGCTTTAACTTCGGATTCGAGGCAGGAAAACCAATTGAGAATGTCGCTCTTGCTCATGGGACAAACCCACTATTCCAGAAAAACACATCACTCATCTTCATCCTGCTCGGAGGATTTATTACTAACCTGATCTATTGTGTGTTTCTGAATATCAGAAATAAAACATATACCGATTATTATTCAGGATCAGGCTCTCTTATACTTAACAACCTTTTCTTTACTTTCCTGGCAGGATTCCTCTGGTTCCTGCAGTTCCACTTCTTCGGCATGGGTTCAAGCAAACTTCCTCCGGGAATGGCGGTATTCGGATGGAGCATCCTGATGGCCCTCAATATAGCCATCAGCAATATATGGGGAATAATCCTCAAAGAATGGAAAGGAGCAGGAAAGAAAACGATGCTGGTTCTCGTGATCGGAATAGTGGTGCTTATCCTTGCAACTTTTATCGTTAAATTAGGCTAAACACAGTATTATGAAACCTACATCCCGATTAATCGGGACGACTTGTCCCGCCTCAGGCGGGAGGCTGTCAGACCAATAAAAAAAAATTATATACTGATGAAACCTCCATGTATTTTTATACGCAAACTCAATAGTATAATAATTAACTACATGGAGGTTCCATCATACCATTAAAATAAATTATTATATGATGAAAAGATTTGGTTTTAAAATGAAGCTGCGCCCCGGTTTCAGGGAAGAATACCGGAAACGTCACAGCGAAATCTGGCCGGAGCTCGTAACACTGCTGAAAAATGAAGGAATAGGAAATTATTCCATATTCCTCGATGAAGAGACCAATACACTTTTTGCATACCAGGAACAGTCCGGCGAGAGTTCGTCACAGGATCTTGGTACAACGGAAATCGTTCAGAGATGGTGGAAACATATGGCCGATATAATGGAAACAAACCCCGATAACTCCCCGGTCACAATCCCCCTCGAACAGGTCTTCTTCCTGAAATAACAATGTACCAATATAACTACTAACACTTTCCCCCCCTAGGGGGGAAACACAAAGGGGGGAAAAACGGAACTGGGGGGAAACACAAAGGGGGAAAAACGGAATCCCCCGGGGGGAAAGCAGAAGACACGATATACGATAAACAAATACATAAAAATATGAAAACAGATATTATCAAAAAATCATACCGGCTTGCAAAAGAGCAATATGCCGGGCTTGGAATTGACACAGAGAAAGTAATTGCCGAAATGGACAATATAGCAATAAGCCTTCACTGCTGGCAGACAGACGACGTGGGAGGATTCGAGAAGGAGGGTGCGGAACTCGGTGGAGGAGGCATACAGGCCACCGGCAATTTTCCGGGTAAAGCCCGTACTATCGAACAGATGAGAGCAGACCTCGATAAGGTTATGTCGCTGCTCCCTGGTAAACAGAGGCTAAGCCTGCATGCCATCTACGGAGAATTCGGAGGTAAACTTGTCGATCGCGACCAGATAAAAGTCAAACATTTCCAGGGATGGATAGACTGGGCCAAAAAGAGAAAAATAGGCCTCGACTTTAACTGCACCTGCTTTTCTCACCCTTATGCCGACGACGGCTTCACACTATCCAGCAAAAATCCGAAGATCAGGAAGTTCTGGGTTGAACATGTCAAGCGATGCCGTCAGATAGGAGCCGAAATGGGAAAACAGCTTGGAACACCTTCAGTTCATAACCTCTGGATACCCGATGGCTCAAAAGATACCCCGGTCGACAGATATACTCTGAGAAAACTACTGAAAAAATCTCTCGACGAAATCTTGTCAGTCAAATACCCGAAAAAATATCTGAAGGATTCAATTGAGAGCAAACTCTTCGGAATCGGATCGGAATCGATGGTTGTCGGTTCGCATGACTTCTACACGGGTTATGCGGTAAAAAACAATACCCTGATAACTCTCGATAACGGCCATTTCCACCCTACTGAACAGGTGGGGGACAAGATATCATCATTATTGCTCTATGTGGATGAACTGATGCTGCACCTCACAAGGGGTGTCCGGTGGGACAGCGATCATGTGGTGACTTTAAATGACGAGATCGTCCTTATTGCACAGGAAATTGTACGTGCAAAAGCCCTTGGCAGAGTGAATATTGGGCTCGACTTCTTCGATGCAAGCCTGAACAGAATAGGTGCATACGTAACGGGAACCCGGGCAGCACAGACAGCTTTCATGTACGCTCTGCTCGAACCATTCGCTGCCCTTGTTGAGTACGAGGAAAAAGGCAGAAATTTCGAAAGACTTGCATTGCTTGAGCTGCTTAAGACGAAACCATTCGGCGCTGTCTGGGACTATTACTGTATGATCAGCAAAGTACCTGTCGGACAGGATTATATAGACGAAATAGTAAAATATGAAAAGGAGGTATTATTGAAACGATAATCTGGTATGCAATCATGCTGTTGTACGGGCGTATCATGTTACGCCCCCACATCATATCATGTTACGCCCCCACAAACTTTACCGGCTCATATCCGGTGAAATATTAATATGAAAGAAAAAGCAATCGCCATATTTGACATCGGAAAGACCAACAAGAAAGTACTGGTCTTCAACTATGAACTGAAACTGATTTCAGAAGAGGAGGAAAAATTTCCGGAGATACTCGATGACGACGGCTTTGCTTGTGACGATATTGAACTTATAGAGGAATGGGTAGGTGAAACAATCCTCAGACTGGCGGCATCGGAAAAGTATGATCTCACAGCGGTTAATTTTGCCACTTATGGCGCAACAATGGCTTATCTGAATAACAGCGGAAAACGAATAACCCCCATATATAACTATCTGAAAACCATTGATGAAAGGATCCCTGAAAGACTTTACCGCCGATATGGGGGTCAGGATGAATTCTGCAGACGAACCGCTTCGCCTGCCCTCGGAATGCTTAACTCGGGAATCCAGATCCTCTGGCTCAAAACAGAAAAACCACAAATCTACGAACAGGTAAAACATATCCTGCATTTTCCGCAATATATCTCTTACCTGGTAACAGGCAAGATGGCGTCAGAACACACATCGATAGGCTGCCATACAGCTTTGTGGGACTTTGACAACATGTGCTACCACCCATGGGTGGCCAACGAGGGACTTACCCTGCCTGAACCGGTCCCGGTAGAGACACTGGTCGGAATCAGAGCCGGAAATAAAACAATCATGGCAGCACCGGGGATTCACGACAGTTCTGCATCGCTGGCCCCCTATCTCATTGGAAAGCATGGCAAATTCATGCTTATCTCAACAGGAACCTGGTGCATAAATATGAACCCTTTCAATACCGAAACCCTTACCACAGAACAACTCGACAGAGACTGTCTCTGCTATCTGAGTATCAACAGACAGCCTGTAAAATCATCACGACTATTCCTGGGTCATATGCATGAAACAGCTCTCGATATGCTGAATAACCATTTCAGGACAACACCTGATTTCTACAGAAAGGTAAAATTTGACCCTGATCTTAAAGAAATTCTCAGGCGAAAATATACAGGTGATAAAAGAGCATTTTTTAACAGCGGCCCGGGTTCCAGAGAGTTCAGGGAAAGAATAGATCTGTTCGATTTCAAATCGTTCGACGAGGGCTACCACCAGCTTATGATAGAACTTGTTGATCTGACCGCCGAAGCCATTAAACTTATTATTCCGGCAAATGATGAGACTGAAAATATCTTTGTTACAGGCGGATTTTCAAACAACATTATCTTTCTGAAATTACTTGCCGCGGCTTTCTCCTGGAAAAAGGTATTCACATCCGAAATCAGTAATGCAACCGCACTTGGTGCTGCTCTTGTTATTCTTAAGAGTACTCTGCCGGAAAGAATGCCCAAACTGAATCTCGGACTTACGGAAATAGTACCATAGAAAGCAAAATAAAAAAGAATAGACGCCGTTAATTCCAATATCCTGAAACATAAACTGAATGAATCCTCTTTACCAGACTGCAATCATACCGGTAATCTCTGCCATAACAGAATTGATAAACACCTCCGGATTTCTCGAATTGCTATGGAGATTCATTCTGAACACAACGGTTATTCTCATCCTTGTCAGAGTACTCTATTACCCGGCAACAAGAAGAAAAGATTATCTCTTTACTTATATACTGATTGCCACAATCGTGTTCCTGCTCTGTTATATGCTGGAAAGCGTTACACTTCAGATCGGCTTTGCACTTGGACTTTTTGCTATCTTCGGAATAATCAGGTATCGTACCAACCAGATCCCCATAAAGGAAATGACCTATCTTTTCATAATAATAGGGATATCGGTCATTAATGCTCTGGCTAACTCAAAATCTAGTCTCGCTGAAGTGCTCTTTTCAAATATTGCCATTATTCTGATCACTTTCGGACTCGAGAAGGTGTGGCTTTTAAAACATGAATCATCCAAAAGAATCATTTACGAACGGATCGAGCTCGTAAAACCCGAACATTACGACGAATTACTGAAGGACGTAAAGGAGAGGACAGGGATAACAAAAATCAAGCGGATAGAAACAGGCAAGATCGATTTCCTCAAAAATACGTGTGAAATAATTATATATTATGTAACACCTGAACCAACCATCGATCAGTATTCTCAGGCTGAAAATAACGAAAACGATAATGACGATGATTAGAGGAAGTTTACTGTCTGTACTTTTTTTATTTACCGCCCTTATCACATTTTCACAGGAGCAGGATTTTGGAGTCTGGCTCTCCGTAAATGCCGAATACTCAATCTTAAAAAAACTGGAACTCGATGCCTCTGTGGAAATGAGAACTTTTAACAGGGCATCGGAAATCGAACAGACATTCATTCAGGCCGGGCTAACATATAAAATAAACAAGATCTTTTCAGTCGCTGGGGCCTACCGGATTGCTAACTCCATTGAAAATGACGATGCTTACTACCTGAGACATAAATGGTTCATAGATGCCAAAGCCAAAATTGAACCGGGGAGGTTTACTCTCAGGGGAAGGCTGAGGTTACAGGAACAGCGCAGGACCTACTACAAAAATGAAGAATATATTCTTCCCCGCTACCAGGTCAGGCTTAAACTTACAACTGTTTACCGGACTCGTTCATTCCCGGTAAATCCATATATGGAATTTGAAACCTTTATGCCTGTGTTTTCCGACGATTCTAAGGTGATAGGCAAAAACAGGTTTACTGCCGGAATCGAATACAAATTCAATAAAACTCATGCCGTGGAACTCGAATATATGTTCGAGCGGGATTACCTGCCCAAAATAGCTGACATCAACATTATCGGTCTCGGCTATAACCTTAAATTCTAACCACTTACACTGGTTTATCTGATTACCGGTCACCAATTACCAATTACCAGTCACCAATCACCAGTCACCAATCACCAGTCACCATGAAACCTCTCCGCAAACCCACCCTCACCATTCTCCTCGTACTCCTCGTACTCACCGTCACCACTATCCGGGCTCAGATCAACCCTCAGCGCCAATGGCCAGGATATCGCGGTTATATGGCTTCGGGAGTGCTCGACAACGCAAATCTCCCCGAAAGCTTTGACCTGCAGAAGAACATCAATATCAAATGGAAGACACCAATACCCGGGCTCGGAATCTCCAGCCCTGTGATATGGGAAGATAAACTATTCATTACTACGGCTGTAAGTGAGTCGGACAGGGAGGGATTCAAGCCCGGCATTTATGGTGATGTGGCCCCGGTGGAAGATGCTTCCGTGCACGAATGGAAAGTCTACTGTATTGACAAGAACACAGGTAAAATTATCTGGGAAAGAACATCATATAAGGGCATACCTCAGGTGAAACGTCATCCGAAATCAACTCACGCCAACTCCACGGCAGCTACCGATGGCAATTTCGTGGTCGCTTTTTTTGGTTCAGAGGGACTCTATTGCTACGATATGAACGGCAAGCTTCAGTGGCAGAAGAACTTTGGCCTGCTTAAATCGGTATTCTTTACGATGGAGAAGGCGGAGTGGGAGTTTGCCAGTTCACCAATTATCCATCAGGGTGTCCTGGTCATCCAGTGCGATGTGCTTGAAAACTCATTCGTGGCAGCTTATGATGTCAGAACGGGGAAAGAACTCTGGAAAAAGGAGAGGGATGAATACCCCGGTTGGTGCACCCCCAATATTTATACCTTCGGCGGCAGGACATACGTGGCAGTAAATGGGTATAAACACAGGGGAGGGTATGATTTCCTGACAGGTGAGGAGAGATGGAGAATGTCGGGGGGAGGTGATATTCAGATACCGACACCGGTAACAGGTGACGGGTTCATATATTTCAACAGTGCACATGGCCGGAGTTCTCCTATAATGGCTGTCAGGACAAGTGCATCGGGCAACATAACACTGAAGGAGGAAGAAACGACCAACTCAGGCATTGCATGGTACATACCCAGGGGTGGCTCCTATATGCATACCCTTCTGCTCTACAGGAACAGGCTTTACAATGTCAACTGGAACGGGATGGTGAACTGCCTCGATCCAACGACAGGTAAAGAGATCTATAACGGTAAGCTTGGAAACACCAGAAGCTTTGTGGCTTCACCCGTCGCATCCGACGGCAGGATATATATCGTAGATGAGGAAGGGACCGTTTACATTATTCAGGATGGCGATAAATTCAATCTGTTGGCTGAGATCCCGCTTGGAGAAACCTGCATGACCGCCGATGATATGATCTATTTCAGAACCCAGAATCAATTAATAGCTGTGGGTAAAAGATAATCAACGGACTACATCACTCTTTTCTGAGTGAGCTGATCAGCGAACCTGCCTCTATCCTGCTTACCGCAATAAGAAGGGAAACAAGACCGGCAAAAAATATTGAAGAAACCATAAGAATGAAAAGCATCCATGGGATGTCCGTTCCAGACCTGAGAGAAGGAAGAGAGGCTATTAAGGCCGGCAAAGCACCGGTAATTATCCCTGCAACCAGAACACGCAACTGATCATTTATTATCATACCCCTTATTCCCCTGGCCGTAAAACCCGCTGCCATCATAAGGGCAAACTCCTGCTTGCGCCGGCTGTAATTGCGAAGCATAATAAAACCGAGCCCCGCTATTCCGAGTACCATACCTATAGTGCCCAGAGATGAAAATACACTAAGATAAGTATTGTTGACTCCGAAGAAAGATTCAAGACGTTCAGCCCCGGTCTCAAGACGGATACCGTAATTTAAGAAACGTGTCTCCAGAAGCTCCCTGTACATATCACTTTTTTCCGGATCTCCGTCAATAAGAAATATCTGACTGCCCGAAACAGAGGGAAAATATCGGTTGAAATCCCTGAATCCTGTAATAACATACCCCTGAAAAACCGACGCCTTCATGCCTGCGGCAATCACGATACTCAAAGGCTCTCCGTTCTCTGCCCGTATAACCAGTGTATCACCTGTCCGTATCTTTAGCCCCCATTGCATAACAGTCTGATCAGCAATTCCGTATATAACATTATCTCCTGCAGGAGTATCGAGCATTTCCCATGGATTTTTCCTTCCCGGTCCTTTCATTCTTGTGGCAAAAGAGAATGCCCCTTTCTTGATGAAACTCTGTGGATCAATCCCCAGAAGGGGAGGTGCGGAAACATTATTGAGATTTAGACAGCTTGCATCGTCACCCTGCGATCTGCGTGCATGAACGAACGATAACTCCTGCAGCTCTTCATCATCCAGACCAAACTCAACCCTCCCTGCCCTGCTGTTAAGATCCTCCTTTACAGGAACACCCAGCTCGCTCCAGAACAGGTAACCTCCGGTACCCCCTGAGGGCTCGAGCATCCTGTCGCTGATGTTCATCTTGTTTATGCCCGTTATCATTATCGCAAAAATACCTGCCGCTATAAACACAAGAGGTGTTGTTGAGTGGGAGGGATTGAACGAATTATACAGAGCTGTAATAACCTTCTTACCTCTTCCTGCCGAAGAAGCATCAATAACGGGCTTTTTGAGGACCAACTGACGGAAAAGAAGCACCAGAGAAATGAAAACCATTGTTCCGGCAACAAACGAGAATGGTGTTGCCAGTTTATCTGAAACCAGCGAAATAACAAAGAAGATAAGGGCAGGCAATGAACAGGCAATCAGTAAAACCAGGTTTAACCGTGCAGAGTGCCCTTTATAAATGCCTGTTTCAGCCTTTTTAAAGCTTTTCAGGAAGTTTTTCGTCTTTATTGATATAATCACCAGGGTAATAACAAGAGTCGCGCTAAATCCCGTCAAAACGGGATAAAACGCCATTCCGGCAACCAGCGTATCTGTCTGCACCGCTCCCGACCACACGGAATTGAGGGCTCTTATGACCAGAGAATTGAACAATACTCCGGCCGCAAGACCCGCAACGGCTCCTGCGAATGCAACCACACCGGCTTCATATATCAGCATCCTTCCCATATACCTGTCGGTGAATCCAAGGGCAAAAAATGTTCTTACCTGTGCTTTTCTGGCATCGAGATAAGTAGATATGACCAGAATAAGAAGTACTATAGAAGAGATTATTATAAAAAACCCCAGGCTGAGGAACAATGTGCTGAAATCAGTTCCCTGGCTGGCAGCCCTGATCGATTCAGCCTGTACATCATTTATCGTGAACCCTGTCCTGTAAGGATCTATGGAACCGGAGAGTGCTGAGATGATTTGAGATTCAGTGATCCCCGTCGGGAACCTGAGGGAAGTGGCCGGCCCATAATTGCTGCCCCACAGTTCCCTTCCCTTCCCGTAACTGATCAGGGCTTTGGGAGTGCCTTTGTATTTGTTCCAGTAATCCTCATCCTCAGGCCTTATAAGATTAAGATCTAAAGGTACACCTGCATCCCAGTCGGAACATGATTCACTTCCCGATATGCCCGGGAAATCGGGCATCAGATAAGGGTCCGCCATCGGATCATTCATCCCTGCAACCTTGCTCACAATAAATCTGCCGGACTGCTCCGTGAGTCTGTTAGCTATATCGGGAGAATACCACCTTACCTCAATTGTATCTCCTGTCGACGCACCAAGATCAGCAGCAAGCCAGTCATTTATTATTATACCGTCACCGCCGGTTATGCCGGGGAACAGCGAGGAAGGCAGTCCGGATATGAATGAATAGGGTGTCATTTGGCTTCCTGATATGAACTGGTTGCCCATATAGGTTATCACAGGCTCGGCAGTTGGCAGAACGCCTTTTATCTCTTCAATAAGCGATTCATCAAGAAAAATCCTGGCCGATATTATCTCGTAACTTCCCGTTCTCTCCGAATATCTTACCTTCAGTCCGATATCCCCGGGAGTCAATACACTGACCAGACTATTGTAAATATCATTTACAGTAACGTCCCTGTTGCTTTCAACCAGCAGCCTGTTTATACCCGGAGCCTCACCATCTTCCGTGAGGATATCAGAACGGTTGATGAATATATTCAAAGGAGTTATCTGACTTATGCCCAGGGAGAAATTACCGGTCTGAGCCGGAGACAATATCCTGCCCGCCTTCATCACCATCGAAGTGCCCGGACCTTTCTCCGGAGCAAATGGAGCATCGGCCGGAATGTCAGATATATTGTCAAAGCGAATGATTATGTCATCTCCTTCATCCAGACCCAGCTGCTCCGCCAGCTTGCTGTTAACCGCTACTTCCCCTTTGCTGATAAGGGTATTCGCATCACCATGAAACGGGAAAAATGAAGAATCAATGCCGATAATATTTACCCTGAAAGCGCTTTCTCCCGTGGCAAAATTCTGACAATAGCCCTGCATCTCAAGTATTCCTGCACTTTCTATACCTGCATGACGCGATACCTTTAAGCCAACCGAAGGATCAAAATACCTCAACCCCGAGTTCACTGCAATTCCCGTATTTCCCAGTTTCTCCGATGAGGATCGCCTGAGACTGTACCGAATGGAATTGCCGGTCATGAGCGATCCGGAGATAACCGCCGAGAGAAGCATTATTATCAGTATCTGGGATATTACTGATGACCTGTAGTATAACAGCGTCCTGAAGATTATATGTCCTGTGCCCGGTTTCACCTGCCGCTCATTTTACCTGACCTTTCACTTCCTTAAGGGACCCGTTGACAAGTTCAGTCTGAATATTCATCTTTTCAGCCAGATCGTGCGAATGAGTCGCAAGGATAAGAGTTACACCCAGTTCCCTGTTCATCTCAAGGAGAAGATCCCCAAGCATTTCTGCATTCTTCCTGTCGAGCGATCCTGTAGGCTCATCGGCAAGAAGGAGCGAGGGTTTGTTCACAAGCGACCTGACAAGGGTTGCTCTCTGAGCTTCACCCCCGGAAATCTGGAATGGATATTTACCCGCAATATCAGTTATACCTGTCCTTTCCATGAGGTTTACGGCATGCTGCTCCTTCTCGGAGAAATCGGCAGAGGAGAGGTCAGATGCAAGCAACGGCAGTAGAATATTCTCTTTTACGGTCAAATATGGAAGCAGCAGATGATCCTGAAATACAAATCCCAGGTGCCTGTTCCTGTATCTTGCCGATTCATCGGAGGTATATTTCAGCAACGGTTCACCCCTGAAAAAAATTTCTCCGGAATCGGGTCTGTCAAGAAGTCCTATGATATTCAACAGCGTGGTCTTTCCTGATCCGGATGGACCGGTTACTGAAATTGAGTCGCCTTCCGGAATTTGAAGGCTCAGGTCGCTCAAAACTGTCCCGCGCTGGTGAAATGATTTTTTTATATTATTGATCCTGAGCATGATAAATTTATTGATAGAAGAAACTTACAGTAACTATCTGATTAATGATTTATAGACCTTCTCAAGTCCTGACGACATTTCCGACAGAGTTAGCTTTTCCCTTACTCCCTTTCTTCCGGCTTCTCCCAGTTTTACCAGTAAATCTTTGTCTTTAAGCATCTTGCTGATAATCAGAGCCAGCTCTTCTGTTGTATCCGGAGAATAGATCACACCTCCTCCTGTCATTTTTACGATTTCAGCAAAAGCGCCGGTATCCGGCTGCACTACAGGCACCCCTTCAGAGTTTGCTTCAAGTATATAGAGTCCGTAACCATCATGCTTCCTCACCGGGACACTCATCAGATCGATACTTTTGAAAAACTCCCGCTTCATGTCGCCCTCAAATTCCTGGCAGATCCTGACCGAGTCCTTATAGCCGTGCCTGGTAATCTTTCTGACCTGTTTCCTGACGTAAGGCCTGTCATCGGCAGTGTAGCCACCGCATACGTGAAGAGTAAGTCCGGGTATGCTGTTGTCTGATTTCAGCCTGATAAATGCATCAACGATCTTGTCAAAACCGTTCATCTCATTTACCCTGCAGAAGTATCCTATCGACGGAGCATGAATATTCTCTTCCCTGGGAGTCTCAGCAGGGGTCTCTATTCCCAGCGGCACAATGTGAATATTATCACCTTCTACTCCGGTTAAGCGTATAAAATGGTTTTTATAATAATTGCTCGGGGTGATGAAGGCATCAACATGCACGGCCTCTTTTGCGATCATTTTCCACGCCAGGCTCCTGTATGGCTCAGACATGTCATCTATCCAGTCATCCTCATTGAGAAGGGAGCAGACGATCCGTACATCCATCTTTTTCTTCAGATGATGTGCAAGTCCTACAATAAGTGCATTTGAAAGATGTATGATATCGGGCTTTCCTGTTTTTTTGAGATAGCTGATCAGCCTGTCAACCTCCTTTTCACGGAAAGCATTCTCTCCGGTTATCATGTTAAGAGTCAGATCCTCCATACCCTCAGTTCGCGTAGTACCCGCCTTGTGGGCCGCAAATTTCAGCATGGGCCCGGTATCGAGAAGTTTGTCCATGAAGTCGGGCATCCTTCTCAAAAAGGGTATCTTTCCCCTGACATACATCGATATGGCCCCAAAAAAAACATTAGGATCAAACTCACTTGCCGTACCATCTTTCTGGGGTGGCAGGTAAAGAGGGATTGCCGTTGCACTGATCCCGGGCACCTTACGTATTGCCCTGACATACAACATGTCGCGGTAACAGTTACCGCAATAGAATGAGCCTCCTGAGCCCGTAACAAGATAGACTATTTTCATTTTTTCCCTTTTATTCCAAAAGCAAGTAACCTCCCATCTTCCGTGAGGAT
>Ga0334890_1004785_pt1 | contig 12108 bp, 11 predicted proteins | sample GraSluR1_MG_3_FD_207220 | JGI IMG/M metagenome (GOLD analysis project Ga0334890, IMG submission 207220) | Sludge microbial communities from methane-producing bioreactor in Wageningen University, Netherlands - Granular Sludge_31_08-R1 | ecosystem: Engineered > Bioreactor > Anaerobic >... | reverse complement strand
CCTATCGGCCCGGCGCCATACCCTGAAGGCTGCAGGCTGACGGGCTCGGAGAAGAAAAATTGTGTACGACCTGCTGGACTACAGCCGAAGAGCCAGCCTCGATTCCACGACATGGAGGAGCGCCGGCTTCTCCGTGGCGTCTAGGACAGGCCTCTTCTGGAAGGCTATGGCGATGACCCCTGTTCGTGCACCTTAAAGGATGGCACTGTGTCGGCCTCGCCAATCAAAGACGCAACTTTCTGACAGGGCAGCCCAGCTGTCCAGTTTCTTCTCTCATTCTACGTAAGTAGGGGATCTCCTCCCGGCGTTCAATTCTTCACGATCACCCCTCAGGGCGGGGATCAGCCGGTATTCCGGCGCTTCGAGCTGATCCCGGTCACTCGGCCCCCTGCTCGTGCGCCTCTTGAGGTGTCTTGAGGACCCGAGTTGTCGTTCAATCGTCCGAATGGTATAATGGGTCAGGTGTCGAAAGGCCGTCCAAGGAACGACCGAAGGGCATATCGTTAACCTCATCACTCCCCTGCTCCACGGCGAGGCCGTGGAGCCGCACAGTCCAAAGGAGGAGGTGAAAGACGTGCGCGACTACGAAGTAATGTACATTCTCCAGCCGGATCTCGACGAAGAGAAGGTAACCGCGGCAATCGAGAAGTATTCGAGTCTCATTCAGGCCAATGGCGGAACGGTAATCAACGTCGACAAGTGGGGAAAGCGCCGGTTAGCCTACGAACTCAAGGGGCAGCGCGAGGGAAACTACGTGCTGGTCCAGTTCTCCGGCGAACCGGCGGTTTCGTCTGAGCTCGACCGCGTGATGAAGATCGCGGATGACGTGCTCAGGCACCTTATCGTTCGCAAGGGAGATTAGAAGGCAAGGGAGACTGGAAAGGCGGGAGGGTATTGCTCAACAGGATTGTTCTGGTCGGACGGCTCGCCAGGGACCCCGAGTTGAGATACACGCCTAGCGGAAAGGCGGTCGCGGGCTTCACTATAGCGGTGAACCGGCGGTTCGCCAACCAGCAGGGCGAAAGAGAAGCAGACTTCATCGACATCGTTGTATGGGGTAAACTGGCCGAGACAGTGGCGAACCACCTCCAGAAGGGGCGCCTCGTGGGCCTCGACGGCAGGTTGCAGATTCGTTCGTATCAAACGCAAGATGGTCAGAAGAGGAGAGTCGCCGAGGTTGTGGCGGATAACGTCTCGTTCCTCGACAAGCCGAGGACGGGTGCGGAAGAGGCGGATCTCGGAGGCATAGGGACGGAGGTCAAGCCGGAGGAACCGGAAGAAGAGGAAGTGCCATTTTGATGAAATCGTACCGAAGCCCTGCTCCGATCCGTGATAGGGAGGTCAACTGGTGTAAGCCGAAAAGGAAAGTATGCGGGTTCTGCGTGGACAAGGTCGCCGAGATCGACTATAAGGATATCGGCAGGCTTCGCAAGTACACAAGCGAGCGAGGCAAGATCCTGCCGAGGCGCATATCGGGCAACTGCGCGAGACATCAGAGGCAGCTCACTGTCGCCATAAAGAGGGCAAGGAATATCGCCCTGCTGCCGTTCACTGTCGAGTAATCAATTTACTGTGTAGAAAAGGAATCGGCTATTGCCCATTTATGTAGCCTGAGCGGGCGCGTTGCAAGGCGTCCGCTCGTTTTTTGTCAAAAGGATAAGCCATTTGAGGTGAAGAATACCCGATTTATCCCGCAGTTGCGGTCACGCAGCGAAAATGCTAGAGTAAACCCCGGACGGCGGGCCGTTCCTTAATGACGTCGGCCCAGATCGGCCAATCGAGTGAGGTGCGAAACTCAGAGTGCCTGGTAAACGGGGTCACATCGGATCGAAACCTCTGATTGAGGGCGCGCTTCTCGCCGCCATCACGGTGGTGCTTGCCCTCTTGGCCTTTTATGTACCGCCCGCCGGAGCAGGCCTGGCTCTCCTATGGCCGGTCCCCATAGCACTCGTGCATCTGAGGCACGGGTTCAGAGTGGGTATCTTGACTGTAGTCGTCGCGGGCCTGACGCTCACGACGTTCGTGGGGCCGATCGAGGCGATCGGCATGGTGTCGACGTTCGGCTTGATGGGACTCGCCCTCGGCTGGTGCTTCAGGAGGAAGATCCCCCCGTTCCACACCGTGTTGATCGGCGGCCTGGCGATGCTGGGGTCGATGGCCGTCAGCCTTGGGCTTTCATTCGTGTTCTTGAAGATCACTCCCGGACAGATGCTGAACGAGATGAGCGAGGGCTTGCAGCAGGCCGAGGCGATCTGGCAGCGGTTTGGAATGGCCGAGTCGCAGGTGCGGGAGGTAAAGCAAATCTGGCAAGCGTCCCTGCGGCTCATGAAGTATATCTTCCCCGGAATCATCGTGACCGGTTCCCTGATGAACGCTTTCCTCAATTTCGAGGTCAGCAGGGCGATTCTGAACAGGATGGGCTATAGTATCGAGGATGTCCCCCCGTTCGAAACCTGGAAGGCTCCATCTCCCGCGCTACTTGGGCTCGCCGCCGGATACCTGTTTGGGTTCATCAATGGGCCCTGGCGCGTTGGGCCCGGTATGGGCCAGTTGAGACGGATAGAGATCATCGGGGATCCCCTCCTGGACATCGGGAAGTGGCGTTGGGTGTTCATGGCCGGAGCGAATATCCAGGTTGTCTTCACTATGCTGTTGACGGTGTGCGGCATGGCGGTCGCCTACTGGTTCATGAAATATCGCTGGCGACTGTCGAAACCCATCAGCGTCTTCCTGCTGATCATGGCTCTGTTTAACCCATTGTTGGGTCAAGTCGTCTTGTTCCTGGGGATCCTGGACTCGGCGCTTGACTGGAGGAAACTCAGCTTCAGGAGGTAGGCGGGATGAAGGTCGTTCTAACCGAGGATGTCAGGGGAACAGGTAGGAAGGGCTCGATCGTGGAGGTGGCGGAGGGGTACGCAAGGAACTACCTTATTCCCCGGAAATTGGCCAAGGAGGCGTCGCAAGGCGCTCTGAGAGCGCTGCACCAGGAGAAGGAGGCCGCCAGCAATCGGATCGATCGGTTGAGGGAAGAGGCGGTCAAGATGCGGGATAGGATCGACAAGGTCATGGTTACTGTGTACGCCAGGGCTGGTGAGGGCGGTCGGCTCTTCGGGTCCATCACGGCTCAGGATATCGCCGACGCCCTATGGAAGCAACACCGGATAAAGCTGGAAAAAAAGAGGATCGAACTCGAAGAAAATATCAAGGCGATGGGACTGCATTTCGTTCCCGTGAAGCTGTATCGCGAGATTTCCACGGAAATAAGGGTCAATGTTGTGGAGGAAAGGAAAGGGGAAACCGTTTGAGACGGCTACCGCAGAAGCGGAATCGAATGAACAAGGAAGCGCTGGGCGGGAGATTGGAGCGGGAAGGACTTCTAAGGCGCCAGGTAAAGGTGCTCTTTGGTCTGCTGGCCAACATTTATGGCCCCGATAAACTCGTGGTCAAGGCTGGAAAACTCGAAGCGTTGTCCGGGATGAGATCGGATATCCTCGAGGAGCAGGTCATTGCCCTCCAGAAATTAGCGTTCGAGGATCCAACGATCGACAGCGAGCTCGCGCGAGGCGATATACCCAAAGCCATCGAACAGGTACAGGATCAGCTCGCCGACATGATAGCGCGTAAGTGGGTCGAGGAGAAAATCGAACGAAAGATCGCCGAGAGGATGCAGGATCGTCACGACGACTATGTGAGAGAGATAAAGAGCCAGATCCTCAAGGAAGACTCCGATCCTGAGAACGCTCATACGCTGAAGAAATACGCCATGCTCGAGAAGATGGAAACCAGGCGTCTCTCCAGGTCGGCGCTGGAGTACCTGCGCCCGAGGTCTTTGAAAGAGGTCGTGGGTCAGGACGCCGCTATGAAGGCGTTGCTCGCCAAGATAGCGTCTCCGTACCCGCAACACGTCCTTCTATATGGGCCTCCGGGGATCGGCAAAACCACGGTCGCCAGGCTCGTTCTCGAAGAGGCGAAGAAGATCAAGCGCAGTGTGTTCGCGAAGGAGGCCCCGTTCATCGAGGTCGACGGCGCCACGCTCAGGTGGGATCCAAGGGAAGCGACGAACCCTTTGTTGGGGTCCGTGCACGACCCCATTTACCAGGGGGCGCGAAGGGATCTGGCGGAGATCGGGATACCCGAACCGAAGCTCGGTCTGGTCAGCGACGCCCACGGCGGGGTGCTGTTCATAGACGAGATCGGCGAGCTCGATCCGATCCTGCAAAACAAGCTTCTCAAGGTGCTCGAGGATAAGAGGGTCATGTTCGACTCCTCGTATTACGACCCAGACCAGTCGGGGATACCGAAGTATATAAGAAAGCTGTTCAAAGAGGGCGCGCCCGCGGACTTCGTCTTGATAGGGGCCACGACCGCGCAGCCCGAGGACGTCAGCCCCGCTTTCCGGTCGCGTTGCGCGGAGGTGTACTTCGAGCCGCTCACACCCGAGCATATAAGGGCTATAGTGAAGGGCGCGGCGCGGCGCCTGAGGGCGAAGCTGTCCAGCACTGTCTCGGATATCATCAGCGAGTATACCATAGAGGGCCGCAAGGCCGTCGGGATCCTCGCGGACGCGTACGCCCTGGCGGTGTTCGATCAGGGAGGGGCCGTTGATTCGAAGAAGTATGTCAGCATAACGCAGGATCACGTGCACCAGGTGATCCAGTCCAGCAGGCTGGCCCCCAACGTGCCGATCAAGGCGGGTGGACCGCCCGTCGTCGGGAAGACCTTTGGTCTCGGCGTGTGGAATTACCTCGGTTCGATCCTCGAGATCGAGGCGGTAACGTTCGCCGCGAAGGAGAAGGGACACGGCAGCCTGAGGTTCAACGAATCCGCCGGAAGCATGGCGAAGGATTCCGTGTTCAACGCCGCCAGTGTGATCCGGAAGCTCACCGGCGAGGACGTGGCCAACTATGATGTGCACGTGAACGTCATTGGTGGGGGCAGGATAGACGGGCCGTCGGCCGGCCTCGCGGTGACACTTGCGATATGGAGCGCGCTGCAGAACCGGCCTTTGAGGCAGGATGTGGCGGTCACCGGCGAGGTCTCGATTCAGGGAAGGGTCAAGGCGGTCGGCGGGTTGTTCGAGAAGATATACGGCGCCAAACAATCCGGCGTGAAAGGGGTCCTCATCCCCAGGGAGAACGAGAAGGATGTCCCGTGGGGGGTCAAGGGTGTCGATGTGAGGCTCGTGGACACGGTTGAGGAAGCCATCCAGCATATCGCCTTACAGATTTGAGGCGGCAGATCGCAGGGTCATTGATGTGGTGGAATCCCCGGCAGGGCGCGAGCGACGGAGGTGCTTATGGTGGGTGCGACGTTCGATAGGGTGCCTCCTCAAAACCTCGAGGCGGAGCAATCCGTCCTGGGATCGATGCTCATTGAGAAGCAGGCAATCCTCAGGGCGGTGGAGATCCTTCGGCCCCAGGATTTCTACAGCGAGGCCCATCAGGCCGTTTTCGCGACTCTCGCGAGGCTTTTTGATAAGGGTCAGGCCGTCGATCTCATCACTGTGACGGAAGCGCTTCGCCAGGAAGGCACCCTCGAGAAGACCGGCGGGGTGCCATATCTCACCACACTGGCGAACCTTGTGCCCACGGCGGCAAACATTGAATACTACGCCCGCATCGTGGAAGAGAAGGCTATACTGCGAGATCTCATACGGGCGTCCACGGATGTCGTTGGCAAGGCATACACGGCGAAGGAAGACGTAGAGATAATCCTGGACGAGGCCGAGCAGGCGGTCTTCAGCGTGTCGCAGCGCAGGAACGTACAGGGATACGTGCCTCTGAAGGAAGTGCTCGTCCAGACTCTTGAACGGATCGAATACCTATACGCGAACAAGGGCGGCGCACTCGGAGTGCCGACCGGGTTCAGCGACCTCGACTCCTTGACCTCGGGGTTCCAACCGTCGGACCTAGTGATACTGGCAGCCAGGCCATCCGTGGGCAAAACCACGTTCGCGCTGAATTTGGTTAGGAACGCCTCCGTCAAGGACAAGAGCCCCTGCGCCGTCTTTTCCCTGGAAATGGCGCGCGAACAGCTGGCCCAGAGACTATTGTGCGCCGAGGCGGGCATCGACGGGAAGAACCTCAGGAACGGTTTCCTCAACGACAACGATTGGAAGAGGTTGTCGGTTGCCCTGGGTCGGCTTGGGGAGGCCCCGATATTCATCGACGATACTCCGAACATATCGATTATGGAGCTGAGGACAAAGGCTAGGCGCATCAAGATAGAGCACGGCCTGGGCCTGCTCGTCGTCGATTATCTACAGCTCATGCAGGGACGCGGACGCGCGGAAAATCGCCAGCAGGAGATATCGGAGATATCCAGATCGTTGAAGGCGTTGGCCCGTGAGTTGAAGGTGCCCGTACTGGCGTTGTCCCAGTTGAGCAGGGCGGTTGAGCAACGCCAGGATAGGAGGCCCATGCTTTCCTACCTGCGCGAGTCGGGCGCTATCGAGCAGGACGCCGATGTTGTGATGTTCCTCTATTCGAACTCCGATATGGAATCCTCGAACGTCGTCGAGCTAATCCTCGCCAAGCAGAGGAATGGTCCGACCGGATCGCTCAAGCTGTACTTTCTCAAGGATCTCGGCAGATTCCAGCAAGTAGACGATAAACACGCGGCTTCATAGACCGGCGACCACCGCCGGGCGGCCACATGATCGGTCACATAATGTGACGCTCTCGCATATCCTGAACCAGGTTCAATGTGGGTTAGCAGGCCTCGAACGTGTTCAGGAGGTGAACCGGTATGGCAGAAGCGAAGGGCCGAGGGTGGTGCGGCGGCAACTGGGGGTTCATAATCTTCCTCGTCCTGATCCTTCTCTTCTTTGGCGAGGGATGGTGCTTCTGAGCCTTAAGCGCTCAACACGGTCGGCCCGGGGGTCGTCTCCGGGCCGCTCTCTATCCCGCGGTATTTGGTGTTTTTGACTTCCAATAGGCCATCTGCTATCATTTTACTTGCCTCAAGTGAGCAGCATAGATCATGCTGAAATGATTGTACCCAGGTGGGAAGCGAACACATCCTTATTTGGGTCTATTATTTTGTCTCCAGGCTTATGGATGTGAGTCGGAGGTACCGCATGCAACAGGGCAATGACTACGACATTATCATAGTCGGGGCCGGGCCGGCCGGCATATTCGCGGCGCTTGAGATATCCAGGAATGCTCCGGTTCTAAGAACCTTAATCGTGGAGGCCGGCCGCGACATAGAGGAGAGGAAGTGCCCGCGCACACTAAACGCGGCCAAGTGCGTCGGATGCGATCCCTGTTCGGTGCTTTCCGGATGGGGAGGGGCGGGCGCGTTCTCCGACGGCAAACTGACTCTGACTTCCGAATTCGGGGGATTCCTCGACGAATACGTCGGGAGGGACAGGCTCGACAGTCTCATTGAGTACGTTGACAAGGCGTACCTGGATTTTGGCGCAAGCCGAACCGTGTACGGTGAAGACAGGGAGGCCGTGGCGGATTTGACTCGCCTCTGTGCCACTGCTGGATTAAGGCTGCTTCCAGGGCGGATCAGGCATCTTGGGACCGAAAAGTGCCCCGAGATTCTCAAGAATATGCACCAGCACCTGACTCGTCACGCCGAGGTGCGGACTCGCACGCCGGTGAGCCGCATTCTGGTCAAGGATGGGCGGGTACAGGGCGTGTTGACCGCCGCAGGCGAGGAGCTGCGGTCGAAATACGTGATCTGCGCCCCCGGCCGCCGCGGCTCCGAGTGGTTCTCGGGAGAGGCCAGGAGGCTCGGACTCAAACTCGCCACAAACGCGGTGGACATAGGGGTGAGGGTGGAAGCCCCCGCCGTGGTGCTGGACCCGATCACGAAGCAGGTGTACGAACCCAAGATAGTGTACTATTCGAAGTCCTTCGATGATCCCGTCAGGACGTTTTGCGTGTGCCCGCACGGGGAGGTTGTCCTGGAGAACAGCGGCGGATTGATGACCGTGAATGGCCACAGCCGCGCAGATCACAGGACCGAGAACACGAACTTCGCCATACTGGTTTCCAAGACTTTCACCGAACCGTTCAAGGAGCCGATATCGTATGGTAAATATATCGCGAGCCTGGCGAACATGCTGGGTGGAGGGGTTCTCGTACAACGGCTGGGCGATCTCCGGTCGGGGCGCCGTTCCACTGACAAGCGGCTGCTCAAAGGGATGGTCAAGCCGACTCTTCCCGACGCGACTCCGGGGGATCTAAGCCTGGTGCTTCCATACCGCCATCTCATCGACGTTTTTGAAATGCTTGAGGCGTTGGACAGAGTGGCCCCGGGATTGAATTCGCGCCATACTCTGCTGTACGGTGTGGAGGTCAAGTTCTATTCGTCGAGGTTGGAGATGGGATCGAATCTAGAGTCAAGGATAACCAATTTGTTTGCCGCGGGTGACGGCGTGGGCATCACTCGCGGCCTCGCGCAGGCCTCGGCCTCCGGGGTCATCGCCGCAAGAGGCATCCTGGAGCGCGAGTCAGCGTAGCTGTGACTGGAGGGATACTGGGTGCCGGCAGTGATCGTAGTCGGGATGCAATTCGGGGATGAGGGAAAGGGCAAGATAACGGATTACATGGCGGAGCGGGCGGATTTAGTCGTTCGTTACCAGGGTGGCAGCAACGCCGGTCACACGGTCGTCGTTGGAGGCGTCGAATACAGGCTCCATCAGGTACCATCGGGCATCCTCAATCCGGGGAAGATCTGCGTCGTGGGGAACGGTGTGGTAGTAGATCCGTCGGTGCTCATTAAGGAAATGGACGACATAGAGTCCCGCGGCCACGATGTGTCCGGATTGCGGATAAGCCACGCGGCCCACGTGCTAATGCCATATCACGTACGCCAGGATGAATTGGAGGAAGGGTCGCGGGGCGCCCGCCAGATAGGAACCACCAGGCGCGGTATAGGACCCGCCTATACTGACAAATACTCGCGCGAAGGGATCAGGTTCGGCGATCTTATCGACGAGGAGTGTTTGCGCAAGCGCTTGGAACCGGTGGTCGCCAGTAAGAACAGGCTTTTTGACAGGCTGTACGGCGCCGGTGGGTTCGGCTTCGAAGAGGTGTACCGGGCCGTCCTAGCCCAGGCGCGACGCCTGCGGCCGCACATCGCCGACACCGCGCGGCTTGTTAACAACGCGATTGCCGGCGGCAAGAAAGTGCTCTTTGAAGGGGCTCAGGGTACATTTCTGGACATCGACCACGGCACATATCCTTACGTAACGTCGTCGAACCCCACCGCGGGGGGCGCCTGCACCGGTGCGGGAGTCGGCCCGACGCGCATCAGCGGTGTGGTCGGGATCGTTAAGGCGTACACCAGCAGGGTCGGCAGTGGCCCGTTCCCGACCGAACTACTGGACGAAAAGGGATCCAGCATCCGCGAGAAGGGCGGAGAATACGGTACTACGACGGGAAGACCGAGGCGGATCGGGTGGTTGGACACTGTGATGCTCAGGTACGCGGCCACGATCAACGGGGTCACGGCCCTCGCGCTGACCAAGGTCGACACACTGGCGGGCACCGGCAAGGTGAAGATTTGCACCGCGTACCGGCTGGGATCCAGGACGGTGACGGAGTATCCCGCCGCCATGGACGAGCTCGCGCGTTGTGAACCCGTATACGAAGAGTTGGACGGCTGGAGCGACGAGGAAGTGGCCGGGGTCACCGATTATGACCGGATACCCGCCTCAATGCGGAGATTCGTCTCGCGGGTGGAGGAGCTGGTTGGCGTGAAGGCCGCACTGATCTCCGCCGGCCGCGACAGGCGGCAGACAATCAGCCGCTTCGAGGTGTTTTGAGGCCCGGAATAGGAAGGGTTGACGAGCAGGCTGCCCGAGCAGCCCGCCCGTTGCTTTTTGAACTGGGCGACGCTATAATAGAGTCACGCGAGAGAGCGGTGCGAGAGTAGTTTAGTGGTAGAACATCGGCTTCCCAAGCCGAGGGCCGCGGGTTCGAATCCCGTCTCTCGCTCCATTTTTTGCCCTAAACCTATACAGGTTCTTTGAGCCGGCGTAGCTCAGCGGTAGAGCAGCGGTTTCGTAAACCGCAGGCCACGGGTTCAAATCCCATCGCCGGCTCCATTCTTTTGCCAGCATGCCGCGTATTTTGCCCTCGCGTCGATCCCCGACGAACCACGAGTAAGTCGCCCATTTGCAAACAATCTGCAAACGTTGGGGTCAGTCCACCGAAAAAAGGATGTCGTCGAGCTTGTCGGTTGCCTCATCCTGAAGGCCCGGGACGAGATGCGAGTAAATGTCCATTGTCACGCGGATCCCGCTATGGCCGAAGCGCTCACTGATAACTTTGGGATGCACGCCGGCGGCGAGGAGCAAAGACGCGGACGTGTGACGGAGGTCATGGAATCGGACATCCTTTGTAAGCCCTGCCTTCTCAAGAAGCCCCTTGAATGTCCGCACCAGGTTCCGCCCCGAGATAGGCGTTCCCTTCAAAGTAGTGAAAACCAGGTCCGAGTAGTCCAGGCAATAGTCCTGCGCGTAGAACGTTCTCTCGTCCTCCTGACGCTGTCTGAAGGCCTTCAGCGACTCGATGACGCGGCCGGAGATCGGAATCAGGCGCCGGCTGCTGGCTGTCTTGGTGTCCTGCACGATCAGGTTCTTCCCGCGCCTCTGGATCGTCTGCTGAACGGCAATCACGCCGCGTTCGAGTGGCGGGGGCGCTTTTGTTGTTGTGTTGCCCTAACGATAGCTGGATTGGCCCTGGTATGATAGAGTGGGGCTTGTCGATAGAAATGACGATGAACATAATGAGGTATCCAGCGCCAATTGATCTTAATTGATAGTTTCATGTATAATCACCTCCCACTAAGAAATTGAAGATAGGAATGTAAAAGGTTACCGCTTATGTGTCTTCCTTGACCCATGCAAAAAAGTCAGGGGTTAATAACAAAAGTGGTGCCAATGATTGCCATGCTGGCGGAGGTGGAGGTGCCGGAGCCCGACTGGAAGGCCAGGGCACTGGCGACGGAGGAGAATCTCGCACGCATTCGAGAGATCGTGGCTGGCTGACAACGTCGAACATCTTGGTTTGCAGGATGGAACGGGGAACGGTTTCGCGCATTCGAGATGAAAGAAACAACCAGCATCGAACAGTGCCCCCTGGCCGGTTGCGCCGCCGGCGGGGGGCTTTTTGTTTTTGCTCTTCTTCGAACGGAGAATTTCCGCGATAATGTGAATTAGGAGGAGAACGACCCGTGGCGGAGAAACACCAAGGAAAACCTTGGCGTGGTTGTGGGAATGCAGGTAATCGCTATTCCGCGCCACTTGAACCATCTAACAGTCGAAGTGCTGGTGGAAAAGTTCAATGGCGTGGATCTACTGGATGAATTGATGTTTGACTTCTCAAACGTTTCTTTCATAACCCCAGCAGGATTGGCCGCTGTGTCAGCACTGATGAGGCTATCGCAAAATGCGCTGACAGATCAAAAACGTTGGTTTATGCAGAGCAAGAACGCAAATGTATCAGCCTATCTGGAACGCATGGATTTCTTTAAAGGTTTTGGCCTTCGAGGGCCTTCGATAAAGCGTCAGCCAAGGCAAGACGTGCTGTTGGAAATGACCCACCTGACCAGCGTAGAACAGGTTGAACAGGTGACCGAGCAGGTTCTACGAATAATTCAGGCACAGGTGGCCTGTGGATCGGGTATAATATCGGGTATTAGGACTGCGGCATCTGAAGTACTCGATAACGTTTTTCGCCACAGTGGAGAAACTGGCGGAATCATCTGTGCCCAGACATATCCTCGAGTCGGCAGAGTAGAGGTATCGGTGGTTGACACCGGTCGAGGGATCCTGAAGTCACTTATGGAAAATCCCGTGTATGCGGGATCTACATCACATATTGATGCAATAAATGAGGCAGTTAAGCGGAATACTACCAGCAAGCCTGGCGCTCATACAGGCATCGGTTTATGGTTGGCGAGGCAATACCTGAGGGCCAACAGCGGTCAACTATGGATCCACTCGGGAAGCGCTCAAGTCGCATTCTATCCGACACTAAGGAGAGCTGTAGCGTGTACCGAATGGCCAGGAACGCGAATAGTCATGATGTGGAACTTACTGTGTCCTATAGACACTAAGGCTATCCTGGATAAGGAGTATCCAGAAGA
>Ga0334890_1004778_pt1 | contig 12124 bp, 13 predicted proteins | sample GraSluR1_MG_3_FD_207220 | JGI IMG/M metagenome (GOLD analysis project Ga0334890, IMG submission 207220) | Sludge microbial communities from methane-producing bioreactor in Wageningen University, Netherlands - Granular Sludge_31_08-R1 | ecosystem: Engineered > Bioreactor > Anaerobic >... | reverse complement strand
AGGATGTTGACATGGTAGACGGGACACCGTTGCTGGATATAAAACCATTTGTACCGGATTTCGATGTTCCTGACATAGATGTGAGAACGGGGTGGCTCAAGAGTAATTCGACAAGAGCCAGGGGGCTCAGGGCCGACGAGCGGTTTCTTTAGAGGCGGTTCTTGCGGGAATTTTTGATGAAGGCAAGACCAGGGATCTGTTTCGCGAAGTCTGGAATCATCCTGCCTGGCTCCACCTCTTCATTTCTGCCCTTAGCATCCAGAGGGCAAGCAGAAAGCCTGTCAGGTCCATGAAGGGGAAGGAGAGCCATACACCGTCGACACCCATAACGCGTGGAAGAAGGATCAGCATCGGGAAGAAAAGAACGACCTGGCGAAGGACCTGGAGGACAAAGGTCGCCCTGGCCTTGCCAAGGGCCTGGAAGGTGTAACTGGTTACGATGAAAAGGGAAGCCAGGGGCAAAAGCAGGTAGCCCAGCCGGATGCCCCTTACGGCTATTGCCGTGAGCTCGGCGTCGCCCCTCGAAAAGAGCCCGACAAGGAACACAGGGAAAATCTCTGCCACTGCCCAGAAAAGGGTAAAGATCAAGGCGGCCGAAGCTATGGCCAGTATGATTATCCTTCGTACGCGGTCCATATTCCCTGCCCCGTAGTTATAACCGATCAGCGGCTGGGCCCCGTCACCTATCCCGAGGGCGGGCAGGAAAAAAAGGGTATCCAGGCTAAAAAATATTCCGACGGCGGATATGGCAAGATCTCCGCCCAGAGAGCCCATTATCCGGTTAAGCATGACCAGGAGCGTTACGAAAGAAAGTTCCAGTAACCCTGGAGACATTCCTACCGCCAGAACCCGTGTCAATATTTCTTTCTTAAGAACCATCAGATTTTTGCTGATCCCGAGAGTGCTGAAACGCAAGTAGAAGAATGCTACCCAGCATACCGCCATTATCTGGGCTATGGACGTGCCAAGAGCGGCCCCGTTAACCCCCCAGCCAAAGCGGGCTATGAAAAGCCAGTCCAGGAATATGTTCGTAATTGTTCCTGTGAGCATCGTTCCCATTGCCCATCTCGGAGCCCCTTCTGCCCTCATGAGTCCATTGAGCACAAAAGCAACAAGAAGGAAGGGCATGCCTGCGGCCACTATCCTGGTGTAACCCAGGGCCTCCGGGAGGACGGTGTCGCTTGCCCCGAAAAGCCGCAGAAGGTCCCTGCCGAAAACCAATCCCGAAAACAACAGAGAGAGCCCGGCAATTATTGCCATTGTCAACGCGTTGGAGAGGACTTGCCGTGCCATTTTTCTGTCCCCTTTGCCGAGACTTCGGGATACGAGGGAAGAAGCACCAACCGAGATCAGGATGCCAAGTGTAATACCCAGGCCAAAGTAGGGAAACCCTACAGTGACGGCCGTCAAGCCCTGAGCTCCGACTATTCGGCCGATGAAGATCCTGTCGACGATGTTGTAGAGTGCATTGGCCAGAAGTCCTATGATGGATGGCATGGAAAATCGCAAAAGCAACTTTCCGACGGGGTCACGTCCCATTGTGTCGGTTTGCGGGCCGAAAGTCACATCAATATCCTTTCCAGGGTCATCTCATTGCGATCCGGAGGGGGTCGGCTGTCTGAATCGCCTGTAGATCTTGCGTCCTGCCCAAATAAAGAGGAAGACAAGCAGCCCCAGTGTCACAAGAGGGATCATCAGGGAAAGGGCCGTGATTATGATGGAACCGCCTGCTTCCGCTGTGGAGACTATCGGGTTTCCGAAGCCGCCCGTGGTGAAAGAGGAGGCTGCCCTTGTCAGGACGGTGGCTCCCTGGACAACTCCTGCGGCGCTTCCGCCTGTTATCGCTGCGATGCTCCATTTCAGGAAAGGAGTCATCTCGGGCATTACCGAAGCGGTTATGAATGTTCCAGCGATGATCGCGGCAGGGGTCGCGGCGGCATCGAGCATATTGTCGAGCCATGGGACGTAGTAACCCCCGATTTCAAGAAAAGTTGCTATGCCAAGGGCAGCGGTTACCGTGGGTGTGGCTACCCACTGGAACCCTTCGGCCAGTTCAAGGTTTCCCGTCTGTGCCGCAAGGCTCATTGCCAGAAGTGGGATGAAGACCCTGAAACCACAGGCCGCGCTTAGCCCGAAACCTATCATCAATGCGAACAGTTCTTCCATGGCCGTTATTTTACACCCGTGGCGGGCTGAGGGTAAACAGCGCCGAGGAATCCGGCAGCGCTTGAGAGCAAAAACCCCATTTCCCTTTTTCCTGTTTCCTCCGGAAGTCTGGAAAACTCCGAGAGCCAGGGGTCTTTGTCGATCACGAATGAAACAAGTGTTCCCAGATCTTCGCCGGGTTCGGTCCCGGGGTGTTCCGAGAGGTATTCCAGAAAGATATTTTGCCAGAGAAGGATCTGCTCCTTTGCTTCTCCCAGCATCCTGTCGACTTCCCGTGTATACCCGAAATGGGCATAGCACAGGGTCGTTGCTTTTTGCCGCCTCAGTTTTTCTATCGATTCCAGGGCACTTTCGAGGTAGAACCTGGGGGGGGATGCTGGCCGCAGGAGATATTTCCCTTTTCCGGATCCGGGGATCAGGTCGTCGAGGTTGTTATATGTGCTTGCCGCCTCTCCAGCGAATAGAACCCTTTCCTCGCCGTCATCGTAGAGAAAAGAAAGATGGTGTGGGGCGTGTCCGGGAGTTTCCAGCACCTTGATACCAGGTATTGCCTCGCTCTCATCGAGGAAAAATTTTTCATCCACGGGCAGAGGTTTGCCGTAGGCCGCAGCCATGTCGGGGATGACCTGAAGGCTGCTTTCCCAGAGTTTTTCCGGGTCTGTCAGGTGACGCCTGCCTTTCGGATGGACTGTTACCATGGAAGAGGGAAATGCCCGCAATACCTGGGCAAGGCCTCCGGAGTGATCCAGATGTATGTGGCTCAGAAGAATATGGTCGATCCTGTTTACTCCCAGTTCTGTCAGTTCATCTATCAGCAGTGAAACCGTGGATGCTGGTCCAACATCCACGATGGCGGTAAAATCACTTACACTGTCCCGGATCAGCCATATTCCGAAAAAATCTTTTACTCCAGCTTCCTGGAGGGGAAGATCTATAAGATCCAGAGTTGTCTTTTCGGAGATTTCTATTTTCGATTTTCTCATGGTTTTCTCCTTTTGCCTGTTTTTTGAGTCTGTTTCATTACCCGTCGCACTATAATAAAATAAATGTACTGCTATGCAATCCCGGGTATTGGAAAATAAAAGAAGAAAGGTCTGTTTTCCGACCGAGTCTGGGGGAGGGGAAAGAATGAGCAACGTAAAAGATCTGGACTGGAGCAACCTTGGGTTCAGGTATGTCAAAACTGACTACCGCTACATATCAAGGTGGAAGGATGGCAAATGGGACGAAGGGAGACTTGTTGAAGATAACATGATCTCCATCAGCGAGGCTTCGAACGTCCTTCACTACGGGCAGTCCTGCTTCGAAGGTATGAAGGCGTACCGGAGGAAAGACGGCAGGATCCAGCTTTTCCGCCCCGACCAGAATGCCAAAAGGATGCAGGAAAGTTGCAGAAGGATACTTATGCCGGAGATGCCTGCAGACAGGTTCGTAGATGCCTGTATGAAGGTGGTCAGGGCTAATGAGTCCTGGGTCCCTCCCTACGGGAGCGGAGCGACCCTTTACCTGAGACCCTTCATGTTTGGTACGGGCGAGAATATCGGGGTTTCCCCTGCCCCGGAGTATATTTTCTGTGTTTTCTGTCTTCCTGTCGGGGCGTATTTCAAGGGAGGGCTTTCTCCCGTCAATTTTATCGTTTCGGATTATGACAGGGCGGCACCCAGAGGGACCGGGGCGGCGAAGGTCGGCGGCAACTATGCCGCGAGTCTGTACCCCCATTCCATTGCGGCCGGGAAAGGTTATGCGGATTGTGTTTATCTGGATCCCCTCACGCATACAAAGATCGAGGAGGTCGGAGCCGCCAACTTTTTTGGAATAACCAGGAACAACAGGCTTGTGACCCCCAAATCCGAGTCGATACTTCCCAGTGTCACGAAATATTCCCTTCTTCATGTTGCCAGGCACACTCTTGGTATGGAAGCAGAGGAGAGAGATGTCTACATCGACAGGCTTGAGGAGTTTACGGAAGCCGGAGCATGTGGTACCGCGGCCGTGATCACTCCCATAGGAGGGATCGAATACCGGGATCACCTGCATGTCTTTTTCAGCGAGACCGAGGTTGGTCCGGTGACGAAAAAGCTTTACGAGACCCTTACGGGGATGCAGTTTGGAGATATCGACGCTCCCGAGGGGTGGATACAGGAAGTATCCTGATCGGACGGGCAAAAGACTGGTGCTTTCCAAAACAGTTGCTGAGAAGGAAAATGCTGTGAAGGGATTCCAACTTTTGGAGGCGGGGTGGTAATGGTGAAGGAGCAGATCGTATCGGAGATCGCGGCTCTGTTGTCCGAAATGCAGTTACCCGTTGAGACTGGCGAGATAACGGACATCTCTGTCAGGACCGATTTCCTTGACGCCGGATGGAGTACGGGAAAGAAAAAGATAAGTTACGAGACATTCATTTTTGCAAACGAGCAGGATAATACGGTCTACATGTATGAGAAAACAACCGAAGTAGGCAAGGGCCTCTCTTTTGGAGGTGGGGCAGGTTCCTCTTTTCAGAGTGGCAAGACGCTTTTTCGCAAGGTAAAAAACGTCCAGTACGGCCCGGACGGAAAGGCCTACGAGATAAAACTTGATCTGGGGGCGATACCGAAGGCTGCAAAGGAGACGGCAAAGAAACACGGATGGAAGTTCAAGACCGTGCTCAGCAAGTCCAAGGCCCTCTATCCGGAGGGGTACTCTTCTGCCGTTCCCGCCGCCACCTTCCATCCGGAGATTCCTGCAGGCAGACCCGCTGACGCCGGTCCTTCATCAGCTACGGTTTCCGGGGCCGCCCCGGAAGATAGCCCGAAACCACGCTACAACGATCCGGAGAAACCGCTCTACGCCGAACCTGGGGGAAAAACACCTTCAAGATTGGGGGGCATCGTTGGCCTGGTAGGTTTTGTGCTGCTGGGGCTGTTCCTTCTGTTGCTCCTCTTTGCAGGCGGAGCGGCCATCACGGGATGGGTACTTACCGTTGCCCTGTTTGGGGGATCATTTTACCTCCAGCGCAAGATTTCCCGAAAAGGCCTGCTTCTGAACCTGGCTCTGCTCCTGGTGGCAGGATTTCTGATGATGATTGTTGCTGCCGGTTTTTCAACCACAGATCTTTCCTCGGCCCGTATCAAGAATGCCCAGATGACCACGGGGCTTGAGGCGCCTTCAATGAAGCCCGTTGACAAAGTCAGAGCATATTCCGTTGATTCTCCGGAGATCATAGTTTCCGCAGAGCTGAGGAACGCCCCTCACAACACCAGGATCCTTTTCGTCTGGACCTATACCACGGGAGATATTCCGATAACCTCATTCGAGATGAACAACGGCAACAGGGAACCTGATATTTATATTTTCAACAACATCAACAACGGCGGAAGACCGTGGCCACAGGGAGAATACAGGGTTGACCTCTTTATCGACGATGAGGACAAACCCGACGCGCAAGTTGAATTTGAAGTGAAATAGAACACCCCATGCGGGAGAGGCTGCATCTTCTCCCGCATGGGCCCGGTTATTTCCGTCAGTCTCGGCTGTCGGGCTCAAACATGTTTTCGAGCCATTTCTTTGCCATGCTTTTTCCCGGTTTTTCACTTCGCCTGCAAGGGATGCATCTGGGATTCTTCCCCGGTCCCATTATTACCTCGGAGCCGTCGTCGAACTGGACCCTGACCGTACCGTCCTTTTCAAAACTGATGCCTTTTGTCCCTTCCATGTCGAGAGGAGTCAGTAGCATAAACTGTTGCCCCTTCCATCGTTTCCGTTATTCGGCGTAATTTTCGTCAGGAATAAGATGTTCTTCAGGGGGTGTGTTCTCTTCATTCCGGGCAAAACAGTCCAGTCCCATGAGAGATGATTGAAGTAATACCCTGGATTCCGGGTCACGAACAAAACCGGGGACGCCACTGTCTCCTGAGGAGAGAACAAGATCCAGTTCCCTCAGAACGCGCCCTTCTTTTTCGGAAGATATTCCGCCGTCCTGCAGATGTTCGCGAAGGTCAGCCATTTTTACTGCTGCCGCAAGCGGGTTTGCGGAAATTTTCAAAGCGTAGATTCCCGGGTCGTCGTCGTTGGTGTTCTCGAGTATCTCTATGGCTTTGACGCTTTCCCTGGGGACGCCCCTTTTCATAAGATCGGTGAATGTGCTTTTCCCTTCTCCGCATGAGTGGAAAAGCAGGGCAGTGGTCATTTCAAGGGGGCTTTCCAGGCGGTTCATCACCCTGAGAGCATGAATTATCCGGGGATACCTGTTATCGTATTTTCCCCGGAGGGATTCGGTGGCCAGACAGATAGCGTCTTCGAGGCTGAAACCAGAGGCCATTTCTCCCTCCATCAGCGGATTTGAATTTGAATCCCGTATTCCGCACTGAGAGAGGTTAACAGAGAAGGGGTAAAGGAAACATAAAGAATCGGGGCCAGGTTATAAATTATTCATAAAGTCTGATGTGTGGGGCATTCGTATACGAAGCGATAGCCTACGCCGGGTTCTGTGTGGATGTACCTGGGGATGGTGCTGTGGGGTTCGATTTTCTTCCTGAGGTTGCTCATGTGGACACGAAGCCTCTGGGCGTCGTCCATGGCTTCGTCTCCCCAGATGTGTTCCATCAGGGTTTTAGATGTCACTACGCAATTGGAGTTTCTTGCCAGCATTGCCAGTATTTCGAATTCTGTTCGGGTGAGAGGTATTTCCTTTCCCTGGAGAGTGACCTCTCTTCTTGCAAGCTGGATGCAAAGATCACCGGTTTCTATCGATGCGGGAGGGGAAACCTGCACTGCCGCCCTGCGCCTGAGAGCTCTCAGGCGGGCCAGGAGTTCTCCTGCCGAGAATGGTTTCGTCAGAAAATCATCTGCCCCGGTATCCAGTGCTGCTATTTTATCCGCCTCGTTGTCCCTGACTGAAAGTATGAGGATAGGTGAGGACATCCACTCTCTCAGTTCCCGACAAACCTCAATGCCGTCAATGTCAGGCAGGGTCAGGTCAAGGACCACGAGGTCGGGGTTCATGTCTATAGCTACGCGAATCCCATCGGTACCAGACGGAGATACCTCTACCTGGTAGTTTCTTGCCTTCAGAATCGAAAACAGAGCACGGCGAATTTCTTCCTCGTCATCTATTACAAGGACTTTGAGTTTTTTTTCCGGTGACGACAAACTACTCTTCCTCCCCAACGAACTGGCGGGGCAGTTCGACAATGAACCTGGTCCCCCCGGAAGCCCCCTTCTCAAGGGATATCTTCCCTCCGTGGGCGTTCACTATTTCCTGCACGACTGCCAGTCCAAGGCCCGTACCTCCTGGCACTTTCTCGGAAGCCTTGCCCCTGAAAAATTTCTGGAAAATGCTATCTTTCTCTTCATCCGGGATCCCGGGGCCGGAATCTTCCACCCAGGTGCTGAGCACTTTTCCAGAGACGGAAGCCCCTATCATGATATCCGACGAGGGCGGACCGTAGGCCAGAGCGTTTTCCACGAGATGGAAAAAAAGCCGGCTCCACTGCTGGAAATCGACGTTAATTGTCGGCATCGGGTCGGGCAGGTCCAGATGGAACCTTCCGATCTGTTCACCCGGAAATTTTGAGAGGACCGAACCCAGTATTTCGCGGAGATCGTTCCATTCCCTTCGGGGCTTCCAGGCGTCAGCTTCAAGCCTGGAAAGGTCAAGAAGCGACTCTATCGATCCCAGCAGCCTTTCGATATTCATCCGTACAGATCCCAGTTCCAGCCTCATCTCTTCTCCCGTTTGTTCTATGTCGTCTTCAAGGAGGCCCGTTACCGTGGCTTTTATCGCTGAAATGGGGGTTTTAAGTTCATGCGAGACCGACGAGACAAGGGCCGATTTCATCCTGTCCGCCTCCCGGAGTGTTTCGGCAAGCGTTGCCGCTCCCTGCAGGCGCTGCCTTTCGAGATATCCAGCAGCCATACTGGACACGGAAGACAGAAGCCTCAGATCGTATACAGTGAAAGGATCTCCCTCGGCACTCTCTCCAACGTAAAGAACGCCTTCCACCCTTGAAGAAGAAATCAGCGGTATAAAAAGGTCCCCGTCGTTTGCGGAAGCAGATACCGATCCTGGAGATGAGAAAGTCATCCATTTACCGGTATCTTCCGCCATGATTCCCGGAATTTTATCCGGTGAGGCAAGGGCTGTTCTGTTCAGGCAAGTCCAGTCCACACATTCCTGGACCCAGCGGGGTACCACAGCCGGTTCGGTTCCTGTCCTTACATGCCTCAGGGTTTTTTCCGGGTCAACAAGGAAAAGCGCCACTCCTGAAGGGTTCATAACTGACCGTATCTCCCTTAGCAGTGACCGGATCATGACCAGGCTGGCTGGTTCGGATACCATACCTACGGTAAGCCTGTTGAGCAGGGTCATCTCCCTCTCACGGGCCGTGGCGGTCTCTTCGCGTTTTCTTAACTGGCTTGTCTGGTAACCCATAGCTACTCCAACCAGAAGGAAAACGAAAAGGAATAGCCAGTCTTTGGGATCATCTATCCAGAAGGTGCCATAAGGAGGCAGGAAGAAAAAGTTCCATGCCAGGAAGGAGCAGACGGCCGCAAGGAACGCTGATCGGAAACCGCTTGCCGCTGAAACAAACGTTATAAGCAGAAGGTATAGAAGAGCCCATTGGCCCTTGTCGAAAAAATCCCGCCCCAGAAGAAAAATCCCTGTGGATATCGTTACGCTTGCAAGGGCCAGAAGATATCCGTATCCCGAAAGGATTGCAGACACCCTTCTCCGCATGTATTATCTCCCTTTGGCGAGTTTATTAACAGCCAGATACAGAAGGTCAGGGTTTTCCCCCTTTCAGGATATCATCTCGGTCAGTCTTCTCAAACTCCAGAGCGACGGAGTTTATGCAGTAGCGCAGGCCTGTCGGTGGAGGTCCATCGTTGAATACGTGGCCGAGATGTGCGTCGCACCTGGAGCATAGAACCTCGACCCGTTTCATTCCGAAGGATCTGTCCTCCCGGGTCCGGACGCTTTGGGGTGATGTGGGTTCGTAGAAACTCGGCCACCCGCTTCCAGAGTCGAATTTTGTCCCGGAACTGAAGAGGGGATTGCCGCAACAGATGCAGTTATAGGTTCCCTCCTCCTTGTTGTTGTAGTATTGCCCGGAGAAGGCCGGTTCTGTACCCCCTTTTCGTGTGACACGGAACTGCTCGGAGGTAAGGAGATCTTTCCACTCTTCTTCTGTACGGATGACTTTTATGTCCACTTCGGGAACCTCCCCAACGGTGTTTTTTCCCCTGGATGTAGCGGTGATCCAGAGGGGAGCAATCAGTGCTATCGCAAGGATCAAAACAAAGGTTCTTTTCATGTGGAATCACCTTCTTTTTTAAACTGGAATCATTATAATTATACCATTTTATGGCGACCCACAGGTCAAACCCGTTGTTGAACCGGTTTGATGTGCTGTAGAATGCATGCATGATTTACATCTTTCCCTTTACGGAGGCCTGTTATGAAGATAGAGGAATTCAAACTCGAGAGGACCCTGGCAAGGTTCCAGAACGAAGTGGAATATGACCTCAGCGCGTCGGGCATATACCCGATGTTCATCAGGGAGATCCTGAGCCCGGGTGAGATGGAGGAGGTTTATAACGACCTTCACCTGAAATATGTCCATACCGCCGGGACCGAACATCTGAGAAAGGCGGTAGCCTCATTCTACGATGGAATGGATCCCTCCAGCGTATTCATGACGAACGGTTCCGCGGAAGCCCTTTTCCTGATGGCCTGGGGGCTGATCGATCCAGGGGATGAAGTCGCTTTCATGATACCCAATTTTATGCTTTTGTCCCATGTCGTTGAGTCCAACGGCGCCGTGGTACACAACTTTCGCCTTGACCCAGAGAAGGGCTGGTCTCTTGACCTGGAAAGCCTCAAAAAAGCTGTCACTCCCAAAACAAAGATGATCTGTGTCTGCAATCCCAACAGGATATCGTGGACGTAGCCTCCGAAGCCGGGGCGTACCTGCTCTCCGACGAAGTGTACAGGGGAGCGGAGCAGACAGACGAAATGACGCCCAGTTTCTGGGGGATGTATGACAAGATAATTGTAATAAGCGGTCTGTCCAAGTCCTTTGGACTTCCCGGGTTAAGGATCGGTTGGGTGGCCGGTCCCCGTGAGGTAGCGGAAAAGTCATGGTTTTACCACGATTTCCTTTCTACTACCGTGACTACCTTCAGTGACCACCTTGCCACGAAAGCCCTCGAACCGGCCATGCGGGAAAAAATATTCTCCCGAAACAGGGGTATTGTCAGACAGAACCTGGCAACCTTCACCGAATGGGTCGACAGTCATGCGGGGGTTCTTTCCTTCACCCCGCCCCAGGCCGGATGCTTCGCTTTCGTAAGGTATGGTCTTCCCGTCTCTTCATGGGATCTCGTAATGGATATGGTAGAAAACAACAGTGTTTTCGTTATACCCGGAAGCTGCTTCGGTATCGAGAACCACCTGAGGATTAATTTCGGTGTCGACGAAAAACGTCTCGTGGAGGGGCTGAAGAGGATTGACAGGACACTGTCCAGGTTCAGCGGAAGATAGGCTTTACTGTGTCTACCTTCTGAGGTGTTCTGATGGTTCCCTTTACTGCGGGATAGCCCTTGATCCAGTAAAGCGTCTCAGGCAGCACAATGAGAGATGTGGTTCAAAATATACTGCCTCTCGCCTTCCGGTAGAGATCCTTTTCGCTACCTCCTGTCGTTTTACCCGTTCCGAGGCTCAGGCACTGGAGTCGGCTGCAAGGAAAAGAAAGCGATTGGACAAGGTCAGGTTTCTGGAGGAGACAGAAAGGCATTTTTCGTAAAGGATTCCAAAATAATCGGGGGCGAGGTTGTCTCTTCGCCTCCAATCATGATATCCCGGGTCCATGGATCCAGGGTTTTTTATATGTTTTCCCCGGAACTTTCCATATCCTTGCGAAGCCACTCGATCAGTGACCTCTGTCTTCTTTTCTGGATTTTTTCAAGTTTTTCCTGGGGCCATTCATATATTCCCTTCCCGGTGGAATATCCCAGGTCTCCCTTTCTGGCGGCATCAAGAAGGGTCGGGGATACTTCCGTTGAATTGCAGAGTTCCTTGAAGAGGGTTTCGCAGATCGCCGCAAAAACATGGGTTCCTCCAAGATCAGCGGTTTCGAGGGGGCCGGTGTCGCCCAGCCTTCTTCCTATTCCAAACCTGACGGCCCTGTCTACATCCTCTTTTGATGCTATACCGGAATCGACAAGGTAAAGTGCCTCACGCAAAAGGGCGAACTGAAGCCTGTTGCCAATGTAACCCGGAGTTTCCCTCGAAAGCACCACGGGTTCCTTGCCTATTCTTTCCATAATTTCCCTGGTGAACCGGACTGTCTCCTCTGAAGTATCTTCTCCCGGCATTATCTCGACGAGCGGAAGGAGGTGCGCAGGGTTCCAGAAATTGGCAGCAACGAACCTGTTCCTCCATGAAAGTGCGGAAGATATCCTTGTCGGACCAAGGCTGGACGTGTTTGAGGCAAAAATCGTGTCATTAGGGAAATGTGCCTCCAGTTGCCGAAAGACTCTCTGTTTTATCTCAAGGTTTTCAGGGGCACATTCTATAACAAATGCCGTGTTGGCCGCCGCTGCTCCAAGATCGGTTGCTCCTCTTACTCTAGAGAGTATTACAGGAACATCCGCCTTTACTGTCAGCCCGTTGCCGACAAGCGTATCAAGCGCGGTCTGTATGAGGGAAAAACCTCTTTCCAAAGCCCGGTCCGATATGTCGAAAAGATCTACATCCAGGCCGCTTTTGGCGAAATTAAGAGCTATAGATGATCCCATTGTTCCGGATCCGATTATGCAGACGGAACTGATGTCCATTGCCTTCAAAACCGATCACTGCCTTTCATAGGGGAACGGAGATACCAGTATTTTATGCGATAATGATGACTTGCGTGCATTAGAGTATAATCAAGACAGAGGAAAAGATCCCAGTTAAGGAGATGTTGACAATGGCAAG
>Ga0334890_1004773_pt1 | contig 12145 bp, 11 predicted proteins | sample GraSluR1_MG_3_FD_207220 | JGI IMG/M metagenome (GOLD analysis project Ga0334890, IMG submission 207220) | Sludge microbial communities from methane-producing bioreactor in Wageningen University, Netherlands - Granular Sludge_31_08-R1 | ecosystem: Engineered > Bioreactor > Anaerobic >... | reverse complement strand
CGAGCAGCGCCAGTAGCCCGCACCGGAGACACCACCGTTAGCCGGGTGAAGGGTATCGAGGCTCTGACGCAGTCCGGGCATCCGTACCCTGCAGAGTGAAGCTGGCTTCTCCCTAAAATCCGCGCGTTCACCGTGGATTTTTTGTTTTCGGGGGCAGCCGCTTAACCAAGGTGGCACCGCGGGAATCTCCTCTTCTCGTCCTTGATGGGAAGGGGAGATTCTTTTTTTCGGACACAGTCAGGAGGCGCACCGATGGCACTTTCACCAGAACTTCTCCGCACCCGCGCGCCCGTCACCCCCGACCGGGCAACCGTCCTGCGCCTGTTCGAACAGGGCGACCTGGTGCCGGTCTACCGCACGCTGCTGGCCGACCTGGAGACGCCTGTCTCGGTCTACCTGAAACTGGCCCGCCCTGGCAGCCCCTCCTTCCTGCTGGAGAGCGTCGAGGGGGGCGAACAGGTCGGGCGCTACTCCTTCCTGGGCGTGGATGCACAGACGCTGATCGCCGTACAGGACAACCTCCTCACCCTGCGCCGTGACGATCGGGTCACCACCCGCCCGCTCGCCCCCGGCGAAGACCCACTGCACGCCATCGAAGCGGAGATGGAGCGCTTTCGTCCAGTCAAGGTGGAGGGGCTGCCGCGCTTCGTCGGCGGGGCGGTGGGCTACCTCAGCTACGACGTGGTGCGCTACTTCGAACGTCTGCCTGCCACGGCCACCGATGATCTGCACGTGCCAGATGCCGCTTTTCTGCTGACCGATACGCTGGTCATCTTCGACCATGCCAAGCACCAACTGATCATCCTGGCCAATGCGCACAACACCGGCGATCCGGACGCCGCCTACGACGACGCCGTGCAACGCATTGATGCCATTCTGGACCGGCTGGCCGGGCCGCTGCCGCTCGCCGACGAATGCGCTGGCGGTGACAGGAACGAAAGGGACTTGCGCAGCAATGTCACGCGCGAGCAGTTCGAAGCTAACGTCCGCGCGGCCAAAGAGTACATCGCCGCCGGCGATGCCTTCCAGATCGTGCTCTCGCAGCGCTTTAGCCGGCGCACCTGCGCCCCGCCCTTCACCGTCTATCGCGCTCTGCGCGCGCTCAATCCCTCGCCCTACATGTTCTACCTGCGTTTCAGCGACGACCTGGCGCTGATCGGCGCGTCGCCGGAGATGATGGTACGCCTGGAAGACGGTATCGCCACCATGCGCCCCATCGCGGGCACCCGTCCGCGCGGGCGCGACGAAGCCGAAGACGAAGCGCTGGCCGACGAACTGCTGGCCGACGAGAAGGAGCGCGCCGAACATGTCATGCTGGTAGACCTGGGCCGCAACGATCTGGGCCGCGTGTGCGACTATGGCACGGTCAGCGTGCCGCAGATGATGATCGTCGAGCGCTACTCACACGTCATGCACATTGTCAGTCAGGTGCAGGGGCGGCTGCGCGCCGGACTGAACGCCTTTGACTTGCTGCGGGCCACCTTTCCGGCGGGCACGCTCAGCGGCGCGCCGAAGGTACGCGCCATGGAGATCATCGAGGAACTGGAGGGCACGCGACGCGGGCCGTACGGCGGCGCGGTGGGCTACTTCAGCTTCGACGGCTCGATGGACACCTGCATCACCATCCGCACCATGCTCATGCGCGGCGATCAGGTCTACTTCCAGGCGGGCGCGGGCATCGTCGCCGATAGCGATCCCGCCCGTGAATATGAGGAGACAGTCAACAAGGCGCGCGCGGTCGCCATGGCCTTGCAGAGCGCAGAGGAAGGTTTGGGGTAAGGAGGGCACCGTGATCCTGGTGATTGATAACTACGACAGTTTCACCTACAACCTGGTGCAGTTGATGGGCGAGCTGGGTGCCGATCTGTGCGTGGCTCGCAATGATCAGATCACGCTGGACGAGGTGCGCGCTCTGCGCCCGTCGCACATCGTCATTTCGCCAGGGCCGGGCACGCCCGATGACGGGGGCGTCTCGCTCGACGTGATCCGCGCCCTGGGGCCGACGACGCCCATCCTGGGCGTGTGCCTGGGCCATCAATGCATCGGACAGGCCTACGGCGGGCGCGTGGTGCGCGCCCCGCGCCTGATGCACGGCAAGACCAGTCTGATCTACCACAAAAACGCCGCCCTGTTCACTGGCGTGCCTAGTCCCTTCGAGGCCACGCGCTATCACAGCCTGATCGTCGAGGAGCCGCTGCCCGCCGATCTGCTGGTCACGGCTTTCACCGAGGCGGGCGAGGTGATGGCGTTGCGTCACAAAGAGCATCCGGTGGTGGGGGTGCAGTTCCATCCGGAAAGCATCCTCACCCGCTTCGGGACACGCATCCTGCAGAATTTCCTGGAGAACCGGCTATAGGAGAAGGATCAGTTTTTGGTAAGGGTATGTCCCTGTTGACTAACGACCGATCCCTGACAACTGACACACGAGGGAAAAACCATGACCCCAGCCCTGGACATTCAACGAGCCATAGACATCATCAGTCGCTTCGGACAACTGCGCGCCGAAGAGGCCGAAGCGGTGATGAATCAGATCATGCGCGGAGAGGCGACCGATGCTCAGATCGGCGCTTACTTGATGGGTCTGCGCATGAAAGGCGAGACCGAAGCCGAGATTCTGGGCAGCGCCCGCGCCATGCGCGCTAACGCCATCAAAGTCCCCACCCGCTCCAACGGCGACCTGCTCGACACCTGCGGCACCGGCGGCGACCGGTCGGGCACCTTCAACATCAGCACGACGGTCGCTTTCGTGGCGGCGGGGGCGGGCGTGCGCATCGCCAAGCACGGCAACCGCGCCAGCACCAGTCGCTGCGGCAGCGCTGACGTGCTGGCCGAGCTAGGCGTCAACCTCGACCTGACGCCCGAACAGGTCGGGCGCTGCGTGGACGAGATCGGCATCGGCTTTCTGTTTGCGCCAAAGCTGCACCCGGCCATGAAGCACGCCATCGGCCCGCGCCGCGAGTTGCGCGTGCGCACCATCTTCAACATCCTCGGCCCGCTGACCAACCCGGCGGGCGCGCGCCGCCAGTTGATGGGTGTCTTCGCGCCCGACCTGACCGAGTACCTGGCCAACGTGTTAGGCGAGCTGGGCGCGATCTCAGCTATTGTCGTCTGCGGCTACGGCAACATTGACGAACTGACCACTACTGGCCCCAACATCGTCAGCCACTACGCCAATGGGGAAGTCCGCACCTTCGAACTAAATCCGCTGGACTACGACCTGACCCCTGCCCACATCTGGGAGTTGCTAGGCGGGGATGCCGAAGAAAACGCCCGCATCCTGCGCGGGGTACTCAGCGGCGAGGTCAACGGCCCCAAGCGCGACGTGGTGCTGCTCAACGCCGGCGCGGCGCTGGTGGCAGCGGGGCGCGCGCGCGACTTCGCGGAAGGAATCACTCTGGCCGCCGCCTCCATCGATAGCGGCGCGGCGCTGGCCAAGCTCGACGCGCTGATCGCCTTTAGCCGGGAGCTGGCGGATGGCGAATGAGTTCGTGCGCACCCAGACCGTACTGGACAAAATCCTGGCGCACAAGGTCGAGGAGATCGCGGCGCGCAAGGCCCGCGCGAGCGCGGCGACAGTGATCGCTGCCGCGCGTGAAGCGCCCCCGCCGCGCGACATGCGGGCCGCCGTGCGCCGCGATACCGTCGCGCTCATCGCCGAGATCAAACGGGCCTCGCCCTCACGCGGTGTGCTGATCGCAGACTTCGATCCGCTCGCCCTGGCAATGACCTATGCCGCCAATGGCGCGGCGGCCATCTCCGTGCTCACCGATGAACACTTCTTCGGCGGTGACCTGGCTCATCTGACTGCCGTCCGCGCGGCGGTGAGCGTCCCCGTCCTGCGCAAGGATTTCGTGCTCGATCCCTATCAGGTCTACGAGGCGCGCGCTGCAGGCGCAGACGCCGTACTGCTCATCGCCGCCGCGCTGGACGACGCCCGCCTGGCCGACCTGCACGCGCTGATCGTCGAACTGGACATGGCGGCGCTGGTCGAAGTGCACGACGAGGGCGAGCTTGAGCGCGCATTGGCGCTCGGCGCACCGCTGATCGGCGTCAACAACCGCGATCTGCGCACCTTCGCCGTTGACCTGACCACGACCGCGCGCCTGGCCCGCCTGCTGCCAGCGGGCGCGACCCTGGTTGCCGAGAGTGGCATTTTCACCGCGGACGATGTCCGACGCATGGGCGCGGCGGGCGCACACGCCGTGCTGGTCGGCGAAGCGCTGGTCACCGCGCCCGATGTCGCCGCGCGCGTCCGCGAACTGAGCAGTCAGCCGCGCGAGGTGTCCCGATGACGCGCATCAAGATTTGCGGTGTGACGACCCTCGACGACGCCTTGCGCTGCGCCGAAGCGAGAGCTGACTTGCTCGGCCTGAACTTCTACCCGCCCAGCCCGCGCTACCTTGCGCCGGAGAAAGCGCGCGCGCTCGTCGCGGAGCTGCGCGGTATTCTGGGGACGGCCTGTCCACTGCTGGTAGGGGTCTTCGTCAACGAGAGCGCCGCTGTCATCGCGCGCATACTGGACGAGGTAGGGCTGGACGCGGCGCAACTCAGCGGGGACGAGCCGCCGGAGACGCTCGCCGCGCTGGACGGGCGCGCCTTCAAGGCCCTGCGTCCTCGCGATCTCGCCGAAGCGCGGGCAGCAGCGCAGCCATTCGCGGCCTACGCTCCCCACGACGAGCGGCTACCCGCCCTGCTAGTGGATGCCTATCACCCGCAGCTTTACGGCGGCACCGGCGAACAGGCGGGCGAAGACGTAGCCCGCGCTGTGATGGCCGTTGCGCCACGCCTCATGCTCGCTGGCGGACTGACGCCGGAGAACGTGGCACAGCGGGTACGGGCCATCCGGCCCTGGGGCGTAGATGTGGCCAGCGGCGTCGAGCGTGCCCCTGGTGTCAAGGATATCGAGCGCGTTCGCGCCTTCATTGCGGCGGTGAAATCAGTCGATCAGGAGTGAGCAATGACCCTGCCTTCTACGAACACAACCCTTGCCCTGCCCGACGAGCGCGGCTACTTCGGCGAGTTCGGCGGGCGCTTCGTGCCGGAGACGCTCGTCCCCGCGCTGGATGAACTGACCACCGCCTTCGAAAGCGCTCGCCGCGATCCGGAGTTCCAACGCCGCTTCGCCAGCCTGCAGGCAACCTACACCGGTCGCCCCACTCCGCTCACCTACGCCGCCCGCCTCAGCGATTACCTGGGCGGGGCGCGCATCTACCTCAAGCGCGAAGACCTGGCACACACCGGCGCGCACAAGATCAACAACGCCCTCGGTCAGGCGCTGCTCGCCGAGCGCATGGGCAAGCGACGTATCGTCGCCGAGACGGGCGCGGGTCAGCATGGCGTGGCGACGGCGACCGTCTGCGCTCTGCTAGGCATGGAGTGTCACGTCTATATGGGCAGCGTGGATATGGCCCGTCAGCGCCCCAATGTTTTCCGCATGAAGCTGCTCGGCGCAGAAGTGATCCCTGTCGAAAGTGGCAGCCGCACGCTCAAAGACGCCATCAACGAGGCCATCCGCGACTGGGTGACCAACGTCACCACCACGCACTACCTGCTCGGCTCGGCGCTCGGCCCACACCCCTACCCCCTGATCGTGCGCGAGTTCCAGAGCGTGATCGGGATCGAGGCCCGCGCCCAGATTCTCGCTCAGGCAGGGCGGCTGCCCGACGCCTGCATCGCCTGTGTCGGCGGCGGCAGCAACGCCATTGGCTTGTTCCACGCCTTCCGCAACGATGAGGACGTAGACCTGATCGGCGTCGAGGCAGGGGGACGGGGTATCGCCAGCGGTGAGCACGCCGCTCGCTTCGCCGATCCGGCGCGCGGGCGGCCTGGTGTGCTGCACGGCACGCGCTCTTTCGTCCTGCAGGACCCCGACGGGCAGATCACCGAGACGCACAGCATCTCCGCCGGCCTGGACTATGCCTCGGTGGGGCCGGAGCACGCTTACCTGCGACAGATCGAACGGGCACACTACACCGTCGCCACCGACGACGAGGCGCTCGCCGCCTTTCAACTGCTCTGCCAGCTTGAGGGGATCATCCCCGCCCTGGAGAGCGCGCATGCCATCGCCGAAGTGGTCAGGCGCGCGCCGACCATGCCCCGCGACGCCATCCTGCTGGTCAATCTGTCCGGGCGCGGCGACAAAGACTTGGACACGGTCATCAACGCGTTGGGAGGCGACGCATGAGTCAGATCAGCCGCACGCAAACCGGCCTGGACGCCCTGGCTGCCATGTTCGCCCGCACCCGCGCCGAAGGGCGCGCGGCGTTCCTGCCCTACTACCCCATCGGCTACCCGACGGTAGAGGCGTCGCTAGACGCGATCCAAGCGATGGCCGCCGTAGGTGTAGATGGCTTCGAGATCGGCATTCCCTTCAGCGATCCGCTCGCCGACGGCCCGACCATTCAGGCGGCGACGCAGGTCGCGCTGCGCAACGGCGTTACCGTCCGGCGTTGCCTGGAGGCGGTGCGCGAACTGCGGGCACGTGGCGCGGCACAGCCACTGCTGCTGATGGGCTACCTCAACCCGCTGCTGGCCTACGGGCCAGACGCCTTCGCCCACGACGCGCGCGCCGCCGGTGCCGACGGTCTGATCATCCCCGACCTGCCGCCCGAAGAGGCCGCCCTGTTCGCCGAAGCCTGCGCCCGCGAGGGGCTGTCGCTGATCTTCTTCCTGGCCCCCACCAGCACCGACGCGCGCATCCGCCTGGTGGCCGAACGGACGCGCGGCTTTATCTACGTCGTCTCGGTGACGGGCGTGACCGGCGCACGCGCGGCCCTGCCGCCCGGCCTCGGCGATTTCCTGGCGCGTATCCGCGCGCAGACCGACTGCCCGCGTGTGGTGGGCTTTGGTATCAGTGGGCCGGAACAGGCGCGCGCCATGAAGGGCCTGGCCGAGGGGTTCATCGTCGGCAGTGCGCTGGTGCGGGCGGGCGCAGCGGGTGTGCCCGCCGTGCGCGACCTGGCGGCGCAGATTCGCGCGGCGCTTGAGGACGGGTAAGCGGAGCCGTCCCGTCCCGGCGCGCGAGAAGGCGGGGGCAGAGCGCGCCAGAGAACGAGACCAGACTTCGGAAGTCTTCGGAGACTTCCGAAGTCTTGTTAATGGGCACACGTAGATTGTGATATGATGACAGTATGTGAAGCGGAAAGGGGTGCACGCTGGCAGACTGTTCCGCCGGGGGGGGAATAGACTCACCGAATACTGTCAGTGTCTATCCAGACGCTGCGCGGTAGAAAGCCTGTATCAGACCGCTCAACAACGGGCGGAACGGGGCGAAGCCATTGTGAGCACCGATGATGACATGGGTGCAAGCCCGCGAGCCGAAGTATCCCGACCTGCCCATGCAGCCAGGTCGGGTGCTGCGCCGGGAGTTCGAGCACATCCGGCACGGCGCACCGTTGCGTCTGACCCGCACATCGTGCAATGGCATTTCATCGTGGACAATCTCAACACGCATCAGTCCGCATCTCTGGTCCGCTACGTGACCGAGGAGTCGGAACTGGACATCGAGCTGGGCGTCAAAGGCAAATCCGGCATTCTGGCCTCGTTGGAGAGCCGCGCCGCTTTTCTCTCTGACCCCTCCCACCGTATTGTCTTTCACGATACGCCCAAACACGCTTCCTGGATGAACCAGATTGAGCTTCGGTTCAGCATCCTGGAACCGCACGATGGCCCAACCTTTTCGGTGGGCCTATCAAGGCAAGGCGCTCGTCGCTTAACCATTGGCTCATTTGTGCCTCAGTGTACTGGCAGGAACCGCGGCCTATACTCTTAAGAACTAAAGAGCGTCATGCGAGGAGGAAAGGGCCATGTCCACGTCGCGCTTGCTGGCAAAGCTCGTCCGACTTGTGCTCATGCTGGTGGTTGCAGCCACCCTCGTGCCGGCGTTCCCTTCCAGAGCGCAGACACCTGCCCCGAAAGTGCTATTCGAGAAAGCGTATACGCTCAGCATAGTCCATACCTCTCCCACCTCAGGAATCACATCGCCGACGGGCGATCAGATACCAATAACTGTGCGCGTCTCAGGCCCCGAAACCATCTCGCTGGGACAGCAGGTCACGTTGGTTGTCGAGTTCTTTGCCGCCAATTACGCGAGCAGTATGAAAGAAGACAGTTGGGAAATTGCACGAGCGCAGATCGCGTTGGTTCTGCCGGATGCTGCCTCAGAACTGACCGGTATGCCTGAGCAAATGGTCTTGATCAACAACGCGGGACAGCAGACATGGCAAGAGGCGCTGGCTCCTAACGAGGCCGAGTCCAGATGGCTTCCAGCCAGCATGTATGCGTTTTGGTTGGCGCTCAAGACGGGGATGAGTCTGTTGCCAGTGGTCGGCGGCATGATCACGGCGGCGGATACCGTCATCAGCGCAAGAGATTTCATGGTTGCTCTTGAGGCTGGGCAGCCGCTCACAGACGACGAGCTATGGTCGTACTATCAGTTTGAGATGGCCTACGACACATTCCAGGTGCCGGACTATGCAGGTGCAGGCGGGGCGCGCGGGGAGCGCACGGTCAAACGCTATGAGATTCCGTTGCAGTTCAGTGCCTACGGTGACCTGTTCCTCTACGTGAACGCACTTCAGGTGCGCAATGCTTATCCGAACGCAATGGGACCTGGCGACTTCACTGTGCACGCAGAGTTCGACCAGCAGGTGATCATCACTCTGCCCCTTGCTTCACTATATGGTGCGGACGCAGTTGTTGCGTCTGATCTTTCAGCCGAAACTGAGTCTGTCATTGTGCCAGAACAGTTCACTGTCCGAGCGACCGAGGATGTTGTCCTGATTGTTGCTGGCTCCAATCCGAATTGGGCAAACACATCCGATCAACTGATACTGACGCGCGGTCGAAAGAGTCAGGATGGTCGGTTCTTTGAGGACAATGAAGTGGTCATTGCCCAGCTAGGTCGGAATTGGCAGGTAACAGCGTTTGAATCGATCTGGAATGTACCCTACCACAAGGGAAGTGGATATGACAGCGATATGCAACGAATGATCGGCACATTCTCACCGGATGACCGGTATGTTGCAGTCGCGTACAACGCCCTGCATTGGCGCGGCACTCCTTCAGATAGCTACATGGATATCGGGATAATGGTATCTCCTTCGGATTCGCTCAATCTCCAGCCCGCATCTCAGAGATCCCTTCGCTCCTTCTGGCAATATGACTATCTCAATCATGTCCTTTGGCTTAGCGATGACGAGTTGGTCTATTCGGCTGGCGGCAAAATCCTCAAAACGGATCGCATAGGTTTTATAGGGGAGACGCAGCTTGCTGAAGGCATTTTCCCGGCAGTGGTGAATGGGCGTATCTGTTTTCTTGGGGCAGATGGCCTATTCTATTCGATCAAACCGAATGGCACAGACTTGAAACCTCTGCCAATCCAACTTCCCGCCCAACAACGTATCACAGGTTTTACGGCGTCAGCCAACGGCGAACTCCTGCTGCTGGCATACAATAACAAGATCGCCATATATAGAGCGGATGGTAGTCTGGCCGAAGTCCTTGAGGTGCCCGTCCGCCTGGTGCAGAACATCTCCTTGAAGCCGGATCTCACAGCGATAGCTTTTGATGATGGTGACAATATCTACGTTCAGCCGATATCCCTCTCTGCCGCACAGTGAGAGATCGCAGAGATGTACTATCAGGCTTCCTGACTAAACTCGTGACCGCACCCCCGCCAGATTTCGCTGGCACGATCACTACACTGCAATTCGCTGCCAGCATCAGGCCCGGAAACCAGTTCCGGGCCTCACCATCGCTATCTCAACTCCACTTCGGCAGTAAGATCGTTCAAGGCTTCGCCGCCAGCGTGTCCGGCTCGTGCTCGTCGAGGGGCAGCCAGCGGCCTTCCAGCTTCTTCATGACCTCCGGCAGGGTCGTGTATTCCATCTCCTCCATCGGCAGGCGGTGCGGCTCGAAGGGTCCGTGATGGCGCAGGTGATCGGCGATGATGTTGCACAGATGGCGCGCTTCGTCGAAGGAGGGATCGTCGAACATATCCTGCGGCCCGATCAGGTGGCCGTTCGCCACCTGGAAGCCCAGCGCGATCACGCGCGGCGGGCCGTCAAAGCGGCTCGGATGGGCCTCGCTCACGCGGCAGGGCATCAGCGGCCCGTAGTGCGAGCCACGCATCCACCCCTCGACGATATGCGGCATGGTGAACGGCTCCAGCACCTCACCGACTGCCGGGAACACCCCCTGAGAGCGAACCACGCACACCGGGTCGTCCTTGCCCACGTACTTCCCGGCGATCAGCGCCAGGCGCTCGGTAGACGACACGGCGGCGATCTCGTTAGCGCGCCGGCTGAAGACATTGCGAATGATGTAGCGCCCCGTCGCGCCGATGAACACCAGCAGGTCGTACATCTGCTCCGGCGTGTCCAGCACGATCTTGCGGCTTCCCTTCACATCGTAGACCTCGAAGCGGAAGCCATCGTGCATGGCCGTCGAAATGACCAGTCCAATGGTGTTGAAGGGATCGGCGAACATGCGGAAGAGGGGGAGGTTCCAGGCCCCGGCGCTGGTCTTGTCGGCGAAGAAGACAAGGACAGGCTCGGCCTGCCGCTCCTCGAAGGTCATTTCGGCCACGCCAGGCCCCATCCCCCGCACATTGCCAGAGAAGGCGTCGGCCAGCAAGTCCTGGCCTGCGCCGTAGAGCTTCAACTGCTTGGCGACGACTGTGCACGCTTCAAAGACATTCCACGCCAGGCGGTGAATCTCGACGCTATCATTACCCTGGTCGTGGGTCATAATGAGGCCCAGATCATCGCCGCACGAAGTGACACGAAAATCAATGATCTGGTGCTGCAATTTGGCTGTTGCAAGGCATTCGTTGGCTTCTTCGATGAGGTCGGGATGCATCCGCGAGTGCCCTACATAGCCCCCTACGTCCGCCTTGATGACACTCAGAGTCAGCAGGTCTGTCATGGTTCACCACCTTACACGACTAGGTGACTCCTGGGCAGAGTGGCCGGAAGGGTGCTCCCTACCTCCATTATATGCCTGCCGCGCAAGAGAAGGGAAGGAATTGGGTCCACGAACAAGTTGTTGGGCAATCGTCAGAATGCCCCTATCCCCTGGCCCCTTCCCCTAGCTTTGCTGGGGGAAGGGGAGAACCGCCTGCCAGATCATCCCCCCTCTAGCTCGGCTGGAGGGGGGACTGAGCGGGGAGGCGTTCAGTGAGCGTTCCTGAACTTCCCTTAGCAACAGGTTGTTCGTGGACCCGAAGAGATTGGGGATAGAAGGAGGCTTGTGGGCGATACATGAACGGGGAGGGGGCGAGCAACCGCTACAACTCGCCCTCCTCAACCGCTTCGATTATGCCCGCCAGTGGGTCGGGCTGCGCCGCGCTGAACTCGTGGCCACGCGCCCGCCAGATGTCGCTGGCGCGGTCAATGAACAGCACGCCGTCCAGGTGATCGATCTCGTGCTGGAAGACGCGCGCCAGCCAGTCCTGCGCCTTGATGCGCATCTCCTTGCCTGTGCGATCCTGGCCGCGCACCGTCACAGCGACGTGACGGCTGACCATGCCATAGTAACCGGGGATGGACAGGCACGCTTCCACGCCGTCCACCATCTCGTGCGAGGCGCGCACGATCTCCGGGTTGATCACGGCGTAGAGCACGCCCGCGTCCTCGCCGTATTCCTTTCTGGATTCCTCGTCGTCGGGCAGGTGCACAACGATCACTCGCTGGCTGACGGCTACCTGCGGCGCGGCCAGGCCCACGCCAGGGGCAGCCAGCATGGTCTCCACCATGTCATCAACGAGCCGCTGTAGCCTGGGATCGTTGAAGTCGCGGACCTTGTGCGCCTTCTTGCGCAGGATCGGGTTCTGCGGGGTGATCACTTCACGAATAGCCATGAGTACAATCGCTTTCCATTCTCGCGCTTTGCCTGCAGGGATTGTAGCGAATTCGAGGGCGGGTGCAAAGCACGCTTCGGCTGCATTCAGGCTTTGGGGCAACGCATCACCTCCGAGGCGCAGAGCGCGCAGAGAAAAGCAAAGAGTCTTCACAGTTCGGGAGTGGATAAAGTTAAGGACATACGAAATCTCGTAGGTGAGCGGTATAGGATGGGAAGGTACGGCGGTACATCTGACGACGATTCCAGGCAAAGACAAACAGCTTGATTGCTCGGCGCAAAGCGT
>Ga0334890_1004771_pt1 | contig 12153 bp, 7 predicted proteins | sample GraSluR1_MG_3_FD_207220 | JGI IMG/M metagenome (GOLD analysis project Ga0334890, IMG submission 207220) | Sludge microbial communities from methane-producing bioreactor in Wageningen University, Netherlands - Granular Sludge_31_08-R1 | ecosystem: Engineered > Bioreactor > Anaerobic > Unclassified... | reverse complement strand
GACGCTAAGGAATAATCCATCGCAATCCTCGTTGTGCGCCGACACCTTCTCTTCAAGCCTCTTATACAGGCGGTCGGCGGTAGTGGAGGAGGTGCATGGCAGTATCACGGCGAACTCGTCTCCGCCCACGCGCGCCACTACATCCTGTTTTCTGAACGCGGTCCGCAAGAGTTCGGCGTACGCCTTGAGCACGGCGTCTCCCTTCTCGTGACCCATCGTATCGTTTATCAGCTTGAGGCCGTCGATGTCGGTGCTCACGATAGTGACTGGGTATTCGCGTCCGCCTTCAAGCCTACGCAATTCCTCTTCGAAAAAAGCCCGGTTATGCAGTCCCGTAAGGGGATCGTGCAGGCTGAGGTACTTGAGCTGCTCCTCAGCCTGCTTCCTCTCGGTAATGTCAACGATGAACCCCTCCAACATGATCCGGTCTCCTCTGGGGGACTGTACGCCTCGCCCCTTTTCCCACACCCATTTCTCCGAACCGTCCGCTGTTATGATACGATACTCGATCTGGAATGGACGCTTCTCGCCCAACGCCGACCGCACTTCGTCAAGCACCATATCCCGGTCATCGGCATGAATGATATCACCGTATGCTATGCGCCCGTTACCGCCCAGATCGATAGAGCCATAACCGGTGAGATGGCGGCAGCCCTCGCTCACGTATTCCATGCGCCTGTCGTCTCTATCGGCGCAACTGTAGGCCATGCCCGGGAGGTTGCTCAAGAGCGTCTGCAGCCTGCGCTGGCTCTCCCTGAGCGCGTCTCCCACGCGCCCACGCTCCTCTATCTCTTTCTTGAATTCGCGCCACCTGCGGAAAGAGAATGCCGACAGGCTTAGAGAGAACACCACCAGCAGCATGACGATGTCCTCCGTGTGCCACTGCCCCGTTCGCCAAGGGCCTGTCACCTGGTCCGGAGCCACGCGTAACGTGAAGGCCCATCCCACGATGACAACCAAGCCCAGCATCAAGGCCGTCAAGACGATCACGAAGATGCAGTCCCTCATGACCATATAACCCTTCAGGCGCCGCTCGCTAAGCATGATCCCGGACGTTCACCCCGCGTTCCCCCGGACTTGCGCGGCTATTGCGACTTTTACAGGGGGGAAAACTACTATTAGGATAGTATTAGACAACCGAACGACCTTTCCCCGCTAAGATGCCTTCAAAAAAAGAAAAACCCAACGGACATGGGATCCATTGGGCCGGGTCCAGAATATGGTCAGGCGCGTCCGGTCAACCGCACTTCGAATACCCACAGAACGAACATGTCATGCACCCGTTCTGATGCTTGACGTGGCCCCCGCACTCGGGGCACGCCCCTGTATGGCTGTCGAGGCTGTCCAGCCCGGAAACAACGTGATCATCCCCGGGTCCGGGCTGCGGCGAGGGACTCGCGCCCGTTCGCTTATCCTTCGTGTGCTCCTCCAGTATTATGCCGATCGCGTCGGGACAGGAAAGTATCATGCCGCCCGCGCGCCACGCGGGGCTCGGGCACCTTATCCCTCGCAGTTCTTTCACAACCGATTCCACTTTCAAACCGGAACGCAGGGCGAGGGAGATCAGCCGCGCCACTGCCTCCGATTGAGAAGCGGCGCACCCACCCGACTTGCCCATCGTAGCGAATACCTCACATAGCCCGTGCTCGTCTTCGTTCACCGTCACGTACAGGTTTCCGCACCCGGTCTTCAGTCGCGACGTGGAGCCGACGGTAACCTCCGGTCTCGGCCTGGGACTCAGTTCGCCGCGGAAAGCGCCCTGCTCGGATGCCTCGTCCGGCGCCGCCGTTCCATTGCTACCGCCGACGTTGAGCACCTGCGATTCCCTGCTCCGATCCCTGTAGACCGTCACGCCCTTGCATCCGAGTTGATACGCCAGCCTGTAGACCCGGGCCACCTCTTCCCTCGTGGCATCGTGCGGAAAGTTGACCGTCTTGGAGACGGCGTTATTGGTGAACTTCTGGAACGCCGCCTGCATCTTAATGTGCCACTCGGGCGAGATGTCAAGCGCCGTCACGAACAGCCGCCGTATGTTGTCCGGGATCTCCTCGAAATCCCGGATGGTTCCGGTCTGCGCGATCCTGCGCATCAAGGGGACGCTGTACAAACCACGCGAGCGCATGACCTCCTCGAAAACCGGGTTCACCTCGGGGAGCTCCTGGTTGTCGAGCACGTTCCTGACAAAACTGAGTGCGTACAGGGGCTCGATCCCGCTCGAGCATCCCGCTATCATGCTTATCGTCCCTGTTGGGGCGATCGTGGTGATCGTGGCGTTGCGGACTCGCGGACCCCCATCACGGTCGTACATGCTCCCGGCGTAGTTAGGGAAGACTCCGCGCCGAGTCGCGAGGGATTCGGAGGCGCGCATGCCTTCCTCCAGAACGTACTTCATGACCTTCTCGGCCGTCTCGATCGCCCTGTCGGAGTCATAAGGTATGTTGAGCCTTATCAGCATATCGGAGAAGCCCATGATCCCCAACCCAATCTTGCGGTTCCCCAGGGTCCTCTCCTCGATCAGGTCTATGGGATACTTATTGGCGTCGATCACGTTGTCCAGCCCATGAACAGCGATCCTGACCGTCTCCGCCAGGCGGTCCCAGTCGACAGTGCCGTTCTTCACCATCCGAGCCACGTTTATCGAGCCGAGGTTGCAGCTCTCGTAAGGAAGCAGCGGTTGTTCCCCGCAGTTGTGGGCGTACAGCCCGTTGCCGTCGAAGGCGTTGACGCCGGGGACCTTCACATCGTAGACGTCTTCCAGTCCATCCGGCTCCACGCGCTCCACAGTCGCCATGAATCGCTCCCGGTTAAGCCGGCGCCTGTATGACTTAAGGGCCGAAGCAAGGCGGCCCGCCTTTTCTTCGTCCTCGAAACCCACACGCTCGGCGAACTGGATCAGGTTATTGCCGCTGATCACCAGTTCATGTTGCGCCCTGATTGGGTACCGCCGAAGGCCGCCCCCGCCGTCGGGCAAGTCCTTCAACCCAGATGGGCGCCTCTTTTCGTAGATGGCGCTCGCGATGCCTAGACGCAGGAGCATGCGCTGGGCTGCTTGCAGCAGGTGAAGATCGCTCTGAGCCAGCCGCACACTCACACCCTTCTCCCGGCGCCCCTGGACAGAACCATCGCAATCGAACAAACCCCTGAGAAAGCCCGAACAGCCTGCGGATGAGGCCCGCTCGATGGCGGGCGTGATCGTCTTCCGGCCGGGGCTCATGCCCATGCGAGCAGCCAATTCGCGCAGGCTTGCCATCTTGAGCCGGTATTCGCCCCGGCTCTGGACGGCGGTCCACCCGCAGAAGTCCGCACTGCGCCGCATCGCCGGCGCGCAGGCCAACGCGGCCCGCATGATTCCCCTCCGGCCCACCCCCGGCCCCTCATCTTCATTCATGGCGCGTTCCTGGTCCCACACCGATAGCACGGCGGCATCACGTTTCAGCGTGCCATCGCCGACCAGAAGCCCTAATAAATATCCCTCACCCTCACTGAGATCTCCCGGCCAGCCGGCCAGAGTTCTGTGATTGTGCACCACTAGCCGGTCTCCCGGCTTGAGTTCCCCGACTGGCGTCCATTCCGAGGCAATGCGGTGCCGGTTGCATTCGACCGCCCGGAGGACCCTGTGATCTTGCGTCAGCCTCAAGTGGTAGCCTTCCCGCGTCTGCAGCCTGACGACCGGCTTAGTCCCCGTCCTGAAGAAGCCCTTCTCTCCAGCAGGCAGGCGCCGCCCGTTTACTACCGCTTCGAAATGCCGGCCGACGAGTTCGTGGACAGTGCGCGGTCCCTCGCTGGTCATGACCCAGGTGTCGCCCGTTACACATGGGTTCGTGCTCTCGATGTGGCCGATATGAGGCGTTGGATTATCCCTCTCCAGGCGATCCAGGAAAACGATACCCGGCTCGCCGTTTTTCCAGGCCATATCCACGATCTTGTCGAATATGTCCCTGGCGTTGAGGCGTCCCGCGGTCTTACCCGTTCGCGGATTGAGGAGGTCGAAATCGCCCCCCGTTTCCACGGCGTTCATGAACGCTTCGGTGATGCCCACCGATATATTGAAGTTGTTTATCTGGTCGTTCTCTCGCTTGCAGACGATGAACCGCTCTATGTCGGGATGATCCACGCGCAGGATGCCCATGTTCGCCCCACGCCTGGTCCCTCCCTGTTTCACCGCATCCGTGGCCGCGTTGAACACCTTCATGAAAGAGATCGGGCCGCTGGCGACCCCTCCTGTGCTCCTGACGACATCGTTCTGAGGCCTCAAGCGCGAAAAACTGAAACCGGTTCCCCCGCCCGACTTATGTATAATCGCGGTGTTCTTGAGCGTTTCAAATATGCTCTCCATCGAGTCGCCGATGGGCAACACGAAACAGGCCGAAAGCTGCTGCAATTCGCGGCCGGCGTTCATGAGGGTCGGCGAATTGAACATGAAATCCAGGCGCACCAAGACGCCATGGAACTCAGCCTCCGTCTCGTCTATCGAAGACATCCTCTTGGACAATACCTCCAGGACGTCCGCGAACGACACCTTCATCTGACCATTCTGATTCAAGCGGCAGAACGCCCTGTACAGGGTCTGCGCGTCAAAGGGCGTGAACCGCGAAAAACCGGCGCCGCACGCGCCCACGTCCGCAGTGGATTTGACAGTCTGTTTGCCCTCACGATCGAATACCTCTTCGAAGTAGAGTGCATCCATCAGGGCGATGTTCCGAGCCACCCTCTGGAACAGGTCCTCCGGGCTCTCGACTGGATTGCCTTGCTCGTCCCTGGCAAGATACCTTTTCTTGAGAACGATTAGCGCATTCTCCGACAGTGCCGGGCCGCCCACAATCAAACCTCCTTCAACGTGGCGAGCGGAATTCACGCCCGTTGCCACGCTTCGCACAATGGTGTCTCACCCTTCCCGACCACGGGACGCGAGCAACCCCTCGAGCTCTTCCAGGAATGTTCCCACGTCCTTGAACTGCCGGTAAACTGACGCAAATCGAACGTACGCGACTTCGTCAATCTCTTTGAGCCTGTCCATGACCCGCTCGCCTATCTCTTCGCTGGAGATCTCGCCTCTCAGCGAGGCGCGCAGGTCGCGTTCGATCTCGGAAACCGCCTGTTCCAGGACGTTGAGGGGTATAGGGCGCTTCTCACAGGCTTTGATCATCCCGGCCAGGATCTTTGCCCTGTCGAATGCCTCCCGCCTGCCATCCTTCTTCACCACGAGGACTGGTTGCTCTTCCAGGCGTTCGTAAGTGGTGAAACGCTTCTGGCACTCGGGGCACTCTCTCCTGCGCCTGACAGCGCTGCCGCCCTCAGTCGGGCGAGAGTCGAGGACATTCGTGTCGGTCCTGTCGCAATAAGGGCACTTCACAAAACTCGCACCCTTTCCGGAATGATCGAGGCCAAACTGGTGTTTTCCCGCAAGGTGTTGGGGGCGATTTCAATTATACACCCCCACATATAGGTGTTCCACCCGGGAAATCCGCCAATTAGGCTCCTGTGGTTGGGGGGATCCAGGCTAATCCCTCTGGATCGTGGACAGTCTGGTGCTTTTCACGGATCTTATTATTGTCACCCTATGCTCGTTTCCCGCGGGTGGAAAAACCGTACACGCCGATATCCCGCCCGAGCTCGTAGTAGTGATTCTGGGCGTAAGCGATGAGGTTGACCCTGGAGAAATCCACCTTGCCATCGACTATCAGGTCCGAGTCGGCATTCACAGCCACGATCTCGGCGACGAAAAGATGGTGAGTGCCGGCCTTGACCGTGTTTCTCACCACACACTCGATGTTCACGGGACACTCCACGATCGAAGGGGCCTTCACCTTCTGCGACGGCCCCGCGGTAAAGCCGCAGTCGGAGAACTTGTCGCTTTGCCTGCCCGACACCTGGCCGCAGTAGTCGACCTCCTTCAGATGTGAGACCCGCGGTATATTGATCGTGAAATCACCTGCCGCGGATATCAGGTCGTGAGAGTATCTGGACGGCCTCACCGCGATGCACGTCATTGGGGGTTCCGCGGAACAGTTCGTCGCCCACGCAATCGTGATGATATTCCTGGGCCCGTCCATGCTCCCCGAGGTTACGAGCACGACAGGAGCCGGGGCGACCGACGGCGATGTTCTAACGATGGATTTCGACATTCCACCGATCCCCTCCCCTCTTAGGCCGGCACCGCCTCATTCCGAATCCTCCGGGGTCTCCGGGGCCCGCTCGACCGGCATGGCGGTCTGGTTAACGAGACCCAGCAGGCGGGCAACCTCCGCGCCTCTACCGTAGCTGTTGCACTCGCGCAATTTCGCCACTGCGGCCTCTGTGATAGCCTCCACCATTCCCTCGAAGACGCGCAGTCCGCAGGCGGACTTGATCCCCTTCCTGATGGCGTCGACATTATCTCGAACGTGGTCGGCCAGGTGATTCGCCCCAACAACGAGGAACCTGGTAGCCACGTTGTTTTTCCCCACGAGCCCCAACGCCAGGTTGGCGGCGCCCGTCCCCCCGTGCTGCGCGAACGGGACATACCTGCCGGTGGTTCGCATTACCTCCCTGTGCACGGCGATAAGCCTGTCGACGTCGGGCTCGTGCGTCTCTCCGAGTTTCGCGGCGTGTTCCATTCCGATCGGATATGCGATCGCGTCCGCCCCCGTGTATCCGATGAACGTCGCAACCGCCCCGGCGAATTCACGCAACGGCTCTCCCGTGAGCTGCGCGTATGGGATTTCATCGCCGCTGGATCCGGTAGCCCCGAATTCAGCCTCCAGGATGATGTCGCGGTTGCCGAGGTCGTGCCTGACCGAATCCACCACGTCGCGAGTGACGGCGAAATCGAGAACCGGGGGGAGTTTCTCCGTGTCTATCATCCCCCAGGCGGGCGAAGCGGCTCGAACCGCTCCCAGGAACGACCTCTTGAACGACGCGTACCTGGGTGAGGTCATGTAGCGCACGTATTCATCCACTGAGTCCCTCGTAACCGCGCAACCCGCCAGGCCCCGGGCGGCCTCCACCGCGTCATCGATCCTTGCCACGGCCACGCGCCGGTCGAGCCCGTTCACAGCGGCGCTGTCCCCCGCCGGGGGCGGGAAGGACGGGACCTTGAAGTGATCGAGGGTCATCCCCACGTGCCCGGCTCCGTGTTGTGTCGCCAGACTGTCGATGACTGCCCTTGAGAAAGCAGCGGCGGCCACGACATCCCCCTGCCCGAGGGATTTCAGCGCGGAGATACTGAGTTGGATCAGGATGGGTGACCCGTCGCCCATCGAAGCGGCCCTCACATAAGCCATGCACATGACATCAAGCGGCGGGAACGCGTTGGCCGCGAGGATCGTGACTCGATCCTTCTCCGGCTTCAACTCCCCGGAATCGTCGAACGGAGAGAAGTGCCCGATAATCGTTCTCATCTGGTCACCGGACAGAATACCCATGTTTATCTGGCCCCCTACGCTCCCGTCATATTACGGGTCATTTCGATCTTCTTGCATCGGCTGGGCGATTCCTTCCAGCCCCATATCACGTACTCGATCGATGCAGACTGGACAAGGTCGATATGTATACTTCCCTCCGGCTCGTCAGCCAAGTCGGGTCTCCGGGGGCGCGAACGGATTCGCGATGATGGATTCACGATGATCAAGTTAGACATTGCGCCGCTGTTCGGCGCGACAACGACGCGACGCGGGATGATTCAGTTCAAAGACCCAGAGCGCGCTCCACATCGACGGCGGAGGGGCCGCACTCGAGGGGAGCGGGCAGATTCCTGAGCGCCGCGTCAGGGTCCTTAAGCCCGTTGCCCGTCAATACGCATACCGCAATCGAATTTGGCTTGAAATAGCCGCTTTGAGCCAATTTGATTAACCCGGCTATCGACGCGCATGACGCCGGCTCGGCGAATATCCCCTCGGTCGACGCCAGAAGGCGTTGGGCAGCGACTATTTCGTCGTCCGACACGGTGCCTATCATCCCGCCGGACTCGTCTCGCGCGGCGACCGCCTTGACCCAGCTCGCCGGGTTCCCGATCCTTATGGCGGTGGCGATCGTCCGGGGATTCTCCACGGGGCGCCCCAGAACGATGGGCGCGGCCCCTTCGGCCTGGAAACCGACCATCGCGGGGACCTTCGAGGACCGTCCCGCCGTCCTGTACTCCTTGAAACCCTTCCAGTACGCGGTTATATTGCCCGCGTTGCCCACGGGGAGCACTAGATAGTCCGGCGCGTCGCCCAGAGCGTCGCACACCTCGAACGACGCCGTCTTCTGGCCCTCGAGCCGGTCCGGGTTCACCGAGTTGACGAGGCACACGGGGTGCTCTTCGGCTATCGCCCTTACGGCGGTCAATGCCTGGTCGAAGTTGCCGTCGATACACACTACCCTTGCCCCGTACATGAGCGCCTGCGCGAGTTTCCCCATGGCGATGTTACCCCTGGGAACGAGCACGTAGCAGTCCAACCCGGAGTGCGCCGCATATGCCGCCGCGGAGGCTGAAGTGTTGCCGGTGGACGCGCAGATTACGGCCTTCGCCCCTCGTTCGATCGCCTTCGCCACCGCGAACACCATGCCGCGGTCCTTGAAAGACCCCGTCGGGTTCATCCCCTCGAACTTAGCGTACAGCCTGACGATACCGGGGGCGCGTTCCCCTCCGAGCGAGGCGGCGATTCGGTCGAGACCGAGCAGCGGAGTACCCCCTTCGAACAGGGTAATCTCGGGCGTTTTGCCGGTAACCGGCAAGAATTCCGCGTATTCTGCTATAACGCCCTTCCAAGAGCGCTTCATACAGATCACCTTCATCCTGATAGGGAGTAACCTGTCACTCACAGCCCAGTCGCGCCGCGAATTGCGGATCGACAGGCCTACTTTCACCGGAGACCCGCGCATCTCCTGTTAAATCCGTCCCGGGGTAGCAATAATAGATACTGCACTGACGAGAGGAGGTCATACATGGCCGTTGTAGAGGTTAGAGTGGTGCCCGTGGGCACCGACAGCGCCAGTGTATCCAGTTACGTCGCCGCGTCCTACAAGGTCGTCGAGGAAGAGGGGCTGAAACACCAGCTCACGCCCACATCGACGATAATCGAGGGGGATCTCAACGAGGTATTGAACGTGGTCAGGAGGATGCACCGTACGCCATTTAATAAGGGCGCCGATAGGGTTGTCACAAGCATTTTCATCGACGAGCGAAAAGATAAGCCCACGGAAATGGATGATATGGTGGACACCGTCATAGACGAGGTCTGACGGGCGCGGGGTGACCGGCGCGGGCCGACGGGCCCGGTCTGACGGGCGCGGTTCGCGCCGAATATGCGACCCGTTATCTCCGGCGCCCTTCCAATGTGGGCCCCTTCATTGCTAAAATGGTTTCGAGACCATTAACTTGACGCCGAGGAGGGGCCGGTTTGAACGCGGAGGAACGAAGACAGGCCGTCCGGTCTATGCTGTTGAAATCCGGCAAGCCGGTGACGGGAGCGGATCTTGCCGCCGGCCTGGGCGTCTCACGCCAGGTCATAGTGCAGGACATCGCGATTCTAAGAGCGAGGGGCGAGCCGGTGATTGCCACTCCGCAGGGATATGCCGGGAGGAGGAGCGCGCTCGAGCCTGGTGAAACCAGGGTGATGGCGTGCAAGCACGACGTGAAGCGCGTGCGGGACGAGCTCATGGTCATGGTCAACGCGGGTGGGGAGGTACTTGACGTGATCGTCGAGCACCCGCTGTACGGTGAGATGTCGGGCAACCTCATGCTCCGCAGTCCCGCGGACGTGGACAGGTTCATGGCGAGGCTGCAGAGCACGAAGGCCAGTCTGCTCTCATCCCTTACGGGCGGCGTCCACTTGCACACCATCCGCGCGGCGAGTCCCGCGGTGTTCTCGGAAATAGCCTCCGGCCTCAAGGCGAAGGGATTCCTGCTGGACTGACACCGCGCCCGGAGTCGTTGTTACGTGTACAGGTGGCGCGCTGACTGTGTCATTCCAGCACCGTAATGCGCGTAACGACGTTTCCGGCCAACTTCAGGTTCACTACGTCGTTTTCCTTAAGATCGCTCCATTCCAGCGAAGCGGAACCCTTCTTTATCGGAACGTTATCCATGACCCTGTATGTGACTACGTTGCCCTTATCGTTGCGGATCCTGATAGAATAACCCTCCAGCAGATCGGCCAGCGCGGAGACTATAGAACCCTGCACCTCGAGGGAAACCCTCTTCTCTATCACCACCCGGGTCACCCTGGAGCCGTATACGACCAGGGAAACCGAGTCGTCACCAAGAATCTCCGCCGGCTTCAGAGGTAGGCCCTCGTACTCCACCTTCACGTCGGCCGCCAATGCATAGTTTTGCGCGGATCCAGTTGCGGGCTTGACCCATATCTTGGGGGCGGCGCCGGCGCTCACCCGCGTGACCCGGCCGACCACCTCGCGCGGAACGCGATCCTCAACATCCACGCCGGCAGCCAGCCCGTTCTTGACCTTCACCTGAACACGGTCTCCCGGCTGAACAATAGTCAGATCGGCCGGTTGCTTGGCGTACGTTATCCTGGCGCCATCCGCGAGAGTCAGGGTAATGGGGCTCTCTCCCTGCGGCCTCACCGTCAAGCGACGCCGCTTCGCCTCCGCCTCCTCCACGACGCCCTCTATTGCGGACAACGAGTCCTCCACTTCCAGAGACGTCGCCACGCCGTCAATGAGGCTCATCCTCACACGGTCGCCCGCGCCAATATCCCTGATCTCCACCGCCTTCCCTTTTCTCCAGACCCTGGCCGTAGGGAGCATCCACGCGTATAGGGAACTGCCGCTGTATAGCCGGACCTTGATGCGCGGCGGCGCCGAGTCGGCCTCCACGGTTTCCACCCATCCCCCCGCCTCATCGGTGACCCGCACGGTCAACGTCCTGACCATCCAGCCGGCGGTGGATGACGTCTTTTCGAGTTCCAGGAGGATCAGGTCATTGACGTGGACGTCGTGCAATTCGATCACCCGGCCGCCACATTTTGCCACACAATAAGGGGACAGTGCGAACGATCTGTCCTCCATCTGGGCGTCCCTGACGCGAATAGTCGATTCGGATCCCAATTCCATCTCGCGGACGACGCCCTCGATCTCCATCATCCCTTCCTTCGGAATCACGGTTATGCGCGTAACCTCGTCTCCGGTCACCCTGATATTCACTCGGTCGCCGTACCTTACCTCAACCAGATTGGATGCCCGATCGCTCCGAGTAACCCGGCACTCCGTTCCGATCTCGAATTCGCGCCTCGCGCCCGTATCGTCGGCGAGGGATATGACGCCCCGCCGTCCGAGCGATATCGACTTCACCACGCCCTCGAGCTCGAGCGTCTCCTCCTGTTTCTCTGCTTCAATGGAGGTTATCATGGAATCCGCGAGCTTGAGCTTGACCCTGTCGCCCGGATCCAGATCCGCGATCTCCGCGGTCTTGCCGTCTCGTTTCACCTTACAGGAGTCGGCTATTCCATAGGCCTGCGTCAGGCCCGTCGAGTCCCTGAACACCACCAGCGGGGGTCCCGACGGCCTGGCTTCTATGATCGTGCCTTCTTTCTGCGACTTCCCCGTCTCGGGCCAGTTAACCCGCTGTTTGCTGTCGGCATCGACGAGCACGGCGAAGCCTTGCGCATTCCATACGATCGACGCGACGTGATCCTTTTTGAGCGAAGACAGGGGGATCTCCTTGTCATCCAGGATGATAGTGGCGTCTTTGGCGACTTGCACGGTCGCATCGCCCGAATGGAGATCGCCTCGGTCCCAGTATCCGAGTTCCGCGACCCGTTTCCACCATTCGCGGTCGAATACCCTCATGGATATGCTCGCCTTCTTGGAATCCACCGCCATCACGCGACCGCGAATCTCCAGGCCCTGAGCCGGCCCGACGATCTCGCTCGCCCTGTCGAGGACCGTGGCGAATTCCGCGCGGCTGATGTTCTTTAGCGGCTCAAACATGCCCTGATAACCTATCATTATGCATCGCCTGTTGACGACGGCGACGTATCCGGTCTTTTCCGGGGGAACGTCATTCGAGTCCAGGAACGGGAGTATCCCCGACATTTCCTCCTGCGCCTGATCCTCCAGCCCCAGGGCTCTGACCAGTAATTCAGCGATCCAGGCGCGGGTCGCTGGAATGCCCGGCCGCAGGGGTTCGTCCACATTGATCGCGCCGAGGTAGGTGGCGCGATTCACGGCTTC
>Ga0334890_1004762_pt1 | contig 12164 bp, 14 predicted proteins | sample GraSluR1_MG_3_FD_207220 | JGI IMG/M metagenome (GOLD analysis project Ga0334890, IMG submission 207220) | Sludge microbial communities from methane-producing bioreactor in Wageningen University, Netherlands - Granular Sludge_31_08-R1 | ecosystem: Engineered > Bioreactor > Anaerobic >... | reverse complement strand
AAAACCTGGTTGCCGTGAGCAGCCAAATTTTGGAGAGACAGGCATGAACACACCCAAGACCCACCTTTTTAAATTATTCTTTTCCATTGAGAAAGAAGAATTCTGGCTTACCGAAATGTCAAACAGTGGATGGCATTTAAAAAAGGCGCCGGGACTGTTTTATACCTTTGAAAAAGGCTCACCAGAAGAGCGAATTTACAAAATTGATTTTCACACCATTAAAAACGAGCAGGATTTTTCCGATTATCTGGCCCTGTTTGAAGACAGCGGCTGGCGGCCTGTGGATGCCAGACTTTCGCGACAAAATGTGTACTGGTGTGCGGTTGATGACGGCAGCCACAGAGATATCTTTTCTGACAGTTTATCAGTAGCGCAGAGGAATATGCGCTTTGCCAAATATTCTGCCGGCGCCCTGTTGGTTTCCTTAATCCCATACCTTGTACTATATCTTAACGGCAACCTGCGGTTTACCAATCTGGGCTATTTGACCCCCGGATTATGGGAAATGAACGGCCCGGAATTTTGGACGCATTTCTGGTTTGAAACCCCGTTTGTTCTCATGTGCACATTTTTTGGGTTTGTTCCCTTAATCCTGACCCTGGCAATGATCTATTATTACCTGCATGCTTATTTTGTTTACCGAAAGGCTGCGCAAAGCCAGGAGTCATAGCCATTTTTTAACCAGGCGAAGCATTTGACGCAACGACAAACCTGCCGGTGGTCACTTCCCCGATGAGGGCAATTTTCTCCTGCACACATTCCACCTGCTGCAAGCCCGCCTGCCGCATCAGAGATTGAATCTCGGCGGCGGGCATGCCGTGGGAAGGATTGACCGGCTCGCGCAAAAACAGCGCCCCGCCGGGCTTGAGCAGCCCTGCCAGGCGCTGAATCACCGGCAGGCGCCCATCGGCGGGCAGGTCGTGCAGCACAAAGTGCATAAATACCAGGTCATAACTGCCGGGTTTCAAATCCAGCGCGCCTATCTCGCCCAGGCAAAAGGAAACATTGGCAAACCGGCGCAGTTCTTTGCGAGCTGTCTCCAGCCATAGCCGCGAAATATCCACGCAGGTCAATGCCCCACTGGGATGCAAGGCGCGCGCAATTTTACCGGAAAGCACCCCGCAGCCCGACCCATAATCGAGCACGTTTTCATCACCGCGCAGTTTCAGGCGGCGCACCAGCGCGTTGTGATAGGGCGCCAGCAGGGTGCGGTTGAGGAAAGGGTTGACGGCAACTTCAATTGCAGAAGGTTCAGTGAAAGACATCGATGACCTCATCTAGGATGAAAATTTTTGCATCCCGCGGTAGCCAACCAGGATGACGATGACCAGCCCGATGGCGTAAACGACCAGCATGCCAATTCCCAGTTTCTGGTCGTCCATCTGATCACTTGGCTGCGGCGCCTGCGCTGAAGGTGTGGATGTGACACCCGGCGTTTGGGTGGAAGGGGATGTGGGCAGCACAACCGTGGGATTGTTTTCGGTCATATCCTCGATGCCCACCTCAATTGCCACTGTGGCTGCCGGGGTAGGGGCATAACCCACCACCAGCTTCTGGCCCGTGTACACCATGTCGGTGTCGGGCGCCAGACCGCTGAGTTCCAAAACCTTGACGATTTTCGTATCGTAGGCAATGGCAATGCTCCACAGGGTTTGCCCGTAGCGCACGGTGTGCACCAGTTTGCCGTCCGGTTCGGGTGTCACGCGAATCACCGGCAGCATGTATTGCGAAATGGCTTCGGTGCCAGCCGCCGCCACAGCCGTGAGCGAGACCGGCGTGCCGGGGGTGATGGAGCCCACCGGGGTGAGAACCTCAGCCGGTCGGTAGCGCCCATACTCGGTGTAGGCGGCGTGCAGCACGTAGTAAATGGTGCCGTCAGAAGCGGTGGCAATGCCCGCGCCCACGTGGGTGTAATTCTCGCCCAGCATGGGTTTCATGTGGGTTTCATCGCCCCACGCGCCGTACACCAGGTCTTCCACGGTCATAGGCGCCGATGCCATGGCGAAGTTCTCGGTCGCCCAGGCGTTTTCATAGCCGCCGTAACCGGCGGCTTTCACCCGCCCGCGCACATCGCCGATGTGCCCGGTCATGTTGTTGGCCGCCATGTAGTCGGCCGTGCCCTGCGCTGTGCCCATCAGGATGCTGTCCACCAGCAGCGCGGGCAGGCCGGCGCCCATGCGTCCCTGGTTGACCGCCAGGATGATGTCATAAGCCGTGATGCTGGGCATGGGGGTCGCCGTGGGTTCCGACCCCGGCGGGTAAACCGGTCCCAGCAGGAAGTTGAACAGCAGCAGTGCCGTCAGCGCTGATTTCGCCATACAAGAGGTCTCCTTTTTCTGGAAAGCTCAACATTGTATAATGAATACAGGTACCAATAAGGAAAGGTTGGGGCCACAGCCAAACACAGATTGACCCTGATGGGTAACTTAGCATTATCTGTGTTTATCGGTGTTCATCTGTGGTTTCGTTCTTTAATGAAATAAAATTCTTAACCAATCACTAAATAGGATTAACGTAAAAAACCGCGATTCGTGACATGCCTGAAACATGGGGAGGTGGTTATTATGAACCAGATTACGCATGTTGTCAAACGCAGCGGAGCCACTGTTCCGTTCAACCCCGACCGAATTATTAACGCCATCTACCGCGCCGCCGTTGCCGTGGGCGGACGCGATCACGCCACTGCTGAAAAACTGGGCAGGCAAGTGGTGCGCCTGCTGCAAGAGAACACCCCGCCCGGGCATATTCCCCACATTGAAGAAATTCAAGACCTGGTTGAAAAAGTGCTGATCGAAAACGGGCACGCCAAAGTGGCCAAAGCCTACATCCTCTACCGCGACGAACGCGCCCGTGCCCGGCGGCAGGCCGCCCAGCGCGCCTCGCAGCCTTCGGAAAACATCCCCTGGGCAAAAATCTGGCACGGGCTCGACTGGGCCATCACCCACAACCTGTGCACCACCACCCAGCTCAACCAGCGCATTGCGCACGGTGATTTTCCCGCCATCGTCAATGAGAGCGAAGCCGCCTACAACGAAGACGTGGAAACCGCCGTTGAGATGATTTATCAGCGCCGCGACCAGGTGCGCATGGTGATCATTTCAGGCCCTTCATCGTCGGGTAAAACCACCACCACCATCAAAATTGGCGAGCAACTCAAACGCCTGGGCCTCAGCCTGGTGACGCTGAATTTGGACAACTACTTCTTCGATCTGGAACTGCATCCCAAGGATGAATTTGGTGATTATGATTTTGAAACGCCCCAGGCGCTGGATTTACCGCTGATTAACCAGCACCTCACCCAACTGATCGCCGGCGAAAAAGTGTTGATTCCATTTTACGACTTTAAAACCGGCCGCCGCACCGCCGACCAGACCCCCATGCAGTTGCAGCCCAACGACATTTTGCTGATCGACAGCCTGCACGGCCTCTACCCGCCCATGACCAGCAACGTGCCCCTTGAGCAGAAATTCAGGCTCTACCTGGAGCCGCTGCTGCAAATGAAAGATTCACAGGGCAACTATGTGCGCTGGGCCGACCTGCGCATGATCCGCCGCATGCTGCGCGACGCCGCCCACCGCGCCTACGACCCCGCCATGACACTGGAACACTGGCACTATGTGCGCTCCAGCGAAAAGCGCAACATTCTGCCCTACGCCGGCCAGTGCGACTTCATCATCAACAGCGCCATGCCCTACGAGCTGCCCATCTACCGCCGCCGCATGCTCGACCAGTTCGCCGGGTGGGTGGTGAAATATCAAAACAACCCGCTGCGCGAAGATGCTTTCATGCGCGCGCAGCGGGTGTACTTGTTGTTACAGGAAATTGAACCAGTGGCCGATGAATCAGCCATCCCGGCCGATTCGGTGCTGCGCGAGTTTATCGGCGGCAGCCGCTATGCTAATTAATTTCCTCACGAACCATCTTGAAAAAAATCCTGTATCTGTCACTGTGAGGAGAGCTCTTTTGCCCGACGCGGCAGTCTCATTGCCAAAATCTGAGATTGCCACGCCCCGAAGAAGCATCGGGGCTCGCAATGACACCTTGATAGCAAATTGAGATGATTACGCCTGGCGCAGGGCGTGCAGCAGCAGATGATTGACAATCAAGGCCGCGTCTTCAATGCGCTCCATGTCGTTGGAGGGGTGCACATAGCAAATATCGCATAGATCCTTCATCTTGCCGCCCTGGAAGCCGGTCAGGCCGATGGTGGTCAGCCCCATTTCGCGCGCCGTTTTCAAGCCGTTGAGCACATTGGGCGAGTTGCCGCTGGCGCTGATGCCAATGACCACATCGCCGGCATCTGCCAGTGATTTAAGCTGCTCGGAGAACACCACATCGTAAGCCGAGTCATTCGCCCAGGCAGAGAACACCGGCATGTTGGCGGTCAGGCTGATGAAGCGCAAATTCTGGCGCCCGGGCAGGGGCGAATCGCGCAGCACACCCTTTTGAAAGGCCACCCCCATGATATCAGCCGTGGCAGAGCTGCCCCCGTTGCCAAAAGTGAAAATGTGTTTCTTTTCTGTGCGCGCCTTGCGCAGCACCTCAATCATTTGCAGCACCGGCTCGCGCGGGGCGCTTTGCAGCTCCTGCACCAGGTTGGAAAGATAAGTCTCAATCAGTTGTTTGTCGTCGGGCATTTTGGGTCCTTTCTTAAGTAATCACAATATTCTTATCTTTTATCATACCTCACATTCACTGGCTGCTTTTTATCATGATCAAATGAATCATTCTTAAAGTACTCCAAGTTGCCACCTTGAATAAACCTTATGATTGTCGCTGCGAGGAGGGCGGGAGCCCGACGTGGCAGTCTCATTACAAATAAAATTGAGCTTGCCACGCCCCGAAAAAATATCGGGGCTCGCAACGACACATAGGTGGCAACTTGAGATAAATTAACAACAATGCAAGGATTTTTCAAGCAACCACCAGAGTCTGATTGATGTAAAATAAAGAAAGCATCAGCATTCGTGTGGTAGAAAAAATCTAAATCGAGGACTGCCATGTCTGAAAAAATCCAGTTCACCAAAAACTACAACGACCTCAGCACCGACAAGGGTTTTCAATTCGAATTCTTCTGCGACCGCTGCGGCAACGGCTTCCGCTCCAGCTTCAAACCCTCGGTCACCGGCAACGTGTCGGGGGTGTTGAACGCCGCCAGCAGCCTGCTGGGCGGGGTGTTCAGCGCCGCCGCTGACATGGGCGAACGCGTGCACTCAGCCGCCTGGGAACGCGCACATGACGAGGCATTTTTGGCAGCCGCCCAGGAACTGCGCGGTGAATTCATCCAGTGCCCGCGCTGCTCAAGTTGGGTGTGCAAGGCAGGCTGTTGGAACAACAAACGCGGCCTGTGCAAAGAATGCGCGCCCGACCTGGGTGTGGAAATGTCGGCCGCGCAGGCCAGCCGCTCGGTGGAAGAAGTGTGGGCGCACGCCGCCATGGCGGAAGAGGACAAGAAGCTGGGCGAAGAAAACTGGCGTGAAACCATCCGCGCCACCTGTCCCAAATGCGGGGTATCGTTGGCTGCCAATGTGAAATTTTGCCCCGAGTGCGGCGCCAGCGTGAAAAGCGCCAGCCACTGCACCGAATGCGGCGCCAAGCTGCAACCCGGCGCCAAGTTTTGCGGCGAATGCGGCGCAAAAGCGCCATAAATGTCGCGTAAGCTTACAATTCTGAAAAGGCGCACGCCCGATTCAACCGCGGTTTGCGCCTTTTTTTATTTATCGGTTAAAATGCTATCCACTCTTTAATTTATTTGAGGTTTATTTGAGTCTCGATTCACCCACTCCCCGTGAGCATAACGGAAGATTTCTTCAATACCAACAGGAGCGCAGCACTCACTGGGATGCTATTGCTCGCAGCCAACCGCGCGGCAGCGGACTGGGCGGCTTTTACCACCGCCGCCTGAGCCAGATTTACCGCTTTCTCATCCCCGCCGGGCATTCGGTTTTGGAAATCGGCTGCGGAAACGGCGACCTGCTGGCCGCCTTGCAGCCTTCGCGCGGGGTGGGCATTGATTTTTCAGGCGCCATGATCGAAGAAGCGCGCCGCCGCCACCCTGAACTTCACCTGCTTCAAACCGACGCGCACGAAATGGAACTGGATGAAACATTCGATTTCATCATCCTCTCTGACGTGACCAACGACCTGTGGGATGTGCAAACCGTGCTGGAAAAGCTGCGCAATGTTTGCAAACCGTCCACCCGCCTGGTATTGAATTTTTACAGCCGCCTGTGGGAACTGCCGCTCAGCATTGGGCGCGCTCTTAAGCTGGCGACCCCCACCCTGTACCAGAACTGGCTGACACCGGAAGATGTGCGCAACCTGCTCTACCTGGCGGGTTTCGAGCCGGTGCGCTCGTGGAATGAAATGCTCTTCCCGCTGCCCGTGCCGCTGCTCGACCCCTTCTTCAACCGCTTTCTGGTGCGCCTGGCGCCCTTTCACCACCTGGCGCTGACCAACTTCACCCTGGCGCGCCCCATTTCCACCCCCCCGGCTGACCAGCCGCCGCGCGTTTCGGTAATTGTGCCGGCGCGCAACGAAGCCGGCAACATCCGCGCCATCCTCGAGCGCACGCCCGAAATGGGCGCCGGCACCGAAGTGGTGTTCGTCGAAGGCCACTCGCGCGACAACACCTTCGAAACCATTCAAAACACCATCCCCGACTTTCCACAGCGCAGCGTGAAGCTGTTTCAACAGACCGGTGCGGGCAAAGGCGACGCCGTGCGCCTGGGCTTCCAGCAAGCCAGCGGCGACGTGCTGATGATCCTGGACGCCGACATGACCGTGCCGCCCGAAGATTTGCCGCGTTTCTACCAGGCGCTGGTGGAAGGCAAAGGTGATTTCATCAACGGCGTGCGCCTGGTGTATCCCATGGAAAAAGACGCCATGCGCTTTTTTAACTTTTTGGGCAACAAGTTCTTCAGCATCGTGTTCTCCTGGCTGCTGGGACAGCCGGTGAAAGACACGCTGTGCGGCACCAAGGTCACCTGGAAAAGCAACTACGCAGCCATTGCCGCCAACCGCGCTTACTTTGGCGACTTTGACCCCTTTGGCGACTTCGACCTGATCTTCGGCGCCGCCAAGCTGAACATGAAAATTGTCGATCTGCCCATCCGCTACCGCGAGCGCACCTACGGAACCACCAACATCCAACGCTGGAAACACGGCTGGCTGCTGCTGCAAATGGTGTGGTTTGCCGCCCGCCGACTCAAATTCGTTTAATCCTTATGCCGCAATTACCCCTGTTCACTCCCTCCACTTTATCTGTCAGCGAACTGACCTTCTACCTGCGCCAGTTGCTGGAGAGTGATGAACTGTTGCAAGACGTGACCGTGCAGGGAGAAGTGGCCACCCTGTCGCGCCCTTCCTCCGGGCACATCTACTTCACCCTGGTAGACGCCAGCGCCGGGCTGCGCTGCGTGATGTGGAAATCAACCGCGTTGCGCCTGCGCAGCCGGTTGGCTGAATTCCTCAATAGCGGCGCTGCCGTCGAGGCGCACGGTTCCATCAGCCTGTACGAGCGTGACGGGCAATACCAGTTGTACGTGGACGACCTGAGACCGGCTGGCGTTGGGCTGCTCTACCAGGAATTTATGCACCTGAAAGCACGCCTGGAAGACGAAGGATTGTTTGCAGAAGAGCGCAAACGCCCCATCCCGCCGCGCCCCAAAAACATCGGCGTGGTCACCTCGACCACCGCCGCCGCCCTGCAAGATGTGATTCGCACCGTGCAGGCGCGCAACCCTCTGGCGCAGTTGATTTTGGCGCCGGCTGCGGTGCAGGGCGCCGAAGCGCCCGCTGAAATTGTGCGCGCCCTGCGCGCGCTCAACACCAGCCGACTGCCCGAAGTGATTTTGCTGGTGCGCGGCGGCGGCTCATTGGAAGATCTGTGGGCCTTCAACGATGAGCGCGTGGTGCGCGCCGTGGCAGAATCCGCCATCCCGGTGGTCAGCGGGGTGGGGCACGAGACTGACTTCACCCTGGCTGATTTTGCCGCCGACGAGCGCGCGCCAACCCCCACCGGGGCGGCAGCGCTGGTCACCCCCGGTATGGATGTGTTAAGCGAGGGAAACCGCCAGCTCAACAACCGCCTGTGCAATGCAGCGCAATCGCTTGTACAATATCAACAAGATCAACTGGAAAGTTTGCACATGGACCTGAGGCGCAGTTCACCGCTGCGCCGGGTGTTGAACAATCGTCAGCAGTTGGACGGTTTGATGGAACGCAGCCAGCGCGCTGTTGCGCAGCAAATGCGCCTGCTGCACGCCCACTGGCTGGGCGCGGTGCAGCGTTTGCAGGCGTTGAACCCGCTGGCGGTGCTGCAGCGCGGATTTGCCGTGGTCAGCGACAGCGAAGGGAAGTTGATTCGCAGCGTGGCGCAGGCGCAGGCCGGTCAGCGGTTGCGCATTCAGATCTCTGACGGCGCCTTCCACGCCCGCACCGAATCTGAATCTTGACCCGGCTGCATCGAGGAGAGGATGGAGAAAATGACTATTCAATTGCCTTCTGACATTGCAGAAATGGATTATGAAAAAGCTTACGCCGAACTGGAAAGTATTGTGCAGACACTGGAAAGCGAACCTCCTTCCCTGGAGGAATCGATTCGCCTGTTTGAGCGCGGTCAAATGCTGTCGCAGCGCTGCTCACAACTGCTGGACGGCGCTGAAGTGAAACTGCGCAGCCTCAGTGGGCAGGAACTGGATGCTCTCACAGAAGAAGAAAACGCGCTATGACCTGGTGGCAACAACTGCTGGCGAACCGCATCCTGTGGTCGGGTCTGGCTGCCATGTGGCTGGCGCAGATCTTAAAAGTGCCGTTTGATTTCATCACCACCCGGCGCTGGCACTGGGGCTTGCTGTTCAGCAGCGGCGGCATGCCCAGTTCGCATTCGTCGCTGGTGTGCGCCACCCAGCTTGCCATTGGGCTGCACGAAGGATTTCACACCGGCGCTTTTGCCCTGGCAAGCGCCCTGGCCATGATCGTGGCCTATGACGCCTCGGGCGTGCGCCGCCAGGCGGGTTTGCAGGCGCAGCGCATAAATTTTTTAATCAACGAATTGCTGGCAGGTCATCCCATCTCAGAAGAACATCTCAAAGAAGTGCTGGGGCACACCCCGCGCCAGGTGATTGGCGGCATTCTGCTGGGTTACGGCGTCGCCCTGCTGTTCTGGTTGGTCTGGCATTAAAACCCGAATCTATTCCAAAAATTTCATCCTGCAACAGCCAATCTGGTCATTTCGACGAGCGCAAAGATTTTATCTTTTAATATAGCATCGCGCGCGAGGAGAAATCTTGGCGCAACCAAAAATCGATTCTCATAATCCACGTATGGTTTTTCCTGTATTGACCTGAAGATTTCTCTTCGCGCAAAAAACGCGCTCATCGAAATGACAGGAAATCTCATCGGCATTTCCACTATTGAGAAAAATATTACTTTTTATGCCTTCGCTCCAGCTCAGCCAGGATGTCGGCAGGCGTGAGACCGCGCGCGGTAAGCAGCACCAGCGTGTGATAGGTCAGGTCGGCCACTTCTTCAATCAGGCGCGGGTTGCCCTGCCCCTTAGCCGCCAGAATCACTTCCACTGATTCTTCCCCCACTTTTTTCAAAATTTCATCTTCTCCTTTGGTGAATAATTCGACCGTGTAGGAACCCGGCGCGGGGTTTTGTTTGCGATCCATAATGATCTGGTACAGTTCTTCGAGGGTCATATCAGGCTTTCTCCTGGGGTTGAAAATCAGATGCGGGATAGGGGTTGTGAAAACAGGTGACCTGCCCGGTGTGGCAGGCCGGCCCGGCGGGATGCACGTGCACCAGCAAGGTGTCGCGGTCGCAGTCGGCGGTGATATCGACCACACGCTGCACGTTGCCGCTGGTGGCGCCCTTGTGCCACAGCTCCTGGCGGCTGCGCGACCAGAAATGCGTTTCGCCGCTTTGCAGGGTCAGTTGCAACGATTCGGCGTTCATATAGGCCAGCATTAACACCTGCTGCGTGTCGGCGTCCTGCACAATGGCAGGGATCAACCCGCGTTCATCAAATTTTAGGGTGAGGGGTGAATTTATCATGCTTTTACGCTCCCGTCAGGCGGCGCACCGGGATGTCCCGCTCCGCCAGATAATCTTTGAGTTCGGCAATCACCAACTTGCCGTCATGGAACAGCGAGGCGGCCAGGGCGGCGTCGGCCTTGCCCTCGGTCAGCACATCGGCAAAGTGCTGCACGCTGCCCGCCCCACCCGAGGCGATCACCGGCACGGGCACGGCTTCGGCCACGGCGCGCGTCAGCGCCAGGTCATAGCCAGCCAGGGTGCCGTCAGCGTCCATGCTGGTCAGCAGAATCTCACCCGCGCCCAGTTCAACAGCCTTCACCGCCCATTCCAGCGCGTCCAGCCCTGTGGGGGTGCGTCCGCCGTCCACCACCACTTCCCAGCGCGGCGGTTCGGTCGGTGCAGACACACGCCGCGCGTCAATGGCAATCACCACGCACTGGCTGCCGAAGCGTTCGGCGCCCTCGCTGAGCAGCGGCGGATTGCGCACCCCGGCGCTGTTGACGCTCACCTTATCTGCGCCGGCCAGCAGCACTTTGCGCATATCGTCCACCGTGCGAATGCCGCCGCCCACCGCCAGCGGCATGAACACCTGGTCGGCCACCTGGCGTACAATGTCGATCACGGTGGCGCGCCCCTGCGGCGTGGCGGATATGTCAAGGAAAACCAGTTCATCGGCGCCCGCCTGGTTGTAGATGTGCGCCTGTTCCACCGGGTCGCCGGCGTCGCGCAAATTTACAAAATGCACTCCTTTAACCACGCGCCCTTCAGCAATGTCCAGGCAAGGAATAATCCGTTTGGCTAACATACTTCACGCTCCCTTTGACTTGGTTTGAAACAGGCTGGCGGCGTCCAGCGCGCCCTCATACAGGGCTTTGCCCACAATGGCGCCCGCCAACCCGGCTGCGCGCGATCCGTCCAGGTCGGCCTGGCTGGCCACCCCGCCCGAGGCGATCAACCGCAAACCGCTGGCGCGCGCCAGGTCGGCCGTGGCAGGCAGGTTGAGCCCGGTTTGCAGGCCGTCGCGGGCAATATCGGTGAACACCAGCCAGCGCAGCCCATCGCGGGCAAACTGAACTGCCAGGTCGAGGGCGTTCAGTTCGGTGGCCTGCTGCCAGCCGCGCACCGCCACTTTGCCGCCGCGCGCATCCAGGCTGACGGCGATGCGCTCCGCCCCCCAGCGCTGCAGGGCTTCTTTCAGCAATGCGGGCTGCTGAATGACCAGCGTGCCCAGCACGGCGCGCGTCACCCCCAGTTGCAGAATGTCTTCCACCATAGCCAGGCTGCGCAGCCCACCGCCAAACTGCACCCGCGCGCCAAATTCCTTAGCGGTGCGCAAAATAGCCTGCAGGGCAGCCCGGTTGGCGGCATCGGGTTGTTCAAAGGCGCCGTCCAGGTTGACCACGTGCAGCCAGCCGGCGCCAGCTTCCAGCCAGCGGCGCGCCACAGCGGCCGGGTCGCTGGCGTAGCGCGTCTGGCGGTTGGGGTCGCCCTCTTTGAGGCGCACCACCTCGCCGCCGCGCAGGTCAATGGCCGGGAAGATGATGAAATCGTTTTTACGTTCTTCGGGTTTATTTTCCATAATCTGATACAAATAATCCTTTATTCCCTTCCCTCGCGAAGCGCCCACAAAGTGGGTTGGGAAGGGCCAGGGATAGGTGATTTTTCGTCTACCTATCCCCCACCCCCTTCCCTCCAGGAAGGGGAGTTATTCACACCTTAAAAAAGTTAGCCAGGATCTTCTGCCCGACCAACTGGCTCTTCTCGGGATGAAACTGCACCCCGAAGATATTGTCCTGCTGCACGGCACTGGTGAAATCGATGCCATAATCGGTGGTCAACAGGGTGTCGGCAGGGTCTTGCGGGGCGCAGTAGAAGGAATGGTTGAAATAGGCATAACTCCCATCGGGCAGCCCCTCCAGCAGGGGCGAAACGCGCGCCGGGTGCAGTTGATTCCAGCCGGTGTGCGGTACTTTGAGTTCTTTGAACTCCGGAAAGCGCACCACCTGACCGCGCAGCAGCCCCAGGCCGGGATGCTCGCCCATTTCAAGTCCCACATCAAATAACGCCTGCATGCCCACACAAATGCCCAGCAGCGGGTCGCCGCGCTGCACGGCAGTGCG
>Ga0334890_1004756_pt1 | contig 12173 bp, 9 predicted proteins | sample GraSluR1_MG_3_FD_207220 | JGI IMG/M metagenome (GOLD analysis project Ga0334890, IMG submission 207220) | Sludge microbial communities from methane-producing bioreactor in Wageningen University, Netherlands - Granular Sludge_31_08-R1 | ecosystem: Engineered > Bioreactor > Anaerobic > Unclassified... | reverse complement strand
CAAAGCCCCGGGCTGACAGCCGCCGCACCAGCCACAGGCTTAACAGCCAGGCGGTCAACAGCGCACCCGCCAGCCACATCAGGCTGCTCAGGTCAAATTGCAGTTGATACACCGTCGGCGGCTGCCCCTGGTTGAAAATCAACACTGACAGCAACACACCTGCCAGCAGGGGTACGAAAGCGAGAAAAAAGCCTTTTAGAGAAGGTTTCATGGCAGCGGCTGCACTGTGGCAATCAATCGGTAGCCTTCACCCGGCAGCGTTTCAATGAATTGTGGACGTTCAGGGTCGTCCTGCAAAACGCGGCGCAGTTCGGCGATGCGCGTGTCCACCGTGCGCGTACCGGTGGGGTAATCCCAACCCCAAACAGCATCCAGCAGCCGCTCGCGGGTCAGCAGTTCATCGGGGTGCAGCAGCAGGTATTCCAGCAGGGCATAAGCTTTGGGCGTGAGTGAAACCACCTGTTCGCGCAGCCACACCCGGCGGGCGCGGCGGTCAATTCTCAGGTCGCCGGCAGCAAGCTGCCAGGCAGATGCCAGGGAAGGCTGCCCGGGGTGGGCGCGGCGCAGCACGGCGCGCAGGCGCGCCAGCAATTCGTGCGGGTCAAACGGCTTGTTCAGGTAGTCATCCGCGCCTTCTTCCAGCGCCAGGGCGCGCTCGGTTGATTCGCCCACCTGCGTCAGCAAAATCACCGGCGTCCAGTTGCCCGCCTGGCGCAGTTGGCGCAGCACGGCGCGCCCATCCAGCAGCGGCATCAGCACGTCCAAAATCAGGGCATCCACTTTTTCAGCTTGCAAACATTGCAGCGCCTGCTGCCCGTTGGCAGCCGTAAACACACGGTAGCCCGCTCGTTCAAAAAACGGCGCCAGGCTGCCTGTGATGGCCTCTTCATCATCAACCAGCAGGATCGTGTTCAAAACGCTCTCGCTTATAAGTTTGGCTGGAATTATCGATCAAATTTTACACCAGGCTTTTTTCAAGTTACAGACCAATTAAATTTGTTATCAAATTGTCCTGATTCCTGAGAATATTTTTACGGAACTTTCACTTTTGTTAACGGGAATATCCATTCGTTTATACTATACTGAAATATAGCGCATTTTCATTTTTCAGAACAGAGAGGGTATCCAGTATGAACGTAGAGATTTCTTTTCGTCCTTCCTATTCGCTTGCCACCATCCAGTTGAATCCAAATGAGCGCATTCGCGCTGAAGCCGGCGCCATGGTGGGCATGTCTCCTGACGTGGCAATTGAAACCAAAGCCGAAGGCGGCCTGTTCAAATCATTGGGGCGCTCGCTGCTGGGCGGCGAAAGCTTTTTCCAGAACTTCTACCAGGCGGGTCCCAACGGCGGTGAAATTTCCGTGGCCCCCGAACTTCCCGGAGATGTGTTTGTGGTGGACGTTACCGAGCCCATGCTGGTTCAATCGGGCTCTTACCTGGCATCTGAAACCAGTGTTGAGGTCAACACCAAGCTCAGCAGCAAAGCATTCCTGTCGGGCGAAGGCATTTCCATGCTGCAAATGACCGGCTCTGGCAAACTGCTGCTGTCTTCCTACGGCGCCATCCTCGAAAAGACCCTGGCTGCCGGTGAAAAATACATTGTCGATACCACCCACCTGGTAGCGTTCAATGAATCAATGAATGTCGAGATGAAGAGCGTGGGCGGTTTTAAATCCACCGTGCTCAGCGGTGAAGGCCTGGTGGTACACATCACCGGCCCCGGCAAGCTCTACATGCAAACCCGATCGCCGCATGCCTTCGTCCAGTGGCTGATTCCGCAAATTCCGACAAAATCATCCTAACCAATCTTCGAGGCCTTTCTTCCCCACAACCTCCACCCTCCTTGCACGTGTACGCTTTCATTTCTATCTGCGTACCGTTCCGGGAGGGTTGCGTTAAGCGGGAAAAAACATCCAAAATTTTTACTCTTAGAGGAAACAACCATGCAAAATAAACAAAACAAATTTCTCACCCTGTTGCTTGCTTTCATCTTTGCGGCAAGCATTTTTCTGACCGCTTGCAGCAGCGAAGCCGCAGCCGAAGACCTGGCTGCAGACCAACCCGCCAGTGCAGCAGGCAGTGTCAAACCGGTTCCAGCCGGCGAAGCCGGCACCTGGCTGGTGATGCTCTACCAGGATGCCGACGATGAAACCCTGGAAAAAGATATCTTTATCGACCTGAACGAAGCTGAAATGGTTGGTTCCAGCGATGCAGTCACCATTGTCTCGCAGATTGACCGCCTGGACGGCGGCTATGACGGCGGCGACGATTTCACAACCGCCAAACGCTTCCTGGTGCAATTCGACGAAAGCGGCGAGATGGAAGAACTCGCTTCTGAAGAACTGGAAGACCTGGGCGAAGTGGACATGGGCGACAACCAGACCCTGATCGATTTCGCTGAATGGGCTATCACCAATTACCCGGCCGACAAGTATGCGCTGATTCTTTCGGACCACGGCATGGGCTGGCCCGGCGGTTGGAGCGACAATGATCCCACCGAATTCAGTGAAATGACCATGGATAAGATTGACGAAGCCCTGGCCAAAATTGTGGCTGACACCGGCATTGGACAATTTGACCTGGTGGGTTTTGACGCCTGTCTCATGGCGCAGGTCGAGTCCATCAGCGCTGTGGCGCCCTACGCCAAATACACCGTGGCTTCTGAAGAAACCGAACCGGCGCTGGGCTGGGCATATGCCAGCTTTTTACAATCACTTGCTGACGACCCCTCCATGGACGGCGCCGAACTGGCGCAGGCCATCGTGGACAGCTACATTGAACAGGACGGGCGCATCATCGACGACCGAGCGCGGGCTGACCTGGTGGCTGAAACCATGGACGCCACCGGTGAACCAACCGCCGAGCAGGTCGCCAAAGTGTTCGGCGATAACATCACTCTGACAGCCGTTGATTTAAGCACGGTTGGCGACCTCAATGCCGCCATCAATGATTTTGTTGTGGCATTGAGCGCCATTGATCAATCAATCGTGGCCGAAGCCCGCGTCCGCGCCCAGGCCTACACCAGCATTTTTGGCAAAGGAAGCCAGCAGCCCTATATTGACCTGGGACATTTTGCTGCAATACTGCAGAAAAAGACTGACGATGCCAAAGTGAAAGCCGCCGCCAAAGCAGTCATCGACGCTATCGCCGCTTCAACGGTCAATGAGAAGCACGGCCCCGAACGCCCCGGCTCAACCGGTTTCACTGTCTATTTTCCCAATTCGGGCCTGTATGAACAAACCATCAACTCAGAATGGTTGTCTTATGTCAAATCAGCCGGTCGTTTTTCTGCCGCGTCTCTGTGGGATGATTTCCTGACATTCCATTACACCGGCAAGAAAATTGATCCCAAAGCGTTTGACCTGACCGTTGTAAAAGCCGAAGCAGACGTTGAAGACTTCAGTGAAATAGCCCAGGCTTCTGCCCCAGAAACCAGCGCAGCCGTGACCGCTCCCGGCGCCGGTAAAATCACTTTCAATTCTCTGACCGCCTCCGCAGAAGAGATATCCGTAGATGACACGCTGGATATTGATCTTTCGCTGGAAGGTGAGAACATCGGTTACATCTATATTTACACCCTGTACTATGACGAAGAATCTGAATCCTACGTGACCGTGGATACCGATTTCATCGCATCTGAAGAGAACCAGGAAGTTGGCGGGGTTACCTACCCGGTGTGGAGCGATGATTCAAGCATTGAATTTTCGGTCGAATGGTCTCCGACTGTCTACATGGTCAGCGACGGCGTCACCGAAGAATTTGCGGCAGTCACCCCCGACACATACGGTCTGACGGCTGAAGATACCTACTATACCCTGTGGGGCACTTACACCTTTGCCGGAAAAAAGGATGGCCGTGAGGCTTTCCTGGTGTTTGACGCCAATGGCAAATTTGTGGATGCCTACGTGTTCAGCGCATCAGATGAATCAAGCCAGGGTCAGGCTCCCTCGGTGATTTCACCCAGAGCAGGCGACACCTTCACCATCGAAGAAGAATGGTTGGAATTTGATAAAAATGAAGAAGGTGAATTCAATTACTATGACGGCGGCACCCTTACTTACGGCAAAGCCGGTTTCAAATTGAACCCCTATGAAGGTTTGGCGGGGAATTACATTGTAGGTATTATTGCCGAGGACCTGGACGGCAACAGTTACGAAAACTTTATCGAAGTGACCGTCACAGAATGACTTAAGTTGATGATTGAACCTGGATAAAAATCAACTTCCGTGTTGATTTTTATTCATCCGTGGTTGCTTTATAAATAAAGAAGGGCTGCTCTGGCGAGGGCAGCCCTTCTCGTTTGGAGTTCTCGGTCACGTTCAGGGAGTTGTGACTGAGAAATAATCGAAACGCACTACCACCGGCATCACATCGGCCGACATGGCGCCCAGGCCTACCAGGCCGCCTTCTTTCAGATCAGAATTCTGCACGGTGACCACCGGCTTGCCGTTCATTTCCAGCGTCAGGGTGGTGTCTTTGCACATCACACGCATCACATTTTCTTTCATGGGTTTAATGGCTTCAGATACGCCTTTTTTCAGCAAAACATAAGGGTTCTTGTCATCATCCTTTAACGATTTGTCATAGCGGTAAATGGCATAATCACCAGTGCTGGATACGCGGAACTCATACCACGCCGAATAATCGGTTGCTGCGCGGCACACCAGGGCGACGCCGTTTTGCAATTGCCCGCCGGCTTGCATCCTGGCTTCCACCAGCACATTGGCATCCGTCGGGCGCTGGTTAAATTGATAGATGTAGGTTTCTTTATCGAAAAATTCAAACTTCAACCAGCCGTCCTCATAGCTGATCTTGGTATGCTCTTTTCCGGGCAGCGCCTGGGTGGTCAGCCACATTGGCTCTGTCCAATCTGCGCTCACGATGTCGAAATTATCCAGGAATTCATTTTGCTTTGCCAGGTAAGGTGTCGCCGAAGGTTCGAGGGTGGGCGCCTGCCCCACGCCGCTCACCTTGGATGTGGGCATAACCGGTGCGGAGCTTTCTTCAAGCGACTCGGTTTTTCCAATGGTATAGCCCATGAAACTGCATGCAAGCGACGTCAATAACACCATCAACATCACGATCAACAGTTGACGCTTCATTCTTCACCTCTCTATTGTGGTTAAAACGGTAGAGCCGCTATTGCCGGATTTTGTGAATTTCGTTTCCCCAGTAGGCTGATCTGAAGGTCAGCCAGCCGCGGCATCGGTCAGGTTCTACCCTGTGACAGTTTCATCTTTAACACCCTGATGGATGTAACACCCTATAGGGTGCAGCCAATCAAACGATTGTGTTGAAGTTACTATAATAAAAACCGCCTGACTCGTCAAGCGGTTTCGTTTTAACATTTCGTCCGATTTTTAGGACAATTGAGGACACAATCCTGATTGTGTGAATGGAGGGCGGTTGTTATGCCTGCGGAGATTCGGGCGGTTTTGGGTTGGCTTCGTCACCCTCATGGGTCACATCACGATATTCACCGTCAATCACCGTGTCTTCAGGCGGGATGTCGCGCAGCACACTGGAAGAGCCGCTTTTCAATGCGCGCATGTGCTCTTCCACAATCTGCGGCGGGCACAATTCCACAAATAAATACATGCCCAGGCCAATCACTGCCGCATCGTCCAGTGGGCCGGGCAGGTCAATCGGATTAAGTAAATAGACCAGTGTGCCAATGGGCAGCGCTTTTAACAGTGGATGCACGCGCCGGTCTAACATTAATTTGCCAATCAACTTCAGGCGCAGCGCCAGTTCGCTGAACATGCCGCCGGAGGGAGTTAGGTCTTTGGGGGATTGATTCGCCATGGCTTTTTACTCCTTGCCTGTATTATATCTTAACCACACACTGCTCGCGGCCGGTTGATAATGAATGGATCAAAGAAATGGAATGAGCATGAATGTTAAAAAATGGCGGTCAACCCTGTGATGAACAGTTGACCGCCAGTCTATCAGACTGCAAATATTCCCATGTGATTGTGCATTGAATGGGCTTTTGATGATGAAATTCGTCAGGGTAGTTCAAGCCCTTTATGCAGTCTGTTAGCAAGGACACACAGACAAAATCTCCGGATGTTGTATTGTGGGGAGTGATGGGAAGACCAGCAGTGTGATCCTTTCTTTATTTATACCACAATTTTGTTGATTTTGGTCTATTTTTAGTTTAGATTTGGTCAATTTTTAATTGAGAAAAACGGACAATTAGTTTAAAAACATGCTGAGCAAGCCGGCTGCCGCACCACCCAGCACCAGCAGGGTTGAATTCACCTTGAAGCGGAACAGCGCCACAGCCGCCGCCAGCGCCAGGATGATGGTGAACGGGTCAATCAGAGACGCCCGGCCAATTTGCCAGGTGACCGCGGCCATCAAACCAATCGAAGCCGCGTTGATACCGTCCATAAAGCTGCTAACCCATTTTGACTCGCGTATACGAGGAATCAACGGGCTGGTGAGAATGGACAGGATAAACGAAGGCAGCAGGATACCCACCGTGGCAATGACCGCACCCGGGTAACCGCTCAAAAAATAGCCAATGAATGTTGCGGTGGAGAAAAACGGCCCGGGGTTGAGCTGCCCGATGGCAATCGCGTCCAGAAGCTGCTGCTCGGTCAGCCAGCCCAGCCGCACCACAAAATCGGCTCGCAAAAATGCCAGCAGCACATACCCACTGCCGTACAAGACAGCGCCTATTTTGAGAAAAGTTAAGAATAATAATTGTAAAGAGAAAGGAACAGTGGCAGCGGCAGTAGAAACGCTCAGCGCCTTTAAGCCTGCAATAGGTGTGAGGAAAATCGCCCCCGCCGCCGTCTTTTTAACAGCGTGAAAGTTAATAATCAGCATATAAAGCAGCGCGCCTGCGAACAGCAACAATATTTCGTTGACGCCCATAAAATACAGCCCCAATACCGCCGCGGCGATGGCAGCCAGCAGTTTGCCGTTGATTGCTTTTTGCCCCAGGCCGAGTAGTGCTTTAAATATAACCGCCACCACCACCGGCTTGATTCCGTACAGCAGCAAACCAACCTCGGGGATTTTTTCAAAACGCACATACACCCATGCCAGGACTAAAACCACGAGAAACGCCGGCAGAAAGAAACTGACCCCGCCCACCAGCATTCCCCACTTTCCGGCGCGTTTATAGCCCAGGTGGATGGCCATTTCGGTGGAATTGGAACCGGGGATCAGGTTGGTAGCGCCAATCATGTCCAGGAATTCCTGGTCGGTCAGCCATTTGCGGCGCAGCACGGTTTCATCATACATCATGGCAATCAGCGAGGCCGGGCCGCCGAAGGCGGTGGCGCCAATGCGAAAGAAAAGTTTTGCCATCTCCCACAGCCGCGCCGGCGTGGAATCTTGTTTAATGGTTTCAGATACCTTTTCCATAGATTTTGAGTATACGCAAGTAGGGAAAAACGGTCAACCATTTGAGCGTGTCTATCTTGACTTAACTGGATAAATTCGGTATAGTTATTTGACATACCCCACCCCCCTATGGGGGGGGGGATAAACAGGAGATGTTTATGCACCACGATCGAAGCGATGCCATTCAACGCTTGAAAACCACCGAAGGTCACCTGCGCGGCATTCAGCGCATGTTGGAAGAAGATGCCTACTGCATCGATATCATTCGCCAGATTCAGGCTGTGCAGGCAGCTTTAAATAAAATCAGCACACTCATCCTCGACCAACACCTCAACTCGTGCCTGATTGCCGCTGTGCGCGGCGAAGATCCCGATGAGCGTGAGCAAAAGCTGCGTGAGATTGTGGATGTATTCGAAACCGCCTCGCGCACATAATGACTTTTTGAAAGGAAAATCACCTATGGCTACCGTCACTTACAAAATCCCCAATATCAATTGCATGCACTGTGTGCATACCATAAAAAGCGAGCTGGGCGAATTGCGAGGCGTGACCGCCGTGGATGCCAGCGCCGAAACCAAGCAGGCCACCGTTACCTTTGACGCCCCCGCCAGCGAAGAGCAAATTGTGGCTACCTTGAAAGAGATTAACTACCCACCTGAGCCATAAAAAAGAGAGCTTTGTCATTTCGACGAGCGGCGCAAAAAACCAGCATTGATTTCGATGCATGCAAGCGAGGAGAAATCTTAGCCATAAGCACAAGGTTACTGGCTGATCTCTGGTAAGGCTTCGCTTGTTACGACAGAGAAGCGTAGGTTGAACGGGTTAAAGGTGGATGACGCATCACCTGTTTGACACACTAATCACCTGAAACCCAACACAAATGTCAAATGAATAGGATTGATAGGGGCAGACCAACGTGTATGCCCTGATTGTGAATAATAAATAAGGGTCGACACATGGGTCGCCCCCTACACAAAAAATTATTGGTACCGTTTGATTGAGTCTGGAGCAAGCCTATGGCTGACAACAAATTATTAACCCTGCCCATCACCGGCATGACCTGCGCCAACTGCGTGGCAGCGGTGGAACGCAACCTGAAGAAAGTGGACGGCGTTTCAACCGCCAACGTCAACCTGTCGTCAGAGCGCGCCACGGTGGAGTTCGACCCCGCCCGCGCCGCCCTGCCCGACCTGGTGTCGCGCGTCGAACGCGCCGGCTACGGCGTGGCAGCCGGTGAAGCCGACCTGGTCATTCGCCGCCTGAGCGACGATAACGACGCCCGCCGCCTGGAGAAAGCCCTGGCCGGCATGGAAGGCGTGTTGGAAGCGCAGGTCAGCTTTGCCACTGAACGCGCCCGTGTGCGCTATATCCCCACCATCCTCAGCCAGGCCGATCTGCGCAAAGCGGTGGCCTCGGCCGGGTTTGAAGCCCTGGAGACCGGCGGCGAAACCGAAGACGCTGAAGCCGTCGCCCGCCAGAAAGAGATCGACCAGCAGCGCCGCCTGCTGACGGTGGGGTTGTTGTTCACCGTGCCGTTGTTTGTCATCTCCATGGCGCGCGACTTCGGGCTGCTGCCCATGAGCATTGCGCACGCCTGGTGGATTCACTGGCTGTTCTTCGCCCTGGCCACCCCGGTGCAGTTCTACGTGGGCTGGCAGTATTACGTGGGCGCCTACAAATCACTGCGCAACGGCTCAGCCAACATGGACGTGCTGGTGGCATTGGGTAGTTCAGCAGCTTATTTCTATTCCATTCCCATCACGCTGGGCTGGCTGGAAGGTCACGCCTATTTCGAAACCTCGGCGGTCATCATCACTTTGATTAAAGTGGGTAAATTCCTTGAAGCTCGCGCCAAAGGCCGCACCAGTGAAGCCATCAAAAAGCTGATGGGCTTGCGCGCCAAAACCGCCCGCGTGATGCGCGGCGGCGAAGAACTGGAAGTGCCGGTGGATGAAGTGAAAGTGGGCGACATCGTGCTGGTGCGCCCCGGCGAGAAAATTGCGGTGGACGGCGTGGTGGTGGAAGGCCGTTCTTCGGTGGACGAATCGATGCTGACCGGCGAGTCGCTGCCGGTGGAGAAAAGCCCCGGCGCGCCGGTGATCGGCGCCACCATCAACAAGCTGGGCAGCTTCAAGTTTGAAGCCACCAAAATTGGCAGAGAAACCGCCCTGGCGCAAATCATCCGCCTGGTCGAAGAAGCCCAGGGCTCCAAGGCGCCCATTCAAAAGCTGGCTGATCAAATCTCCGCCATCTTCGTCCCGGTGGTGATCGTCATTGCCCTGCTCACTTTTGCCGGGTGGATGTTGTGGGGGCCGCCGCTGCCCGCAAATTCTGACATCACCCCCTTCACCCGCGCCCTCATCACCATGGTAGCGGTGCTGGTCATCGCTTGCCCGTGCGCCATGGGGCTGGCCACGCCCACCGCGGTCATGGTGGGCACCGGCAAAGGCGCCGAAATGGGCATTTTGCTTAAATCATCCGAAGTTTTGGAGCGCGCCGGGCGCGTGCAGGTGGTTGTGCTGGATAAGACCGGCACCATCACCCGCGGGCAGCCCGCCGTGACCGACGTTGTGACCAACAATTTTGCAGCCGGTGAAAACGAATTGCTGCGCCTGGCCGCCTCGGTTGAAAAAGATTCAGAACACCCGCTGGGTGAAGCTGTGCTGGCTGAAGCCGGCAATCGCGAACTGAAACTCTCGCCGGCGCACGGCTTTGCAGCCGACGCCGGTCACGGCGTGCAGGCCGAGGTGGACGGCTTGCAGGTGCTGGTGGGCAGCCCGCGCATGTTCGCCGAACGCGGCATCGACACCGGTGCCTTCAGCCAGGCAATTGACCGCCTGCAAAGCGAAGGCAAAACCACCGTGCTGGCAGCCGTCAACGGGCAGGCTGTTGGCGCCATCGCCATTGCCGACACGGTGAAACCCGACTCAGCGGATGCCATTCAACGCCTGCACGGCATGGGCATTCAGGTTGCCATGCTCACTGGCGACAATCGTCAAACCGCGCAAGCCATTGCCCGCCAGGTGGGCATCGACCAGGTGTTCGCCGAGGTGCTGCCCGGCGACAAAGCCGCCCAGGTGAAGCAACTGCAAACCGAAGGGCTGGTGACCGCCATGGTGGGCGACGGTGTCAACGACGCGCCCGCCCTGGCGCAGGCCGATGTGGGCATCGCCATCGGCACCGGCGCCGACGTGGCCATGGCTTCCGCCCCGGTGGTGCTCATCAGCGGCGACCTGCGCGGCGTGCCGCGCGCCATTCAACTCTCGCGCGCCACCCTGCGCACGATTAAAGAAAACCTGTTCTGGGCGTTCTTCTACAACGTGGTGCTCATCCCTGCCGCCGCGCTGGGCTACCTGGTGCCGGTGCTGGCCGCCGGAGCCATGGCTTTCAGCAGCGTGTTCGTGGTCAGCAACAGCCTGCGCCTGCGGGGCAAAAAGATCGAATAAAAACATAGAACAACAGTCCCCGTCGATTTTCAGGATAAAAATTTAGACGGTCAGGAGGGGAAAAAATCACCACCAGTGTATATGTTGCTGCATTAATGCAACTATTCAACGCTTTAATAAAAGCATCAAAAACTTTTCGGGATGGGTTTTTATACCATTTATTATTGACATCCTCCATCGAATACAGGATAATTAACTAATTAATTATTTCAAACAGGATATACGAGCATGCATGCATATCCCATACCTCCAGAAGTTCAACAATTGTTTAAATCAGCCCCCAGCGTGGTGTTTGCCGAAAGCATCGAGCAACTGATCGATTTATCTTGCGGAGGCAAACACAGCAATTACTTTGAGGTCGCGTATGATCTCCCCGGATATGGCCGCGTGGTGGAAGCCACCGTGGCGCGCGTTCGCAACGGAATTGCCGCCAATTACACCGATCCCTACATGCGCCGCCGCGATCCTGACTGCTTGCTGGTTGGCGATAACTCTCCCTCCGACAAACCGCGCTTTCACGACGTCTATAAAAAAGATTTCGCCCCCCTGCGCGATGAGACGTTTACCTGGCTGGCAAAACAAGACCTGGCATGTTTCTTTTTCACTGCAGGGCAGCCGGGCATGGGTATTGACGCCATGGCAATTGTGCCAGCCAACGCCGCATTTTTTGCGCTGGGATTGGCAATGCTGCAAGGATTAATTGCCCCCCAGGATTTGCCCGAAGGTTTTAACCCCAAGGCGGTCATCTACACTGCGCCGGTCTTTCGCATGACCCATTTCAAGGGCAAGCAAATTGTCGTTCACAACCGCACGCCCGATTTGTACGAAATGTTTTCCTACAATTTGTATCCCGGTCCAAGCGCCAAGAAAGGCGTTTATGGCATGCTGCTCGATCTGGGAGAGCGTGAAGGCTGGGTGACTGCCCACTGTTCGGTGGTCCAGGTAACCACCCCTTATGATAACCAGGTGACCATTATGCACGAAGGCGCCAGCGGCGGCGGAAAAAGCGAGATGCTCGAACTGGCGCAGCGCCAGGAAGATGGACGCTGGGCATACGCCAAAAACATCGTTTCCGGCGAAGAGCGCTTTCTGGAGCTGCCGCGCAGTTGTGGGCTAAGTCCGGTTGCAGACGATATGGCGCTGTGTCATCCCAGTTTGCAAGACAACAACGGAAAATTAATGTTGGTTGATGCAGAAAAAGCCTGGTTCCTGCGCGTCAATCACATCACCACTTACGGCACCGACCCCCACCTTGAACGAATGACCGCGCTTCCCGATGTTCCCCTATTGTTCCTCAATATTGACGCCGTGCCCAACAGCCGCGCATTGATCTGGGAGCATATCCAGGACAGCCCGGGCAAAGCTTGT
>Ga0334890_1004755_pt1 | contig 12175 bp, 12 predicted proteins | sample GraSluR1_MG_3_FD_207220 | JGI IMG/M metagenome (GOLD analysis project Ga0334890, IMG submission 207220) | Sludge microbial communities from methane-producing bioreactor in Wageningen University, Netherlands - Granular Sludge_31_08-R1 | ecosystem: Engineered > Bioreactor > Anaerobic >... | reverse complement strand
ATCCGTCTCGACGGAACCCTCCATTGTTTCGTTCTCAACCCTTTCGGGAATAACCGGCATGGCAAGAAGGGATTCGCAGGAGGTAAGAAAAAATATTTCGTTTTCGTACAGGGCATATCGATCAACGGAGTCAACCTGAAGCCCATCGACCTGCCGCCACTCGACCGTGCTGGCAGGAACAACCTTCAGGACGGCATCAACGCGAAAGGCCACCGGGACGGAAGTGACACAGGATATAATCCATACATCAGATTCATCCGATCGATCAGGCAATCCGAGCTTCCGGCGGAGAGAAACGGCAGTAACGACTTTCCCATGATAGTCAAAAACCCCTTCTACGCCTGCCGCATCGACGGGAAGCCTGCTCATTGACGGTGCCGTGATGATGGCTTTTACTTCATGCGCTGAAATACAGAAACGGTAATGACTCACTGAAAAGGTAACCACGGCTTTCATCTCTGTATCTTCTTTCACAATGCACCCTGTGCCGGAATGATATATACAAACACTGCTGTATCCTAATCGACCGAAGTCGTCAAAAAGTTAAGCAAAGACTGTCTGCCGGCGCAGGAGACAGAGATATATCATTCTGTGACGATTGATGTGGCCGCCGACCCGCCATTTTCCCCTTGATTTTGAGAGAAATCTCACCGATGATACACATACTTCTCATGGAGCCCCTGCATCGTCGGGAAGTCTCGCCGACAGCGGGTTGCTCAAACGGGAAGCGGTTCCCCCCGTGACGTTCGGACCGATACTGTTCCAGCTAACGATTTAACGATTTTGAAAGCACACGGTGCGTACGAATGAATACAAATGAAGCAATATAAGGATTCCGACAACACCAAACAGCGCGTCTGGAACGAAGCATTTCCTATCCGTTCATATGATGTAGATTTTGAAGGACTGGCGACTCTTCCTGCCCTGTGCCGTTTTATGCAGGAGGCCGCATTAAAACATGCGGCTCACCTCAACATGGGTGTCTCTCACTTGCGGGCGAAAGGCCTGTTGTGGGTATTGGCACGACAGCGCATTACAATACACGAATTCCCCCGCTTGGATGAAACCATTACCATTCGAACGGAACCGACAGGCAATGATCGAATATTCTGTTACCGCGATTTCACAATCCTCGACAGCGCAGACCATTGCCTCGGCGAGGCCTGCACCGTGTGGTTTGTCATGGATCAACGGGATAAAACCCCCCGACGACCGGATTCGTACTTCACCATCGAGTTCAATGAGAGCAGTAAAAGCACTTCACCCACAAAACTCAAAAAGTTACCAAATCCCAATATAGCAGATGCCTCCAAGAATCTCAGGGTCTCATACATGGATCTCGACATGAATGAACACGTCAATAACGTGAGATACATTGAGTGGATTATCGACAGCTTCCCTCTCGGATTTCTCAGAAGCCATACATTGCAGGAACTGGAAATAAACTACCTGGCCGAGGCGCTGTACGATAACGAGATTTCCATCGGCCGGGAAAACAAAGAAGACCTTCTCTTTTTGCACAGCCTTAAACGTCCCGTCGATAATACGGACATCTGCAGAGCCCGGACGTCGTGGAAAATACGATAAACTCCGGGGCGCGGGTAATGGGCGCCCCGTCCGGCAATAAATCTTTTTCTATCCGTACAATCATAACACCATCCCTCATGATAATTACCCCGCCATGACGGCATACCGGACGACACTTTTGATGATGCATTTGAAAAACGCCCATCCATCCCGGATAAAATTCCCTGAACAGAATGAAGCCAATACCAGTATCGGGACGGCCTCGACACGTGTGTGTTCGTTGAAAGATCAGGCTCCGCCCTTCGGTAACGAACGAAAGTCTATACTGTCTCGGCATTTCAACGTAAAAAGTACTTGACTTGCTTAAAATTTGCGATATATTGGGCGCGTTGGGAATGTACCTCTCCGGCAGAAAGCGGTAGGTACGGTAAAGTTTGGATTTGGACCTTTTGAAGTACGAACATGCGCTGCTGAGCTTTCAAGCTTCGGTTTGTTTCTTTCATGGTGGCGATCCAACTTTAGAAAAATCAGGAAAGGAGGATTGCCGCGATGTACCAGGGTACCGTAAAGTGGTTCAATGAGAGCAAGGGTTACGGCTTCATCGAAAAAGACGAAGGTGGCGATGTGTTTGTACATTACAGCGCCATTCAGGGCGAAGGCTTTAAAGTCCTGCATGAAAACCAGCGCGTGAGCTTCGACATTGAGCAGGGCAAAAAAGGCCCCGCAGCCGCCAATGTAAAAGCTTTATAAGATTTTTTGCGATACTAAAAAAGCACTTGCGGTATCATATACGGCGAGTGCTTTTTTTATTCTGTGAAACAGCCTGCTCCATGAGATCGGAATTTTTCTTCCGTCATCCACCATAACCGTTTTGACCATCGAAGTAGAACTGATCCTTGGTGACCCCGGGACAGGAATACGGGAGATCAAAGCAAAGCTCATAACCACGATATACGGTATGTTCGGGAGAATCGCATTGACGTGATTATGACAATACCGTATAGTTCGACGAAGTTACTGAAAAACCCCGGCGATTTTGCATGAATCCGCCCGGAGAAAGACCTTGGATCATGAACGAGGACCTGCGAACACGCCTTGTTGAAAAATTCAAGAGATCTGAACTGATCGAATCCTGCGGAGAGGCCGACCGCATATTCAAATACTTCATCATATACGGACATGAAGGTCTGTTCAATATCCGGGATTATCTGTCCAGACTTCAAAAAATGACCATCACAGGTTTGTCCAACAACGACGTGGATCGACTGCTCAACGAAATTTTTGATGACGAAAACGGTTACTACGCCTATAAAATCGGTCTGGTAAAGGAAATTGTGGACGGCATTGAAATTGATTCCCGGCAGTATGACATGTTCTGTAAATTTATCTCCTTTCTAAAGATGAACCAACAGCGGCAACGATCCCGACATCAGTGAAATTCGAAGTGGTATCAAATCGTTATGCCGATATAAACCACCGATGTCTCCTTCATAACAGCAACAGGATTGTCCCTGTCGCGCACACACACCCCGGAATGAAGACAGGCGGTTGTATGGATCGCCTTCAGGCAGGGGTAAATTTTCAGCGGAGCATGGAGTCAATGATCCCATTCGTAACGGGTACGATTAAACGGATTTACGACTTTCCTTCCCGGTTCGTCGAAGCCCGCACCGTCGATATCTGGACGCCTCCCACATACGATGAATCAGCAAAAATCGGATACCCTGTTATCTACATGCATGACGGTCAAAACCTCTTCTGTTCGGAAACATCGTTTATCGGCATCGACTGGGGTATCGATGCAGCAATGTGTCGGCTCATTTCCGAGGGGACCATTAAGGCGGCGCTCGTGGTCGGCATCTGGAATACGCCGTTAAGGATGCGGGAATATACACCGCAGCGTCAGCTGGAGTCTCAGGCAGCAGGCGCGATGATGGCACGCTGTATTGACGAGCATGGCGGAAAGCCCTTATCGGACAATTATCTGAATTTCATCATCGACGAAGTAAAGCCCTTCGTGGATGAACACTATCATACAGCAACCGACCGTAAGCATACGTTTATCATGGGTTCCAGCATGGGGGCCCTGGTGTCGCTCTACGCCCTGTGCGAATATCCTTCCATCTTTGGCGGTGCGGGTTGTCTTTCGACTCATTGGCCCGCCGTCGATACGGCTATTCTCGAATATCTGAAAGAAATGATACCGGACCCGGCACATCACAGGATATACTTCGATTACGGCACGGAAACCCTCGATATGATGTATGAATCCTTCCAGAAACAGGTCGACACGATTATGCAGTCGGCGGGGTACGGAAGGGACGAGACATGGATCACCCGGAAGTATCCCGGAGCAGATCACTCGGAACGGGCATGGCGTGAGCGCGTACACGTCCCGCTGCGTTTTTTCCTGAGTACTGGTCTGTCATAATAAGGGTGCCCGTGCCACCAGTAGGGATACCGATCCCACCAGAACGGGGACAGATAGGGTCCGGGCAGATGTTCGTATGGCTCTCGCTTTTTCCATAGATAGATCTCGCGCACCCTGATGACCGGATAACCATACTGAATATCACCGAGAGGATGGACCTCTTCACCGACAACATCGCCGACAACGGTAATGTCACGTCCCTTCGCATAAATGACAGGATCAAGAAACCCGGTGTATCGAATGAGAAACCTGCCCTGCGATCGATCACGATGAGCGGGACGTTTTTCCATATCCAGGCTTGTCTGCAGTACCTTTATGCTTGTACCATCTTTATCGTTGCGGGTCTCGATGATGACACCGCCCACCATGATGGTCCTCGATTGATATGATTCCGGTGATTTCAGAATTTCACTGAATGTCACGGACGTATCAACCTGCCGCATGACACTCTTCGAAAAGGGCGCGCACGCGGTCACAAGAAAAATAATTCCGATGCTGATAATCCTGCGCTTCATCATTAATGAAAAATCCAATTAATTCCTATTCCGAAATGAAACCGAGAACCTCCTGCCTCGCCAAGCGGCCATATATGTGATTCTCGATGCATAACGACGAGATAGTTATAGTTAAGCGTATCGATCAATCGATGACGCGCTCCCTCGACTTCACCGGCAACAGTAATCAATCGGTCGTTCCGGTATATTTCAGGGTCCAGCTGTTCCCGAAAGCGCACCAGGAAGCGTCCGTGCGATTCATCGGATCTTTCCGGTTTATATCGCCGGCCAAGCGGCTGCTGTAAAACCTCAAGCCATGTTTCTTCATTGTCATGTGAGATGCCGATAATACGCCCCCCGATTACGATGACTGCGCCTCGATACTGGTCGGGATTTCTGATCAATTCCTGAAAGGTGAGATGTCGATCCGACTGGCTGAGCGTCTCCTGTGAAATAACGGGCGCGCATGACGAAAGAAGAACCATGACCGCGATGAGTATCCATCTTTTCCGTACCATGTTCTTTCTTTCCAAGATGCAGAATACACCCTTACATTCCGACTCACAAGCGTTTTTTTCCTGCTGACAAACCATTGACCGGGAGTTTTATCTATTTCAATTCATTGATGATAAGTCGCAGCAATCCGACAGCTCCCGTCAAAGCGGCAGCTATTAATCCAAGATTGTACCTGTTGTACCGATGACGACCACTTCGAGGGGAACCTGTTTACCTGCCTGTTCCATCCCTTTCCGCACTATCACCGGCAGTCCCTGACAACACGGCACTTCCATAACGAGAACAGTGACACTTGTAATGTCTGCCTCATGGAAAATCCGGGCAAATTTCTCAACCATGGGCTGAACGTCATCGAATTTGGGACATCCCAGAAGAACGACTCTTCCCGCGAGAAAATCCTGATGAAATCGAGGATAGGCTACGGCGGTGCAATCCGCTGCAACGAGCAGATGGGCACCGCTCAAAAACGGAGCCGTCGGCGGTACCAGCCGTATCTGAACGGGCCAGTGAGAAAGGGAAGATGAGAAACCGGTCTGCGATTTCGGTCTATTGACATCATCACACGATTCCGCCGGCGTAAACTTTCGGACCATCGACGAAGAACAGCCGCACGGCAGAATCGGCGGTTCCATCATCACCGACGGTGGTTTCATTTTCATGTGTTCGTCAACCGCTGCATGATCAAATTCATCCGCCTCCCGTTCAATGATGCTGATCGCACCCTTCGGACACTCTCCCAGGCAGGCGCCTAGGCCGTCACAGTATTTCTCCGCTATCAATTTTGCTTTGCCATCGACAATCTCCAGAGCGCCTTCTGCACACGACGGAATGCAGAGTCCACACCCGTCACACTTTTCCTCGTCGATATGTATTATCTTTCGTTTTATCGCCATGATTGAGTGCCTCCCTTCCAAATCAACAATGATCTGAAAGACTGTTTTTATTACTTGTATGTTCACTTTTTATTGGTAATATAGTGTGTTCAGTGAAAAAGTGCTTTGACTTAAGTCAAAAACCGGTAGTATTTTTTCTTCGGAAAGAGATGAGTATGGATACGGTCGACTACATTGCTGCAACTCCGCTATTTCAAGATCTGCCCCGGCGGCAGATCGAGTCGTTGGCACGGATAGCCGTTGAACGACAATACTCGAAGGGGCAGACTATCTTTTCAGAAGGAGATGAGGGAACGGGTTTTTATGTGGTTACTGTCGGCCGGGTGAAAATCTTCAAACTCTCACTCGACGGAAAAGAACAGATCCTGCATATGATGGAAGCAGGAGAACCTTTCGGAGAAGTTGCTGTCTTTGCCGGCAGGTCGTTTCCCGCCTGTGCAGAGGCATCTCAACAGACCTCCGTCCTGTTTTTTCCCCGGCATGACTTTATCGCACTTATCAAAAACGAACCTGATCTCGCGCTCAACATGCTGGCAATATTGTCGAGGCGGCTTCGTACATTCGCCCGGCTCATCGAAAATCTCTCATTGAAAGATGTACCGGCTCGGCTAGCAGCATATCTTCTGTATCTGATGAAAAAGCAGGAATTCTCTCCGGCTATTGAACTTGATATACCCAAGGGACAGTTGGCAAGTGTATTAGGGACCATTCCTGAAACATTGTCAAGGATCCTGTCCAAAATGACCAAACATGAACTGATAGTTACATCGGGGTCAATTATAGAAATCCTTGATCCTGAAGGCCTGAGGAATATCGCCGAAGGACTGAAGAAACTCCCGTGAGAGAGTAGATCAACATCGATGGCAACAGAAGCTGAAAGCTCCCGAAGAACGATAAAGAATGCCCTCGTTGTCGAAGGCGGTGCCATGCGTGGAATTTTTTCCACCGGTGTACTGGATACGTTCCTCCGGGAAGGGTTCAATCCCTTCGACCTGTGTATCGGAGTTTCCGCAGGGGCGGGAAATATAGCCGCCTTTCTAGCAGACATGTATCAGCGCAACCATAAGATCTATACCGATTATTCACTTCGTCCGGAATTCATAAGCTGGAAAAAATTTTTCGCCGGAGGACACCTTATCGACCTTGACTGGCTGTGGGGTGTGACCATACGGGAAATACGACTTGATCTGAAAAAACTGTTCAACCACAAGAAGGACTTTTTCATCGTTGCCACCTCTGTTGAAACCGGGCGGGCGATCTATCTCCAGCCTGACGAGAAGACATGTGAAGAGTATCTCAAAGCGTCAAGCGCATTACCCATTCTCTATCGAAAATTACCGATGATTAACGGAATTATGATGACCGACGGAGGTATCGCCGAACCAGTTCCCGTCATCGAAGCACATCGCCGGGGAGCACAAAACATCATGGTCATTCGCTCCCGTCATTCCGATTACGTAAAGAAAAACGGCGCACTCACAACCATCCAGGCCGCGATCCTCGGGAAGTATCCGAACCTGAGCCATGCCATGCGCAACCGGGCCGCCGTGTATATGAAGTCGATAGGTTTCATCAAACATCCTCCCGCGGATGTCCGCGTGATCGAGGTCAGCCCTCCCGATTCATTCAAAACATCCCGACTGACAAGGGATATCTCCGTTCTCGAAAGGGACTACCTTATCGGCCTTCGGGAAGGAACGAGGGCTATCGCGCGATGGCATTCCGTTATCTGATCAGGCGCATCGGTGTACGGCCGTTATTGCTTTGCTTTGTCGAACAGTTTCAGGTATTCCCCGTATCCCTCTTTTTCGAGATCATCTTTGGGAATGAATCGCAGGGCGGCGGAATTCATGCAATACCGCAGTCCCGTCGGTGCGGGCCCGTCATTAAAAACGTGACCGAGATGGGAATCGCCATGTTTGCTGCGAATTTCCGTCCTTGTCATAAAGAATCCCTTATCTTCCCTTTCAACAACATTCCCCGGATCGAGCGGTCTGTTAAAACTGGGCCACCCCGTACCTGAATCATACTTGTCGAGAGAACTGAACAGAGGCTCTCCTGAAACGACATCGACATAAATCCCCTCTCTTTTGTTATCCCAGAATTCGTTATGGAATGGTCGTTCCGTGCCGCTTTCCTGGGTGACTTTATATTGAAGAGGGGTCAACTTTTTTCTGAGTTCTTCTTTTGACATGGTATTACTGCTCCTTGTTTTATCGTTTCGTACTTCACCATCGCCAACATCATCCCAGCTCTTTTTCAAAAACCGCTCCCGACCCGATCCTTGCCGGTAAAGCTTATAGCGAATCGGACACGTACGATGATAGTCCTGGTGATAATCTTCTGCCGGGTAAAAAATCGACGCTTTGACAATTCCCGTTACAATAGGTTTCTCAAACCTTCCCGATTTTTCAAGGGCCTCCTTTGACATTTCAGCAAGCCGTTTCTGCTCATCCGTATGATAAAAAATGACCGATCGGTATTGGTTTCCCCGATCGACAAACTGACCATTCGGATCCGTGGGGTCTATCTGCCGCCAGAAAACATCAAGCAGTTGCTCATAGATAATTCGAGCGGGGTCATAGGTAACCTGAACGGCCTCCACATGTCCCGTTCCACCTCGGGAGACGTCTTCGTAGGTTGGATTAACCACGTGTCCGCCGGTATATCCGGAGACAACATCAACAACACCATCGAGTGTTTCAAACGGTGGCTCCATGCACCAGAAACAACCTCCTGCAAACGTCGCCTTTTCACGTTTCTCAGTTGCGTAGGCACTTCCTTGTATCATGTTTCCATCCTCCTTAAAGATCCTTCCCGACATAATGAAAAATAACAAGACCGATATCACAATCACTAACCCGGACAGCCATCCGGGTTTTTTCATTATGTTTAGCTTCATTATCGTTACCTCCCATTGCTTATAAATTAATCATCATTCTGGGGATATAAAAGACCTGGCAAGAAATTTATATTATTGAACAAACGCAGGTCTGAAGGTGTACGTGAAGTGTTTCACAGATGTTGCATGAATGACTTCATTGCAATTGTTTCAAGTTTTACACATTATAAAGCCGAAGATATTCGTAAGTGTTGATGCAAGGTCATAAGAAAACCGATCAATCTTTTGACCGTATGCAATATGGTGCATTCAGAATAATATTCCGATTTCATTACATAAAGGAATGAGAAACAATCAGCCGGCACTCACGGCATTGTTCATGGAGCAGGATAATAATGCTGTGACTCGAGCCCGCAACAGAAATATTATCAGCAATATCAAAATGATAGATTTCCGGCATATCGATCGCTGGAACGTGAGGCATGATTCTGTTGTCAGTTTCGCGTCATGAACATCACCTGTAAAGGGCAAACCACACCGAAAGGGTGGGACGCAAAGCCACTGGCCTAAACCTCGAATATTTCGGGATACGGCAGCAGGGTTGCCAGGCGATATTGGCATCTCCGTATGCTGATATTCGCACGGCGAATAAATCACACATATGGAGATGCAGCCATGATTCACTGTTGCTTACAAAAAAATACACGATGGGGATTATCATGTCTTCCTGTTATACTCTTCGCTGTTCTTATCGCTTTGTTTACATTCTCTCCTGTACACATCCACACTGCCCTTGCCGCTGACGTTACCCTGCAATGGGACCCGAATCCGGAACCGAATATCGCCGGGTATAAAATCTATTACGGCACCCAAAGCGGAAACTATACGACCACACTGGATGTCGGCAATTTCACATCGTGCGTCATCTCAGACCTTGACCCGGGACAAACCTATTTTTTTGCTGCAACGGCATATAATACTGATAGTTATGAGAGTGATTATTCAAATGAAGTCAGTTATTCTGATTCCTCAACCGAAATCATCAACCAACCCCCCATCGCCGATGCCGGACCGATGCAGACCGTGGCGGAAGGGACTTTCGTAACCCTCTCCGGAGTCAATTCGTTCGACGCTGATGATGGGATTGCATCATATGCATGGACTCTTATCAATGGTCCTTATGTGGAAATTTCAGGTACATCAACTCCTCAAGCAACCTTCTCCGCTCCTGAAGTGGAAACTGACGGGCTGTCTCTTACCTTTGCTCTGACGGTAACAGATTACAGCGGACAATCCTCAACAGACACCTGTATAGTAAATGTCACCGCACTGAATGATCCCCCCGTAGCCGATGCAGGCCCTGATCAAACAGTCAGCGAGGGCTCAACGGTGATCCTGAATGGTTCGAATTCGACTGATCCGGATGACGGCATCGCGTCATATCTGTGGACACAGAAAGACGGTCCTGCAGTGACACTGTCCAGCACGACGGCGGCGCAACCGACCTTTACCGCTCCCGACGTCGAATCAACTGGAACAACATTAGTATTTCAATTAACGGTAACTGACGGCACGGGGCTGGAATCGGCAGATACGTGCGTCGTCAATGTTGTCAATGTCATATCGAGTGATATCCCGCCGGTGGCTGACGCGGGAGCCGATCAGACCGTTAACGAGGGAAGCACTGTTACGCTCGATGCGACACATTCATATGATCATGATGGATCGATCGTTTCATACCGGTGGACACAGGTCGGAGGTATCGCAGTAACGCTGTCAAATCCAATGGCGGCAACAACGACATTTACTGCACCGGCTGTCAATTGGAAGGGCAATTTACTCACCTTCGAGCTGACCGTCACCGACGACAACGGGCTGCAATCAACAGATTCATGCACCGTTGCCGTTGAAGACACACGCATCGATACGACAAGTACATCATTACCGCCCGGACAGCAAAAAAAGATAAAATAATACTTCTCGATGCAATGCAGAAGGAACATGAACAGCAGTAAAATTTTCATTCCGGGAAATCATCGTGATTCATGATAACCTTAAATCAGATTATTATATGTCGTCTGCTGGACCGATGGGAGCGAAAACATTGCAGATGACTGTTTTTCAACAACCTCTTAAAGATTCCACCTCTGTGTTCGTCTCAATCTTCATTTGACTTCCTCAAGGCTAACTGTCATCATGGCGGTCAAATCAAATAGTGACTTTATAACACGAATGTTTTGAGAAGTATCCGGTTTCGCAGCCTTCCTTTACGGTTACCTTTTGTTTTCGGAGGTTGTTTATGAAAAAACATTATCCACTTGCAGCCATACTTGCGTTTTTCGGCATATGCTTCTACATGTTTTATGACTTTTATATGGATGCAAAAAAGCAGGCTGTTGATGAACTGAACAGCCGACAGAAGATTCATGCCGCCCAGGCGGCCAGGGGAATTGAAGAATACTTCCATGACTGGTTCCGCCATCTGAAAATTATTTCGAAGGACGACAGTATCATTGTTTTCGATGATGAAGGAAAAAAGATACTTGGGGATATTTACCATGAAAACAAAGGAAAGATACTTGGTGTAACGCGGGTGGATGCGCAGGGAAAGGTCATATATACGGTCCCCATCGATGAGACTGTCGCAGGTACCGACATATCGCATCGGAAACACATCCGGGAGATCATGAGCACACACCGGCCGGTCGTTAGCGATGTCTTCACCGCCGTGCAGGGATTCGATACTATTGCCATTATCGTTCCCGTCTTCACGGGGGAAATTTATGTCGGATGCATCGGCGTTCACATGCATTTTCAGGAAATCGGCCGGCGATATCTGGAAGACATAAAAATCGGGACAACGGGATACGCCTGGATGACGAGCAGTAACGGCATCGAACTGTACTGTCCCGTCCCGGGACATGTGGGCAAATCAGTGTTTGAGAATTGTAAGGATTTTCCTTCCATTATTGCCATGGCACATGAAATGCTCCAGGGCAAACAGGGAATAGCCTCATACAGCTTCGATAAAATTCGCGAAGACACGGTGGAGCCGGTGACAAAGCACGCCGTCTACATGCCGGTCAAAATCGGAAATACCTTCTGGTGCATTGTCGTGGCGGCCTCGGAAGCCGAAATTATCGCTGCGCTGACGGATTTCAGAAACAGGCTCATCGTCCTCATCGGGTTACTTCTGGCGGGCGGCCTCCTCTTTTCCTACTATGGAGTGAAAGCATGGAGAATCATCGACGAAGAAGAGAAACGAAAAAAAGCTGAACAGGCATTGCAGGAAAGCGACCGGCGGTTGAGGGGAATCGCATCCAATCTTCCCGGCGTGGTCTATCAGTTCTATGCACGCGACGACGGCACCATGGGCCTTTACTATGTGAGTGAGCGGTCGGAAGAAATCCTGGGACTCGAAAACACCCGTGATGATTTCTTTGAGCGCTTTAGCACCTGCATCGTACCGGAA
>Ga0334890_1004754_pt1 | contig 12175 bp, 10 predicted proteins | sample GraSluR1_MG_3_FD_207220 | JGI IMG/M metagenome (GOLD analysis project Ga0334890, IMG submission 207220) | Sludge microbial communities from methane-producing bioreactor in Wageningen University, Netherlands - Granular Sludge_31_08-R1 | ecosystem: Engineered > Bioreactor > Anaerobic >... | reverse complement strand
CTATGGAGTTTGATTGGGTAAAAGAATACTCCGATGCTCCCTTAGTCGACGAATATGAAATTATTAAATCTCACCTTTTTAATTTGCATATCAAGGATTTCGAACATAAAAATGGCACGTATCAACTGTCAGTTTTGGGGAATGGGGATATCCCTTATCAAGAAATATTTAAACAAATGAAAGCTGATCATTATGCAAAGTACCTGTCATTAGAACCGGAGCTTGATCGTGAAGGGGTCATACAAAGTATTGATTTTTTAAAAAAATTTACCGGATAGACTTTCATGCTGCTTATTAGCACCAAATGAGGATGAAAAATGAGTTACCCCCTCTGGCCTTCTCCCACGAAGGGGCGAGGAAAAAATATTTCCCCCTTTAGATAAGGGAGTTAGGGGGATTTGAGTTTTTTACTGTTCCGTCATTCAGACTGTGTCACAATAATTCTGTAAATTATTTGTCCCCACTTATGTTAATATTTTACGGTAGTTATGATAATAGATAACCAAAATATGGAAATAAAAGTACTGTATCCTCCACTTTCACGCTATTCTTGATGTAAGAAGGAATTGTGACACAGTCTGAATGCGAGGAGCGTCCTATGCGACGTGAGAATCCCATCCACCCACTCCGTCATTCTGAGGAGCGTCCTATGCGACGTGAGAATCCCATCCTTTAAAATATTTATAAAGAATAAAAAACCTAAAAAGATGAGATCCTCACGCCCTCGAAAAACGAGGGCTCAGGATGACGCCTGTGGTGTCAGATGAGATCCTCACGCGGGAAAGCACCGCTCAGGATGACCGATTAAAGAATCCATTTGATGAGATTTCAGGATAGATGTTTATGATGATAAACGACACCAAATGTGAATATAAACACGAAATTCGACATACCTTGGCAGGTCGCTACATTAATTAAAGAATGGACACAATGCATTGTGCCTCTACAATTTTAAATTCTTTGGTAGGGACTTGATTTATCAAGCCCGTGGGTTTTCAGGATGAAATTTTAAATTTTTTTAAAACTAAAAAATGAGGAGATGCCATCTATGGAACTGAATCCAAACATTAATCGAACGATAGCGGTTATGAGCGGTAAGGGAGGAGTAGGGAAAAGCTCAGTTTCGGCGTTGTTGACAGTAGAAATGGCCCGAAGAGGGCTTAAGGTTGGAATTATGGATGCTGATATAACCGGGCCTAGTGTTCCTACTATGTTTGGGATTGTTCATATCCGACCCCCGGTCTCAGAAGCTGGAATATTTCCAGTGGAAACTGAAAAATATAAAATACAGGTTATCTCCATCAACCTTTTATTGGAAAGGCCAGACCAACCAGTTATATGGCGTGGGCCACTTCTGAGCAAGGCCATCCAGGACTTTTGGAATGAGGTACTTTGGTCTAATTTGGATTTTCTTATCCTTGATATGCCGCCGGGAACTGGCGATGTTCCACTTACTGTTTTACAAAGTATGCCGTTGGATGGAACAGTGATTGTTTCTTCCCCTCAAGACCTGGCTTTTATGATTGTTAAAAAAGCTATTCATATGGTTCAACAACTGCAAAAGCCGGTGTTAGGATTAGTGGAAAATATGAGTTACATTCAATGTCCAAAATGTCAGGAAATCATTTATCCTTTTGGACAACCCAAAGGGAAGGATATCAGCACTCAGCTGCAGATTCCATTTTTAGGTGAGCTTCCAATTGATCCCGTTCTTTCAGAGTATTGCGACGCTGGAAAGATTGAAGAATATGAAAATCCAGAGGTAAAAAAGATAGTAGACAAGTTATTAGTTGGTTTTTCCTGAGGAAGAATTAAATAAAAAAGTGGTCAGGCTTTAAGGAGGGGCTTCCTCGTGTGCTGTTGAACTGGGGAAAAGATCCCCATGCAGCTTTTCGGTGTTAAAATCATTATTTACACTTGTTTTTGCAGGATATTTATTCAGAGACCTCAATACGGTTTTTCCCTAAATTTTTTGCTTTATAAAGAGCTCGATCTGCCCGGGAAATAATCGAATCAAAATTGGTGTCTTCAGAATTAACCTCAGTTAGACCCATACTGACTTTGGTGGTTATGCTTTGATCAGAGTTAAGTTGTATTTTTTTATTTTGTAAAGTATTCTGAATTCTTTTGGCGGTTTTTAAGCCTTCTTTAACTGGGGTTTCTATGAGTAATATTCCAAATTCTTCTCCACCCATTCTTCCCAAGGAGTCAACATTGCGGATTTCGTTTTCGATGGTTTTAACAAAGGATTGCAAAACCTGATCTCCAGAGAGATGACCATATTGATCATTTATAGATTTAAAGTTATCAATGTCCATCATTAAAAACGTAAAGGTTTTTCCATAACGATGAAATCGGGTTAATTCGTTTTCACACGCTTCAATAAAGAAGCGGCGGTTATATATTCCTGTTAATCCGTCAATTGAAGCAAGATGTTGTAATTCTTCCTCGACTTTTTTCCGGTCGGTGATATTTTCGAAGACAGCGACAAAAAAACCTATAGAAGGGCTGAAGACAGATATATCAAACCAAATATTCAAAGGTTTAAAGAAAATCTCAAAACTTTCTGACTTACCACTCAAAGCGACTCGGTTATAAGCCTCAAATAATTCAGGATTCATTTCTCGGGCGCCTGGAATTACTTCACTAACCGGTTTTCCTACAACGTTTTCAAGGCCGGTCAAACGTTCAAATGATTTATTCACTTCGAGATAGATAAAATCGACCGGTTGATTCTGTTCGGTATATACCATTTCACAATAAGCATATCCATCAATCATATTTTCAAATAGGGAATGGTAACGTTCTTCGCTTAATTTCAAAGCTTCTAAAACCTTTCTTCGAATAGTAATATCTCGAGTAACGCTCACCATATGAGGAATACCATGAAGAATCATGGTATTGGCGGATACGATACCAATTATTTGAGTACCATCTTTTTTTAAAAATTCAGATTCGAAATTATCACAAAAACCATTTTTCAGGATTTCATCAAGCAATTTTTGGCGATCTGCTGGATTTTTCCAAATGTTTAGTTCCAAAATCGATTTTCCTAAAGTTTCCTTATGGTTAAAACCGGTAAGATTAGTGAAACCGTCGTTTACACTAACTATTTCTCCATTATCGAGACGGGTGATAATTGCCGCATCAGGACTGGTATTAAAAATAAGTTCAAAATGTTCTTTAGCTTCTTTCATGTCAATATTTAACCGCTGGTTTACCATTATGATAAAACCAAAAGTGAAGAGATTACCAATGATGATATAAGAAAGGAAGGTTAACGATTGGGTAAGAGTTGGAGTAAAAAAATCAGAAACTGGTGAAATAGTTATAACAGCAAAGGTGCGAAAGAGAAGAAAGCAACCTTGCATAAAGAAAATTGTCACAACGAAAAGTTGTGAAGTTTTTAAGGATTTATCCAGGTTTTTTAATAGACGAAAAGAAATAGAAAACATGAGTAAAGCAGAAAAAGATGAAAAAATAACCGTTCGCGCTGTTATGTCATCTTGGATATTAAGAAAAAAGGTAAAAAGAAAAATATAAGAAACCAAAATAAAGATGATAATTTTTTTATTTTCTTTTAAATTCAAAAAACGAAGTAAACCAATATATAAAAAAACGATTCCTAATATAAGGGTTAAATTATGGAAAAAAATTGAGATTTGACTGATCTGACTGATATCGCGAAGGGGAGCGAATAGGAATCCTAAAGCGAACATCAAAAATCCTATTAACCACCAACCAATCCCTCGGTAGGTTTTTACCAGAATATATTGAAGAGTCAAAGCAATGACTTGAATAACTGCAGCGATGCTATTCACTAAAGATAGAGTTCGGATGTCGATCTCCATGAATATCCCCGGTTTATTATTTGGTTCGTACCCGTAGAGTCTATATATTAAGTCAAGGATTTTTATAAAGTTCGTTCATAAAATACATAATGATTATATACTATTTGGTTTTAAACTCTCAATTTTTTAATGAGAATTCCTCCATTTGTTATCATGGAAAATCTATTTTATAAATCCAAGAGCTAGATAAATCAAACTTATACCAGAGATTTAAAAAAAATGCCGTCCATTTTCTGAGCCCTGGTTTTTTGAGGACGTGAGGATCTCATCTGACGTCGCAGGTGTCATCCTGAGCGGTGCTTTCCCGCGTGAGGATCTCATCAACTTAATCCTTCATTGCGAGACCTCGTTTTTTGAGGTCGTGGCAATCTCATTAGTCATTTTTTATTATTTGTAGGATTGAGAAATTTTGGAATTGGAATGAATGAGATTCTCACATCTTCCAATAAAAATACCAGACTCCTCAGAATGACCGATTGGGTGAATGAGATTCTCACGTCGCATAAGATGGTCCTCGCAATGACCGAGCAGGAAAAAATTTAAATCCTTCTAATCCCCTTTTCTAAAGGGGGAAATTGATCGGCATATTAATATTTTCATTGTTATCTAGTACTGATAGGCAGCATCAAGGTTTATTCTGTAAACCTAAGGGTGTGATTAATGAAGTCCGAAAGTTTTTAATTGTGATAATAATTGGTAGCATTCATCTGGAAACGGTATTTTAGGATGGAGAAAATTATGTATTTATTTGGGTAAAAATTAAGAATATCTTTTTGTTTAAAACATAATATTTCTTGGATTAGTTGAGGATAGTAATGTCTAAAAAAGAACCAATTCAATATTGAAGTCAGATATGAAGATGATCGGTAATATTTTTATAAAAAATGGACAAAAGAATTTTGTGAAAGACAGATACAAAGTATCCCGGGGCTTAGGGAAGGGTTAAAGGAAATAATATAGTTATAATTTATCAAATAATTAAAGAATTAATAGATGAAATAGAAAAAAGAAATATTCGAGTTATAAGTGCTTATTAATTTGAATCTTATGTTAATGATAAAGCAGACGAATGGAGAGATATTGAAGTTGCAATTGTGACCGATAATTTTATCGGTAATAGTTTTGATTTGAAATTTTTTCTAATGAAAATTACTCGAGATATAGATGCCAATATCGAACCGCACACCTTTACGGTCGAAGAATTTACTAAAGATAACCCATTGGTAAGCTAAATACTTCAAACTGGGGAAAGAGTAGTATAAATAATAAGAATTGATCTTCTATGTGACCCATGCTTAAGGGATAATTCGGTTAATCCCCTCTATATTGTCAAAATCATGGTCATAGCTATATACTTCTTTAATTCCTTGCTTTTCCATAAAGCAAGCATTAAAAGCATCGGCAAAGGAGATGTTCTTTTTAGAGTAAAGTACAAGAGCCAGAGAAAAAATATCTCTAAAATCTAATTTTAAACCCCTAAGGTCCAAGATAGGTTGAAGAAGGTCGCGTATTTCTTTCTTGGGCACTTTATAATATTTTTCCAAAGTAAATATAACTTCAAAAATTACTAAGGGGCTGGTTATAACTTTTTCCTCATTTTTTTCCACTTTTTGAAGGAGCCTTAAAACTTCTTCAGCTTTTTTCTCATCATCTCTAGTATAGTAACGCAAAAAAACATTGGTATCTATAAATCGCATTTTTTAATATTCTCCAGCAATCTCTTCCCCAATCTTTTCTTCCATATCTTTTCTAATTTCTGCGAAATTTTCTGGTTTTTTTCTTGGAGTTACTTTGCCAAAATTATCTTCAATTCGAGAAGGCATAGGAATGATTCTAACCACATTCCCTTCTACTTCAAAATTAACCTGGTCTCCTGGTTTCAGTTTTAATAAATCTCTCACCTTTTTGGGTAAGGTAATCTGTGATTTTTTAGTAAGAAAAGATTTATCTATTACCTTAGGCATATTCTTACCTCAATATAAGTATGAAATAAAATCTAGTATTACTATAATATAGAAAATACCCTAAAGTCAAATCTCACTGACCCTTTATTCTAAAAGGAAAGACTTACTTCTGAGTATAAATTTTCATCATCATATGGTGCCTCTAAAGTGGCATGAAGGTCTATCCTGAAAATACTATCAAATGAATTCCCCCATTGAGTGGGGTTAGGGGGAGGATGCCTTTAATTCGTCATCCTGAGGCTTCGTTTTTCGAAGCTGTGAGGTTCTCATCTGACGTCGCAGGTGTCATCCTGAGCGGTGTTTTACCGCGTGAGGATCTCATCTTTTATATTTCTTTGTTTTTTTAAATACTTTAAAGGGATGAGATTGCCAATATGTCCAATCAAAGAACGGTTGAACACCTCACAATGACGAATTTATATGTAATCTTTTCATCCTCATCTGTTTTTACAGAGCAGCATTGGGAGGTTTATACTATAAAACCATCTACGGGTTTGATAAATCAAGCCACTATGAATGATTAAAGCTGTAGAGGTAATTAGTTGTGCCCGATAACCGGGTTATAGGATCATCTACCAGCAGGAATTCTGGTACGCACCAACTTCTTTTGCTAATTTTGCTAACTCTTCGGTATGAACCGAAAGAGCACAAGGAGATCCTTCAGTTTCCAGAAGACGGTGATCTTGTCTGATTCGGGTAAATAGTGGGCTCATCAAATCTTCTCGCAAATTAGAATTTTTTAAATTATGGGTAGCCAGTAGGGATACCGGGCAGGGAGTAAGGTCACCATTTGGTGCAACATGAGCAAAACCACGACCGGCCGAGAGGCAACCTCCAAAAAGTACTTCATCTCCGGGAGAATGAATCAAAAAAATCTGGCAGTGATCACGTATCCATTCAATATAACGATGAAGACGTTCTCGTTCTTCGAAAGTTATTTGTAGCTGACAGTTGTGCTGGCTTGATGGTATATATTCAAGGAAAAATCCCAGATGGACGCCCATCTTCATAAACTCGGTAAGAGTTTCAGGCTTTATCCAATAGCCATAATTACTTTTGGTGATCGTTACCGAAATCCCACAGGGAATTCCCCGTTGGATGAGATGGGTTAAAGTTTGCATAGCATGTTGATGAACATTTGTACCTCGCCGGTTATTGGTGTGGTGTTCATCTCCTTCTATACTGACAAAAACCGCTAAGTTGGCGGTATGTGACATGCGATCGAGGTCTTTCTCAGAACAAAGAGTTCCGTTGGTAAATAAAACAAAAAGATTGTTAGGAAAAAGTCGTGGGAGCTCAATGAGATTGGGGAAAAGGAAAGGTTCTCCTCCGGCTAAAACAAATCCGAAAATCCCTAAGTCGTTCGCTTCGCGTATTATTTTTTTCCAGCTATCAAATGAGATTAATGGAGAAGACGTTTCTTGAGGATGGGCGTAACAACCCGCACATTTCAAATTACACCTTTTGGTTAGGCTCAGGATTAAAAAAAGTGGGACAATAACTCCTTCATGGAGTTCATTTTGGCGCAGCTTTTTACATTGTTGAAAATGAAAGAAAAGTCGGGGAAAAGCTGTTAAATAACGAGGATGTTTGAATAGGTGAGCAGTAATAGTGGCTCCATATTGGATAAAAGGGCTGATCAATTGCCTTAGTGCGAGATAAGTTTTTTTCAAAATATCAAGAAAGCTCCTTTAAAGTAAAACTGGATAAGTTATTGCTTCGAAAAGGTATTTTATGCTCAACTGGAAATCCTTGTCAATCCTATCGATTGAGAAAATAAAATCATTGAGATCAACCTTAATACCACCAAGCAGCATAAGGGTCTAAAGTGAGAGATTTGAAAAGAAAAATCCTTATTTTACTGAGGAGTCCATTAATGCGGTGGATTATACCTTCCGGTTTTGTAAGAGCCATATGCCTCGATAGGGAAGGTCATTCGCTCTAATGCTGAGAACCACCGTTTTTATCCTTTAAGATTTTAAAAAATTAAAGAAGCCTGACTTTATGGTTCTTATGCATATATACTTTTGCAACTAGAAAAACCAATGCATTGAGCAATGTAGGCATAAACCGATTGCAGAAAAAGTGACTTCGAAAACCCCAACCCTATGAATAGAAACTTGTTATTTTTTTCTCGCTATTTGGTTATCGCTTTCGATATATAAATGATGGAAAGGAAGGAATTTATTCGTTAAGGGAATATCCAGAAGAAAAGCAAAAAATTATTCTCAAAACTTAAAAGAAATGAAAATTATTCTATTTTTTCTTTTAACTTTTCGTGCCAACCGAATTCGAAGAGAATATTTTGTAATTTTTTTCAAATCAAGCCGTTTAATCTTCTTCTTAATAATCACTTCGATAAAAAGTAACTTGTAATATTTCAAAACATATTCCTAAATAAATACCTAATTTGAATTTTTAAGAGCCGACACTACTACCGGCATTGGTTCTTAGTAACTTATGTAATAATTGCTGAGCATCTTTGGAAAATCATGTATATTAATAGTTCAACTTCAAGCTGACAACTAATGAATAGCTATTTGTAAGAACAATAAGAAGGATTGACTGAGATAAAAAAGACATATTCTTTTATTTATACTTATTCGATTGTTTATTTAGGAGGATTTGAGCAGATTGATTAATTGCTCAAAGAAAGCAAAGCTTACCTTCAAGTAAGGTAATTTCTTTGTTTAAAAAGAGTTTACGGTGTTGGTTAAGAGAAAATAACGAGCATTATTTAGCATATACTATGTGGTTGGTTGGTCTTGTAACTATAACAAAAAAATAATTAATAGAATTTTTTAAAAATATTCGATCCATTTAGTAATTTGGATAGGGCCAAGAGATGTAAATGGATCACCAGGAATTTCAACAGCTTTATGTTCAATTGTTGCATTACCTTGAACAGTAACATTTTTACCAACAATAACACCTTTTACATAAGCACTTCCGGTTAAGCTAACTTCGCCGTTAAGTGAAATAACTGCAGCCGTGACACCATTTCCGGTTATAGTTGTTAACCCAGTTCCAAGATTAATAAATTCTATGCTTGGTTTATCATTATCTTTGTTTAAAGTACCAGCAATATTAAGGGCAGTATTTTTATTGCCTTTAATTACTCCTTCATCAACAACTACGATTCCAGTACCAATAAAAGTTGGATTTCCTGATAATTTAATTCCCTTTTTAACATAAATTATTGAATTGTTAAGGTTAAAAGTACCCCCTGTTATTTCTAATTCACCGCTGTAATAAATATTTTTGTCTTCCCAGTTTATGGATCCTCCGGTAAATTTCTTAGATACATCATAATAAATTTCATCAAAAAATTTTGTACCATCCTTATCTATGCTATCAGGATTTCTCCAAAGATTTATTAAATCCTCACTCAAAGAAGGGATATTTATTGCATAGCCTGGATCGTTTTCAAGAATTTCACCAGTAATTTTATTTTTGTTATCATATACGTTACCAGGGGTTTTAACTGAACCATCAACAGAATCTGATGTACTGACATCAATATAATTTGAAGAGTCTTGTCCAGAGTGAATATTTCCTTTTATTTTTGAGCTTGAACCTAAGGTAACGTTATATTTTGATGAAACAGCATTCTCAAATATTTCTGATGCGAGCATTGGTCTTTTAATTACGCTATATATAGTTTTTTCACCGTAAGGAAGTGGTTCTTCAGATGAGCTAAGTACTTGTCCTTTGGAAATAAGTATATTTTCATTAGCTTCAAGCATTATGGGCGGTTCTTTGTCATGATTTGGATCCGGATTCCATATTCTTGTTATAAATTTACCTTTAATTGTCTGATTTGTTGTGTTTCCAGTTAGTTGAAATGTCTGAGTAAATGGGGTTGCACTAGGGTTAGAACCCTTAAAAGAATTTATTAAAGCTTCAATGTCTTCACTATTAAATAATTCTTCAGTTGTATAGTCTATCCCAGCTTCAGCAAGATTCAAGGCTTGAATTCTTCTAGCATGTGAATAAAATCTTTTCTCACCCATTGTAAAGTAAGAAATACCCGCTCCCATAATTAAAACACTAACTACAACTAAAACTAAAACCGTTATAAGGATCGATCCCCTTTCATTTTCTTTTATTAACTTCATTATTGCACCTCTTGAAAAAATTTAAATGTATTAGGGAGGTGGGCTACTGGTTGGTTTAGGATTTCTTCTTGCTATTTGAAATGTTAAAGAATTACTTTTTGTTGTGGAATAAGCCCTTTCATCAACACTTTTAATTTTAATATTAACTTCTATTGCTTTTCCATTATTCATTTCGTTAAAAATCTCTGGTTCAACAATTACATTATTAACCTTATTAAGAATTGGTTTACCATTTCTAAGTATTGAGTTATTTTCAAAAACATAACTAATTTTATTTATATCATAGGGACTATCATAAATGTCTAACTGATTTGGTGTAACAAAAATATTTTTTGAAGAATCTGCATTTCTGATGTCTCTCGAAAGAATCATAATAAAATTATTAACGTTCTCTTCAAGTGATTGTTCATTAATATTTTTTAGAGTGTTTCGATTAATGACTCCAAGAAGCTGATAACCAGCTCCCATTAAAAATACTAAAGCAACCATGACAATAAGAATCTCTATTAATGTAAACCCTGATTGTTCGCTTTTAAAAAACTTATTAAACTTAATGAGATTAATTTTAAGTATCATTTAAATATTTTGATAATCCATTCTTTGTAATGTAAGAGACTACTTCATACACTCTTTCTTTGTTAAGTTTTCTATTCATTTCATCCCATTTGATAGTAACTGTAACCTTAATTTCATTATCTGAAATATGATATAGTAAAATTTCTTTTTTAAAGTAATTGTCTACAATTGTTGTAGACTCATCTGACATACCTTTAATTATATTAAAATCACTGCCTCGTAATTGTTCTAAAGCATCTTCAGCGATAGAAATAGCGGACATTAGATTACTATTGGCTCGTTTTATAAGTGTAATACTGTTAAATAAAGGAGCAATAGTAAATAATATTAAACCGAGAACAAAGACAACTAAAACTATTTCTATTAAAGTAAAACCTGCATTATTTTTGTCCATTTTTATTAAATGAATTTTTATACCCCCCTTTTAAAGGGGGGTATAAAAATTCATTGCTGTGTTCCTTTAATTATACCGGTTACTTCAAGAATACCACCGTTATTATATAGATTGCCTTCAAGAATACCACTTATGACAACTGAAGAACCTTCTTCAATAGTAAGGTCTCCAATAACACTACCTTCTAAGGAAAAAATGCAACCAGAATTGACTGTAACATTTCCAATAATTATTCCAAGAAGATGAGTATTTACGGATATTGTTTTATCATTTTCAACAATTCCTGTGATTATCTCAGAATATTCAATATCTTCTGCGTAAACATAATTACATAGCATAATGACTAATAGTGTTAAAAATATAGTTGATAGAAATACTTTCAAATAATTTCTACTCAAAACATTCACCCCCAACTAGAAATATAAATTTTACTTAAACTTTGTTAAAATTTTAAAAAATGGCTATTTATCTTTGTTTAACTTTAATGTTTGGAAACAAACATCACACATTTCTATATATCGTCATATTGTTGAAAAGTATTAGTATATTTTTAAAAAAAATATCACACGATTAATATACTTAAGGATCAAATCTTTTTTTATGTTTGAATTCAACTTCGGTTCAATAAATATAACTTTGGTATCATTAAAATGTATTGAAACATGTTCCTGAATTGATCCATTTTAAACCAGGATTAAGTACTTTGAAAATTCACCTCCTAATTGATTGGAGTTTATTAAAATCCAGCGATCTATCTGAAGCTGATTGATTAGATCTGGAAACTAGCGGGGATAATTTAAAAGAAATCATCCTCATTGCCTGGGGAACTCTCAGAAAGCAAGTTTCCCACCTTCTTCGCTTAATGGTGAGGGGTATGATATTTTAAACTTGCAAAAATGACTTCCTTACGACCAAGACCATGAGTTCTCTCGTAATTGGGGAATCGTTGAACTGTGGAATTGGAAAGGATAAGATTATTACGTCGCAAAATACGCTCCTCAGAATGACGGAGTGGGTGGATGGGATTGCCACATCGTCCAACCAAAGAACGGTTCGGCTCCTCGTAATGACTGAATATTAAAAAAATTCAAATCCCTCTAACCCCCTTTTCTAAAAGGGGTGATTGATTTCCGAATAGTATTTTTATCTTCCTCTGGTACCGCAAAAGCGGTATGAAAATCTATACAGTAAATACAGTGATCAGTGAAAGGTGAGTAGGGAGGATTTTAAGATAATGGAAGTTGGGTGTTTCATTTTATCAATCCATCTTTG
>Ga0334890_1004752_pt1 | contig 12182 bp, 13 predicted proteins | sample GraSluR1_MG_3_FD_207220 | JGI IMG/M metagenome (GOLD analysis project Ga0334890, IMG submission 207220) | Sludge microbial communities from methane-producing bioreactor in Wageningen University, Netherlands - Granular Sludge_31_08-R1 | ecosystem: Engineered > Bioreactor > Anaerobic >... | reverse complement strand
ATATTGTAATGCCTCTTTCTCTTTCGATATCAAAACTATCCATAACTTGTTCAATCATTATTTCATTTTCATGGAAAACACCACTTTGTCTTAGCAAGGCATCAACCAAAGTCGATTTACCAGCATCAACGTGAGCGATGACTCCGACGTTTATTATATTTTTATTTCTCATAATTTCAAATCCTTATCTTTGATTGTTTGCTTGTTGTAACCAAACAATTAAGTCTACCACAAATCAGCCAAAAGTAAAGAAAAAAGTGCTTTCTTGATTTTGAAATATTTGTATTTTCTGATTAAATGTCAAAAACACTTAAATCAAATAGTTTTTAGATAGTTTCTTTAATAACTTTCTGATTAGTTAAAGCAGAGCAGAGTAATTTAAGACAAAGACTTTTAAGTATTTCTTGATATAAATGAGTTTTCAAAAGCAATAATTTCATCTCGGTGTTTTTCTTCATCATATACTTTAGATAATATTAATCTACCCTCTACACCTTTTAAGTAACCTAGTTTAAGTTCCATAGCCATGAAAGCATCGAAGTTCTTTCCGTCATGAGTTGTTATCTTGAATTTATCTGCAGTTACAAAGCCAAAACGAGGGTAGTAGTTAGGATGACCATAAAAAAGGATCGCTCCAAAGCCTTGTTGTTTTGCTGCTTCAATTGAGTATTTCATTAATGTAGTACCAATTCCTTGGTTTTGATACTTTTTCTTAACAGTCAAAGGACCAAAACAAAGACAGTCTAGTTTAGAGTTGTCTGGTTTTTCAATGTAAGCTTTACTATAGATTATATGTCCAACAATTTCCTCATTAATCTTAGCAACAAAATTCAATTCTTTTATGCCATCAATTTTTCTTAATTGATTTACCATATAATGTTCAGAACATCCAAAACCTTTTTCTTCTAAGTCTTTTTGATTATAAAAAGCTTCTCTTGTAATGATTTCTACGTCACGTTGATCTGATGGTTTTTCTAGGCTTATTTTTAAATTCATACAAACTCCTCGTCAATAAAATATCTTGATATGATTATATTTTATCATATTCTAAAAATAAAGTCGTTTTTTCTATTATAGATAATTAAAACAAAGAAAAATATTGAAAACTTTTTAACTTAACATCATTCATATGATAAGACATCTTTTCAATTAGAGGTATATATGGTATATTGAATCAGTAAGAAAATAAGTTTGAAAAATCATGAGGAGAGATTTCAATGATTATGAAGCTCAAGTGTTTGAAGAGAATTGCGAATATATTTAACAAGAATAATATTACTTGGGTATTAGGCTCTTCTATGATGCTATATTTTAGAGGGATAGTTGATGATTGTACCGATATAGATCTATTTGTTAGTGAATGTGATATTGAAAGAGTGGTAACTCTTTTGGACACAATCGGTTCTAGACAGAAAAAACTAATTAATGAAAACTATAATACAAGATATTTTGTTGAATACCTAATCGATGAGGTTGAAGTCGATGTAGTTTCAGGATTTACGATAAATTATCACAATCAAAAGCATTATTTCCCTTTAGATGAAAGAAAAAAATACGATCATTTATTTTTAGAAGATGTTTTAATATTCTTAGATGATTTAAATAGTTGGAAAGAATACTATTCCTTGATGCAAAGAAGTGAGAAAGTAGATTTGATCGAGGCTTTTCAAAATATAGAGATTCAAGAGAAACGCTATCCCTTGATGAAAATAGAGGATTGGGTGAAACTATTTTTTCAAAATAGTTATGGGCCAGCCCATTTCAGTCAAAAACCAAGTAAGAAGCAGTTATTAGATTATCTTAATAAAGAAATGGTTGAAGTAAAATCATATCAAATATATCCGTTTATTGAAGATATTGGATTTTGTTACTCAAGAGTATACTTAAGTTCGATTCCAAAGTTGTTCAGTGAAGATACTTTGGTTGAAATGTTTTTAGCATCGATGAATCAAAGGATTGATTATAATAAAGCGAATCAGAGATTCAGGATGCAAATCGATTTGTTGTTGAGAAGACTAAATCATAAGAACTCTAAAGAGTTTGCTTCTTATCAAAGATTTATTCAAGACTATTTAGATGATGGTATCAAAGCAATACATCATAGCACAACTTATAGAGAGAATTACCATCCTCATTACCGATTGATACATAACCAATTGTTAAAATGATAACTTCTTAATGATTTGTTGCTACTATATTTTACTGTTTTCAAGTGTTATATTTCATAGGTGATATTTTGTTTTTAGATAAAGATAGCATATCTAGATAATCAATCATTAAAAGAAAAATTTTTTTTACTAATATTTTTAAAGTTGGAGGAAGGGTTTTATTGATTTAACCTATATTTAAAAATGATAAAAGAGTATATCAACAATAAAGAGTTCTTAAACAGTCATCTTGAGTATCTAGAAAAAAATGAAATAAAGAATAATTTAATTATTGGAGTTGCACAAAAAGCTAATAATGATAGTGATTTCTTTGTTTCATCTGAAATCAATGGGATGCTACTATTAGGTGTTTTAGCAGGGAAGAAATTAATAATATCTGCAAACACTCTCAATGAAGACCCATACATTGAGATGATTAATTATTTAAGAAAAACAAGTTATCCTGGTATTATTGGAGAAAAAGAGACCTGTTTGATCTATTCAAAAGTTTTTCAAAGACTTATTAGCAAACCCTTGGTTGAAGTAATGAAACAAAGAATTTATTACTGTGACAAGATCTTAAGTGATTATTGTAAAACAGAAGTTTTTCGTTTAGCTAAACGAGATGATTTTGAAGTCTTGAGGTTTTGGATTAATGACTTTTATAAAGAGATTGGTGAAGAATTAAAACTTGAAGAATCAGATAAAATAGTTTTAGATTATATTGATAATAACCGCCTTTTTGTTCTTGAAGTTGCAGCAAGGCTTGTTTCAATGGCGGGTAGAACAAGGCCATTAAGAAACAGTGAAACAGTTTCTATGGTCTATACACCTAAAACTTTAAGAAAGAAAGGTTTTGCTTCAAAAGTAGTAGAAGGAACCACAAGAGTTTTAATGCAGGAAAAGAAGATGGTTACATTATATACAGATTTATCAAACCCAACTTCAAACAGCATTTATATGAAGATTGGTTTCAAGCCATATTGTGATTCGTTAGTTATGGAGATATTAAAATAGAATGGAGTAAAGTATTATGTCAGAAGTTTTTAGATGTTTTGGGAATAAAAATGGTGAAGAATTATATGCGAAATACCATGATTTTGAGTGGGGAAAACCAGTTCATGACGATAATATGCTTTTTGAGTTCTTAATACTAGAAGGAGCTCAAGCTGGTTTAAACTGGTTTACGATACTTAAAAAAAGACCTGGGTATAAAAGAGCATTTAAAGGGTTTGATCCGCAATTAGTTTCAAGAATGACAGATGATGAGTTAGAGATATTAAGAGCTGATGAAGGCATTATTAGAAATAGACTTAAAATATACTCTGCTAGAAAAAACGCAATAGTATTTATAAAGATTCAAGAAGAGTTTGGAAGTTTTGACAATTATCTTTGGGCTTTTGTTAACTATCAACCGATTGTCAACCATCATGATACATATAAGACTATACCTGTTAGAACAGAGATATCAGATAGATTATCTGCAGATTTAAAGAAACGAGGTATGAGTTTTGTAGGTTCGACTATTATCTATGCTTATATGCAAGCTGTTGGTTTGGTTGATGACCATTTGAGTAGTTGTCATATAAGGTTAAACAAGAGAATATAAACTAAGAAAAACGCCACATAAAATTGTGGTGTTAAATTTATAATAGTATGTTTTGAAATATTGGTTTAAATCTTTAAAATAAAGGATTTGATGATATAATTAGTCTATAAAGACTAGGAGATAATCAGATGAATTATGACATTGATTTAAGCAAGATTTCTTTAATGGCATATAAAGAAATACTTAAGACTCAATACTTGTTGCCAAGCAGAAGAGTTCTTTTGCAAAATGTAGATTATTATTTTGATTCATTAGCAAAGCATGGTATCAATAATTTGCAAAGTCTAAAGGAGATATTTTCTTCGAAGAAAAGGTTTAATCAATTGATTATCTCTACTGGTCTAAAAGAAGATTTAATGATAATCTTAAAGAGAGAAATTGGCAGTTTGGCGCCATCAGTTGTTAAAATATCGGATTTTCTTTATCTTGATGAAGGCGTTTTGACTGCTTTAAAAACTTTCGATATTTTGAACTCTAGGGACTATTATAGTTTGTTTTTAGAAAATCGATTAAATTCAGATTTCTTTTCAAAAATTAGACTTGATGAGACTAGAGCAATTGAATTGTTTGAACTTTGTGATTTGGTAAGGATTAACGGAGTAGGTGCAATAGCAGCAAAGAGTTTTCTAGATGCAGGCTATCATAGTGTTTATGATGTAGCAAATACAACAGCTTCTAAGATGCTAGAAAGGGTCTCAAGGGTCAATGATATATATCACTATTACAAAACAAAACTAGGGATTAAGGATATGCAGTTTTGTATTGATTATGCTAAATTGATTATACGTTTAGAAAAAGAAGGAGAAGACTATGGGATTTAAGGCTTATAATGAGCTAGCTTGGGTCGATGAAATTTTAGGTACAAAGGAAAGTTATCAAGAAGAAGCAAATGTCTATATTCAAGAAATTTTGAAAGTTTTAGATAAAGAAGATATTAGCATGCTACATTTAGGTTGTGGAGCAGGGGGACATGATTATCATTTTAAGCAGGTATTTAAAGTCACAGGTGTTGATATAAGTCCTGGGATGTTAGAACGAGCTATATTGCTTAATCCAGAAGTAGATTACTTACTTAAAGATATGAGAGACTTTAAAATTGAAAAAAAATATGATGTCGTTATAATTCCAGACTCCATAGCTTATATGACAAGTTTAGAAGACTTAAGGAAAACTATTTCGAATGCAAATCAACATTTAATGCCAGGTGGATTGTTAATAATTGTTGCTAATATCAAAGAAGATTTTAAAGAGAATAACTTTGTTTATACCGGAAAGAAAGATGATACTCATATTACCCTATTTGAGAATAATCATCAAATCTCTAGTAGCAATTATGAAGCAACACTGTTTTATCTTATCAGACAAGGAAATAAGAAAAGAGTCTATCAAGAGACACATCTGTTAGGTCTGTTCACTCGCTTAGAGTGGATAAATATTTTTGATGAATATAGTTTCATGGTTAATGAGTTAGATATGAATCACCTATATAATCAATATTTACTTGAAGATAGTGATTATTTTTTAAAGGTATTTATTTTGCAAAAGATTTAATTTCATTAGATTATTATTTAGTATTCTCTAAAGATAGAGTAAGGGAGAGATTATGAAAAAGGCATTTGTATTTGGTTCGATAAACATGGATTTAGTTTTTGATGTTTCTCGTTTGCCTGAAAAAGGCGAGACAATGAAAAGTAAGAAATTTATAATGACACCAGGTGGAAAAGGCGCTAATCAGGCTTTTGCTTTGTCAAGACAAGGAGTTGAAACCATAATGCTAGGCAGTGTAGGAACTGATAGTTTATCAGGTTTGAGTCTAGATGACCTGAGAAGAGCAAATGTAAGTTGTGATTATGTTTTAGTAACAAAAGATCATTATTGTGGAATTGCTGGAATTTTGGTTGAAAACGGAGAGAACAGAATAATTACTTATGCGGGTGCTAATAGTGTTCAAGATATAAAAGCTCATTGTGACGTATTGGTAAGGTTTGCAAATCATGGAGATTACTTTTTAACCCAGCTTGAAGTGCCATTAGAAGATGTTTTGGCCATGTTGAAAAAGGCGAAGAGTTTAGGTTTGATAACTGTTTTAAATGCTGCACCAGCAAAAGATTTAGGAAAAGATGTTTTGTCATTAGTAGATATTTTAGTAGTAAATGAAACTGAAATGAATATTTTAACAGGTGTTTACCCTATAAATTCACTAGAGATTGAAAGAGGTTGTAAGTTATTGTTGGATAAAGGTGTGAAATCAATTCTTTTAACACTTGGTAAAAATGGCAGTGTATATATCAGCGAAGATTCAAATATAAAAGTTGATGCTTTAGAAGTTAACGTTGTCGATACAACTGCAGCAGGAGATACATATATCGGAGTTTTTATCTCAAAGTTGATAGTTTCAGAAACGATTGCTAAAGCAATGGATTATGCTTCTATAGGTGCTGCATTAGCTATAACAAAAATAGGTGCTCAAAAATCTATACCTTCAAAAAAAGATATTGATGATTTTCTATGGAAGAAGGAAAGATAATATGAAGAAAAGAAAAGTTATCCTTGATTGTGACCCTGGGCATGATGACGCTATCGCGATTATGATGCTTGGAAAACATCCACAATTTGAACTTTTAGGTATTACTGTTGAGTGTGGTAATCAAACCTTAGAGAAAACAGGCAAGAATGCTTTGAATTTATGTCAATATTTAGAAATTGATGTTCCCATATGTTTAGGTGTTCCTTATCCATTGATTAAAGAAGTAGAAGTTTGTGAGGTCATCCACGGAAAGAGTGGATTAGATGGTTTTGATTTTTTAGAGCTAACAAAAGAGTATGATAACAGACATGCGCTTAATTTTATCATTGATACATTACTTGCTAGTGATGAGAATATTACGATAGTTTCAACCGGACCAATGACTAATTTAGCTTTAGCTATGAAGATAGAACCGAGGATTTTACCCCGTATTCATGAAGTAATAGTTATGGGTGGTTCGATTAACAACGGTAATGTCACTCCTGCAGCTGAGTTTAATATCAATTGTGATCCTGAGGCAGCATATATTGTTTTTAATTCAGGGTGTATTATAAAAATGTTTGGACTTGATGTGACAAGACAAGTTAAGGTGTTACCAGATGTTTTGGATAGAATGGCACAAATAGATAACTCAGCCAGCAAGCTCTTTGTCCAGTTAATGGAAGTGTTTAATATTAATCAAAAAAGAGTTTTTGGATTTGATGGTGCACCGCTGCATGACCCTGTTACGATAGCGTATCTGATTGACTCAAGTGTTTGTGAATTGAAACATGTTCACTGCGATATTGATATTTCAAGAGGAGTAAGTTATGGAAGGACAAATATCGATGTCTTTGATTACTTGAAGTTGCCTAAGAATATCTTTGTTGCTACAAGTATTGATGTTTCGAAGTATTGGGATATTATTGAACAGTCAATCAAGCTTTATAACTAACAATTTTTAGCATTCAATCTCATGATTTGAATGCTATTTTTAGTGCTAAAAACATCATGTTTTTTGCTTTGATGGTATAATGTTTATGAAGGAGTGATATTAGTGAGACAAGTGGGAATTATTGGTTTAGGTAAAATGGGGTATAATTTAGCTTTGAATATGATTGACAATGATATCTTGGTGTTTGGATATGACAAATTTATCAACAAAGATTTAATTGAAAATAGTAAATTGGTTGTCTTAACTAAATTACAAGATTTAGTAACCTCTTTGGCTAGACCAAGAGTTATTTGGATGATGGTTCCTTCAGGAGAGACTACTGAGAATTTAATCGATGAGTTAGGAAGGATGCTTAGTCCAAATGATATCATAATAGACGGTGGTAATTCTCGATATACAGATACTATCAGAAGGTATAAATATTTAAAAGAATTTGATATTTCTTTAGTTGATTGTGGAACAAGTGGAGGAGTTAATGGTGCAAGATACGGGGCTTCTTTAATGGTAGGTGGCGACTTAGAAGTTGTCAAGAGTATCAGTTGGTTGTTTGAATCTTTAGCAATTAAGGATGGATATGCTTACATTGGTGAATCAGGAAGTGGACATTTTGTTAAAATGGTTCATAATGGGATAGAATATGGGATGATGCAAGCGATTGGTGAAGGTTTTGATTTACTTGAGCACTCGCATTATGAGTTAAATTATAAGGATGTTGCTAGGGTGTGGGCAAACGGGTCAATTATTCAAGGTTTATTAATGGATGTTACGCTTTCAGCCTTATCCAAAGATGAAAAATTGACGAGTATTGCAGGAAGAATAGATGACTCTGGCGAAGGACAATGGACAATTGAAGAAGCTTTAAAACTAAAGGTATCGATTCCGGTTATTGCTGCTTCTTTGTTTGCTAGATATAAATCTAGAGATGACTTACTTTTTTCTGAGAAGATTGTTGCTTCAATGAGAAATGAGTTCGGAGGGCATAAGGTGTATAAGAAAAAATGAGAAAGATTATAACTATTTTTGGTTCTACTGGCAACTTAATGTATAAGAAATTAATACCAGCTTTATCAGCTTTAATTGAGCATGACTATCTTCAAAACAATACAAAAATCTATTGTGTGGCAAGGAAGGATTGTGATTTAGAAGATTATATTCAAGAAGCAAAAAGAGAAGTTACAGCTAAAGTAAATTGGGACAAGTTAATTCCTTTTTTGACTTATATTAAACTAGATGTTTATAATCTAGAAGATTACTTTAAACTTAATGAAACGATAAATTCTAATGGTATCAATATAGATAAAATTTTTTATTTAGCTGTCCCACCTAGTCTTTTTCCAGTCATTGCCAAGGGAATATCTAACTCTAAATTAATTGAAAAAAATGATGAGTTTAGTCGTATTGTTTTTGAAAAACCTTTTGGAGAAGATTTACCAACAGCTAAAGCGATTAATAAAGAGTTATGGAAATATTTTGATGAAAGCCAAATATATCGAATAGATCATTATCTTGGGAAAGAGATGATTCAAAATATCTTAATAGTGAGATTTGCAAATATTATTTTTGAAAAAACTTGGAACAGGGAGACTATAGAATCGATAGTAATTATTGTAAAAGAAAATGAAGGGGTTTTAAGAAGAGGTGGTTATTACGATTCTATTGGAGCTTTAAAGGATATGATTCAAAGCCATTTAATGCAAATGGTCGCTTTGACTACGATGGAAAAACCTAAAACATTTAATTCTCATGATGTCAAGAATGAGAAAGTAAAAGTGATTAAGAAATTAAGGATTGAAAAAACAGATGTTTTGTTGGGTCAATACAAAGGATACTTGGATGAAGTAAACATTAAGAGAGGTTCTTTAACAGAGACATTTGTTTATGCTAAAGCTTTTATTGATAATTCAAGATGGAATGGTGTACCGATTCACTTGATTACTGGAAAAAAGCTTGATGAAAAAAGATCAGAAATAATTATCAACTTCAAAAGTGAATCGACAGGTTCATTTTCTGATAAGAATAATAAATTGATCATTAAAGTGGCACCTTAAGAGGGAGTAAACTTCATCTTTAATGTGAAAGAAGCTGGATTAAACAATAAAGTAGTATCTTCTGTTTTGGATTATTGTCATGCATGTAAAACTTCAGGAAATACGCCTGAAGCTTATGAAAAACTCTTGTTGGATATTATCAATAAGCAAGATAGTTTGTTCACTAGGTGGGATGAAATTGAAACTTCATGGAAAATTATTGATGATATCAAGAACTATCATCATGAGGTTTTTGTTTATGATGATTTTAATCAAGTTAAATTAAGAATCAAAGATTTGATTCAGGAGGTAGTAGATGATTTATGATATAAGTATGGATATATCTGAAAATATGATGGTATATAAGAATAAGTTAGATAAATATCCGACAATTAAACAAGTGAATACCTTTGAAAGAGATGGAAACTATGAGAGCGAATTGACAATGAACTTGCACACAGGAACTCATATTGATTATCCATTACATATGATTGAAAACGGTGAAAACTCTAATACAGAGAATCTTAGTATATTGACTGGAAGAGCTAAGGTTTTTGATTTGACACATGTTAGTAATTCGATAGGTTTATCTGATATTTTAGGTTTTGAAATTTTAGAAAATGATTTTGTAATCTTTAAGACAAGAAACAGTTTAACTGATGTTTTTGATTATGAATTTATTTATCTTGATGAAAGCGCAGCTATTTATCTCAAAGAAAAAAGAGTAAGGGCTGTGGGGATTGATGCTTTAGGGATTGAGCGCAATCAATTAGGCTATCCAACTCACAAAGCTTTACTTGGGTTTGGTATCATAATTTTGGAAGGATTAAGACTTAAGGCAATCGAAGCAGGAGAATATGACATTTATTGTCTTCCCCTTAAGATAAAAGGTGTAGAAGCAGTACCTGTTAGAGCAATTCTTGTAAAATGAGTTTAATTTTTTGGTATATTATTGTATAATTCTTTCAAAGGGGTGTTTACTATGAGGTTAACAAAAAAAGTGTTTACAGATTTAGCAATCTTTATGATTGGTTTTGGTTTGATTATGGGAGTAGTATTCCCTTTATTTGTAAATATCATCGGAGTTCCACAAGAGTATATTGATTTAGGGTTTATTATTGCATGTTTGATAGCAGGTTTTTTAGTCGGGCTTGTAAATATTCTATTGACTAAATTGATTGTTGGGAAGAGACTGAAGTTGTTATCAGATAGAATGAAATATGTTAATAGTCGATTAGCAAAGACTAGTGATATTGATGCACAAACATGCCTTGATAATTGTATAATTCCAGTGGATAGTGAAGATGTAATTGGAGAATCAAGTCAATCTTTTAATGAACTCGTAAAATCATTTTTAGTATCATTTGAAAGTGAGTTTTCAATTAGAAATTTTACGGAGATTTTCACTAACGAACTTGATTTAGAGAAGTTAAGCGATAAAGCATTACATCACTTGATGGATTATACTGGCTCTTCAGCTGGTTTGGTGTTGATTGATAAGGGTGGAAAGATTGATGTGTCTAGCTCTTATTTGATAAAAGAACCAGGGAAGATTATCGATATGGAGATTGTTCATAGGAGTTTTACTACAGGCAAAAGAGTGATATTAGGTTTTACAGAAGATATCGTAATTGAAACAGGGCTTATTAGTTTCAAACCAAAAGCAATTCTTTTAGAACCTATTAACTATAAGGGAAGTGTTTTAGGTTTAATAATGTTGGCTTCAACAATGAGTTTTGATCAAGAAAAACTTGATAAACTTAATGTTTATACTCATGGTTTATCTTTAGGTTTACACAATGCGATAACTCATGATAAATTAGAACAAATAGCAATACTTGATCCACTTACAAAAGTATTTAATCGTCGTTATGGGATGGAAAGACTTAGGGATGAATATAACCATAGTATACAATCCAACTCTCCTTTAGGTATATTGATGCTTGATATCGATCATTTTAAGAAAGTAAATGATACATATGGACATATTATTGGTGACCAAGTATTAATAAATATTACTAAAATATTGAAGCAAACATTAAGAAAAGGCGATACCTTAATAAGATATGGTGGCGAAGAGTTTTTGGTTGTTTTACCAGGGGCAGCTCAAACTGAACTTAAAAAGATTGCTGAACAGATTAGAAGGTTTATAGAAGAAAACTCAATCAAATATCATAATCAGGATATAAAGGTAACAATTTCAATAGGTGGAGTAAGTCATCCAGAATATGAGATAAATGACTTGAATGATTTGATTAAGGGAGCAGATGAGGGTCTTTATATTTCGAAAGAGAATGGTAGGAATCAAATCACGATTGTTTAAGTTATAGTTTTCTCTTGTGTATATCTAGCATTTTTATTCTTCTTTTTATAGTTTTATTTCATTTTATATTTTGATTGCAATAGTATTAGATTTTTTAATTATCTATGATTTTGAAGTTTATGTTCCTAAGAGAGAGTTTACCTTAAAAAAGGGTTGGTAAAAATAAAGAGATTGTGTATAATATAATATGATGGAATCATAGCTCAGCGGGAGAGCACCTGCTTGACGTGCAGGGGGTCGGGGGTTCAAATCCCTCTGGTTCCACCAAAACGTCTTGAAATAGCTTCCAAAAGTTGGAGATATGGTATAATAACCATACCACTCTGATGAAGGGAGCTTTTTTATTTTATGAGATTAACACTAGAGCAAAAAATGAAGATGTGTGAAGAGCATGTTATAAAGGGTAAATCAATATCTGATGCATCAGAGATGTATGGAGGATATGACATAGGGAACCTTAAATATTTGATTAACATATATAAAAGATATGGAAGTAAGGCTTTCTTAAACCGTAAACGTCAAATATTAACACTGTATCAAAAGAAAACCACTTAGAGGAGTAGCTCTAGGTGGTGTTTTTGTATGGGGAGTTGAAATCTCACCTGGTGGAAAATG
>Ga0334890_1004744_pt1 | contig 12193 bp, 7 predicted proteins | sample GraSluR1_MG_3_FD_207220 | JGI IMG/M metagenome (GOLD analysis project Ga0334890, IMG submission 207220) | Sludge microbial communities from methane-producing bioreactor in Wageningen University, Netherlands - Granular Sludge_31_08-R1 | ecosystem: Engineered > Bioreactor > Anaerobic > Unclassified... | reverse complement strand
CAAGAAGGTTCACAAGAAAAGATTATACGAATAGACGAAGGGCTCGTGAAGCGGGAACTGAGCGAGATCGTCCGAGGCACGGTGGAGGAGACTTTGAACAAACTTCTTGACGCTGAAGCCGACGAACTCTGTGGCGCAGGAAGGTATGAACGAAGTCCCGACCGAATCGACACGAGAGCTGGTTCCTATGAACGAAACCTAGCAACAAAAGCAGGGAAGGTCACACTCAAAGTACCCAAGCTGAGAACGATTCCTTTCGAGAGCGCGATCATTGACCGATACAAGCGCCGGGAATGCTCGGTGGAAGAAGCACTTATAGAGATGTATCTGGCTGGAGTATCAGTCCGCCGCGTAGAAGACATTACCGAGGCGCTGTGGGGCACCAGGGCTTCGGCAGGTCTCATCTCCAAGTTGAATAAGCAGGTCTATGAGAAGATAGAAGCATGGCGAAACCGGAAGATAGAAGGGCGCCATGCCTACGTCTATCTGGATGGAATCATACTTAAGCGAACCTGGGCTGATGAAGTCAGGAATGTCTCGATCCTTGTTGCCTTTGGCGTCAATGAAGATGGGTTTCGGGAGATTCTTGGTGCCGCGGAAGGGGCCAAAGAAGATAAAGCCGGCTGGGGCAGCTTCATCGCGAATCTCAAGGAACGTGGTCTCCAGGGCGTAAAGCTCTTCATTTCAGACAAATGCATGGGACTCGTAGAATCGCTCTTCGAATACTATCCTGACAGTCTCTGGCAACGTTGCACGGTACACTTCTACCGAAGCGTATTCACCAATGTCCCCTCGACAAAAGTAAAGGATGTGGCGGCGATGCTCAAGGCGATCCATGCCCAGGAAGACCGCCAGGCGGCCCTTGAGAAGGCGCAGGCGGTGGCAGAGAAGCTCAAAGCCATGAAATTGCATACCGCAGCCAAGACGCTTGAAGAGGGCATTCTGGAGACCTTGAGCTATACTGAATTCCCCCGTGAACATTGGCGAAAACTGAGAACCAACAATCCGATGGAACGAATCATGCGAGAGATCCGTCGACGTACCCGGGTGGTTGGAAACTTCCCGGATGGTAATTCTGCGCTTATGTTGGTGACCTCTCGGTTGCGATACATCGCTGGTCGTCAGTGGGGCACTCGGTGCTATATGAACATGGATCTTTTATTCAAAGGAGAAATCGGCTACCAGATAATCGAGGCATAGACGGGAACTAGGTGAGGGCTTCCCGATAAATGTGCGAAAGATCGTTGACGCTACCTCGCCGGATGCGGCTATGAAGCTTTTGTTCATGGCCTTGCAGAACATATCGAAAAGATGGACGATGCCGATACGTGACTGGGGTTCGGCGATGAATCAATTTGCGATTCTCTATGGCGACCGGGTGCCGCTATGAATCGAGCCGTTTACACAAAAATATTTACAGGCTCTTTTTATCAGGTTGAAGCATGTGTTAGAAATTCCCCTTTTTTTTCACAGTATGCCTTTATTACATTCTATATTATATTTTAATTTCTTAATATTTTCTTATAAAAGCTTTTTCTTATCTCAAATATCAAATTATTTTTATCTATTGAATTGTACCTGAATTGTACCAATCTTCAAATTTATTTCTATAGTCTTCCCATGGTTCTTCCAACGGATGCCTTAAATCATTACTAATCGAATAAGCCATTCCCTCTATTATCCGTTTTGGATAGTTTAAATTATAAAATATTCCTAGATTTTTTTCCTGCCAATAATGTATAAGTTCATGTTTTAAGAAATAGGTTTCTGTTATACCACGAGGACCTAAGATAATTGCAATTCCTTCAATAGATCGAGCAGCTGATTCTTTAAATCCAAATCTCTCGTATGATTTATTATCATAGCAAAATATAATTGTTGGATATTTTTCATATTTGAATCCAATAGTAGATAATTCTTGAATTGAATTATTATATTGAATAAGTGCGTCATTTCTTTTGTCTATATTATCAATATATAATTTAGGTCCTATTTTTCTCAATCCATAAATCTTTGGTGATACTACATGTAATGGCTTATAAAATATGAAACATAGACTAATTACAATTAAAGCAGATAAGAGAACTATTATTATAGTTCTTAAAAGCTTATTGCTAATAAAGCTAAGCACGAATTTGACCCTTTGATATTTCTAACATTAATTAAACCATTCCAGCTAAAACGCAAAACGACTTTTATGCGGATCGGCCTAAACATCAGGCTGATTATCAAAGCGCTGTCGTATAAGGTGCTCGTAATTAAGTAGTATAAAGTGTTCGTAATTAAAATGTTTATTTAGGCTGGATTTTATATTGTTCAATCTAAAACCATCAAATCCTTTTTCCCATAGTGGCAGCGAAAAAATCGACAACGAAAAAGCAGGCATTGACAAAACCATTAAAAAATAAAGACCCAGTTGCCTATTGAAAGCAACTGAAGCCCGCTTTAATTTTTAGATACTTGATGTTTTCTTCGCCGTAACAGAATAAAAACACTTTAAGTATCTTTATAATCTGAAACTACAGGCAGTATACCTTGCCTTCCGTTGAAGTCAACAGAAAAAAATATGACAGATTTCTCGCGTGACGATGCTTTGCATATACCGTTTGGATATCGATTCATAAAGATAACTGCTATATATGAGAAGATAAATATTCAATATGCTCTTATATGAATGGGTGTTATAATTACTGGATAATAGATAACTAGCGGAATATGGTATTTACACCGCGGAATTATTATTCCAGTGTCGTAAATGAATATGCAATAATTCGGCCTTTAATCTTTGGACTTTTACCCGTTTTCAGGGTACCGCGCTTCATGTTTCCAGGGACTTTCTGGGTGATGCCTATGCGCTCACGCGCTCTTTTTTACATTCTCGCCAACAATGAACCGGATTTTCCGCTTGAAAGTTGATGCTTGTGGACGACAAAGGGCTTCGACATTCTCCTGCCACGCTCCTTAAAGGCCGTGCCCGACGTGCTGTCACATCTGTGGTCACGGCGCTTTCTGCGATGGATCAGGGAAGCGTAGAAGCCCCATATCATTATGCGGAAACGAATACCGATTCGGGCAAGCCAGACTCGAACTGGCGACCCCAAGTCCCCCAGACTTGTACGCTAACCACCTGCGCTATTGCCCGGTACCGCCTTGTTCGCGACCCGTTGAAATTAGCACAAGGCTCCCTTCAATGTCAATGAGAACCGGCCGATTATACCCGCCGGACTCTTTTTGCAATCGCCGGCAGCTATCCGCGGGCCCGCGCCCCCTGGATGCCGAATTCCCTTCATCCCGTCCCGTTTTTTCAATAGCAGCCGAAAATCTCATCCCCCGGCCGCGGATCGATGCCAGGCCTCGTGAGGGCGAAATCGTACTTGACCGGGTCTTCCGGAGCGTAGAGGGCGAAGTGGGCGGTCGCCCGCAAAGCGTCCTTGAGGTTCGGCGAAGCGGCGGAGCGTTTCGCGTCCAAAAAGCCAAGTCGATGGACGCAGGTTGCCGCCATGTGGGTATCCATAGGCACCACGAGCCGCGCCGGCGAAACGCCGGACCAGCCGCCGGGATCGACATCGTCCTGTCTCACCATCCAGCGCAGGAAGAGGAAAAGCCGTTTGCACGCCGAACCCTGAGCAGGGTCGGGAAGGAGATTGGGACGAATGGAAAAAGCGGTGGATGCCGCGCTGTAGCCGCGCAGCCTGGTCACGAAGGAAGACAGCGCTTCGGTCAAGGGTTTTTCCGGGTCGTCGCCGGCGAGGAACAGCGCCTGCAAAGAGCCGTGTTCCCGTAAAGCGCCCTGGGCGCCGCGCATAAGGCCTATCATGTCCTTGGGAAAGCAAAACCGATACTGAAACCGAGCCCAGCTTTCCTCTATTTTCCTTGCCCCCATATTCAGCAAAGCCTCGGCGGGCCGCGCGCCCAGGGGGGCCAAAGCCTGGTCGCAGGCGCGCAGGATCAAATCCACCGAGCCGAAGGCCAGGGTGGAGCAGATCAGGGCGGCTATTTCCAGGTCGGCGGGCGCCGAGTACCGCCTGACCACCGCCAGCGGGTCCCGTTCGAGCCTGAGGGCAGGTCCGCAGACCGTATGGATATTTTCCAGGAATTCGGCGATCTCGGGTCGATATATAGGGGTCATTACCGGACGACGGCGACTTCCGGACCGACGAGTTTCGCTTCCAGGGCGGCAAGCTGGGCTTCGATTTGCTGATCCGCGATGCCGATCATCCGGGCCTGTTTTATGTAGAAGAGCGCCTTGGTCTTATCGTTCTTGTCGGCGTAGGCCTTGGCGAGGGCCGCGATGGCCTCGATATTGTCCGCCCGTTCGATAAGCGCCTTGCGGTAAAAGTCGATGGCGCTGTCGCCATCGGCGTCGAGGCTACCCTGGAGATAGTAGAGATACGAGCGCATTTCCTTCGAGGTCGAGCCCGAAAGCAATTGGATGGCCAGGCCGAGCAACATCGGCTGCGCATTCAGCGTAGAGCCGAGGGGGGCAAGAATTCCGAAGCCCCCGTCGGACACAGTGTTCCCCGCCGCCGCCAGCCCCGTGCCCGAAACGGAAGCCGCCAGCGATCGCAGGTACGCCTCGATAGCCGGTTCCGAAGCCGGGTTTTCGCTATACCAGTCCCTGGAAAAGCTCAAGGCCTCCGCATAGCGGCCGGATTTACGCAGGATGGTGGCAACGACTTCCTTGTCCAGCCCCGCCCAGGCCGATTTGTCCAGCAGATCGACGGCGGCATACCAGTCCTGGCGGTTGTAGGCGCTCAAGAGAAGGTAGCGCTCGGCAAGGTTCTTAGCCTCCTGCCTCATGGCGATCTGCAAGGGATTGTAAAGCGGCAGGCCCGTTTCATCGGTCGCAGGCGCCCCGGCCAAGAAGGAAAGGGCGGATTCGCAGAGCGAGGTCGCCTCTTTATGCCCCGATTCGGGACCCTGAAACAGGACACCGGCCATAAGAATCATTATCTCCGGATCGTCGGGGCAGGCCTGCAGCGCTTTGCGAGCCCACTTGATTGCGTCATCGTTGCGCCCCTGGGCCTTGCTCAAAAGGGTTTTAAGGTACAGGTAAAGCCTGTCCGAAGGGTGTTTCTTTCCATATCCGTCAATGAGCGGCTGGGCGGCCTGATAGTTGTTTCTATCCATGAGAATATGGGCGAGCATCAGATTCAAGTCTTCGGAACCGGGCAAGAGTCCGAGCGCCTTGTTCATAAAAGCTTCGGCCTCGGCCAGCTTGCCGTTTCGGTAGAGCGCCATGGAATAGGGTTTCAAAAAGGCGGGGTCCTCGGCGCGGAGGTCGGCCAGGGGCTCAAGAAAGCTAAGCGCGTTGATGGGGCGCGATAGTTCGAGGGAGATGATCCCCAGTTCGAGTCGGGCAGGCCAGAGATCGGGATAGGCGTCCAAGAGTTTCTGGTAGCTGTGATAGGCAAAGGCGGGCTGTCCGGTCAGCCGTTCGTACCGTGCCTGAACCAGGCCGGGCATCACCGATTGCTGGTCGGCGAGGGCCGAAAAACGCTCGGCGTATCCCAGGGCGCCGCGGGCTATTTCCTGGTCGTCGGATCTGAAAATCGCCAAAGCCGGGAGAATTTCATTTAAAAAACTCGGTTGGGAACCCTTGGGAGCGGCGAAGATCTTACCCTGGGAGGCCTCCACAAGCTGGGTCAGGCTTATGGAGTACCCGTTGTGGGCGGATTCGACGGTCGGATCGATGCTGAAGGACGCCGAAGCCGCCCCCTGGGAGTCCGAACCGTTCCTTACCGCGTTCTGAACGCCGGTGGCCGCCCGCGGTGACGCGGCGGGCGGATAAAGAATGGAGCCGACGCCCCGGATTATCTCCAAAAGGGCTTTCTTGTCCGCTTCGTCGATAACCTTAGTGTGCGCCAGGCCTTCTTGAGCCTGGGCCAGCGATTGGGGGGTGGCCAGGATAATGCAACGCTCAACCTCGGTCTTGCTGTTCACGACCTTGGAGAGAATGCTGGGATCGGACATGCTCAGCGCGGACTGGGCGGACAGCGAGATGGGCGCAAGGAGCGCCAGTACGAGGGGTAGAAAAATACGGATACGCGCAAATACTATATTCACCTCGACAAAACCCCTCTTTCTTTCCTTCCCCAAAATAGTAGACAGCGAAAAAACTCCACAGTTACAAGGTAACACGCATATTTTAAGAATCGTATCATTCTTTGTTGAAGTATATACAAATCGTCAAGTCTTGCAAAGTGTAAAACCCCCATGTTACTCTCGTTTGCGTGTCATTTTTACCCAAGGCGCAGAGGGCAAAGGATACACTCCCATGACAGGAAGCCGGCATCTTCGGCGCCGATCGGCGCCGAACTTCGTTTTATTCACGTTTCTCGCTCTGATTTTTGTATCCTGCACCCAAGAAAACTCTTTTTATATCCAAGGCGACAGGGTTCAAAAAAAAGAACTACGGACGCTTTTTTCGCTTTTAAACGAATACGGACCGACGGGAGCCAGGCCCGATAACCTGGCGCGTTTCGCCACGGCGCGCAAAATAGCGGCCCTTCTCATAGCCGATGAAAAGAAGGCATTGGCGGCCTCGTTTTTGCTGGATCTGGGCGATCCCGAGGACGAATACGCCCCGTGGTATCTTTTTTCCGCCGCCGCGGCCTATGAATCGGCGGGCGATCTGCCCCTGGCCATACCCCTTTACGAAAGGCTGATCAAAACCCAGCCTGATTTGCTGGTGGAGGGGAATAGCCTTCATTATCAGGCGTTGTTGCGCCTTGTCCGCAGCGACGCCGGACCGGAGCGAAAAATCGAGTACTACCGCGATTTAATAGTGCGTTTTCCCGACGCCGAGGATATCGGCGCTTCCCATTTTCTCCTGGCCAAGGAATACGAAAAAACCGGGCAATGGAAAGAAGCGATGAATTCCTACGCGGCCTATCTTCCTTATTTCGGCACCCAGGTCCCGGGGTATCCGGATGCTTTATCCTACGCGCGACAGCTTTTGGAATTCAACGCCAGTTCCAAGGATTGGACCTACGAGAGCCTGGAGGAACTTCTGGAGGAAATTCGAAAGGCCCTGACCCTTGGTTCGGCGAGACAGCTCAGGCGTTTTGCCTCAAAAGCCGGTTTTTTCGCGATCTCCTGGTTTCAGGACAGCGATATGGATGCCAACAGCAAGGTCGCCTTCGATCTGGGGCAGTTCATGCAGGGCCGAAGAATCTACGCTTCCCAGACGGTGCACCCGATATCGGGTCCTTACGAAGCCTATTTGCGCACCTGGGGCTGGACCGGCCGTTTGGATGTCTGGTATTTGTATTTTCGAAAAATCAATTTTCCGGCTGACCCTGCGGTCCACGGGCGTTGGGAGTGGGCTGGCATATATTTCGGGGAAAGGATGCAATGAAGTTTTCTTCGCTGGTTTACACAGCATGCCTGGCGGTTCTGGTCTTTTTTACCGCCGGCAGCCTCGGGGCTTACGATCCCGACGCCTCGGATCGCCGAATTCCATACCTTCCATCGGTGCCGGAAGAAGAGCCTGCCCTCCCGGATTATACCGGTCCGCAGGCGGAAGAGCGGGCCGAAGAGGAGGAGCCGCAGCAAGAGCTGCCCGGGGAACAATCGGATCAAACGGAAGACCTGCTATCCGGGACGAGCGGGGGAACCGCGGGGGAAGGAGGGGAGGAAGACCCCGGAGCGAAGCTTTCCGGCAAGACGGATCTCCCTGTGGCCGCCATCGATCCCTTGCTGTCCACGGGCATTCTCGTCGACGGTCTGGAGTACGATATCGACATGCCCTGGGGGCATGAGGAATTCGAGAAACTGCGGGAGTTCTATCTCAGCGCCGGGGGTAAGCAGTGGCTGAAGGCGGTCATGCAGCGCTCTCTGCCCTACCTGGCCTTCGTCGAGGAAAAAATCCACGAACTGGGGCTTCCCAGGGAATTGCTCTACCTGCCGATCATCGAGTCCGAATATTCGCCCTACGCGGTGTCCAAGAGCGGCGCCACGGGCATCTGGCAGTTTATGCGTAATTCGATTTCAGGCTATGGGCTCAGCATCAGCGAATGGAAGGATGATAGAAGGGATTTCATGCGGAGTACCACCGCCGCGCTTTTAAAGCTCAAGGACAATTACCAAGCCTTGGGCGATTGGTCGCTTGCCATAGCCGCCTACAACGCGGGTCTCGGCGCTGTCACGAGGGCCGTGCGAAACGCGAAGGGCGAATCCATCGACTTCTGGCATCTCTATGAGAGCAAAAAACTTCCGAAAGAATCTTTGGCGTACGTACCCAAATTCCTGGCGATTTCCACCATCCTGCGCTATCCTGAGCTGCATGGCTTGGAATATTCCTGGGGAAACACCCTGGCCTGGGAGGCGATACCGCTGGACCGCCAGGTCGATATCGGTCTGATAGCCGAAAAAGCCGGTATCGATCTCGATCTTTTCAAACGGGGCAACGCCGAGCTGAACTACAGCATAACAGCGCCGGGAAAGGGCCATGTGCTTAAAGTGCCGGCCGAGCACGCCGAGACGGTCAGATCTCTCCTGTCCGGCAGCTCCTCGCCTTTGATCCGCTACGATATTTACACGGTCAAATCGGGGGATACCTTAAGCGGCATAGCCAAGCGTTACTCCACCCCCTTGAGTATCGTGATCGACGCTAATCCGGGCATAAAACCCGATGCGATACGGATAGGACAAAGACTGATAATTCCCCAGCTGAGCGCCGCCAAGGCGCCGACTTCCTCAAATGCGCGGGCAGCTGTCGTCTTCGATTCGCATTATACGATAAAGAAGGGCGACACGCTGGGAAAGATATCGAGTTTATACGGCATAAACCCGATATCGCTGGCCGAAGCCAACGATATCGGGCTGAACAGCATTCTCAAGATCGGCCAACGTCTAAAGGTGCCGACACGCTGAAAGGTTTTGTTTGTTGACCTGCGCTCAGGAGAGCGCAAGGGTGGCGAACACCTTCGCGTCGCCGAGGATATTCGAAAGTTGGGCGCTTTCGTTGGGCTGATGGGCGGTCTCGTTCATTCTGGCCCAAACCACGCAGTCGAAACCCGCATTGCGCAAATACGCCCCGACGGTGCCGCCGCCGATGCCTATGGGCTTGGCTTCGACGCCGTAGACTTCCCGCACCGCGTTCTGCAGCGCCTTTACCACAGGCGCTTCGGGGGAGGTCGCCTTTGATTCGTTGCTCTGGACGATTTCGAAATCGACCTTGACCTTATGCTCGACCTCGACCAGGGCGGCCACTTTTCGCAATTCCTCCAGGACCTTCGCAACAGGGTAAACGGGCAGAATCCTCATATCCAGATAAAAGACATCCTCGCCGGGAATCGTGTTGACATTGGGAACGTTAGCTTCTTTCTTGGTGGGATTGATGGTTGTGCGATCCGGTTCGAAGAGCGCGTTCCTGGCCGTGAAGACGGTGTTTTCCAGATTATGGATGCGAAGCGCCAGATCGCTGGCGGCGAGAAAGGCGTTGACCCCCTTGTCGGGGGAGGCGGCATGGGTTTGCACTCCCTTAGTCCTTACTTTGAGCCAGCAGATATTCTTTTCCGCCACTTCGATTTCCGTGCCTTCGGCGTTGCCCCCGTCGGGGATTATGATGATATCTTCCTTATTGAACAATGAATAATTCGCGATGAGGTGCTGGATCCCATACTTTGAACCCACCTCCTCGTCGGCGACGAAGAGTAGTTTGATCGTGCGCTCCGGCACGATGCCCTGATGGATAAAGGCCAGGGCGGCGAACACCGAAGCCACGAGACCCTGCTGGTTATCCTCGACGCCGCGGCCTATGACGGCGCCGTCTTTGACGATCACCTTCCAGGGGTCGCTGTGCCAGAGCGAGCGCTCCCCTTCGGGCACCACATCCAGGTGGGACATGATCCAAAGCCTGGAGCTATCGTTCCTGCCCCTGATGGTAGCCACGAGGTTGGGCCGTATTCCCGAGGCCACGCGGCTATCCTTGGCATCCATGCGCTGAATATCGGTGATGCCCTGCTTTTTGAGCCAGGCCTCCAGGGCGATCGCCTTGTCCAACTCGCCCTGTCCTTCCGACTCCGGAGCCAGGGCCGGAATCGAAGTGAGGAGGGTTTCGAGCTCCACGACGCGATCCACGCTTTTTTCGATGTAGGAAAAAACCTTGTCTTTCACCATATTCTCCTTGCCATATGTATGTGGTTTTATCGTCCCAGCCCGCGGCTGTATGCCTTCCAGCTGGTGGCGATGAGGGAGTCCAGATCCGAATAGCGCGCCTTCCAGCCCAAAAGCTGACGGGCCTTGCCGCTGGACGCCACCAGGGTGGCCGGATCGCCGGGACGGCGGTCAACGATATCCGCGGGGATCGCCTTACCGGTTATCCTGCGGGCAGCCTTTAGGATTTCCAGCACCGAAAGACCCGATTCGGAGCCCAAATTCACCGTGAGACTCCTTTTCCGCTTCAGCACATACTCCAGGGCGAGAAGATGCCCCTGGGCGAGGTCGCTCACATGGATATAATCGCGAATACCCGAACCGTCCCGGGTGGGGTAATCGGTGCCAAAAACCTTCAGCGCGGGACGAATGCCAGCGGCCACTTCCATGATCACCGGAATAAGGTTGGCGGGATTTTTCTCCAGCCCATGCACCCTGCCCTCGGGATCGTAACCCGCGGCGTTGAAATAACGCAGGGCCGCGAACCTCAGCCCCTTTAGTTTTTCGTACCAGGCCAGAAAACGCTCGATTTCGAGCTTTGTAAATCCGTAAAAATTCTCCGGTTCCTTGGGGTGCTCTTCGTCCACCGGCAGGTAGGCGGGCTCCCCGTAGACCGCCGCCGAGGATGAGAAGATCAGGGTTTCGATGCCGGCTTCGCAGGCGGCGTTCAGGATATTGATCGTACCGGCTATATTTTGGGTGGCGTACTTCTGCGGAACGATCATCGACTCTCCGGCGGCCTTGGCCGCGGCCAGATGGACCACCGCTTCGTAGCCGCCCCGCTTCATCTGCCCCTCGAGCCAGGGATAATCCAAGATATCGCCCTGAAAAAACCCGTACTCCGGAAAAAGATTGTCCTTGCTGCCGGTGGAAAGGTTGTCCACCACATCAACCGCCAGCCCCGAATCCGCGAAAAGCCGGGCCACGTGGCTGCCGATATAGCCGGCCCCGCCGATGATCAATACTTTCATGGTTTTTATGATAGCAAGATTTCAAACGGGAGGATAGGCGATTCCGGATATAAAAAAGCCACCCGAATTGGGTGGCTCTGCCGCCGATCAGAATTGAACTGATGACACATGGATTTTCAGTCCATTGCTCTACCAACTGAGCTACAGCGGCGGGATGCACAGGATTCTTACCGCGCGGGGCTGGCTTTGTCAATACCTGGGGTTTTAAGAATTCATTATCGGGAATTTTTCACCCAGCCGGATATCAATTGCTTATTGCACATTCATAAGCCTTAAGTTATGATGGGTTCAGTTACTAAAGTACCTTTCCTGGAAAGGAATGGAGATTAAGCCTTGATCCGCAAAATCCCGTGGTTTCTGCCACTCGTCATAGTTCTACTCTTTTTGCATGCCTGCCAAAGCCAGCCCGATGTGCCCCTGGTTGTCGCCGAAGTAGTGCCGACCACAACGACAACCACGGTAAAGGTCCCGGTCATGATCGTCTCCCAAGCCCCACCCACCACGACTACGACGCTGGCGCCGACCAAGCCCGTCTTACCCTCCATATCCGAGCCCGAATACAGAAACCTTTTCGCTTCGGTAAACGACTCACATAAGGAAGCTGTTTTCTACGAATTGGAGGACCTGCTGCCCGAGGGCTTTGTCAGCGCCTCGGCTCAATTCCAGGACGCCAGGGCCAACTTCGATGTCCAGGTCTGGCGCTGGCCCTACGACGGCGAAGCCGCCTATCCCTTCGCGCAGGAACTCCGCGGCGTGGGCCGAAGCCTTGAGGCCTTGCTCGCCAAGGGCTTACCCATGCGATCCGAGGCGGAAAAGGTCAAGGTTCAAGTCAGGGCCGATACGGCCTTGGCGAATGGCTTGGCCCAGGCTGTGCCCGAACGGAACGCTAAGGCCCGGGCTGAATTCGAACTAGGAAAGACCCTCCATACCAAGGCCCAGTATCGCGCTTCCATAGCGGCGTTCAGAAAAGCTGCCCTGCTCTTCGCGTCGGCGGAGGCACTGGCGGCGGCCGAAACGCAAAGAGCCACACTTGAGCGGAGTGGATTCGCCAAGTACTCGCC
>Ga0334890_1004740_pt1 | contig 12202 bp, 3 predicted proteins | sample GraSluR1_MG_3_FD_207220 | JGI IMG/M metagenome (GOLD analysis project Ga0334890, IMG submission 207220) | Sludge microbial communities from methane-producing bioreactor in Wageningen University, Netherlands - Granular Sludge_31_08-R1 | ecosystem: Engineered > Bioreactor > Anaerobic > Unclassified... | reverse complement strand
TGCGTAATAGTTTGCGCGCAGGTTTTACATCTAAGATAGGTTATATGTTGTTGGGTGGAGTTGGTTCGCTTGTTGGTTTACATAAGGGGTTAAATGCGGCGATTGAGTTTGAACGAGTTATTGTTAAAATACGACAAGTTACTAAAGAAAGTGCTTCTTCTGTTAGGGAATTTGCAAGGGAAGTAAATCAGTTGGGCGTTGCTTGGGGTGTGAATTCTAAAGAATTGGTGGAATCTGCGCAAATTTTAACTCAGGCGGGATTTTCATTAGGGCAGGTAAAAGAACTGGTTCAAACAGTAGCCCGCACTCAACTTGCTCCTACCTTTGGTGATGCAAAATCAGTTACTGAAGGTATGATTGCGGTGATGAGACAGTTCAGGTTGGAAGCCTATCAGGTTGAAGAAGCGATGGGGGCGATTAACGCGGTATCATCCCAATACTCTGTAGAGTCTGACGATATTATTTCTGCCGTGAGAAGGACGGGTGCGATTTTTGCTTCTATGGGTGGAGACCTTAATGAATTGATTGCAGTATTTTCCACTATTCGTGAAACTACTCGTGAAGCGCCAGAAGCAATTGCAACAGGTTTACGTACTATTCTAACGCGACTAAAAAGACCTTCAACTATCAATCTTTTTGAAGCGATGGGGGTGGATTTGACGGAAGGAGGGCAGTTTAAGAGACCGCTTGATATGATTAGGGCGATTGGACGTTCATTGGAACAAGCTGGGGGTGGACGCAATATGTTTGTCGCTCAATTACAGGCTGAGCTTGGCGGTATTCGTCAGGCTGGTCGTCTTATTCCACTCTTAGAAAATATTAATAAGGTGGAGGAGATTTTGAGCGTGTCCGAAAGAGGGGGGACTTCGCTACTTGATGCGCAAGCTATTGCAATGAATTCTTTGACGAGAGAGGTGGAATCACTAAAAGAATCCTTCCAACAACTTTATAATACGATTGCGATGAGTGATTCGTTTAGAGAGTTGGTCCATCTTATTGGCGTTGCTACTAAAAATGTTACAAGACTTGTAGTATCAATGGAACCTCTCTATCCACTCTTTTTTGGAGTGGGAGCTTTTGGTGTTGGACACGCATTAACTAAATTTATTGGTAGACAACGTGGAGGTATTATTCCTGGCTCTGGTATTGGAGACCACATTCCTATTTTAGCGGAGCCTGGAGAGTTTATGATTAATAAGAGGGCTGCGAAGAGAATTGGGTATGATAGATTGGCGAGGATGAATGCGAGGGGTTATCAGGAAGGTGGAATAATTGGTAGAGTAGATGCTACTGGTGATATTGACCAACCCAAATCTTATTTGAATACTATATTATTTTTGATTGGGGCTTTGGGGATGTTTGCGAAGTCGTTGCAAAAAAGTGCAAAAGCGGCGCAAGAGTCTGCTACAGCACAACAAGCAGCTACTCAAAAAGTAAAAGAGGCTACCGCTGCTGTTGGAAAAACATCTACAGTTGTATCACCACTTAAACCTACTGCTGTCCCACCATTGAAACCTACTACCTCACAATCAACCGAGTTGATGCGACAAAGGCGATTATTAACTTATGAACCTTCAAGAGCATTAACTACAAGAAGAAATATTGGATTTAAAAAGGTGGGGCAAAGTTTTGATGATTGGCAACATTCTGAATGGATTGATAATAGGGATATATTGGAAGGGGAAATAGTTGAGCCTAGAAGAACCAAAACTCATTGGGATAGAAGGCGACAACAGGCTAGAATTCTAGCTCGTAGAGGCTCCCGTAAATTAGGTGGTATTACTGCTAGTACTGCTGGTTTGAGTAGTGTGGCGATGTTGGGTGGAACCGCCATACAATCTACTGTTAGTCCAACAAATACGTTGGGACAGGCGGCTGGTGGTGCGTTGAGTATGGGGGGAATGGGAGCGTTAATAGGCAGTACGATTTTACCAGGTTTTGGAACTGCGCTTGGGGGGGCTGTTGGTGCTCTATATGGTTTTATACAGGGTGTTAACAGTTCTACTGTTGCTATAGAAAAAGAAGTGCAGGCGAGAAGGGTCAGTAGACTACGGGAAGAAATGGTTTCTACGGAAGCTAAGATTGGAGAAATATTTCAATCGTATGATGAGGTATTTAAAGAATTAAGATTTGCCGCCGCCAATGAACAGGGATATACATCTCGCACTACTTTTAGACCGGAAGCATTAATTCCGCAAGAAGATATTAGGAGAATTATGAAGGAAGACTTTAAAAAGTCTCGTTTAAGTTATGAGGATTATATTAATACGGAACGTGGTAGAAGGATGTCGCGGTTATTGGGAGCTTCTACCGTTGAAGGTAAAAGGACAATCCAAGCAACTAAATCACCTTGGGATGTGTTTGGTTTAGATAGGGGGAATTTGCGGGGAGAAGATTTAAGGATGTTGGGTGCTTTAGGTGTTAGAGAATCGAAGTTTTTGAATAAAATGATGGAGCAACAAATACGAGATTCGATTGTTAAAGCATTTGTTGACTCTTCCCAATTAATAGAGAAAGCTCTTTCTTCTATTGCTGGTGATCTAGAACACATGAGTGTTACTTTCAGAAATACTGAAAGACGTATAACTGCTAACGCAATGGCTATTTCTAAAGGACAAGCAATAATGCCAGAAAATATATCTGCATTATTGAGTCCAGATGTTTTGGCAAGAGGGGGAGGAAATTTGAGGGAACAGGTGATAGGGATGATTGGGGGTGGTGGTGGTAATGTTGTCGACCGCTTAGTAAATGTTGCTTCTGCTGCTGAAAAATTGGAAGGAGTAATGGCTACCTCTCTTGAAAGAATGCGGGGTGGGGGAGGTTTTTCTTCCGTGGATTTAAGTCAATTAGAAGAGACGTTGGGGGAGGATGTAGATAGGGCTTTTAAGATTGGATCGCCTATGAAAGGATTTGCTCTCACTATGTTGGATAGTATTTTGAAAGGATTTAGTCAAAATAGGCAGGAGAAGTTAGTTAACATTATGGATGTTGATTTGGGGGCGAGGGTTGGTAAAGCAAGAGATGATTTAACTAAGCCTATTACAGAATCAATTCAACGTATCAACCAACTTTTTATAGAGTTTAACAAAACTTTAGCGGAAGAAGCTCAAAATGTTCAATTTTTAACTCAGGTATTTGGAGAAGCAAGGATTGCATATACACAGGCCGGTGATGAAGTCTTTAAATTAAACAGAGCCTTACGTAATCAATTTATTGAGCCTCTACAAGAAGCCCGTAGACAAGTTGATTTTACGGAATTTACCGGCGATATTTCGAGGAGAACAAGTGCTCCAAATGTACAGGCATTTTTGGGGCAAAGAGGGATGGATTTTTATGGTGGATTATCTACCGGTAATGTCGGCAATCTACTAACCACTTTGATGCAGGGAATACAGGGGGGGGGAGGATTTGAAGGGGGTGTTTTTCTTCCTACAGAATTATCTAATGTTCTTTTAGAATCTCAAAATGCCATCCAATTAGAAATTGATAATAGGAAGACTTTAAATAAAGCGTTGATGACGGAAGCAGAATTACTGCAAAGTGAAATCAACGCTAAGAGAGGAGACCTATTAACTTATTTGGGTGCGTCCCCCAAAGAACAACAAAATATTATGGAGAGAAGGACGGCTTTAGAAAGTTTTGTGCGATCTGGTGCTAATTTTGGTGGGTTAATGATGTCTACGGATAGAGAGAAGATTGTGGGAGAATTGACGAGAAGAGGTGCGGAGGAGAGAATTGGTGGAACTACGATTGGAGCATTGAGAGAAGGATTGTTAAGATTTGCTGAACAACGTCCTGAACTTGCTACTTTTGATAGTAGGGCAGTTTCGCAAGAGATGGCTAGGAATCTTCAGTCTCGAAAAGAAAATACAACAGCCATACAAAACTTGACGGGTTCTTTGATGAATTTGGCGGGAATGAACATACAACAGTCGCCGATGGGTGCAAGAGGTATGGATGTTGAGTCAAAATTTCAAAGAGATGTGCAGCAATTATTAAATCGTGTGAGTGAAAATAATACGAATATTACACAAGCACAGCAAAATATTGCGGATGCAACGGTTGCGATGAAAAATGATGTTGGGGATATTAAGAGGGAAATTTTAAGAATAGCTGGTGAAGGTATTAAAATAGAGCATGTGCATAAGCATGGACCAATTAGTGTTTCCGTGATGGGGGGAGAAGGTTTACATGCAGGTGTCACAAATCTTATTAATGAACGTATGCGTAGTGTTACAGAAAATTCAGACCTCCCATTTACTCCATTTGCATAAATGACCGTTCAATTATCCGGTAATCTAGTTGCAGAATCTTTTAAGTTCTATGAAGGAACTTTGGACTGTAATTTTTATAATATTACCACAAACAATTTTTGGATTGGTAATGGTTCACATATTGTGAAGCCCTCATTATCTGGTGTAACCATTACTGCGTCTAGTTTACTATTGTGGCAGGGTGGAGCTCCGTGGGGTAGTGGGAATCCGGATGAAAGTTGGACGGTGGATTTTCAGGGAGATTATGGGAGCGGGATTATTGCGAGATATAGTTTGGGTAATTGTAATTCTGCTACAACTCCGATTATAGCGTGGCATTGCAATGATTACGGAAACAATTCTAACTTTGATTTTGTAGGAATTACCGGGGATTGGTGGTATGATATGACCGCCAATAGTTGGGATATTTTGACGCCAACTAATTATACATTGTTTGATAATGCGCAAGGCGTTTCCCACAGCCAAATTAATTCTCGCACCATATCGTTTAGCACCACAAATACTGGTAATATAGAATATGATATTATTACTACTGGTAATATTGTGTGGGGAGTTACAGATAATAATAATATAGATTACGTACAATCTACCAACACAACTTTCTCATTTTCCGTCAACGAAATCAACTATTTTGATGTTGGTCCAAGCGCAATCGCAATGTTTGTGCAAGGATACCAAACCAGTAATAAACTCGCATATCTCTATATTAATGGAATGGGTTCAGGACTGTATTCCTCCCTCAATCTCTTCCTTAATCCAGGTTGGACCGCCTACGGTAGTGAAACCACCTTATATATTAGGAACGACGGTATTTATGAATATGCGATTCCAATCGGTTCTCCAGCCCATTTGTTTATAGGGGCACAAAATGCACCATACGCTTCTATTCCTCTATATCTAAAAGCGATTGATGGTAGTAGTAGTGGATTAATGGATATATATACATATGGCTCTCAGCTTATTAGTAGTGGTTTAAATTTAGTGCTACCATCCAGCACGCATACATATAACAACAATATTAATCTTTATATGTTTGGGTACAATGAGTAATCCTATTTCCTATAATGGCGTCGAACTGGTTCCAGCACCCTTTACTTCATTTACAAAAACCTACACTAATAATGAAGCTAATAGGCATATTGGAGCTACCTATACAATTCGATTGAGTGGAACGCTTGTGCATAATAAGGGTGTGTTTACGGATACATTGGATGGCAGAGAAGATTTTTGCGCCCTTACATATAAAATTAACAAGTTGAAGGAATTGTTTGCGGATGATAAGAAGGAATTTATTTGGTTTGCTAATGCATCTACATATTTAAGGTGCTATCCGACTGTATCCAGTATAGAAATAGGAGAAGGTCAAAACGTATATACTACCACATATACTATTACACTGATTGCTCCTGAAATTTTATGGACGAATGGATTAAGTAATGAAGACGCTGCGGCTGATTTGAGTGCTGAGGATGTGGAAGCTGCCGACTTTTTCGTAGATGAATCTGGAGACAACCTATTTCTTTCTTCTGCTTCTGAATCTTGGAATATTGAACAGATAAACGAGGGTCTTTCCGCTTCTAGACCCTACACTTACCGAATCACCCACTCTTTACGCGCTTCTGGACAAGATGTTTATAGGGCGGCTGGTGTTGAGAGGATGGGATGGGAGTCTGCTAAACAATGGTGTGAAGACAGAAAGGGTTATAATTCAACTAAAGTCAGTAACTTCCTTGTTTATACTTTAAGTGGTTATACGAACTATGACCATATTATCACTACTAATGTGGATGAGGTTGCTGGAACATATAGTTTGACTGAGACGTGGATGTTGGCAGATTCAACGCTCACTACTATAGAAAACTTTATTGTTTCATGCAGTCGTGAGGGGGGAAAATATAATGTTTCAATTAATGGAACGATTCGTGGTCTAATTACTGAATCTGCATATGGCGTGCCAGACACTAATAGCACGGCATATGATAAAGCGTTGGCAAGATGGTTGGTAGTACAAGCCCAATTATATACTCGATGCAATACAATTTTTGAATCTGATACTACAATTGATTCTAGCTACGTATTAAATTCATCTCCTTTAAACACAAGTATTGCGCATAATGAAATCGCTGGAACGGTATCCTACGTTTACAATTATGATACAAGCCCTTCTCATTTTGTCAATAATGCTATCAGTGAACAGATAACAATTAACAATGACTGGGGTGGCTCTGCTTATGCTGCCGTTGCAGTAATTGGTAGACCTAATGGTCCTGTATTACAAGATTTGAATACGTGTACTGAAAAATCGACAACAGTAAATATTCAAGTAATTATGCCTGCTTATGGTGGTATTCCATCGAACAATTTGGTCGGTATGATAAGCGGTTCACCGCGTTCCACAATCACTGCTGAAGTAATAGAGCCAATGGAAACAAGTTTAGAAACTGCATATTCGCAAGTTTTTAGAACTGCGGATATGGAAAATTGGGATAAGTATACTGGAAATTATACGAGAAGTGTGCGGTGGGTGTTTCAAGGTGGAGACGATGAATCTATGGAACCTTCTAGTCTATCTTTTGATGGTGGTGTTATATAATGGCCAGATTTATTACAAATCCAGTTGTTCACGGTCCTTTTTACCAAACACAATTTTTGGGTGCCAGTGTTGTTGAAGTTAATCAAAACTTAGGGTGGAATGGCGGAGCATCATCATTAAATGTGGTGTTGGTGGAAGATAAAGTTGCTGGTAATAGAGTTGTTTATGATAATTATGGAAATGCTAGTGTATTAACCAATACGGTTGACGCTTTTAATCCTCCTCCAATTGGTTCCTACGTATTCTTTAAATATGCTTCTATCGAGTTTGGAGGCATTTTACATAACTGGGAACATCATAAAACTGGTAACGCTTTTACTTATACAGTATTGATTAATGATGTAAGTTCCATACTTGCCAATACACATGTCATATTAAATAATTATACGGGTAAAACTATGGAATTACCCAATCTATTTAATGTGTATGGTTTTCTGGAAGAGTTTAGTCCCACTACCCTACAATATGATACAAGTTTTTATACCTCTCAATTAGTGGCATATGAACCAGCCATTTATTTTGGTGGAGCAAACAGAAATGAGGCTGGTATATCATGGTTGAATGTACGTAGTGCATTAGCAACCATGTTTATGAATGAGGTGGCGGAAATTTTTGCTAATCAAGTAACTACTATTGCGCCCACCCTCATCTTCTACATGATGACTGGCATACCGAATAATAGTATTTCACGCTTCGGTTCATTGCCACGTTTAATAGATACTCGCTACATACTTGATTTAAGTAGTATGCCGCATATCCCCAATGTCTTAAAGATTAGCGGTGATTCAACTACTCTTCTAGAGATTATACGACAAGTCTGTCAATATGCTGGTTGTGATTTTTTCTTGCGCACACAATATGTTGGTAGATATAATACACCAGCAGGTTATAACAATCTTGTCTACATTAAACCTATTACTGTCTCTCGCTATTTTCAACCACAAGCAGCCAAAATAGTTGATGGTGCCACAAACACTTTAATGGATGTACGATTGAATCAGGGCGTCATTCAATCTGTAATAAACGAGGCAGAGGGTTCTGTTGTTTCAAGTAATGTGGGGTTGGAAACAAGAGATGATGTAACGAATGCTTTTATTGTTGGTGATAGCCGTAAGGATATGTGGCAAACTGAGCTGTACGCCAATATTAGTGGTAATTTAGTTAAAGCTGTAGATTTTGATAAACATAGTAAGGAAATTGGAACACCAAATGCTTCAATCTGGTATTATATTGGTAGGGATGTTGATGGGAATGTTAATCCTTCTTATGGAGCTTTTGGAGATTGGCTTGGTTATATTAATTTAAGCGGCATATTTAATAATAGGATTGAAGATGTATTATCACTTGTAACCTATAATGCGCCCAGCGGATATGTTGAGCCAGACACACAAACCTTTCTGTCTTCATACCCTTTAGAAATGGGTGAAGCACTATCCATTTTGGCAGATGAAACTGGAGAGTCGTGGAAAAAATTTGTAGTTTCTAAAAGTATTTTTACCGAAAAACAATCTTTGTTCGGCGTCAACCCCACTTTTGAAACCATTATTTTTGATTGGTCTCAAGCAAGACAAGATTTTGAGTGGGCATGTATAAATGGTAATGCTGAAGCGGCAGTTATACATTCTAACACTATTACGTCTGTCAGTAATCGTTATGTTAATTATGTTAATAATTTTTATGCTGGCGTTTTTAATGTGAAGGGGAATGTGAGGAATGAGAGAGAGGTTGGGTTAGAAGATACGGAATACGTAAATGCACTTATTGAAAATAGGGCACATAAACCGTATCAAGGCGCCAATACCTCTAAATATTTTATGATGGGGATGGGGTTAGCGGGGGAGTTTGATACGAGGGAAAATTGGGAACATATCTATCAGTTTTTGAGACAGTTGGTTGAAGAGAATTTTGGTCGTAAGTTTTTAGTTGATATTCCTGCTATATGTGCATATCAACCGATTTTGGATAGATATGTTGATCCAAACGGTAATACCATCAACATTAATGACCCGTTTGAGATAGTTAGTAATTGGGATTTAGTAGATGGAGGTTGGTCAGAATCATCATTACTATATGGAAATCAGAATGGTGGATATGATGGAAGCGCGGATGCTTTGTATTTGAATTTGTCTGGGTGGAATTATAATGATGATGCAATTACCTATTTGCGTAATATGGATGGTACAATACCGCCATTAGCATTGATAGCAGAACATACACCTGATACAGTTTTACCGATTTCTGGTTATGACGGTGGGATTCCCGTAGCTCTCATACACTCTTATGTCTACCAATTCAATATTGATGTTGGTTCATATCCGAAAGACCAATATTTTTTGAGGAGTGATAAGGAAGGTGCGTTTAAAATTCAATCTGAGGAAATTGTTTTCTTAGACCCAATTAATAAGTTGGAACCTAAAATATTGGTATCTATGGAGGAACCTGTGTGGACGCAAACAGTTTCTTCACACCGTACTACAACTGGTTCCATTAGTAATGTTAGAGTATATCCGTGGAAAACCGCGAATATGCCAAACGCCCTACAATCATTACCTCCACAAAAACACGGTCAGCGTATTGGCGACGATACATTTATCTATTCACAACTGCCAATACCCCATCTTCCCAAAGCAGTATCTATTCCTCTTATTAGCAAAACATTAACATATGGACCGTGGATTGCTGCTGAAGGAATGGTATACGATGGTAACTATGAAAATCTGCGAATTAATCCAGCAGGCGCTACTTCCTATACTATCGACCATTCTTTAAATCCGTGGACTTATGGAAGTTTTGATGGGATGAGTGCGGTAGGAATGATGATAGCTCAAAATACCGCATTGGGACAAACGGTTGTTGAAAAAGGCAACTTAACTGTGGCAGGAATTCCTAATGGAGTACAACTTGGTGATTCAATTGTTAGATATGGTATATATCTCAACAGTGCGTTTATTGGAATAAACACTTATTATCGCACGCTTGGTCCAGAAATTACCAGCATGAATATGAGTATAGGTATGCAGGGTTTAACCACTAGCTATACTATGAGAACTTATACTCCAGATTGGCAATTTAAAAATAAACATTTCATCGAAAATTATGCAAGCAACCTTGCACTAAAATTTCAAACCGACATATTATATCGTAAACAGTTATTAGAAGAATCACGCTCTTTAATTCGGTCAAGCTATCCTGGTATTACCGCATTTACAAAAACAGATGCATTTTCCCGCCAATCTTCCCACTACCTATTAGGTGGAGAAAGTCATCCACAATACAATGTATATGATGGTACCACTTTAAGTACTGATGGAACTCTTGCTCAACAAACATCCTTTAATACCGATTTAAGAAAAACGAGTACGGAACTGGAAATAGGTACCAACTTCTATTTAAGAAAATATTTGATGGAAGATATTGGTATGTTTAGACCATTCACTACGCGAATGGACTATACTACAGCAATATCACTATGGAACAACCTACTTCTCTATCAACCAACTGCCACTGGTACCGCTATCAGTAATTGGAGTACTTTAAACTGGACCACATTTAATAATAATGCTAGTCAGAGCGCCAAAGACGCACTTACAATAGTTACCGGTATTACTACGTGGGAACCCACCTACCTTTTTGATTATTTAGATTTTTATGTGGGGGGTTTTGAGGGAGATAGGTTAGATTATTATGGAGTGAATGATAGCACGATTACTGATGTATTATCTTCCCCTTCTTTCTTTACCAACGCAACTAGCGGTGATTACGTTAATTTTGCACCAACTCAAGCAGTTGGTCCACACCACAATGATAGCCGCCTTCCTATTACTGTCCACACCCTCAATCCTTTTCTCAACGATTCTTATCCCGCTCCTTATGGAAGTGGAGGGAAACATGGTGAGGGGGGAATTTGTTTGGGGGTAAGTTCAGGGCATGATATAGAGTATATTGTAAGGGATGGTGCTGTGCCACTTGACCTTTCTATTCTTACTATGGGTGCGAGTGGATATAGTAGTGATTATTGGTATAGGGGGATGGGAATAAGAGGTCCAATTGTAATGGTTGGGTGGGGTTATGATGTTGATGGGTATCCTGTGCCGAACAAGAATTGGACGAATACGGAGGTGTTAGAGGAAGCCGCTAGTAGTGGTATTATTGATTATCGTTCAATGCAGTTTGAAGATAGATGGCTTGAAAAGCCTCATATGTGGAAAACGGGACCAGTTGATTTGCGGTGGGATTCCGTTCGAGGTTTATGGACGGCAAATTCTCAGTTCAAAATCCACCTCCTACAATCTCTTGGTAGTCAAGGTACTTTAGAAGATTTGCCCATCAATTATATTAATGCGGTGATATTAGATGATGGGGAAAATGAGAGATATAGTATTGGTCCTACAGGGCAAATTCAAAGGATGGAGGTGGCAGCATATGATATTAATGGGACGGTATATGCAGAAGGAGAAAAGTTTTTTGCATTTTATGACGCAAGTATGACTGGAATACCAAATTACAATAAACCAATTCCAAATTATGCGAAATATAAAGTATTAACAGGTGGTGGAGGAGGAGGTGGTATTCCAATTTACCAAGTAGAAACCCAATGGCCAAGCGGTGATATTTGCGGTGAATTACCTATAGGTAAAATCGTTGGATGGAGTTCCAATGGTAATGCTTCACGTAGCGGGGAAATAGTAGCATTTGCATCTGGTAGTTTACCATTGGTTTCTGGATGGACTGTTCCAGCTATTGCTGATGGTGGTTATAGGTATTGTTCTTGTGACCATCAATTTGCCGCATTTTCTGTTTTATCTCCTCCACACATTTGGGAGAAGGGAACATACGTAGGACGAATTAATCAAACGGGATTTGGTTTACGCCCAATGGTTCGTATTGATAGATTTAATGGTATATATCCTGTGGTTACAGGGTGTGAAAATCCAACATTAAGTGGATATACTGATTGTTATGTTCCTACAGCAACATGGTTGGCAGGTTGTCTCACTGACAATCCCGGCGCATATCATGGTCCTATTGAAGCATGGCATAGCGGTTTACCAGTCATTATTACTTGGCATCCCGTTAGTAATGAATGGGAAATTACTCAAGCGGGTGGATTTGTTCCTGAATTAGGTACCTTATTATAATGTGGCGACAATATACTAATCCATATGCACACTTATCGTATGTGCCACCAAATCTGACATCACTGTCTGATACCACATATCCTTTTCCTTTTTTTGGACCAGAATGCGGTTCTCTCACTTATGATTATGACCAGAAATATTATCCACGTATTCAGTTTGATACTATAGGTGGTATTGGACCAGATGGAACATATAAA
>Ga0334890_1004736_pt1 | contig 12219 bp, 8 predicted proteins | sample GraSluR1_MG_3_FD_207220 | JGI IMG/M metagenome (GOLD analysis project Ga0334890, IMG submission 207220) | Sludge microbial communities from methane-producing bioreactor in Wageningen University, Netherlands - Granular Sludge_31_08-R1 | ecosystem: Engineered > Bioreactor > Anaerobic > Unclassified... | reverse complement strand
CCTATGCAAGATAACGAAGGATAAAATAATGGTATCGCGTTATAATGACATAGTCTTCGCGGAGGTCTCTGTAGGTAAAGGCAAAAGGAAGGAGTGGGCGAAGATTGAAGTCAGAGCTGATAAAAAGAGTACTGAACTATTGCTTGCGCCACGAGATGCTGATGCCGTGAGAAGACATAAGTGACGTAGAAAAGGAGTTTTGGTGACACCTTACTTATGGAGTTCTGGTGACACCTTACTTATCTTCGTCAAGGACTGGGCAGGGCTTTGCCGGGCGTTGCGGCACAATCACGGTTTGACCAGGGCACGGATGAAGCGGGCGAAGGGGCTTGGTTTCAGGGCGTGGGCCCAGCGTTGGTCGGCGGTTCCAAAGACCGTATCTCGTATCTCGTGGCTCGTTTGTCGGTCCCTATGCGACTACAAAGCATCGATCCGCGTCCATCCGCGTTTATCTGCGGTTCCGAAGGCCGTGTCTCGTATCTCGTATCTCGTTTGTCCGGTTCCTGCGGACTACAAGGCATTTATGGCTCATCCGGTTTTTGCGTACTTCGGTAGCTGTTGGGGACTCCGTCCCCAAACCCCTGAGATTTTCCGCTTTGAGCCATTAGCATGATAGGGCCGTTGCGCGACGCCCATGTGCGGCGGTCTTGAGCGTTTTCGGCTCGGACTGCCGGTGCCCGAGTGAGGCCCTTTCGTGAGCGCTTGCGAAGCGAAGAGGACCAGGGTATTCTTGGCCTTGCCGTGGCGGAGGATAAGGCTCTGCTGAGAAGCAACCTTCAGCGCCGCGGCGGTCCAGTAGCATGGCGACGTCGCTAACATCGGGGCGTCGCTCTTTAGCCTAGGTCATGCTATTGGTTCAAAGCGGAAAATCTCCCCCTCACGCCCATTTCGGGCGTGCCTGACGCAGGAAGTACGCGCAAACCGGATGCGCTGTGGCTCGTCGCTCGTATCTCGTCGCTCGTATCTCGTATCTCGTGGCTCGTTTGTCTGGTCCCTATGCGACTACAAAGCCTTGATCCGCGTCCATCCGTGTTTATCCGCGGTTCCGAAGGCCGTATCTCGGGGCTCGGGGGAGGGGGGATTGTGAAAATTTGTGAAAAATCTCAAAAAGGTGTTGACCGATTGTGGGTGGGAGCGTAGAATTGCGATTCTGAGGTTTGGGTGAGGCGTGTAAACGCCTATGTTGAAGGGTAGACAAGAATTTTGAAGAGAATGCTACTAATTCGAAAGTTCTTGCTTTAGACTGCCGTCGCGAAACGGAAGGTGTCGCGAACTCGCAACCGCTGGCAGTGAAAAGCAGCGGTTTTTTTGTTGCTCTTTTGAAACTCCAGACTATAACCGGCATTCTAAGTCAATTGAGGCTATAGGGTGTTGTGAGCTTGGACGCAGAACACCTTGACGAAGGGCTCGTAGCTCAGTTGGTTAGAGCGCACCCCTGATAAGGGTGAGGTCGGAAGTTCGACTCTTCCCGGGCCCATTCGATTGATTATTGATAATTGACAATTGATGATGGGTCGAGGGATGGGGTGGAACGGTTGCGTCGTCGGCCCAGCGGGTTAGCGGTAAGTGGTCATTGATCACTCATCACTAATCCATAATCAATAATCGATGGGTCTCGGGGACGTAGCTCAATTGGGAGAGCGCCGGCTTTGCAAGCCGGAGGTTGCCGGTTCGATCCCGGTCGTCTCCATTGCCCGTTGCGGCGATGGCAGCGGCGGGGCGAACAAAAAGTTTGGAAAGTGCGTATTTTGTGGTTGCGTGGTATGGAAGCGGCCGTACAATAGCCGTCTTTTATAGCCGCCCGCAGGGCGGCGTTCTTTGACAAGTCCATATGCGGATATGTGGGAAAAGTGAAATCCCACCGAGTCTTTTTCACTGATCTAAAGTGAAGAGCTTGGACATTTTGAGCGCTCATTTTCAGGCGAATTCATATCAGTCAATCTGCGATTGATATGGTCAAGTTACTAAGGGTGTATGGGGGATGTCTAGGCGTCGAGAGGCGATGAAGGACGTGGCAGGCTGCGATAAGCCCGGGGCAAGTGCCGAGCAACTGTTAATCCCGGGATCTCCGAATGGGGCAACCCGTTGGGACTGGGCAACCAGATCCCTTCACCTGCGGCTGAATGCATAGGCCGTATGGGGCGAACGCAGGGAACTGAAACATCTAAGTACCTGTAGGAAAAGAAATCAACCGAGACTCCGTAAGTAGCGGCGAGCGAAAGCGGATCAGCCCAAACCAGGGGGCGTGCTCCCTGGGGTTGCGGGCGCCGACATCAGCAGAAGGACAGTTAGTCGAACGGTCTGGAAAGTCCGACCATAGAAGGTGATAGTCCTGTAGGCGAAAGCTGGAATTCTGTGTTGGCGTACCAGAGTAGCACGGAGCTCGTGGAACTCTGTGTGAAGCTGGGGGGCCCACCCTCCAAGGCTAAGTACTCCTCGACGACCGATAGTGTAAAGTAGCGCGAGCGAACGATGAAAAGGACCCCTATTAGGGGAGTTAAAAGAACCTGAAACCATACACCTACAAGCTGTGGGAGCCCTATGGTGTTCCTTCGGGGGCATCACGGGTGACTGCGTGCCTTTTGCATAATGAGCCGGCGAGTTACCGTTTGTGGCAAGGCTAAGCATCTCAGGTGCGGAGCCGGAGCGAAAGCGAGTCTTAACAGGGCGAATCAGTCGCAGGCGGTAGACGCGAAGCCAGGTGATCTACCCATGGCCAGGTGGAAGGGGATGTAAAAATCCCTGGACGACCGAACCCACTAACGTTGAAAAGTTAGGGGATGAGCTGTGGGGAGGAGTAAAAGTCTAATCAAACCTGGAGATATCTCGTTCTCTCCGAAATAGCTTTTGGGCTAGCCTTGAGCCACTACTCTGCGGGGGTAGAGCGACTGAATGGGGATGGGGGGCCACCAGCCTACCCACCTCAACCAAACTCCGAATACCGTAGAGACTATCTCAGGAGTCAGACGGCGAGCAATAACGTCCGTCGTCGAGAGGGAAACAACCCAGATCGCCAGCTAAGGTCCCGAAGTTCTGCTCAGTTCATAAGGAAGTTGGATTGCCGTGACAGCCAGGATGTTGGCTTAGAAGCAGCCACCATTTAAAAAGTGCGTAATAGCTTACTGGTCGAGCAGTTTGGCGCCGATAATGAACGGGAATAAGCAGAGCACCGAAGCTGCGGATTCGTTGGCCGATGCGTCGGCCTTCGAGTGGTAGGAGAGCGTTGCTGTCAGCGTCGAAGCGGTACGGAAACGAGCCGTGGAGCGGCAGCAAGTGATTATGCCGGCATGAGTAACGATAAAACAGGTGAGAATCCTGTTCGCCGAAAGCCTAAGGTTTCCTGGGGAAGGTACATCCGCCCAGGGTTAGTCGGCCCCTTAGTCGAGGTCGAAAGGCGTAGACGATGGACAGCAGGTTAATATTCCTGCACCATGTCACTGGACGAACGTCGTGACGCATCTTTTGAGAGTATCCCGTGATTAGTCGTGCGGGTCCCGCAAGGGCGAGGTCAAATTACGATACCGAAGTACTTTGCGAAGATGCCGAGAAATAGCGGCGGTAGGTTGAAGGTGGCGTGACCGTACTAAAACTGACACAGGTAGGCGAGGAGAAGATCCTCAGGCGCTCGAGAGAACCGTCCTTAAGGAACTAGGCAAATTGACCCCGTAAGTTCGCGATAAGGGGACCCTCCAGACACGTTTAATTCATTAGACGTGTGCTGAGGGCACAGAAAAGTGGCTCTGGCGACTGTTTATCAAAAACACAGTTCTCTGCTAACACGCAAAGTGGATGTATAGAGAATGACGCCTGCTCGGTGCCGGAAGGTTAAGTGGAAGGGTTAGCTCCTTCGGGGGTGAAGCTCCTAAATGAAGCCCCGGTAAACGGCGGCCGTAACTATGACGGTCCTAAGGTAGCGAAGTTCCTTGTCGGGTAAGTTCCGACGTGCATGAACGGCGTAACGACTGGAGCACTGTCTCAAGGACGGACTCGGTGAAATTGTAGTTGTGGTGCAGATACCACATACCCGCGGCAAGACGGAAAGACCCCGTGAACCTTTACTGTATCCTGGTATTGATGCCTGGCATGACTTGCGTAGGATAGGTGGGAGGCGTTGAAGTTCGGATCCTGGTCCGGATGGAGCCATCCTTGAAATACCACCCTTGGCATGTTAGTCACCTAACCGTGACCCGTGAATCCGGGCATGGGACAGTGCTAGGTGGGCAGTTTGACTGGGGCGGTCTCCTCCAAAAAGGTAACGGAGGAGTTCAAAGGTACACTCAGCGTGGTTGGCAATCACGCATAGAGCGCAAGGGTACAAGTGTGCTTAACTGCGAGACTAATTGGTCGAGCAGATGCGAAAGCAGGACCTAGTGATCCGGCGATCCCGTGTGGAAGGGTCGTCGCTCAACAGATAAAAGGTACTCCGGGGATAACAGGCTGATCGCCACCGAGCGTTCATAGCGGCGTGGCGGTTTGGCACATCGATGTCGGCTCATCACATCCTGGGGCTGAAGGCGGTCCCAAGGGTTCGGCTGTTCGCCGATTAAAGTGGTACGCGAGCTGGGTTCAGACCGGCGTGAGCCAGGTCGGTCCCTATCTGCCGTGGGCGTAGGAATCTTGAAGGGATGTTTCCTTAGTACGAGAGGATTAGGAAGCACTGACCGCTGGTGTACCGGTTGTGCCGCTAGGTGCAGCGCCGGGTAGCTAAGTCGGGAAAGGATAACCGCTGAAGGCATCTAAGCGGGAAGCCCACCCTAAGATGAGGATTCCGTTCCAGCTTCGGCTGGAGGAGAGCCCTGGAAGACCACCAGGTCGATAGGCCGGATGTGTAAGACGCGAAATCGTCTCAGCTAACCGGTACTAACGCTCGATGACTTGACCATATCAATCCTGGGTTGACGGATTGAACGTCGCTGCAATTGTCGCTCAAATCCATATCCGCATTGGACTTTTCACACAAGTGAAACGTGCAAAAATCAAAATGCAAAGCTGTGGATGTCGTTCCGGCGTGTCCGGATTCCGCAGTTTTGATGTTGGCTCTTTGCTATTTGATCTTATCAGGCTCCTGCCTGATATAACGAGTTTCCTGGTGACGTTACTGACGGGGAAACGCCTGATCCCATGCCGAACTCAGAAGCTAAGCCCGCTCAGGCCGATGGTAGTGCGTAAGCGTGAGAGTAGGTCATCGCCAGGAATTACAAGGCCGGTTCGCCAACAACGAGCCGGCCTTTCCTTTTGCGCCGGCGTAGGGCGAGCGTCCCCGCTCCGCCAGGACGTGTCGTGCGCGGGAAGTGGAAGCGTGGGAGCGTAGATGCGGACGACGCCCGATAAGCTGTTTTCTTGCGTCTGAGGCGTGTTTTGAGTGGGAATCTTGATGGGCGACGAACAAAATGTTGACGTGGATGGGTATACTGTATAATAGAGGCTAAGCCCTGTCCGCCATGAAGCCCAACGTACCACGCTGGGTACTATAGTAGTGACGACGGGGTTTTTTCATGGTTTCTCGTATTGGCCGTCGTACTCGAAATTCGTGGGTACGAATTGTCAGAGCCCGAAAGTGTACCTGGTACCTTTGATTCCCCCGCGACCGTCTTGCCAACGGCTTGCTCATAGACGTGCGCGGAGTTGCGCCCCGGCAACCTATTCTCTCGGTGGCCTGGATTGTTTCCGAAGGGTCTCTACTGCCTCCGCGATAGCTGCTTCATCGGGCGAGATGGTTCTCCATTCACTCCAGAAGTCGCGCGTCATGCTCGCGGGTGGCACGGAAGGCGGATCAAGCCGTACCTGCAACAACAGGCAGAACGTCCGACGGCACTTCTGAGAAGTCCACCACCTTGATGCCAGAATTGTCTTTGCCACTCCCCAGTAGTCCCACCATCTGCGCCGCTAGCCAATCGTACCCAAGCGCCGCTTGCGGCGGCTGGAACATAAAACCATATCGCCGGTCTTCAATCTTAGCCTTCAAACGAGATATGAAACGTGTAAGCTTGCCCTCCCATTCCCCCTTGATCGGTCCTGTCTTCCCTTGACCTTTTCGCGTGTCGTCCTCCTGTAATTTACCGACCAGAGAGTCCAGCTCGTAAGGAATCGGTGAATCAACAGTAAACGTTTGGCGTACATCCTCCTTCTTGTCAGCAGCCAGCGTCTTCTCCTTCAGTTCCCTGACGTGGAGAGTGAACCGCGACGCCTGATTCGGTGCATTCTGATCACTGCGGTCCAGAATCATCGACAGCATTTCTTCGCGATTGAGAAGCCAGTAGGGCAAGAAGATGGCGTCGTCAGGAGGACCGCTTAAGTCACCCGGCCCAGCTATCTTGAAGGCCTTGGCAAAACCATCATTCTGGCCGTCACATATCCCACGATGAGGAAACGTGTGGCACGGTCGATGCACTCATTTGCCTTTTCGCGGTGGGCATCAAACGGTCGGTCATAGCCCGTCCGGAATTTGTTGAGCCCGGGCGTTATGATCAGACGAGGCTCCGATAGAGCAAGAGGACATCGAACGGGGTCATTGTTTAGCAGGTACCAATCGAGACTGCCGTGTGGCTTCAGGAGTAACACCCTATCTGCATACTCCAAGCGGACATAACGAGACTTGAGCCGCGCACTCCGACAGTAACTCATCCGACTCTCTTTCTCATTCAGAATTCCTATATGATGTCCGACAAACATTGTGTCCACACCCAGGGGAGCCCGTTCCGCTGCGATTTCGAGAAGTCGATCGTAATTGGTGGTTATGACAGGAATGCCAGTTTCCGGTTTCAGCATATGGGCCAGCAGCTTCGTGAATCGTAGAACCTTATTCCCACGCACCACTTCGGCAACCACCGAGGCCTCCCTGTCTACAAGAAGACCGGCAACGGCATCCACGATACGTGCCTCAACCGTTTGACTCGGAGGGTTCCTGAGCATGGCCTCCTCGATGTTCAGGCCGGCATCGAGCAATTCGAGAATCCGTGTCCAATTCTGCTGATCGGCACCGTCTACTCGCTCTGGAATGTTGCCTCTTAGGAACTCTGTCAATTCTGACATCCCAGGCAATCCCTCCGCACAGGAAAGGCCGCTTCCAACAATGGTTACTAAACCATCTCTGAAGTGGTTCTGAAGCTTGGCCTTGAGCGCATGGATATTCATGTTGCCTTAGAAACTGAATCGTCTCGTATCTGATCCTCTCAAGCTATCGCGCATTCCTACATCTGTGCGGTTCCGCTTGAGCCTAGCACCACCAGTACTATCGGCAGAATCACTGCGCTTCGCCAAAGAAAAATGGGGGCGCGGGCTAATATGGTGCGAGGGATCAGCCCGTTTTCTCGCCGGGGGCGAGGGTTATCCTGCGATGCGGGTGAGTTTGTCGATGCGTCCGAGTTTGGAGGCGGGCAGGGGAGGAGTGTTGAGTTTTGGGTGATGGCCGCTCCGGCGGGCGGAGGTGGCAGTTCACAGTTGGCAGTTCTCAGTTTCCGGTTCCCGGCTGGCGGCGGCCTGCGGCCGAACGCTTCTACGTCGGGACGGCAGGCCGGAGGCTGTAGGCCATAGGCCGGAGGAACCGTGATTGGCGCGATACGCACGACGCGCGACGAGCGACGAGATACGAGATACCAGATACGAGATGCGCGCGGCGTCCCACGCGAGCGACGGAATACGGTGATTCAGAGGCGGATTTGCGCTGCGCGCAGAGCGGGATTTCGTCAAGAACGTGCAACACCTTTTTGCGCAGGGGTGGTGACATCGAAGGAATTTTTACTGTTGTCGGGGCAGGGGGTTACGCCGGTTCTGGGGCGGGAGGCGGAGAATTCTTGGTCAAAAACGTGCAACAGCCTCCAAGGGTAGAGGGCCGATGTCGGGTCGGCCCGGTTGTGGACCGGCGAGCGGCGTGGCTCGCCCCTGGATGTCGCGATGGATTGGAGACCGCTGGGTCGCAGATGTCGGCTGTGGAGGCGAGGGCCATCGAGGTCGTTGTGACCATTCCGTTGTGGCTGGCTCGGGCCGGCGTGGCGCTGGCGCTGCTGTGGCGTCGGGTCCGCTACGGCTACGCCTTCCGCCGGATCGCGCTGACCAAGGGCCGCTACGCCATCGTTGATCCTGATGACTATCCGCGCCTGGCCCGCTACAACTGGCACGTCAGCGAGGGGACGCGGACGTATTACGCCGCCCGCACCGCGCGTCTGAGCGACGGGCGGACGAAGAGCGTCGCGATGCACCGCCAGGTGCTGCCGACGCCGTCCGGCGTGCTCGTCGATCACGTCAACCAGCACGGCTGGGACAATCGCAAGGCCAACCTCCGCGCCGCCACCCGCTCGCAGAACGCCCGCAACCGCGCCAAGTTCAGCCGGGGCGTGTATAGCTCGGCGTACAAGGGCGTCCGCCGATGTCGCGACGCCGCCGGGTGGGAGGCGACGATCACGATCCATCGCCGCTCGATCTTCCTCGGCCGCTTCGACAGCGAGATCGACGCCGCCCGCGCCTACGACCGCGCCGCCCTCCGCTACCACGGCCGCTTCGCCTCGCTGAACTTCCCCCGTCCGAGGCGCCTGCGCGAGCGCCTCATCGCCTTGTTGATGCGTCCCATCGGCCGACACGTAGGGCGAGCGTCCCCGGTCGCCGATCCCAAAGCGGAGCGACGTGCTTCACTGGAGTCGATAGACCGACGGCGCGCCGCCTTTGGGGCCGTCGAAGAGCACCAGAACCGTCGTATGGTCCGGGCCTTCGTCCAGGATGGTCATGGCCTCGGCCTTGCCGGGCGGGTTCGGGATCGGGCCGATCTTCTCGACGTCGCGGCCGACGCCGGACCAGCGGAACAGGCGATAGCCGCGACCTTTCTCGTAATCGACGGCCTGCGGGTACGCGTTCGACGGCTCGGACCCGGCGTTGCCCGCGATGAGAAGGAAGCCTTCGCGAGCGGCGACGATCTCGCGAATCCCAAGCCCCTCGCCGAGCCTCAGGCGGTGGAGCGTATAGGCCGGCTGTGTCACCTTCGCGAACACATCGTCGGCGGCCACTTCGACCACGAAGGCGTCGCCGTCGAGGTTGGGACTGCGCAGCCCGACGAAGAGCCGCCCTTCGCGGACGGCCAGCCCTTCGATGTTGACGCCTTTCTGCTGGAGCGGCCTGGCGAAGTACGGGCCCAGCGTCGCGTCGTTTTCCAGGATCGCCGCCAGGCTGCCGACCGTCACCGCCGCCTCGCCGCCGGCCGGCAGGCCCGTCGTCGGATCGACGCGCAGGCGGCAGATCGTGTAGCGCGACGGCTGGCGCACGCCGCTGTTCTTGGCGACGCCGTGCGAGCCGACGACGTAGTAGCAGTCGCCCTCGGCGGCGATCGCTTCGATGTCCATCTCGTCGGTCGAGTCCAGCAGCGGGACCGTCGCCAGCACGCGCAGCGTCCGGCCCTCGCGCGACAGCGTGACGACCTGCACCGCCGCGCCCTCGTCGGCGCCGATCAGGCAGTGCGTCGGCGAGATGCACGCGATGCCGCTGAGGTCCTTGCTTTCGAGGACGCTGCCACGGAACGAGAAGGACTCAACGAACTCGACGCGGCTCGGCGCCCCTGTCGCGACATCGCCGGCCGGCTCCTTCTCGGCACAGCGGGACCCTGTCAGCAGCAGCCCGCAGACTCCCACCAGAGCGATCAACCATCGATAGACAGTTTCCTTCATACGCTCGAAAAGCCTTTCTTCCACCTGCGACGCAACACTCGGCCGCAGCGTAACGCCAGAGCCACGAACGAGTCACGGCATCTCAATGGCCCTCAACGCCGAAGTCTCATCGATGAAGATAAATGCGTCGTATCGTTGGGGCAGAATGGTTGGAACGTAGTTGTGCGCCTCGGTTTGCGGGTTGTAGACCACCCCTTTGGCCCGATGTCCCCTGGGCATGCGCAACGGCGATTCGCGATCCTGCCGGTCGAACACCAGCAGAAAGCGGTCCGGCTTGACGCCGTTGAAGAGGTCCTCGACACTGCCCGGTATCGCCGGGGGCACGCGCATCGTCTCCACCGCTGCACCCCAGTTCCGCCCGGCCAGCACCGCCCCACGGTGCGTGCCGAACCCCACCGCAACCACCGCATCGGGCCCGAACTGCTCGCGGGTCAACTGGCCGATATTCTGCATCCCTTCCGCGACCATGCTGGTGGCTCGCGCGTCGCCGACATGGGTGTTGTGGGCCCACACGATCCCCTTGGACTGCGGGCCGTGGTATTCCAGCAGTCGGCGCAGCGTCAGTTGCATGTGTCCGACCCGCTCGTTCCATGAGTTCAAGCGGGCGTCCGTCATCGCGCGGTAGTGCCGCTCGGCATTCTTCACCAACAGGGCGTTCTGCTTGGCGTTGAAGTACTCTTTGCGATCTTTCAACTCCAGATCATCGGACTCCTCCCGCAACAGCTCGAGCACGGCCCGAACCTGTGCCGAGCAATCCTGCCCGAACTGCGCGGTGTAGCGTGCATACACCTGTGGATTGTCACGAAATCGCATCAGGCACTGATAATGCTGCCTCGCTTTGTCGGCCAGGTCGGGCTTTGCCTGTGCTTTGTAGTCGAGCACCGCGTCCATCGACTCGGGCAGAGAGTACAGATCCAGACCGAAAAACCCCGCGCGCTTCTCGGCCGCGAGGTCGGCATTGTGCCGCCGGAGCCACTCGACCAGTTCTCGGGTCTCTTCGTTGGCCCACATCCAGCGCGGCCACCGCCGAAACGACGCCAACGCCTCATCCGCCGTCCGCGGCGAGTCGGGCAGACCTTTGACATAGCGGTTCACAGTGTAGCAACTCGGCCAGTCGCCCTCGACCGCGATGAAATCGAACCCCTTCTCGACGATCAGCCGCTTGCTGATGGCGGCCCGCCAGGTGTAATACTCCGAGGTGCCGTGCGACGCCTCGCCCAGCAGGACCAGCCGGGCCGAGCCGATCCGCTCCATCAGAGGATCGAGATCCTCGGCCGTATCCAGCGCACGGACATTCCGCTCCAGATAGGCGATAAGCTCCTGCGATTCGCTGGGCAGGGCCGCTGATTGAAACAGCAACAGCAGGGCGATTCCTGCGGCCGTCCATTCGGTTACACGTTTCATGATACGCGCCTTTCCCGTTTTGGCTGCGGCGATGGGCCTGAAGGTATCCCCATACACCCCCATCATCCTGTTTTCCGCCTTGCAGGCACAGACTACGTTATACAGCCCAGCCGGCCTGAATGCAACCGGCCGGAAGGCCCGGCAGGGCCGTCTTGCGCGCACCCGGCGTGGCCGTCTGCCTCGCCGGTCCCACCCGCGCACCGCTGCGGCGAATAACCCGGACCCATCCCGAAGGCCGCCTGCGATAATCGCCTTTGCACCCGAACTTCTTACAAATCTTCTTGTCTCGCAGACCGATGCGCAGTAGACTCACCCGCAATCGACCGGCAGCAGTCGATGGAGCCGAAGGCCGCGAGCCTCGGCGAGACCTCGACCCTGAATGCGGTCTGGAAAAAGCGTTGGGCGGCGTAGCCAAGTGGCCTAAGGCGACGGTTTGCAAAACCGTTATTCGTCGGTTCGAATCCGACCGCCGCCTGTTGCAGCTCCGCGTCGGAATCCTCGGCTTCGGCCCTGAAATGGGTTCGTGCAGCCATCTCCCCGAACCGTAGAAGCGTGGACCGAGTGTGAAGTGTGAAGTGCGGGCGCCGTGGCCTATGGCCTTCAGTCTCCCGCCTGCCGCAACCCGAGATACGAGGAACACCGGCTGGAGACGGGAGGCCGCAGGCCGCAGGTGATTGGCCGGAGGCCCCCCATCTACGCTCCTGCCCATTTGCGAGACACGAGACACGAGATACCAGATACGGCCTTTTTTCCCTTGCTCCGCCCCCATCCTCCGCCGACAATACCCCCCAACGAGCCCCGGCCGCAGAATGCGCCCCGGCGTGCAGCGAGGACAAGAGACGTGCGAAACCGAAAACCGGCGACAACGCGGCGAGAGACGATCACGACAGGGCATTGCCCCTCTCGAAGTTGGCATGACCCGCCAGTGAACCCGCAGAGCAAACAGCTTCGCCACCGGTCGACCGAAAGACAAACCAGAAAACCGGGTACGTCCCTGTCTCTTCTATGCCCGTATGGTAAGAATGCGTCACTATCACAGGCGCATTAACATGCGAAGTGCAACACGATAGGTCGTGACAGTCACGAACCGACCGGTAGCCACTTTGGGTTTTTTGTTTCTGGGGACTCGGTCCCCAGGCCCCTGGGATTTATCGCTTTGCGCCAG
>Ga0334890_1004726_pt1 | contig 12247 bp, 10 predicted proteins | sample GraSluR1_MG_3_FD_207220 | JGI IMG/M metagenome (GOLD analysis project Ga0334890, IMG submission 207220) | Sludge microbial communities from methane-producing bioreactor in Wageningen University, Netherlands - Granular Sludge_31_08-R1 | ecosystem: Engineered > Bioreactor > Anaerobic >... | reverse complement strand
CCTGGAATCGTCGTCAGATGTACCGCCGTGCCTTCCCATCCCATACCGCTCACCTACGAGATTTCGTATGTCCTTAACTTTATCCACTCCCAAGAGATACTGATCCTGCTCGAAGCTCTGCCGCTCATGGTATAATGCGGCGTTGGCGCGTAGCGCCTCCCGACATCGGCAGCCCATCACCAACTCACGATCATGACGGTTCTCAGCGCAAGCAACCTGGCCAAGTCCTTTGGGGCCGACGACATCTTTTCCGGCGTGTCCGTCGAGATTCCGCACGGCGCCAAGATCGCCCTCGTGGGCGCGAACGGCATCGGCAAGACGACGCTGCTCGAAGTGCTCATCGGGCGGCAGGAGCCGTCGGCGGGGACGGTCAGCCCCATGAAGGGACTGACCATCGGCTACCTGCCGCAGCGCCCACAGCTTGTCGGCGACAGGTCACTGTGGGACGAGATGATGACCGCCTTCAGCGATCTGCGCGCGCGCGAAGCGCGCCTGGCTGCCCTCGCCGAGCAGATGAGCGATCCCGGCCACCCCGACCTCGACGCGCTGATCGAACGCTACGGGCGCGAGGAGCATCAGTTCGAGCTGGACGGCGGCTACACCTACGAGACGCGGGCGCGCCAGGTGTTGCAGGGTCTCGGCTTCGCGCCGGAAGACGCGACCATGCCGCTGGCCCACCTCTCCGGCGGGCAGCAGACGCGCGCCCTGCTGGCCCGGTTGCTGCTGGAGTCGCCGGACTTGCTGGTGCTCGACGAGCCGACCAATCACCTGGACATCAACGCCGTCGAGTGGCTGGAGAGCTTCCTCAAGGCGTGGCCGGGCGCGCTACTCGCCGTCAGCCACGACCGTTACTTCATGGACAACGTGATCACGACCATCTGGGAGATGGCCTGGGGTGGCATCGAGGTCTACCGCGGCAACTACAGCCACTACGTGCGGCAGCGCGAGGAGCGGCACGAGCGGCAGCGCAAGGAGTACGAGGCGCAACAGGAGTTCATCGCCAAAGAGGAAGACTACATCCGGCGCAACATCGCCGGGCAGAACACCGCCCAGGCCAAGGGGCGTCTGCGCCGCCTGGAGCGGCTCAAGCGCGACTGGCTGATCGCCCGCCCGCGCCGGGAGCATCACATCCACGTCAACCTGAAAGCCGACCTGCGCAGCGGCGACAAGGTGCTGATGACCTACGGCCTCGTCGTGGGCTACGAGCGCGAGCGGCCCCTGGTCACTGTGCCCGATATTACGCTCTACCGGGGTGAGGTCGCCGCGCTGATCGGCCCGAACGGCGCCGGCAAGACGACGCTACTCAAGACGCTGCTGCGCGAGATTCCGGCGCTGAGCGGGAGCGCGCGGCTGGGCGCGGCGGTGCAGCCGGGCTACTTCGCCCAGGCCCACGAGGGGCTGGACCCGGACAAGAGCGTGCTCGACGAGCTGCTGATGGTACGCAACCTGCCGCTGAGCGAAGCGCGCAACTACCTGGCCGGGTACCTCTTCACCGGCGATGACGTGTTCCGCCCGGTCAGCACGCTGAGCGGCGGCGAGCGCGGGCGGCTGGCCCTGGCCAAGCTGTCCCTGGACGGCGCGAACTTCCTGCTGCTCGACGAGCCGACGAATCACCTGGACATCGAAAGCCAGGAGATTCTGCAGGATGTGCTGGCCGCCTTCAACGGGACGATCCTGCTGGTCAGCCACGACCGCTACCTGATTGACGCGCTGGCGACGCAGATTTGGGACTTGCAGGCGGACGGTCTGACCCTCTTCGAGGGCACCTACCGCGAGTACCTGGCCGTGCGCGAAGCGGCGCGCCAGGCAGCCCGTGAGACGGAGTCCCTCGCCCTTGCTGCGCGCCGCCGCGACCTGGCGGTGCGTCGCCAGAACGGGGGCGCGGGGTCGCCCAAGCGCCAGCGGCAGCGCCGCCTGGCCGAGCTAGAGGGGCAGATCGCCGCGCTGGAAGACGAGCTTGGCGCGCTGCACGATGCATTGAGCGAGGCCAGCGCGCGCGGCGCGGTCGAGCGGGTGCGCGACCTGGGCGAGCGCTACGCCGCCGCTGAGTCCGCGCTGGAGCGGGCGCTGCGCGAGTGGGAGACGCTGGTCGAGTAGGCGCAGAAGCAAGACTTCCGAAGTCTGCGCAGACTTCGGAAGTCGGATTGTGCCGCTGTTCCGAGGTGCGTGCAAAACCTGTCAGGTAGGGGCGCTGCTCTGCTGCGCCCCCGTAGGGGCGTATCGCCATACACCCCATATGCGTCACCTTAAGCCTGGCTGTGCCGGCCTCTCCCCCTCAAGTCCCCCTCTCCAGCAGAGCTAGAGAGGGGGACTTGGACCGCTGGTTGGGGCGTTTTCCCCCTCCCTGGCTTGGCCGGGAGGGGGCCAGGGGAGGGGCATTCTGCCGCACTAGACTTCCGAAGTCCTCGAGGACTTCGGAAGTCTGCCCGTGTAGGGGCGTATGGCCATACGCCCCTACGGGACCTCATCCCGCTCGGCGTCAGGCGAGTCACTGACAGCCTTTGCACGCACCCCCATTCCCCGTGTTTGTTGGAAAACAGGACGCAAGCTACAATGAGCGCGTGCAGCAGACCGCACCCGCAGAACACGGCGGCGCTGCACGGAGGGAAAGCTGTGGGGCGCTGGCAAGATAAGTACGTGATCGGCCTGACCGGCAACATCGCGATGGGCAAGAGCCTGGTGCGGCGGATGTTGGAGCATCTTGGCGCGTACACCATTGACGCCGATGCCCTGGCGCACCAGGCGATGTCGCCCGGCGCGCCCGCCTACAAGCCGGTCGTGCTGACCTTCGGTACGTGGATTCTCGACGCCGACCAGCGCATTGACCGCGCCCGGCTTGGCGCGATTGCCTTCGCCCATCCCGAAGCACTGCGCCGTCTGGAGGCGATCACGCACCCCATCGTCGAGCAGGCCATTGACACGCTGATCGCGCGCAGCCAGCGCCATTTCGTCGTCGTCGAGGCGATTAAGCTGGTCGAAGGGCCGCTGGCGGAGCAGATGGATAGCATCTGGGTGGTCAACGCCTCGCAGGAAACGCAGATCGCGCGGCTGGTCAAGCGCGGCCTGTCGCGCGAGGAGGCGCTCAAGCGCATCCGCGCCCAGAACCCGCAGGCCGACAAGCTGGCCCGCGCTCACGTGGTCATTGACAACAACGGCACGCCGGAAGAAACCTGGGGGCAGGTGCGCACCGCCTGGCTGCAGATCGCCGGGGCCGCCCGCGCTGAGGCTATGCAGACCGCGCCGCAGCGCGTCGCCGTGAGCGGCGCGGGGCGCGACGGCGGGGCGCTCGCCGCGCTGAGCATCGTGCGCGGCACGCCGCACACCGCCGACCAGATCGCCAGCCTGATCCTGCGCTGCACCGGCAGGCGGCTGAGCCACGATGACGTGCTGATCGCTTTCGGGCAGAAGTCGTACCTGCTGGCGGTCGTGGACGAGCAGCCCGTCGCGCTGATCGGCTTCCTGGTGGAGAACCTCGTCACCCGCGTGGACGAACTGCTGATCCTCGATGGGCAGCCGGTCGCGCCGATCACCGCCGCGCTGATTGGCGCGGTTGAGCACTCCTCGCGCGAGCTACAGAGCGAAGTCGGCTTCGTCTTCCTGCCGCCGGACGTGCCGCCGGAGATGGCAGCGGCGCTGCGCGACCAGGGCTACGAGGCGCAGACGCTCGAAACGATCAGCGTCCCGGCCTGGCGCGAAGCCGCCCGCGAAGCGCGGCCCGACGCCTCGGCGCAGATTTTCGGCAAGAAATTGCGGGCCAAGCGCGTGCTCAAGCCGCTCTAGCGCCGCCGCGCCGTCCGTAGGAGAGCACAGGGTAGAGCTATGGTAGATCGCCTGAAGAAGCAACCGGGCCTCGGCCCGCTCATCCGCCTGATCGAAGCCTGGCCGCGCCTCACCGCGTGGATCGTGCTGTCGGTGGGCTGCGTGGCGCTGCTCGTCTACGAAGCGCGCGACGTGGGCCTGACCGCCGGCAACTGGATCGCGCTGATCGTGGCGACGGTGCTCGTCGCCGGGCTGTGCATCTGGATCGTCAGTTGGGAAGACGAGGACGAGGAAGAGTCCAGCCCGCCTCACAACGCCAGCGCCTAGCTATCCCCGCGTCGCCTGCATCCTCATTCGCTCGCCAGGCCCGCCGCCAAAGGTGGGCTTTATTGCTTTGCGGCAGCATGGGGGACGCTGTGTTGTGGGGGCGTGTGGCCATACGCCCCATATGCGTCCACTTGAGCCTGGCTGTGCGGGCCTCACCCCCTCAATCCCCCTCTCCAGCCGAGCTAGAGAGGGGGACTTTGACCGCTGGTTGGGGCGTTTTCCCCCTCCCTGGCTTGGCCGGGGAGGGGGCCAGGGGGAGGGGCATTGTGCCCATACCACGCACCCGGAAGCCCTAACTTGACACGCATAGGGCATATGGCCATACGCCCCTACGGGCGCGGCAGAGCTGCAAGAAAGACTTCGGAAGTTTTGAAAACTTCCGAAGTCTGGGGACATTGTGCGGGGCGCAGCAGAGCAGCGCCCCCGACCCCCGCGTTTTGTCCCGCCCGCAGAATGGGCTATGCTAAGGACATACGGACACACGGACACGCTATGCCACAGACGGAGGATGCCCCGATGGACCTCAAGCTGAGCCTTGTCACCATTCAGAAACCGGAACCGATCAACTTCATCCTCGGCCAGAGCCACTTCATCAAGACGGTGGAGGACGTGCACGAGGCGCTGGTCACCGCCGTGCCGGGCATCAAGTTCGGGCTGGCCTTCTGCGAGTCGTCCGGCGCGTGCCTGATCCGGCACACCGGCACCGACGAGGCGATGAAGGCGCTGGCCATTCAGAACGCGCAGGCGCTCGCCGCCGGGCACAGCTTCATCCTGTTCCTGGGCGAGGGCTTCTACCCGGTCAACGTGCTCAAGACGGTGCAGGGCGTGCCGGAAGTGGTGCGCATCTTCTGTGCGACGGCCAACCCCACGCAGGTCGTCGTCGCCGAGACGGAGCAGGGGCGCGGCATCCTGGGTGTGATTGACGGCTTCGCCAGCAAGGGGGTTGAGGACGAGGAGGGCATTGCCTGGCGCAAGGGCTTCCTGCGCATGATCGGGTACAAGTTGGGGTAGGAGCGACTCCCAGTACTCCCCCAAATGTGGTCTACAGATGCCTATATGTTGCGACGTTGTTTTCTGTGCATGTACGCGCTCGCCCCGCTAGAGCCTGTTATGCACTTTCAACCCCTATCCCCCAGCCCCTTTCCCCGCGAGCAGGGCAAGGGGAGCGATTTGCCCCTCCCCGCCAGCGGGGAGGGGCCACAGGGTGGGGTCCATGCGCCGCACCTGGCGTTGCGCGCTTCCCGCTGCGCCGAGCGCGTGGAGTTCATAACACCCGCTAGATGGCGAAGCGCACGAGGATCATATCGCCATCGCGCACCACGTAATCGCGCCCTTCCAGGCGCATCTTCCCCCGCGCCTTGACCTCGGCCATGCTGCCGCCCGCGGCCACGAAATCCTCATAGGCGACGACCTCGGCGCGGATGAAGCCGCGCGCCAGGTCGGTGTGGATGGTGCCCGCCGCTTCGAGCGCCGTGCCACCCTTGCGCAGCGGCCAGGCGCGCACCTCGTCCTCGCCGTAGGTGAAGAAGGAGTGGATGCCCAGCAGATCGTAGGAAAGCTGGAGCACGCGCTCGCGGCTGGGGCGCTCGATCTGGTACTCGGCCAGGAACAGCGCCACGTCGTCGGGATCATCAAGCTGGGCGATCTCGGCTTCGAGCTTGCCCTGCAGCGTCAGGGCGCGTGTGTGCTGCCGCTCGCCGAGATCGCGCGCGGGGTCGGTCTCGCCGTTGCCGGTGTTGAAGACGATCAGCACCGGCTTGAGCGTCAGGAAACCGTAGCCGCGCACGATCTTTAGCTCGTCGGGCGTCAAGTCCAGGTCGCGCAAGGGCTGCTCGGCCTCAAGCTGCGCGCGCAGCCGCTCCATCAGCGCCGTTTCCAGGGCGATCTGCTGGCGCGCATCGGTCTTGCCCTTTTTGCGCTCCTCTTCCAGCCGCGCCAGCCGGTTCTCGACGGCGATCAGGTCGAGCAGCACGAACTCGCTCTCGATCACGCCTAGGTCGCGGATCGGGTCTACGGTGTCCAGCGTATGCAGCACGCTGTCACCCTCGAAGGCGCGCACCACGTGCACAAAGGCGTCCACCTGGGCCAGCTCGTTGCGCATGGGGCCGCTCAGCCCGCCCTCGCCAATGCCTTTGTCCAGCCCGCCGATGTCGGTGTAGGTGACGGTGGCGTGTACCGTCTTCTTCGGCTGGAATATCTGACTGAGGTACTCCAGGCGCGCGTCGGGCACGCTGACGACCGCCGTGTGCACCTCCAACTGGCCGGAGGAGAACGGCTCGGTCGGGTAATTGCTGCCGGTCAGGGCGTTGAAGAGGGTGGTCTTGCCGCTGTTGGGCAGGCCAATGATTCCCAGGCGCATGGGGCTTCTCGGCTTCTGTTGAACGCGGTTTGGATCACTGCGCCCAGTATAGCGCCTGCGCGGGGATTAATCGAGGCCAAACTGTGGGCGGGTCACAAAGGGGGCGAAGTGCTTGAACCGCAGAGGCGCAGAAGGCGCGGAGAAGAACTTTAGGGGCTTTGCCTTTCTCTGGCGCTCTGCGCCTCGGCGGTAATATCTTGTGTCCCTGCCTAAACCGGTCCTGCCGCGCGCAACGCGTCTTCGAGCGCGAGCGCGCCCGTATAGAGCGCCTGGCCGATGACCACGCCCGCCACTGCGCCCGTCGCGCGCAGACGGCGCACATCCTCGAGCGACGCCACCCCGCCCGACGCGATCACGGCCAGGCCGGTCGCCCGCGCCAGCGCCGCCGTCCCCTCGACGTTCACGCCGGACAGGTCGCCGTCGCGCGACACGTCGGTATAGAGCGCGTGGATCACGCCCATCCGCGCGAAGACCGCGCCCAGTTCCGCCGGAGTCCACGCGCTGACTCCCTGCCAGCCGTGCGTCGCCACGCGCCCGCCGCGCGCGTCGAGGGCCACCGTCACCGCCTGCGCGCCGAAGCGGGTCACGGCCTCGCCCGCCGCGTCCGGCTGCTGCACGGCGAGCGTGCCCAGCACGACACGCGCCGCTCCCGCGTCCAGTGCGCGCGCTGCGTCATCGAGCGTCCGCAGCCCGCCGCCGAACTGCACCGCCAGCCCCACCCCGGCGATGGCCCGCAGCGCGTCGAGGGCCAGCGTCGCCTCGCCGAGCGCCCCGTCCAGGTTGACCACATGCAGCCAGGCCGCGCCCGCCGCCCGCCAACGCTCCGCAACGGCTACCGGATCGTCTCCGTGCACCGTCTCCTGGGCGGGATCGCCGTATTTGAGGCGCACCACGCGCCCGCGCCGCAGGTCAATGGCCGGATAGACGATCATGGTCAAAGCTCCACGAAGTTGCGCAGGATGCGCAGGCCCACCGCCTGGCTCTTTTCCGGGTGTGGCTGAATGCCGAACAGGGTACCGCGCGCTACCACCGCAGCGAACTCCAGCCCGTAATCGGTCGTCGCCAGCACGTCGCCCGCCTCGCCCGCGTCCACGTAGTACGAGTGCACGAAGTAGGCGTAGGCCCCGTCCTCAATCCCGGCCAGCAAGGGGTGCGCGCGCCGGATGTGAAGCTGGTTCCAGCCGATGTGCGGCACTTTGGGGCCGCTGGCAGGGAAGCGCGTCACGCGGCCCGGCAGCAAGCCCAGCCCGCGATGCCGGCCCATCTCGTCGCTGGACTCGAAGAGGTACTGCATCCCCAGGCAGATGCCGATCAGCGGCACGCCCGCCGCTGCTGCCTCTTTCAGCGGCCCCTCGAAGCCCGCCGCGCGCAGGGCGTCTATCCCCGCGCCGAACGCGCCCACACCGGGCAGCACGATCTTGTCCGCATCGGCCAGCCCGTCGGGCGTGGCGAGGGTGATCACGTCCGCGCCCAGGTGGACCAGGGCGTTGCGCACGCTGCGCAGGTTGCCCGCCCCGTAGTCAATGATGGCGATCATCATGAAGGAGACTCCTCATCGCCAGGCTCCATTGGCGGCTGTTCCGGCTTCCAGCGCGGGGCGACCATGTGCTCTGGATTGAGAATCTCGTCTACCTGCTCGCGGGTGAGCAGGCCGCGTTCGAGCACCAACTCGACCACCCCGCGACCGCTGGCCAGCGCCTCTTTGGCGATGGCGGCGGACTGATCGTAGCCGATATACGGGTTGAGCGCGGTCACGATGCCAATCGAGTTCTCGACCATCCGGCGCAGGTGCTCGCGGTTGGCGGTGATGCCCTCCACGCAGCGCGTCAGGAAGACGCGGCAGGCGTTGCGCAGGTGAGTGAGGCTGTTGAACAGCGCGTAGGCGATGACCGGCTCCATCACGTTCAGTTGAAGCTGCCCCGCCTGCGCCGCCATCGTCACCGTGACATCGTTGCCGATCACGTCGAAGGCCACCTGGTTGACCACCTCTGGAATGACCGGGTTGACCTTGCCCGGCATGATGGACGATCCCGGTTGCACCGCTGGCAGGTTGATCTCGTGCAGGCCGGCGCGCGGCCCCGACGACAGCAGGCGCAGATCGTTGGCCGTCTTCGACAGCTTGACCGCAATGCGCTTGAGCACGCCCGACAACTGCACGAAGACGCCGGTATCCTGCGTGGCCTCGACCAGGTTGGGCGAGATCACCAGCGGAATACCAGTCAGCTTGCGCAGGTACTGGCACACGCGCCCGGCGAACTCTGGGTGCGCGTTGATGCCGGTGCCGATGGCCGTCGCCCCCATGTTGATCTCCAGAATAAGCTGCGCCGCCTCGCGCAGCCGCTCCATGTCTTCGTCCAGCATCACGGCGTAGGTGCTGAATTCCTGCCCCAGTGTCATGGGCACCGCGTCCTGAAGCTGGGTGCGCCCCATTTTGATCACGTCGCGGAATTCGTCGGCTTTGGCCGCGAACCCGTCCCGCAGCTCGCGCATCGCCTGCAGCAGATCGCTGATGGAGAAATGCAGCGCGATCTTGAGCGATGTCGGGTACACGTCGTTGGTGCTCTGCGACAGGTTCACATGGTTGAGCGGGTGCACATACGCATACTCACCCTTGCGATGCCCCAGCAGTTCCAGGGCGCGGTTGGCGATCACCTCATTGGCGTTCATGTTGGTGGACGTACCGGCCCCGCCCTGGATCACATCCACCACAAACTGGCCCGTCCACAGCCCCCGCCGGACCTCTTCTGCCGCCGCGATGATGGCCTCCGCCACCTGCGGGTCGAGCAGGCCCAGGTCCCGGTTGGCCAGGGCCGACGCCTGCTTGACGCAGCCCAACGCCTCGATCAGGAACGGGTACTTGCTGATCGGCATATCTGAGATCGGGAAGTTCTCGACCGCTCGCTGAGTCTGCACGCCGTAGTAGGCTTCTTCGGGAATGCGCCGCTCCCCCAGCGAGTCCTGTTCGATGCGGTAGCGACCGGAGGGCACGGGCGAGTCGCTGCCCGCCTGCTGCGCCGCCGAATAGGTGAGCCGTTCGCTCAATGTCGCCGCCGCTGCCGCCTCAAGCTGCTGGTAGATGTCCGGGTGTTTTTCAGCCAACCGTTCCAGCGCGGCCCGTGAAAACGACAGCACGCGCACGGCGGTCTTGGCGTAGGCCGACGCGACGTGCGTCGGGCTGCCCAGCAACAGACGCTCGCCGAGCAGCGCGCCGGGGCCGAGCGTCGCCAGGGTGACCGGGCGCTGTCCGATGCCGTGCGTCACGGTCACCTCGCCGCTCTCCACGATCATCACGGATTGGCGGGGCTGGCGCTCGTGGAACAGATACTGCTGCGGCTGGTATTCGACTACCTCGACCAGCCCTGCCATCACCATCAGGGCGTCATCGTCCAGCGTCTCAAACAGGCTGGTCTTGTGCAGCATCTGGCTGAGGGTGTCAGGGGCCATCAGACCTCCGGGTTCGGTGTGACCGGGCCATCGCCCTTGCCAAGCATTCAGCGGCAGTGGCTCGTCGCCATAGGGTACCGCAAAATGCGCTGCACAGGTATTGTTTTGGGTGCGTGCAAAGGTTATCAGTGACCCGCTTGACGCCGAGATATTGACCTCACCCCCTGGCCTCGCTACGCTCGGCCTTTCCCACTCTCCGCTGACGGAGAGGGGGTGCGAGGCGCGCTAGCGCCGAGCGGGGGTGAGGTCAACCAGAGCACAGCAGAGCAGCGCCCCTGCCGGACCATCTGCGCGCGCAGATCCGGTCGTTTTTGCCCTTGACGGCGCTGCCCGTTCCTGGTAAAAATCTGCCAGGCTTGGTGACCGGGATGGCGGGTGCTGCGCTGCGCGCCCCCGCCGCAGGGAGCAAGCCGCCTGTTCTGCGAGGACGGAGATGCTGCCGGGGATGAATGCCATTTGCCTGCTGCCTGTCCCGCGCCTGCCGGGCGCGGGCGGCGACTCACCACTGGCCGTACCCGTCGTTTTCGACCGTTGAGACCACCGTTTGGTGGTCTTTTTTTATGCGTGCTGCGGAGGCCACGATGTCAGACGATTTCATCACCAACGATCTTCGCCAGTCCCGGCGCTTCCTGACGCTCTACACCCCGCCCAAGATTGACGGCAACTTCACCGAGAAGCACATCATCTCCGTAGACCAGTTCGACCGCCACGACCTGCAAATCCTCTTCGACGCCACGGCCTCGATCCGCCGCCGCATCAAGCAGCAGGATCGTGGGCTGCTGGCCCTGACAGCGGGCAAGATGATGGCCACGCTGTTCTACGAGGCCAGCACGCGCACCGATCTGTCCTTCCAGGCGGCCATGCGCCGGCTGGGCGGCGAAGTGGTCGCCGCCAGCAACGGCGTGCGCTTCTCCTCCATCTACAAGGGCGAGAATCTGGCTGACACCGTGCGCGCGGTGGGCTGCTACGCTGATGTGATCGTCCTGCGCCACCCGGACGTTGGCTCGTCCTATGAGGCCGCCTACTACCTCGACCGGCTGGCCGAGCAGATCTCGCGCCGCCCGGTGGTCATTAGCGGCGGCGACGGCATCGGCGAGCACCCCTCTCAGGCGCTGCTCGACTGCTTCACCATCTTCGACGCCAAGCACACGCTTGACGGGCTGAACATCTCCCTGGTCGGCGACCTGAAGCACGGGCGCACCGTCCACTCGCTGGCCAAGCTGATCGCCCGCTACGAGGCGCAGGACACCACGCTCAACCTCGTCGGGCCGGAGTTGCTGCCCATGCCCGAAGACATCATCCGTTTTGTCGAGTCGAAGGGCATCCGCGTCCGCCGGACGGATACCATAGACGACGTGCTGGCCGAGACGGACGTGATCTACTGGACGCGCGTGCAGGAAGAGCGTTTCGCCGACCGCGCCGAATACGAGGCCATCAAAGACCGCTTCATCATGACGCCGCCGGTGCTCGCCCGCGCCAAGCCGGACGCGATCCTGATGCACCCGCTGCCGCGCAAGAACGAGATGGGCACGCCCGACGATCACGACGCGCTCGATGCCGACAGGCGTGCGGTATACTTCCGGCAGATGGAGAACGGCATGTTCGTGCGCATGGCGTTGCTGGCGAAAGTGTTGGGAGGCTTATGGGTTTAGGCGAGCGCAGCAGAACCTCGACGCTGACCATCCCCGGCATGATCGATCCGCACGTGCACCTGCGCGACCTCGACTGGGCGCACAAGGGCACGTTCGCCAGCGAGACGGCGGCGGCGCTGGCTGGGGGCTACTGGGCCGTGCTGGACATGCCCAACACGCCGCCCCCCACCATTGACGAGGCGGCGCTGACGCGCAAGCTGAGCGCCATCGGCGCGGGCGCGCGCTGCGACTGGGGCGTGTATTTCGGGGCCAGCCAGGCCGATAACACCGCCGCCTACGCCAGCGTCGCCGGGCGCGTGTGCGGGCTGAAAATCTACAACAACGCCACGACCGGTACCCTGCTGCTGGACGATCAGACGGCGCGCGAGGCGCACTTCCGCGCCTGGCCGGCGGGCAAGGTCATCGCCGTGCACGCTGAAGAGGGGACGGTCGCCGACATCCTGGCCCTGGTGCGGCTCACTGGCAAGCGTACCCACTTCTGCCACATCAGCACCGCCGGGGAGATCGCCCTGCTGCGCGCCGCCAAAGCGGAAGGGCTGCCGGTGAGCATCGGCGTCACGCCGCATCACCTCTTCCTCACCGAGCGTGACGTGCGGACACTGGGCGCGCTGGGGCGTATGAAGCCGGAGTTGAAAACCGAAGCCGACCGCGCCGCCCTGTGGGATGCCGTTGCCGACGGCACGGTGGACGTGATCGAGTCCGACCA
>Ga0334890_1004724_pt1 | contig 12248 bp, 11 predicted proteins | sample GraSluR1_MG_3_FD_207220 | JGI IMG/M metagenome (GOLD analysis project Ga0334890, IMG submission 207220) | Sludge microbial communities from methane-producing bioreactor in Wageningen University, Netherlands - Granular Sludge_31_08-R1 | ecosystem: Engineered > Bioreactor > Anaerobic >... | reverse complement strand
TAGTCGATTCAAACCTTGAAATTCTGAGGAATTTTAAGCCAATGACCTCAGAAGAAAAGCAAAGGTATGCAATGATGCTCACACCCTTTTTCAGGCACGAGAACCTCGACTGGATGCGTACTGGTTATCGCGACGGTTACTGGGGATGATTGATTCTGCTAACCCTTTTCAGGATTTTCTTGCGGATCTTTTCATAGGATAAAGGCGGTCCGAGGAATAACTCCTTCCCGTTGATAAAAAGAGCGTCGTTAATACCATTATCGTCAACGGCAAATTTGACCCGCAGGCCCTTCTCCTTCATCCGGTCATACCACCTCTGCTTCTGATTGCCGGCATCCTTCATGTCCTCCGACCACTCCTCAAGACAGCAGAGATACTGGCTTTCCGTTTCGGGAGATATGTCTGTGATTCTCATGGTTATGCAAGTTGATCTGAAAATTCAAAGTTAATCATTATTTGAACTCCGTCCATTGAGCCACTCTGACGCTTAGCCTATAACAGGCTTTTCAGGTGTTCAGATTCACGATAAAATGACATGTCTTACCGCCGCGGCGAAGGCTTTCTACAATCTTGACATCAAAAGACCGGTTAAGGGCTGTTTCAAAAATAGCTTTATGGGTGTTTCTGGTGCATTCGCAATGTATGTCATTCTCTTTTGCGGGTCTGTAGTATGCAGCAGGACAGTAACATTGCTTTGAGACTTCTCCAAAGCGGATATGGACAAAGTTACCGTCGCGCCAGATCTCAAAGTTCTTTTTATAGTTTTCCATCAGTTTTTCCAGGTTTCCTTCACTGTTAAGGGCGATATCCTTTTTGAACTGATGCCGGTTGAAGCAAGCTTTGCCGCATTCTCCGACGATCCTTTCGAGAGATGGCCGGTCGAGGTTCTTTTCCATGGATTCCAGCAGATCGGCCAGCCAGTTTTCCACAAACTGTTTCTGATTCTGAAGGGCTGTATATTTTTCATCCTGTTCCCGGGGAGGGAGTGTCTCCGTACTTGCAAGGTTCTTAATCATAATCGGGCACACTCCCAGAAGTGCAAGTTTCTGTGTGAATGATTTTCGGTCCATTGCTAAATTTCGGTTAGTTGATTGTTGGTTTCGCCTATCGCCTATCGCCTATCGTCTATCGTCTATCGTCAATAAACCTTTTCCCTGAATCTGCCCAGATGCTCCGCCGTTTCCCTTACGAGCCTCTGTACCTGCAAGCCATGCTCTATATCAGGAATAAAGGCCTCAGAAGAGGCATCTGTAAGAAAGACATAATGAGCATGTATCATAGTCCTGTGCCAGCCTGCCGGGACATGTCCCGACGGGAAGGTTGTATAAGGCAGATAATTGCTTCCGGTCATCTGCCGGGTCCATACCCCCGACTCCTCCGTAAAGTATTCGAAATATTCCGGTGAGATTGAAAAGTAACGGAGGGCACCTTTTTCAGCGAAAAATTCGAATGAGAGATAATCTCCCGTCCCCGAGCTTATGCGACTTGACGAGAGAGTACCGGCAGCATGGCTGACCTCATCAAAGAGTGAGATCTGGCTGAAGAGATCCGATCCGGCCGGCACATCATCAAACTCTCCGGCCTGGAGGGCGGATGTAATACGTATCCTGTTTCCCATAAAAGCCAGTAAAAAGCTTATGGCATGTGAGCCCAGGTCAGCCATTGCCCCTCCATCTGGTGCCGGGGTAAGACGTGTTACCCTCTTCTTCCTGTATTCAGGTTTGAGATAATCGCTGTGATAATATTTAAGGTCAAAATGCACCGGTCTGCCCAGCCTGCCCGACTTCCATAATAAAAGAGCTTCCCTTACCGCAGCAGTGAACAGGTACTGAAAACCTACCTGAAACTGAACAGAAGGATTCGATTCAACAAGCGCCCTCATTGCGACCTCTTCTTCCGGAGTCGAACAGACCGGCTTCTCGAGGTAGATCCTCTTTATTGCCTTCATTCCCAGCACCCTTTTGAAATGTTCAAAGTGAACATTATTGGGTCCCAGAATGTACACGGAATTTATATCAGGATCAGAAACAAATTCATCTATGTCGCATGCTCTCGAAAATCCGTAACGTTTTGCAAAGAGTTCCCTGCTCGCTTTAGTGGCGGAAGAGACGGCAGCCAGTTCTGTTTCAGGAACATCATTGTAATAATACTTCAGTGAATTCAGTGAAAAGATATGGGAGCGTGCAATGCCTCCCGCACCTATGAATCCTGCTATGATCTTTTCATTTCCCATAAGATTCTTTATAAAGTCTGGTGTTTATAATCAAGTTTGCATAAATATAAGGTAATTTTAAAAATAGAAGAAAAAGCCTATTGAATAACAGATACAAGATAGTGAGTATATGAACGGGATAGAAGACTACTTTTTGTTATCTTGCAGTTTAAGAGGTTTGCCGGAAATGTAACTCAGGGTTTTTATGAAAAGAGTCTTATTTATTGTATTGATATTGAGCTTTATGAATTTAGAAAATGTAAGTGCCCAGGAGAGCGGCAGGCCGCGTGCCCGTGAAATGGGTATTGAAATTGGTGAATTACAGCCCGGCAGACTGAATGCCATAACCGATGTTGAAGGGGTTAGGGTCGGACATAAAACCCTGATTGAGGGAATAGCAATAAGAACGGGTGTTACTGTAGTAATACCGCATGGTGATAATTTGTTCATGGAGAAGGTTCCGGCAGCAGTTTATGTCGGTAATGGATTCGGGAAGCTTGCCGGATCAACTCAGGTTGAGGAGCTTGGCAATATCGAAACACCCATTGCCCTGACAAACACGTTAAGTGTGCCTATAGCCGTTTCGGCACTTGTACGTTACACCCTCAGCAGGCCCGGCAATATCCTTGTGACATCGGTTAATGCGGTGGTGGGAGAAACAAACGATGGCTGGTTGAACGATGTCAGGGGTATGCATGTGACAGAAGCAGATGTGATGGCTGCTATTGAGGCTGCCGTATCCGGGCCGGTTGAGGAGGGAAGTATCGGCGCCGGTACCGGAACAATGTGTTTTGGATTTAAGGGCGGTATAGGGACCTCCTCGAGGCTAACCTCTGAGAAATCCGGAGGCTACACTGTAGGTGTTCTTGTCCAGACCAATTTTGGCGGCGACCTGATCATTAACGGCGCCCCTGTGGGTCGGGAACTGGCGGGGTTATCATCAGGCGGGCAGCCTGAAACAGTGAAAGGAGATGGTTCCTGCATGATAGTGGTTGCAACAGATGCGCCACTCTCTCCGCATAACCTGCAACGGCTGGCAAAGCGGGCGATCCTCGGACTTGGAAGAACAGGTTCATACATGAGCAACGGTTCCGGCGATTATGTTATCGCTTTTTCAACAGCATACCGGGTACCTTACAGGAGTGAAGTCCTGAATCCGTCTGTTGCCCTTGTTTCAAACGATCACACGAGCATCCTGTTCCAGGCTGTGGTTGAAGCCACTGAGGAGGCGATCGTTAACTCACTGTTTAAAGCCACAACCTTAACAAGCAGGGCAGGTCATACCGGATCAGCCATTCCAGTCGATAAGGTACTGGAGATCTGCAGAAAATATAATGCTATTAGGGAAAATTGATAGCGGTACATACCTGTTACTGCAGGGAATGAGGGAGCGAAGATGCGATCGTGCGATCGTGCAATCGTCATTCAGTAGTCATTCGATTGTCATTCAATAGTCATTCAGTTGTCATTCAGTGGTTTAACAATCAATGACAGCGCGACTTTGTACACCGAAGCTTTAGCGAAGGTGTAAGCGCTAATGACCACCGAATGACAGCGAAGCGTGAATGACGACACAGCCTAATGACAATAAATGACGTACGCAGTGCAAATGACAATTAATGGCGGCGAAGCCGAATGACACCTTCTGTCTATTGCCTTCTGCCTGAAAATAATTATTAAAATAGTTGCACGACTATAATATTAGGTGTAATTTTATGGATAGTAAATAACTTAAACTGTCCTAAAATGAGATACCTGACTTTTTTCGTTCTGGTACTCTTTGTTTGCAGCTGCAAAAACAAAGAAATTTCTGAAATTAAAACAATCAATGTCCTTGCGCAGGAAGGTCCGGAGCTGAAAGGTCTGTCTGAAATAGCGACAGATATTCAGTACATTCCGCTTGAGACACACCCTGATGGATTAATGAAATTCGTAAACTATCTCAAGACAGATGCCGATAAATTCTATATTTCAACAGTAATTGAAATCCTCTGTTTTGACAGATCAGGTAAATTCCTTTATAAACTCGACCAGCAGGGAAGAGGCCCCAATGAATATGTGTATATATCAGATTATGACATTAATTCGGAGAAGAAGCAAATGATCACCCTGACAAGGGGAAAACTCTATTTCTATGATATTGCAGATAATGGATTTAGCCTTTTAAAACATCTTGATCTAAGTATACAACCTCAATATGCTGATTTCATTCCGGGTCAGGATAACATAATGCTCTCATTTACTGCAGCAACCGGCGAGAATGAATACCAGACTGTTATAATAAATCCTGAAGGGGATACACTTTTCAAAAAACCGAATTATTACAGGTTCACTAAGAATACGAAAGTATACATGGGGTTCAGTGCCGACAATATCATTTATCCCATGGATGATATCATCAGGATTAAGGGATTGTTTAGTGATACATTGTTTAGCCTGAAAAGCAATCGTGAAATAGTTCCGTACATGATAATGAATATAGAAGGAAAAGGTATTACAACCGATTTCCTGGCCAATGTTGATGCGGCTGCCGCAAGCTCCGGAACCAGCCCGGCGTCAGGATTCCTTATGATCTCCCAGCTTAATGAAACGGAGAAATATCTGTTTTACAGGTATTATTATCAGCAGTCCGGCAAATGGATAGTTTATGACAAGAAAACAGAAGAGGAGCGGTTCTTTGACTCTAAGATCCTTTTAAAAGACGATATCTCCGGCGGAGTAAATGTAGAGCCGAAATTTGTGTGTGACGGTGTGATCTATTCATGGACAGACGCTCTGTCTTTTAAGAAACATATGTCGGATGGTGAATTCCGGGACAGTGAGGTAAAGAACCCGCAGAGGAAAGCGGAATTGGAAAAGCTGGCCGCTTCGATCAGCGAGGATGATAATCATATATTGATAGCAATCACTCCGAAGAAGTGATCAATCCGCAATCAGGGGATTAACTGCGTTGATCCCTGAGGGGGGGCCCAGCAACGCCAAATTACTCCATTATTCGCTCCGCTCATAATGTCTTTTTATTTCTCAGATGTCCTCACACAGGTAAACCCGGGTCGTCCATCTGAGAAATAAAAATCCCGACAGCCTCAGGACTGTCGGGAGTAATTTAAGCGTTGCGGAGAGAGGGGGATTCGAACCCCCGGTACCCTTTTGAGGTACACACGCTTTCCAGGCGTGCCAGTTAAGCCACTCCTGCATCTCTCCTGATAAGATACGGCCATTCCTGAAGGCCGCGCAAAATACAAAATTATTTTTAAAAATGTTTTATGCGGTTATCTCTCCGGCCATCGAAATGCCCAGACACCTGATTATCTCATCCCTGACCGGGCAGTTGCCGAGCAGATGCATAAGCTTGGTAACCGATGCTTCCGATGTGATGTCCCTGCCGCTTATCACACCGGCAGACAACATGGCCCGGCTCGTTTCATAGAGACCCATCTCCACAGTTCCTCCATGACATTGTGTGACATTGAAAATTATACCTCCCTTAGCAATAAACGCCCTTAATTCATCAATGAACCACGGATAGGTGGGCGCATTGCCTGAGCCGAAAGTCTCGATTATGATCCCGCGTAAATCCTTTGTGTTTAATACAGCCTCCACGAGATTCCTGTTGATGCCGGGGAAGATCTTCAGTATCGCAACATTGTTGTCGAACTTTTTACGAACCTTAAGTTCCTGTTCGGCAGCAGGATATCGAATTAAATTATAATTGAATTTAATATGAAGACCGGCTTCAGCAAGGGGAGGGCAATTGGGTGAGCCGAAAGCATTAAGATGTTCTGCGCTGAACTTTGTTGTTCGGTTGCCACGGGTAAGTTTATTGTCAAAATATATGCAAACTTCGGGAACTGCAGGCCTGTCGTTATGCTGAGTGGCTGCGATCTCAATTGCCGTAATCAGATTCTCTCGCCCGTCTGTTCTCAGAAGACCGATCGGGAGCTGTGATCCTGTAAATATTACCGGTTTGGTAAGTCCTTCAAGCATAAAACTCATTGCCGAAGCCGAGTATGCCATTGTATCAGTGCCATGGAGAACAACAAATCCGTCATATTCCCCGTAGTTCGCCTCGATAGCTTCAGCTATCTTAACCCAGATTGCCGGGTCGATATTTGAAGAATCCTTTACCGGGTCAAAAGAGACGGCTCCCAGCTTATATCCAAACCTTCCGAGCTCGGGAACATGATCGGAAATATGACTGAAGTCGATTGGAACAAGCGATCCTGTAACAGGGTCATGAACCATGCCTATGGTGCCTCCCGTGTAAATCAGCAGTATTGAGATCTCTTTATCGCGTTTCATAATCTGAACAGGTCAACTGAATTGGAGTATGTAATGGATGCGGTCTCTTCTTCCCCCTTTTCAAGTATCCCGGCTAAATTTCTGTTTATCAGTGGAAGCCATGAGCTTTCATTCCTTTTTCCCCTGTAAGGGACAGGAGCAAGATACGGAGAATCCGTTTCAAGAACAATATGGTCAGGCCCCACTGCCCTTACAATCTCACCCAGACCGGAATTTTTAAAGGTGATCACTCCTCCAATGCCTATCATAAAGCCCATATTGACAGCTTTTTCAGCGTCTCTGATGTCACCCGAGAATGCGTGGAACACACCCCTGATCTTTTCGCCCTTAAACTCCTCCAGCACCCTGAAGATCTCATGGATGGATTCCCTTGAGTGAATCACAACCGGAAGATCATATTTTATCGCGAAAACTACCTGTTCCCTGAATGCAGTTATCTGCTCCCTGAGCCAGGTTTTATCCCAGTAGAGATCAATGCCGATCTCCCCAACTGCCACAAAAGAGAATTCCGAGAAAAGATTCAGGATACTATCGAGCTGTTCACGATAATCATTCTTAACCGATACAGGGTGCAGTCCGGCCATTGGGAGACATATTCCTGAGTATCTTTCTTTTGCAGCTATCATAGCCCTTATTGAATGCACGTCGATGTTAGGCATGAGGAGCTTTAAGACGCCGTTGCTGACAGCTCTCGCTATAACCTCATCCCTGTCCTCATCAAATTCGGGAAGATACAGGTGTGTATGGGTGTCAATCAGTTGCATCACACAACTCCCTGGGCGATCATGGCGTTGGCGACCTTAACAAAGCCTCCTATATTGGCGCCATCGACATAATTGACAAAACCGCCTTCTTTTTTGCCATACTTCACACAGGTATCATGGATATTCTTCATTATTGTGCGAAGCCTGTTGTCGACCTCCTCGCGCGACCATGGCAGCCTCATGGAGTTCTGCGTCATTTCGAGCCCTGATGTGGCAACGCCGCCTGCATTGGCTGCCTTGCCCGGACCATAGAGGATACCGGCATTTAAGAATACCTCCACAGCCTCGAGTGTGGAAGGCATGTTTGCACCCTCGGAGACGCACATGCAGCCATTCTTAACAAGCAGCCCCGCCTCATCTCCGTTTATCTCGTTCTGTGTCGCATTCGGCATTGCAATATCACACTTGATCATCCATGGCCTTTTACCCTCAAAATACTCGACATTGTATTTCCCGGCATACTCTTTTATTCTGCCTCTTTTTACATTCTTAAGCTCCATCACGTACTTAAGCTTCTCCTCATCAATTCCCCTGGGATCATATATAAATCCATTTGAGTCGGAGAGTGTTACCACTTTTCCTCCCAGCTCTGTAACCTTTTCGGTTGCAAACTGAGCTACATTTCCTGATCCTGATATACAGACTGTTTTGTCCTTTAGTGACTCCCCCCTTGTTGCAAGCATTTCCTCGGCAAAATAGGTGGCTCCGTACCCTGTGGCTTCGGGCCTGATCAGGGAACCCCCCCATTCAATTCCTTTACCGGTAAGTACGCCGGTGAATTCGTTCCTGAGCCTTTTATACTGTCCGAACAGGTACCCGATCTCACGGCCGCCCACACCTATATCACCGGCCGGCACGTCGGTGTCGGGTCCAATATGCCTGAACAGCTCACTCATAAAACTCTGGCAGAACCTCATTACTTCATTGTCAGTTTTGCCTTTAGGATCGAAATCAGAACCTCCTTTTGCACCTCCCATGGGAAGTGTTGTAAGACTGTTCTTGAATACCTGCTCAAAAGCAAGGAATTTTAGTATGCCCAGATTAACGGTGGGATGGAACCTTATACCTCCCTTGTAGGGACCGATGGCTGAATTCATCTCTATCCTGAAGCCCCGGTTAATCTGTATCTCTCCTTTATCGTCGAGCCAGGGAACCCTGAAAATTATAGTGCGCTCAGGCTCGGCAATTCTTTCGAGTATTTTAGCGTGCTTATACCTGGGATTCTCTTCAATAAAAGGAATAAGAGATTCAGCAACTTCCTGAACTGCCTGGTGAAACTCATCCTCACCCGGGTTTTTGGCTTTTATCATGGCCATGAATTGTTGTACTCTGGGATCCATAGTTTAAAGGTTAATTTTTTTAGAAGGATAAATATAAGAAAAATTCGGATTTTAGCGGAGCCGAAGGAGCAAAGCGACGAAGTTCCGTAAAACGGAAGAAGCGAGACAATCACGCACATTCGGGAGCGGAATTAGGATTTTAGTCGGATAGTTAAGCAAAGGTATTGAAGGGTAGATTAATTGCGCATAATAATTTAAGTTCCGCATTAGCGGAATTTAGGGGCAAGTCTCCCTATTTCATACACGATAGAGATTGCCGGGATAGCATCTGATCATACCTTTGAATTCCATCTGAAGAAGCAATGATGATAATTTATTTACCGGAATATTGAGGGTTCTGCATATATCGTCAATAGTCAGGTCTCCCTCTTTTGCCACGAGTTCGTAGATCTGTTTCTCTGAATCGCTAAGGTCGGAGAAAAGAGTTCTCTGTATAACAGGCTTAGTTTTTTCGGGCTGCCAGCCAAGGCCATATTCGATATCGCCTGCAGATTCAACAAGTGCAGCTTTATTATTCTTTATCAGGCTATTACAGCCTGCCGACCACTGATCATCGGGTCTGCCGGGGAGAGCAAAAACGTCGCGGTTATAGGATCCGGCTATATCGGCTGTAATAAGAGCCCCTCCGGTAATACCTGATTCGACTATAAGTGTTGCATCTGAGATTCCCGCAATTATCCTGTTTCTTTTAATGAAATTGTTTCTCTCGGGCAGGGTGTCCGAAGAAAAATCAGTCAGCAGACCGCCGTTTTTTAGCATTGAGGCGGCAATTGACCTGTGAACGGAGGGATACATAGTCTTAAAACCGTGCCCCAATACACCAATGGTCTGTATATTTTTTGCCAGGGCTGCTTTATGCGCCGTAATGTCAATACCATAGGCTAATCCGCTTACAATAATAATATCCGGATGACCTGACCCGAGCTCCGCAATTATCTTTTCGCATATCTCCCTGCCCCTTGAGGTTGCATTTCTTGTACCGACAACACTCAGGATCTTTGATGAGTTCAGATCGCAGGTCCCCTTAAAAAAGAATACCACGGGGGAGTCGTCGCACTGCCTTAGCCTGAACGGATAGTCGGCATCAAGGTAGAAGTAAGTCCTGACATTGCTTTTTTCCACGTATTCAGCCTCCTTCTCAGCCTGTGCAAGATATGTCCTGCCACTGATGTACCTTGCAATCCCGTCTCCTATACCGGGGATTTTGATCAGGTTCCTGTAGGGTTCTTTGAAAATGGCTTCCACATCTCCGAAAAATGAAACAAGCTTACGGGCATTGATATCGCCGATTCTCGGTATAAGCCCGAGAGCAATTTTATGCTTTAGGGAAATGTCAGGCATAGCACTAAGAATTGAGACATCCAAATATATAAAAAAAGGGTTGGAATAAAAGCATGAGTTTTTATTCTTTTGTGTTTCTCAACCCCTCCCTGACCCTCCCCTTAAACGATAAGGGGAGGGAATACATTTGACAAAATGAAAATACTCCCTTCCCCCTGGGATTAAGGGGAAGGGCAGGGGATAGGGTTAAGATAAAAATGTATGGAAAATCTCAACTATAAGGCACCCGCTAAATAATTACAGCGGAGCCTAAATCACTCCCATGTCGAGCATTGAATTGGCGACTTTCAGGAATCCGGCTATATTTGCTCCCCTGACATAATCCACATAACCGTTATCGCGTTTCCCGTATTTCACGCACTGTGCATGTATATTACGCATTATCTCGTGGAGTCTTTTATCAACCTCGTCGCTTCCCCATCTGAGCTTCATGGCGTTCTGTGTCATCTCCAGTCCTGATGTTGCCACACCGCCGGCATTTGAAGCTTTACCGGGTGAGAAGAGCAGACCGTTCTTGTGGAAGAGTTCAATTGCCTCGGGAGTGCTGGGCATGTTAGCACCTTCGCATACACATATACAACCGTTATTTATGAGGGTCTGGGCGTCCCGACCATCCAGTTCATTCTGGGTGGCGCAAGGCAGGGCGATATCGGTCTTAACCTCCCATGGCCTCTTTCCTTCGTGAAACTCCACGCCTTCAAAGGCATAGGAATAGGGTTTGACAATATCCTCATTTGAAGCCCGCAGTTGGAGCATGAAATCAATTTTCCTTCCTGACACACCCTCGGGATCGTAAATGTAACCATCAGGTCCCGAGAGCGTTACCACTTTTCCTCCCAGCTCGGTTGCTTTGGTGGCGGCACCCCATGCCACATTGCCGAACCCACTTATTGCTATTCGCTTGCCCTTAATTGTTTCCCCGCGGGTAGCGAGCATCTCATTTGCAAAATAGACACAGCCGAAGCCTGTTGCCTCAGGCCGTATAAGGGAACCTCCCCAGTTACTACCTTTTCCGGTAAGCACTCCTGTATGATCGCCCTTCAGTCTCTTATACATGCCGTACAGGAAACCCACCTCGCGACCGCCGACGCCTATATCACCGGCCGGCACATCAGTCTCGGGGCCGATATACTTCCAGAGTTCAAGCATATACGACTGGCAGAATCTCATTATCTCGGCACTCGATTTCCCTTTTGCATCAAAATCTGAACCCCCTTTGGCGCCACCCATCGGAAGGGTTGTAAGGGCATTCTTGAAGATCTGCTCAAAGCCCAGGAATTTCAGAATAGAAAGGTTCACACTGGGGTGAAAGCGCAGCCCCCCTTTATATGGACCGATTGCATTATTGAACTGGACCCGGTAACCCAGATTAACCTTAACATTGCCTTCATCATCCACCCAGGGAACTTTAAAGATGATAACACGATCCGGTTCGATGATCCTTTCGATGATGTTTGCTGATTCGAACTGGGGATTATCGTTATAAACTTCTTCGATAGATTCGAGAACCTCCCTGACTGCCTGTAGATACTCAACCTCGCCGGGATGCTTCTTCTCGAGGTTGTTCATAATCCTGTCGACATTCATTATAGTGATTTTTAAGTTAATAATGAATAAATAAAAACTCAAAGTTGAATGAAGGTTTAAACACTAAAAATGATTAAACTCATAATAATGAATGATAACCTTCAAGCTTTTGGAGCATGTTTGTTGAGAGAGATCAGGATTTTTTCCTTCTCTTCCCTGCTTAGAGCACTTATATATACCGGGGGGTATTTGGCCACTCCCTCTTTCAGTTTCTGAAAGAGCGTCAGGCTCTGTTTTAATCCAAACAGCTTTGATTCAACCCTGTAACCTGAAAGGCTCTTTTTACCTATTTCAATGGAGTTTTTTCTGCCCCCAAGAATACCTGAGGAGAAGTACCTTACAACTATTTTATCTCCATCGTCAGAATAAGAGACATACTGATAATTCAGGAGTGTCGGGTACAACAGGATCAGAAAATAGATAGCGGTAAGGATCAGTGTCCATGCTGTTTCGCTCATTCCGAAAAGCGGATAGGGGATGATCTTTGCCACATATGTCAGGACAATAAATGCAAGGAACAGGACCGTTGCTGCAAAAAGCTTAATTCTCTGACTGATAATGGTTTTGCTGTTATTAAAGGTCATTCCGGCTCTTTTTCGTAAACTTAATCCAATTTTTTCAGAAAACCTTGGCGACTCTGAAAATTCATCTGCTTTGTGAGACCTGGTGTGTTACGTTGTGCGACTTCAGTTTTTCATCTCC
>Ga0334890_1004702_pt1 | contig 12294 bp, 7 predicted proteins | sample GraSluR1_MG_3_FD_207220 | JGI IMG/M metagenome (GOLD analysis project Ga0334890, IMG submission 207220) | Sludge microbial communities from methane-producing bioreactor in Wageningen University, Netherlands - Granular Sludge_31_08-R1 | ecosystem: Engineered > Bioreactor > Anaerobic > Unclassified... | reverse complement strand
GATTGGCTTGCGAGAAGGCGCTGATCATGTGAATCGCCGCCTTCTCGCTGGCGTGATCGAAGCTGTGACGCAGGGTCTTGCCATCCAGAGCGATCCAACGCACGTCCGATTGCGCCACAGCGGCCATCCAGTTCATGAAGCACTTCTCGAATTGTACCGGATCGAGCCGACCGAAGACGCGGCCGAACGTGTCATGGCTGGGAATGCCATGCGGCAGCGACAGAAACGTACGCAGCCAGGCGAGCCGGCAGCGGCCGAAGGTGGCCACATCGACCCAACTGTCGGCCCCGCAGAGCACGGCCAGGATGGCGATGGCCAACATGTCCGAGAGACGATGCATCACGTTGTGGCCGGGTCGCGGGTCTTCCAGGTCTCCAAACCAGCGCAATAGACCATCGGGAGTGTTTGCGTCCATGTCAAACCTCCTGCAGACTCTATGAGGATATCGCTTCGAGCTTCTGTGGCGATGGTCCATCGCTCGACGATGTTCCCGAACCTAAAGGAGATTGGATGCTGGCGCAACCCAAATTAGCAAAGGAACTTAAGATATTTTTGCGAGGGTTTCCTGTCACAGAAAAAGGACCTGCCGGGGTGACGATCTACTTGTCGCCATTTTCGAATCCCCCTCCCGTCATAAACAGACACACACAAGTCACACCCCCATAGCCATACATGCGATTGCCCTGTTCGCTTGGCCGTGGTGGCTCACGTCCGCCATGTTGAGACGCCGTACGACAGGCTCTTGATGAACGGTTGGGAACGATTTGAAGCGAGGCATGAAGTCGGGGAAACGGTCCAAGCCGTCCTGGCAGATTGGCAGTACAACGTGGGCCCTGATCAACTGGCTGAATAGCGGCTTCACCAGGTATAGCCGGGCTGCCTGGTCTCCGTAGGGGATCTTCTGTCACGGGAAACACTACCCCGGCCACCCCGATGAACAGCCGCTATCTCATTCACCGCGCCCTCGATTTCAGCCCAGAAACGCCGCTTTCATATAGAACGGCTTCAATGGACTATGGACTGTGAGTCTCTATAATAAGTGCAAGCCGTTGGTATGTCGCACCTTGTGGATGCGACGCCGTGTCTCTTTGTGAGAGAACAACAACCAGTCCTACAACTGATTGACGATTATCCGGTCCACCCGATTACACTATCTGTAAGGAGCAGGACGATGAAAGGTCCAAGAAGAAAGACACGTTCGGACAAGTTTCCATTGACTTTACATCCCACGGGACAGTACTGCAAGAAGATCAAAGGCAGAATTCACTATTTCGGGACCGACAAGAAGCATGCGCTCGAGCGATACCTGGACCAGGCAACATATCTGCATGGATGCCAGGACGCAAAGGCAGCCCGAGGCAACGGCAGCATGGCGTTGAACGAGCTCTGCGATCGCTATCTGCGGTATCAGCATGCAAAGGTCCTGGCAGGCGAGCTCACACCAAAGCACTACAGCGACCAGATCGACAGCCTGGGCCGATTGATGTCCTTCCTTGGGAAAGGACGAAGGATCAAGAACATCTCCACCTTGGATTTGCAGAACTATAAGAGAAAGCTCCGGCGGGCTTATGGATCGGCCCACCGGTTGAATCTCCACATCGGTGGCATGAAGGCCATGTTCCACTGGGCCAGAAAGAACGACATTCTCGAAACCATCCCGAACATCGACGCCGTCTCGAAGGGCAAGGTCGTCTATCAGGAGAGATTCACCTTCGACTCGGAACAGATCGACAGGATCCTGTCGGCGGCGAAAACCAAGATGCAGGCGATGATATGGTTGGGGCTGAATTGCGGATTTGGGTGTACGGACTGTGCGCGGCTGGAATGGAAGGACCTGGATCTGGACCGCGGCAGAGTCGTGCTTGCCAGGAAGAAGACCGGCGTGCCGAGGAATCTGCCGCTGTGGCCCGAAACCATTGAGGCGTTGAGACACGTGCCGAGATCAGGATACCTGGTGTTCTACACAAGAGAGGGACATCCCTGGATCAGAACGTCCCTCAAGACCGCCGCTGATGGAACCGGCAAGTATACGATGGTCAACGCAATAAGCTCGATGTTTTCGCGAGTGTTGAAGAAGACCAGAATGCATATACCGGAAGGGACGGGCTTTTACACGCTTCGCCGCACGGCCGCCACATTGGCCGCCCGATCTGGAGATCCGTTCGCCGTGCAACGCCTTCTGGGCCATGTCAATCTGGAGATGGCAACGCGATACGTTCAAGATGTATCCGAACAGACCGACAGAGTCATCGAGAACAGCCGGAAGTATGTGATTCGAGACAATGGCGCTCGGTGACCGACAGGTGACTACAGGCAACTGACCGGGCAAGCGGACGAGGACTTGCAGCGTCCTTCGTTATCCATGTAAGGGCTCTGTGCCCTCGTCGAGGATTCGGACGTATCGGTCGTAGATGTAGATTCGATCGCGCTGCTTGCCGGTGATCTCTCGGACGATCCCCAGAGCTTCAAGGCTCTCCACCGCACTGCGAATGGTCGGTGGCGTCAGGTTCAGCTGCGGCGCTGCGTTCGGAATGGTCGTCATGGGGGTGCCGGGGCAGCATCTCCAGCATGCGATGCGCGGACCCAGCCTTGCGGCCGAGACCTTCGACCTTGTGGCGGTCTTCCTCAAATAGTCTCAGAATGCGTCCACCGGTGTCCGCTGCCTGTTGGGCTGTCTGTTGAACCCCTTCCAGAAAGAACCGCAGCCAGCCGAGCCAATCGCCCTTGAGACGGACCGCGTCGAGGCGGTCGTAGTACTCCTGTCGGTTTTGTTTGAAGAACAAGCTGTGCCCGTCAAGCGTCAATGAGACCATCCCGGGTCCGGAGATCGGGTTCCAGATCGTCGCCGCCCCGGGGACAGGGCTCGCGGCTGGCTTTGAACCCGATCCTTGACAGTGGTGCCTGTCCGTGCTGCCAGAGTGGTTCGTACCGGCGGCACGATGCAATTCCTTTGTTTACGGTGATGTATGAACCTTACAGCGTACAGGAGTTGCTCGAGACGATGTTCGATTAGCGGGATCTGAGTCTGGCGAACATTCACAACCTGCTGCGGCGGGCGGTGGACCGGGCGGCCAAACGGGCACTCCAGCTCGGACGCGATACGGGCACGCCCACGTACGTGCCGGAAGACGGCGAGATCGCGGACCCGACCGAACGCTGCCGTCACAAGGGCCGGCGCGGACGACTCCAAGACGAGGCCGAGGGAACCTTGGCGACTGAACGCAAGAAGACGCTGACCATTCATGGAGCCGTGGGCGGTTCCGCTCTCCTGATCGCCAGACTGAAGTCCCAGCCTGCGGCAATGGCGACAAAGTCGTTGCCCTCCGGGGGGGTGGCTCGCCCGTCCTCGTTGCGCCCCCACCCGACGATCGAGCCATCTGCCTTCAGGGCCAAACTGTGGCTACCGCCTGCGGCAATGGCGACAAAGTCGTTGCCCTCCGGGGGTGTGGCTGGCCCGAACCAGTTGTGGCCCCACCCGACGATCGAGCCATCTGCCTTCAGGGCCAGACTGTGGTTCCAGCCTGCGGCAATGGCGACAAAGTCGTTGCCGTCCGGGGCGGTGGCTTGCCCGTAGTAGTTCCAGCCCCAAGCGACGATCGAGCCATCGGCCTTCAGGGCCAGACTGTGGGCCGAGCCTGTGGCAATGGCGACAAAGCCGTTGCCGTCCGGGGGGCTGCTGCCCCAGCCCCAAGCGACGATCGAGCCATCGGCCTTCAGGGCCAGACTGTGGCCGGAGCCTGCGGCGATGGCGACAAAATCGTTGCCGTCCGGGGGGGTGGCTTGCCCGAGCCAGTTGCCGCCCCAACCGACGATCGAGCCATCGGCCTTCAGGGCAAGACTGTGGAAGCCGCCTGCGGCGATGGCGACGAAGTCGTTGCCGTCCGGGGGGGTGGCTTGCCCTACCCAAACGCCATCGTAATTCATGTTGCTGCCCCAACCGACCATCGAGCCATCGGCCTTCAGGGCCAGACTGTGCACCTCGCCTGCAGCGATGGCGACAAAGTCGTTGCCCTCCGGGGGGCTGGCTTGCCCGTCCTCGTTGCGCCCCCACCCGACGATCGAGCCATCGGCCTTCAGGGCCAGACTGTGGTTCCAGCCTGCGGCAATGGCGACAAAGTCGTTGCCGTCCGGGGGGGTGGCTTGCCCGGACTCGTTCCGGCCCCACCCGACCATCGAGCCATCGGCCTTCAGGGCCAGACTGTGCTCCCCGCCTACGGCAATGGCGACAAAGTCGTTGCCGTCCGGGGGTGTGGCTTGCCCGGCCCAGACAAAAGTTGGTTTAGTCCATTCAAGTACATGGTGGTTGGAGCCCCAACCGACCATCGAGCCATCGGCCTTCAGGGCCAGACTGTGGTTCCAGCCTGCGGCAATGGCGACAAAGTCGTTACCGTCCGGGGGTGTGGCTTGCCCGTAGTAGTTCCAGCCCCACCCGACAATCGAGCCATCGGCCTTCAGGGCCAGACTGTGCCGTGCGCCTGCGGCGATGGCGACAAAGTCGTTGCCGTCCGCCGGGGTGGCTTGCCCGTAGTAGTTGCTGCCCCACCCGACCATCGAGCCATCGGCCTTCAGGGCCAGACTGTGCTCGCCGCCTGCGGCGATGGCGACGAAGTCGTTGCCGTCCGGGGGCGTGGCTTGCCCGAACAACCAGTCGGCGCCCCACCCGACGATCGAGCCATCGGCCTTCAGGGCCAGACCGTGGCCACCGCCTGCGGCAATGGCGACAAAGTCGTTGCCGTCCGGCGGGGTGGCTTGCCCGGCCCAGTTGTCGCCCCAACCGACCATCGAGCCATCTGTCTTCAGGGCCAGACTGTGGCTCCCGCCTGCGGCGATGGCGATGAAAGGAGCGTTGAAGACGCTGCTGTCGATACGCTGCCAGCCCCAGCCGACGATTGACCCTTGGCCTGAAAGGGTCCGGGGATCGTTGGAATCCGGGGTTGCCGGGTACGGGGCAGGGTCCTCCGCGAGGTCCGCAGCCGCCGCCTGGCCTCGCACGACACAGAAATGGCCGGCCATCAGGATGGCGACAGTGCTGACCCATGCCGCCAGGACTCGGATGAAGCTTCTGTCAATAGCCATAGCGCCCCTCACTTTCTCGTTGTGCCTGCCGGCACCCCGGCAAAGCAGCCCAAGGATAGAGGACGAAGCCAAAGACATACCTTCCTGCCAATGGTGTATTGTAGATTCTCGGACTCAGACAAGCAAGGGGAAACATGTCCATTTTGCGGAGTTCAGAAACGGGGTTGTGTGGTCCGGACCAGCCACGTGCTCTATGGGGATGGCACGAAACAGGCCCGCCACCGGCAGCAGGAGATGACCGGCCGTCCCAAGGGGCCTGGCATGAGGTGGGACAAATCCAACGCGGAAGCAATGATGGCCCTGGTCGGCCTGCATCACGGCGGCCTGTGGGATACATACTGAAATCCCAGCGGGCAGTCGCATCAAGCTGCCGGGCTTTCTTGTCGCACAGGCGTTGCGCCCGGCACCTTTCAGCTCGGTCCTCAGCCCGCCGCTCGTTGCATCCGCCATTAGCCAATTCGCGCCGCCGTCCTGCGCGAGGATCACCTGTCCGGGTGCGCCGCCCTGGATCCAGACCAGGACGCTGAACGACCCTTCGGCCGGATTGAGAACAGATTCTGTGATGGCGCAGTCGTCCAGACCATCGAGCAACAGAGCTCCCCCCACCTGACCGGCGTCCGCCTGCCAAATGGGCTCCCCCACCAGCACAGCATCGTTGCCGGCGACTCGGTCCTTTGCGACAAGACCCTCCGCCTCATCCAGCGGCCAGTGTGCGATCAGGGTCCGATCGTCCACCTCTTTGCCAATGTAATCCGCAAGAGCGATGAGATCCTCCAGGTCGACAAGACCGTCGCCAAACGGAGGCGGAGCGATGTCACAAAGAGGATCGTCCAGACCCCAGGCCCCGGCCAGGATCAGAACGTCTTTGCCGTCAACATGCCCATCACCATTGAAGTCCGGCGGTGGCGGCACGAGGTCGTATTCCTCCACCGTGGACATGCCCGTGGCCGGGTGGAAGTCCCGGGCGCCACCGATGGCATAGATCCTGCCGTTGACTGCACTGGTCGATAGACCAAGCCTTGCCGTCGGCATGGGAGCCCCGCTGGTCCACGTGTCCGTAGCGGGATCATATACGTCCACTGATGAGAAGGTGGGCCCACCGAAGGTTCCGCCCCCGATGACATAGACTCTGCCACCTACTTCACTTGCGTCGGGCAGACTCCGGCCCGCAGGCATCGCGGCCCTTGGTGTCCAGGCATTCGTCGCAGGGTCATAGACTTCTACGGTTGAAAGACCAGGATTGTGTGTGCTGCCTGTGACCCCACCCATCACGTAAATCTTCCCGTTACCAGCCGGTCAGGACGAATTCCTCCTCGGCGTGGACGAGCAGTTCATCGTTCCCAAGGGCGGCGAAGATGTTGTCCAGCAGGAACGCTCTGGCCGGATTGGCCTGCCGGCGGTATTCGCTGATGGCCTCTTAAGCCACGATCCCAGCGAAGACAACCGGGGGCTGCGAGCAATTTCTCGCAGCCCGAACACGCAGCCAAACAGATCAAGCTGCCTCTGCTTCGTTACTTCGGTGGCCAAGCCACCGTGCTTGCCAGGGCCACGTCGCTTAGAAGGCCGTCCAGTGACTTGTGCCGCGCTCGACTACATTGATCGGCATCTCGTCCATGTCCGGAACGCCGTCGTGGTCCTTGTCCTGGCTGCCGAGATAGACGCTAACCGTCTCTGTGACCTCCAGCTCGCCCGGCGCCGTCATGACGGCGTTCTTGTCGGCGACGACAATAACCACGATGGTGGGCGCGGGCTTCGCGTCATCTGTGAAGTAGATGAGCCCCCGAAGCTGCCAGGTGTTGGGCCCCGTCCTCGCGTACCGCTGGTACACGGGCGTGGCCGCCGTCGCCGTCGGAAACATGCCACCCTGGGTGGGATCAAAACTCAATTTGATCGATTCGGCGAGGCCCGCTCCGAACTGGTCTTCTGGGCCGACCCGGAAGAGGGTGTTTGTGACTTCCGGCGAGGTCCACTGTCCTGCCATCCAATAGACCTCGTAAGGCTCCGGCGGCCATGCGGCACCGGCGAGGACACTCCAACTGGCGGTCAACACCAAGGCCGCGATGCCGATGGATGACAAGATAATGATGTTTCTCTTTCCGTTCATGATAGTACCTCCTTTTCAAAATGGCTAATAAAGCATTCACCTACTCTGTGCCCCGAATCGCCGTCATGAAGGAATGCGGCATGTCGCAAGTTATCTTGTCTTGCACCCGTTTTTCTGCTCTTTGGGCAAACCTGTTGCATTATGAAATGATCTCGACTTTCTATGGATCGCCATGATGAACTCCTTTGTAAGTGGTACTGTGTCCTTCTGAGGGATTAGCCTGTCTTTCGGGTTCGTTCACTTCGCCCTCGCCGTCGAACTCTATCGCCCCACCGATCGCGCCGGTGATTGCCACCGGGTCGCTCACGACGTAACGGCTCCGTGGCAGATCCATACATTCTCGACCAGCCCTGCAAAAAAGGGCTGCGAATTTCTTTATTCGCAGCCCATCCTATGGCCACGTTTATGGGAAACAGCGGACCTACTTTGTATCTCACCGTCGCCCTGCCGGCGCTATTCGGGCGGCGCGATCTGCTGCATCAGGCCCATGACGTCCCAGGCCCACCACATGTCGACGATCTGGCCGTCGGCGAAGCGATACATGGTATGTCCCGAGAACCTGACCGGTCTGCCGGTAGCCGGGATGCCCGCCAGCTCGCCCCCATGCGTGCCGGTGACGGTCCAGTAGGCCATCGCCTCGTCCCCTTCAGCTACAATCTCGTGCACGGTGCAGTGCAGGTCGGGGATCGCCGCCAGATAGTCGGCAATCGACTGTGTGAACGATTCATCGCGCGACTTCGGCAGGAAGGGGGCATACTGATAATCCACGGGAGGATTGCTGACACTCATCTCGGGGTCGAACAACTCCGCGATCGGGTCGAGGTTTCGCTGATTCCATACCTCGTCGACGAAGCGCATGATCAGCGTCTTGTTGCCCTCCGGATCGCCCGGATCGCCGGTCAGCTCCGACGGTACCGCCCAGGCGTAGTCTTCGGGGGCCGGTCGGTCGGGCGTGACGGCGCCGACCTGCTGCATTACGCCCAGCATGTCGGGAAAAGGCCACGATTCGACGATCTTGCCGTTTTCGAAGCGAAAGAGGATGTTGCTGGTCATGGTGATCGCAGCGCCGGTCGGGGGGATCTGGCCCATCAGGGGCCCGGTATGCGTGCCGCGCGCAGTCATCCGCACGGCGACCATGTCGTCCTCTGCAAACACGTCTTCGATCGTGACCGTCAGATCCGGAAAAGCCATGACCGTACCCATGACATGCTGCTCAGCACCTTCGTAGCCCACGTACTCGCCCGTCACGTCGTGGCACCTTGTCTCCGGTGTGATCAGCTCGGCAGCGATGTCGAGGTTGCGGTTGTTCCATATCTCCTCGAAGAAGCGCTGGGCGACCTGCTTGTTGGCCTCGACGTCGGGCGTTGGCACGAGGGGTTTGCCGAACAGCTCGACTTCCGCGATCTGCATGCTGTTGACCGAGCCTCCGACCGGTCCGCGAATGGCGGTGAAGAGCACCTGGTAGTAGGTGTAGGCCTGGTCATTGTTCAGCACGATGGGCGTGGCGTTCTTGGTGAATCGCGGCCACTCCTCGGTACCGGCGAAATCGACGATGTCCCGGCTGGCAATCAGCGTGTACGGTCCGTCGATGCTGCCGTTGGAGCCATACAACTCGAACGCGATCGGATCGCGACCGGGCGTGTCGTTGGCGGTGGTGAAGGTCAGGCCCGTTACGACGGTCGGGCCCACGCTGGGCTTGATACGCAGACCCGTCGGCCCGGTGTCGCCTCTGAAGTGCAGAAACTTCGTGTTCACATTGTCGTCGATCGCCAGGTCAGGCGTCTCGGCGGCGGGCCAGCCGTTGTCTTCGCCGCCGGTTGTCACGCCGTCGTCGGGCACGCCCACTACCAGGTCGCCCGGTCTGGTGACATCGCTCATATGGCCGGTCAGAAACAGGACCTCGCCTGCCGACAACGCGCGGCTGTAAATCCGGACCTCGTCGATGCCGCCGATCCAGTCGGACCCCCAGCCATCGGAGCCGATCTGCACTGGCGCCGGGCTGCTGGTAATCGCGCCCATAGGCGCCGATTCGGTGGCTTCGCCATTGAGGTAGGCAGTGAGCGTCTCGCCATCGGCCGAACAGGCGATGTGGTGCCATTCGCCCTGGGTGAGATTCTGCCCGACGTAGGCCCACGCTCTCGGCGAGGTATTGAACGTGAACGCCATATAGGGCTGCGGACTGTTCCACCCATAGCGTACCTGCCAGCTCCAACTGGGACTGGCGGTGCTGCTGGCCTTGCACATCGGCGCCGTCTCCGTGCCTTGGCCCTCGGGGTCCTCAGCATCCGGGCGGATCCACAGCGACAGCGAGATCGGACCGGTGATATCCAACGTAGCATCGGCGGCGATCTCGATCATGTCGCCATCCCCATCGAATTCCATCGCGCCGCCGACCGCGCCGCTAATCGCCGTCGGGTCGCCATGGGCGACACCGTCCAGGCCATGGCCCGATGCATCGCTCGCATCGCCGTCCAGCGGATAATACGCCACCAGCGCGTCACTGCCCGGGTCTACCGGAGCCACCGCCGTGAGCAGTTGCATCACCCCCAGCATGTCGTAATAGAGCGCGAAATAGTCGACCAGGCCGTCGGCATTAAAGTGCCGCAGGCCGCCGGTGCGAAGGGTGACGGGGCGCCCCGTGGGCGGAATGCCCATGAAGGGCCCATTGTGCGTCGAGGTCAGATCGACTTCGACGACGACCCATCCATCGCCAAGATCGGTTTGCCGGACGTACTGGCCGACCGCGTCGGGGAAGGCTCCCAGCAACATCTCATGAGCGGCAATACACTCGGCCCGCCCCATAGGGACACCGAATCCTCCCTCATAAACCTCGACATCGGCCGTGAGCATCTTCGCGAATTCACCCAGGTCGTGGGTGTTCCACCGCGCCAGAAGCTCCGCATTGGCCGCCATGGGAGAAAGCCCCGTCGCTTCCGGGTCAGGCAGCGCAAACGACGGCACCAGTGGCGGCAGCTCCGGCGCCGGCATCACGCCCAGCTGGATCATCTCGCTGAGCACATCGGTGTAGATCGTGAGCTTCTTGATCTTGTCGCCTTCGAAGTCGATGATTTCCATCGCGGGAAGCTGCACCGCGTTGCCGGTGGGCGGAATGCCGTTCCACATGCCCTGGTGCGTGCCGCCGAGGGTGTACTCGGAGACCACGATGCCGGGGCCGGCCAGCATGTCCGGCTTGGTAATGTGCCAGTCGGGAAACGCCACGAATTCTCCCGCCATGACCGCCTTGATCTGTTCGGCGCCGGTGAAGGCCATGCCGAACGGCACCAGATCGAAAACGCCGTCTTCCGTGAAGAACGAAGTGAATGCGTCCAGGTCATGCGCGTTGATCGCCTCCCCAGCCGCATCGGCAATGGCCAGCAGTTCATCCTCCGTCGGTGTCGTCAGTTGTACGATGGTCCCCAGCATGTCGCAGGCACACCAGGCTTCCACGATCTTGCCATCGGCGACGCGGGCGATCGTAATGCCCGTCTGCACCACCGGCCTGCCGAGGCCGATGTGCGTTCCCGTGAAGGTCCAGCGAGCGGCCACCTTGTCGGCCTCCGCGATCATGTCCTCCACCGGCATGCGAAAACCGGGGAACGCGGCAAAGCATTCCTCGGCTGCCCATTGCTTGTAGCTCGCCAGATCCGTAACGTGAGGCCGAGCCGGATCGTGGTACACGAGGTCGGGCGCGTAGATCTCATCCAGCACGGCCAGGAGCGCATCGACGTCCCCCTGATCCCACGCGTCCAGCTCCCGTCGGAACAGTGCCTTGTTCGCCTCCGGCTCGCCAGCGTCGCCCGTTACGCCCGACGGCACGCCCCACGTGAAATCCCCGGGGTTGGCGCGTTGCATCGCAGGAGGCCCCTCAGGCGCCGTCGGTATGGCACCCATCTGCTGCTGCACCCCCAGAAGGTCGTATTGCCACCATTCCTCGGCGATCTTGCCGTCTTCGAAGCGGTAGAAGATAATCCAGGTGTTCGTGTAGAAGATGCCGGCCGGCGGCATCTTGCCACTGGCGGTGAAACGGCCCACGACCCTGTCGCCCTCGGTGATCAAATCCTCCAGGACGACCTGCCAGTCGCCGACAACGGCCCCCGCGTTGATCACCTCGACCCGGTATCCGGCCAGGGTGCCAGCCTGCGGATAGTGGGGCGCATGGCAGGTGAAGCCGGGGGCGAAGATTTCATCGGCGATGGTCTGATCCGCCGTTCTCATCATCTGCAGCCAACGATCTCGGATCAGGGCCTTGTTCGCCTCCGGCTGGGCCGTTACCGGGACACAGATCGCCAACAGGGTCACGGACAACACTACGATCATACGATTTTGGATAGACATGATCGCACCTCCCTTATGGAAACACGGATTCGATCCGGCGGGATCACACCGCCGGGGACAGCCGAGTTCGAGTAGCACCGATCAAGCGGACTCCGCCGATGATGCGGTCGTCCTTCCGGCGGCCGCACCAGTGTTCCGCACGGACGGCTCCACCGCTATTTCCGCAATCTGTCAGCATTTCCTGCGCAGAATCTGCCAATTTCTCTACTGAAAGGCAAAAACTGTGCCCCTTTGGGTAACCGCATTCGCTCCCACACCCAGGAACCCATGGCCTCAAGACGTGATCCTGCCCCGCAGACGGCATCACCAAGCCACGCAAGGCCTGCCGGAGCACACCCGAACTATAGCCATTCAGCAATCGGCTGCTATTGTGGAATACACGTATTTTGTGGACCCAGTCTTTCGATAGTTCTCAAGCTACGGCTTCACCGCCCGGCCGTAGATCCGCATGTCGTCGATCAGGCCGGCGAAGAAGGTACCGGGAGTCATGTTTTTATCGCAGCCGATGCTCAGGCCGCCCTCGCAGCCGGCGGGGCCACCTGCCGGGGTGTCATCAGCGATCAAGACCTCATCGACATAGAGACTGCGAGCTTCACCATCACAGACAAGAGCAATCCGGTGCCAGTTGCCGTCGGTGATCAGCGTCTCTGAGCTCAACGGACAGGCGTTGCGCCCGGCACCTTTCAGCTCGGTCCTCAGCCCGCCGCTCGTTGCATCCGCCATTAGCCAATTCGCGCCGCCGTCCTGCGCGAGGATCACCTGTCCGGGTGCGCCGCCCT
>Ga0334890_1004698_pt1 | contig 12306 bp, 10 predicted proteins | sample GraSluR1_MG_3_FD_207220 | JGI IMG/M metagenome (GOLD analysis project Ga0334890, IMG submission 207220) | Sludge microbial communities from methane-producing bioreactor in Wageningen University, Netherlands - Granular Sludge_31_08-R1 | ecosystem: Engineered > Bioreactor > Anaerobic >... | reverse complement strand
CTCGTTTGTCCACCTCGCCATTCCATCCAGGAACACTCCTAATATCCCACGGGCTCGCTCCCGCGTCTTGCCGCCGGAAAGTACGAGTGTCCTGTAACAGACCATAGGCACCACTGTTACGGCTACCAGGAGCGAAGCCATCAAAGAGAACGTAACCGTCAAAGCCAGCTCCTTGAAGATCTGGCCTGTTATGCCCGATACGAACATGATTGGGAGGAAGACCGCGATGTTCGTGATCGTGGAACCCCAGATCGCCCCGGCAACCTCGATGGTGCCTTCGACAGCAGATGTCCAGGGGTCGTGCCCTTCCTCCGCGTACCTGTATATATTCTCCATGACGACGATCGAGTTGTCCACCATCATGCCCACGCCCAGGGCGAGGCCGCCCAGGGACATCATATTGATGCTGAGTTTCCCGAGGTACATCATGAGGAAAGTGGCTATTATGGAGACCGGAATGGAGACGCCGATAACGAGCGTATGCTTCAGGCTCTGTAGGAATACGTACAGCACTACAATGGCTAGTATCCCACCCATATACGCGTTGCTGTACACGTCGTTGATCGCTCGCTGCGTGTACTTGGCCTGATCGAACACAGTCTTAATCTCCGCGCCCGCTGGAAGAGTCTTCGACAACCGGGCGAGTTCGCGGGTGACCGCCCTCGACACCGCGACGGTGCTCGCCCCGCTCTGTTTGCGAACCTGAATACCCACACTGGTCTTCTGGTTCATACGGGTGTGCTGCGTGACTTCCTCCACTGTGCGTTCCAGGCCGGCAATGTCCCTCAGGTGGACGGCAGCCCCTCCCGCCGAGCCCACGACGATGTCTCCCATTTCGTCCACCGACCGGAATTCCCCGATCGTTCTGACTATGTATACCGCCTTGCCCGATTCGGCTCTTCCGCCTGGAACGTTGACGTTCTCGGCCGTCAACGCCCGCGCAATATCATCGAACGTGAGCCCATAGTGCAGGAGCATCTCCTGATCGAGGGTCACGCGTATCTCTTCTTTGCCGCCGCCCGATATGTCCACGACCGCGACGCCGGGGATCCTCTCCAGGGCCGGTTTGATCGAATCTTCCGCGAGCCTCCTCAGACTCACGTCGTCCGAATCGGCGCTAACCCCCATGAACAGGATGGGCATCATCCCGGGATCGAACTTGAATACCATCGGCGCTTCCGCGTCCTTTGGCAACCTGCCGCGAATCTGCTCGACTTTCTCGCGTATCTGCAAAGCGGCGTAATCCATGTTCGTGCTATAATCGAACTCCACTATGACGAAAGAAGCTCCCTCACCGCTATTGGAACGAACCGATTTGACGTTTGTAATGGTGGATACAGCCTCTTCGATCGGGATGCTGACCAGCCGCTCGATCTCCGCCGGGCCGGCCCCGCTATAGCTGGTGATTACTGCCGCGGCCGGGAAGTTCATCTCCGGAAGGAGATCGACGGGCAGTCTCTGAAAGGAGAACGCGCCGAAAACCACCAGGACCAGTATGAGCATGGTCACGGCGACCGGGCGCCCCGCCGATGTCTGAGCAAGCCACCTCATTGCGGTTTGCCGCCCCCTTCGCCGGTGCCCTGTTCTGCTGCGCCCTGTTCTGCCGCTGTCTTCACTTTGACAAGCGCTCCGTCGACGAGCAGGTGCTGACCGTTGGTCACGACTTGTTCGCCCAGGCTCACCCCGCTGAGTACCTCGACCATCTGCCCGTTCTCGAGTCCGAGCGCAACGACCCGTTCCTCCGCCTTGACCGGGTCACCTGGTTTCACTATGTACACTACGCGCTTGCCTGCTCGCTCAACGACCGAATCCCTTGGAACGACCAGGGCGTTTTCCCTCTTTCCAAGCGATAGGAGTATGTGAGCGAACATCCCGGGCTTGACGTCTTCGCTTGGATTATCGAGGACGACCGTCACGGGGTAAGCCCTCGTCCGCGGGTCGGGCGCCGGGCCCACGCTGTCAATGCGTCCCTTGCGGGTCAGGCCGATCGACTCCACGCGGACGTCGACGGTTGAACCGGGCGATACCTTGTTCACCGCGTGCTCCGGAATGCCGACTCTGGCGTATACCGTGCCTATGTCCACTATCGTGACCAGTGGAACGCCTGGAGCAATGAGATTCCCGGGATCCAGGTTCTCGCTCGCCACTGTCCCCGCTTGCGGCGCGGCGAGGATCATGCGCTCTCCGTTGGGTCCCCCCGCCAGGCCACCGGCCTGCCTCAGGTGCTCCCTGGCGGCCTGGTAGTTCGCCTCGGCAAGGTTTACGGCGTTGAGAGCGGCCTCCCATTGCTGTCTGGATATGGCCTGTTGCTTGTAAAGACTGTCGAGTCTCTGGAAGGCCAGCCTCGCGTCCGCCAGGCCGATTTCCGCCTGAGTGCAGGCCGCCCTGAGTGCGGCGAATTCGGCGCTGTCGATCTCCGCCAGTGATTCTCCGGCGGCGACTTTCCTGCCGACGCTTGCCAGTACCTTCACTACCCTCCCGGGGATCTTGCTCGTGACCACAACCTCGGAACCAGGTTCGATCGTCCCGCCGAGGTCGATTCTCTCTTCTATCGTGGCCAGACCGGCCGCAATAACCTCAACCCCCATAGCCTCCTCGGGCCCTATGGTGGCGACCGGCCCGATGTTGCGCCGCTGCGCCAATCTGAGCGCCACTATGGCGACTAGTACTACAACCGCGATCACAGCCAAGAACCGAGACATCTTCGCCCTTGAACCCTTCACAAGCAGTACCTCCTCGCAAAACCCTCCGGAAGTCAATACGTGGATGAATAAGGAAAGGTCTGAGACGGCAGTGGTGCCGCGTGGAGATTAACGCCTGTGCCCCCGCCGACTGACCGGTCGGTTCTGGAAGCACATCCACATTATTATCACGGCGGCTACCGCCAGTCAATCCGTTGTTTGCTCACACGTTGTCCGCTGACAGTAGTTGTTCGCCAACACGCCTGGCCGCCAATCGCACCCACGTGTGTTGCCGGCGCACGCTTCATCCGCGGAATCATGTTGCTGCGCACGGATGTGGCCGAAATTCGTGCGCCACAGCATGGATCGCGGCAAGACCGTGCGCCACAGCAGTGTACGTGGGGTCGGTGCGCGAGACTGTGCGCGGGGGGCGGAGTGCGTGGAGCCGGCGGCGGAAGAGGTACGCAGGGTGAATACCCGGGCGGCCTGCAGCCTTCAAGTATTACGCAACATTCCATTATCCATGGACCGGCTCTTACCGCGGGATTTGTACAGGGCCAACAGGACACCGCCTATCGCCAGCGCGCCGCCCGCATACTGGTACGGCAGCAGCCTTTCACCCAATAGGACCATCGCCGTCAGCACGGACCATACGGGCACAGTGCTGTCGAATATCCCCGCTTCACTGGCGTCAAACCATTTGAGGCCGAAATTCCAGAGGAAGAACGTACCCGCCGAAGCGAACACGCCCAGGTAGAGCACCTGCAACAGCCCGACGGTCGAGGGCGCCGACCAGCCTCCGCCCATCAGCTCCACCAGAGCGAGGGGGATGCACAGGACGAGGCCGGCGATAATGCTTCCGGCCGTCACGGCTGAATCCGGTATACCGTCAGATATGGCCCTCTTACTAAGCACAGTGTAGAGACCCCACGAGACGGCGCAGCCGGCCTGCAAGGCATTGCCCACGAGCGCTCGGGAGTCGCCCCCGCCCACAGCCCCGGCCTCCGCAAGGATCAATATGAGCACGCCCGCGATAGAGACTAGGATCCCCACCCACCTCCGGGCGCTCACCGATTCCTTCAGGAGGAGCACTGAGAATATCGAAGTGAGGGCGGGGATTGAGGCCATTATCAGCCCGGCCGTGGTCGCGGTGGTCATCTCCAAAGCCCAGTTCTGCACCGCGTACGGGATCGTGACGCCGACCACACCCAGAATAGCGAGGGTTTTCCAATGAGAGACGAGCGCGCCCGCCTGGCGGACGGCGATGGGCAGAAGAGCGGCGGCGCCCAGGACGAATCTTGCGATGACCAATTCCATCGGACGGAACTCCTGAAGAGCCATCTTGCACACCGCGAACGTGGAGCCCCAGATCATACTGCACAATGTGAACGCAATCGCACCGGATACTCGGCGGGACAATGGGATTCCTCCAGGCAGGGCAATCTACAGGCACGGGCAACCTACCGACCAGTGTAGCATGGAAGGTAAGGCGTGGGAAGGCTCCGAATCATCACTACGATGAATAGAGATTTGTGGCTGTTGTTCGCTTCGCATTTCCTATGGGCGATGGGGCAGGGATTGTACCAGTACACGTGGCCCATTCACGTGAGGAACCTGGGCGGTGGCGCCGTCGAACTCGGTTTCCTGACCATGTGCACGTTTCTAGTGAGCGCCGCATGCGTAATACCAGGGGGCCTGCTAACCGACATTCTCGATAGAAGGCGGTTGCTGATAATCGGCTGGTCGGCGGCTGTGCCGGCCCCGCTGCTATTCACCATCGCCAGGTCGTGGCAGGCGCTGATACCCGGCCAGATACTCTTCGGCCTGAACATGCTGCCCTTGCCCGCGCTGCAGGCATACGTAATGGACGCGGTACATCCGTCTCGAAGGGCCTACCTGTACTCCGTGATCTCCGCGGCATTCTACCTTGGCATGACCATTTCACCTGGGATGGGTGGGCTGATAGCGGCCCATTTTTCGATGAGGGCCGTATTCTGGTTGGCCTGCGCGTTCTACGCGATATCGACGCTGGTTCTCTTGCCGGTGAGCCCACAACAGCCGCCCCCAAGGGCTCCGGTCGGACATGGGTCCCGGCTCGGGTGGGATGGGCGATTCGCGGCGATATGCGCGCTGTTCGCCATGATGGTGTTCGCGCAGAACGTATCGCATCAGTTCGCTACCCCGTATTTCCAGGACGTACTCGGTCTCGGTGTCACCGCCGTCGGGTTCCTTGGCTCCCTGACGTCTTTCGGGATGTTCCTTTTGGCCATCCTCCTGGGGAGGTACGGTGATCGCGCGGGCCGGTGGAGGGCGGTGTTGTTGTCTCTGGCTGTCATGGCGGGCGCCCCGGCCATCCTTCTGGTTTCGAGGTCTCTCCATTTAACGTGGCTGGCCGCCCTGTTGCGCGGGTACAATGGGGTTCCCCTGATGACGGCGATAGTAAACGAGGAGGCCGGCCACATGGGATCCGGGAAGGGCCTCGGACTATTCAACCTGTTCATCCTGCTCAGCATGGCTGCTGCCTCGTTGGCGGGCGGGCGCCTGTACGAGATGAGGCCCGCCGCGCCTTTCGGGGCCACTATCATCCTGCTGATCGGCTCGGGCGCGTGGATCCTTGCCGGCAGGTGCCGCCCTTCAGCCCGAGGACCCGCGATCGGCGCAAAACATACCTCTGAGCCTGGAGTATAGCTCGGCGGGTGGGATGGGGCCTATCGACATCGCCTCCACCGGGCAAGGTCCCGTCCTATCCCTGTTCAATATCCTGGGCACCAGGAAATCGTGGGAGACGGAGATGCCGGCGGATACCAGGATATTCCTGGCGGGCTCGCTGATGATCCCGGCATGCACCGCCGCAATCTCGAATAGCAGGGCCATCTTCGCGACTCCCACTCCCACCACCCTGTCGGCGAGAGCGGCGCCGCAGACGTCTCCCGCTTCGTCTATGGCATCGAGCAGCGGCTTGACACCTCGACCTGTTTTGCCGGCGAGGATCCGACCGCTTTTCACCAGCACGACCGAGCTTTCCGCAAGGGCCTTCGCCGCAATCGCGATATCCGAGACTGTTTCCAGGGTAGACACCTCCGGATCATCGCATTCGTGTCAATACCTGTTTGTCAACACCTCTGTGTTAGTACCTCCAGGTCAGCGCCTCATGATCTGAGCGCGCCGATTCAATGTTCCGCGACGAGTCCCGGTTACCCTGCTACGAAGCCTTAAACTTCTGCTCCCAGTCTACATCCGCCGTCAGGCGCATGGCCGCCGCAAGGGTCAGTATCGCGATAATAGTCACGCTCAGACCCGTGAAACCCTTGAAGAAATGCGTGTACGAGAATAGGATCAGATACACGATCTGGGCGACGGCGGCCTCGCGAAACGCGAAGGTCCGTCCCACAACCGCTTTAAGATAGGAAACCACCAGGGCGATCGAGGTGATCGACGAGATGGCGAAGGCGACGTTCACATCCACGTGGTCAACCAGGTAGGCGAATAGCAGGTGGAAAGAGAAGAACGCGGCCGCCAGGAAGAAGTAATGCATCGGGTGAAGCCTGATGTTCTTCACGACGCACAATATGAACACCACGAAGAAGAAGAACAGCAACGATATCGGAGCGAAGAAGCTGATCTGGCTTGCGAGGGGACCTGGATTCAGTCTCTTCGGCATCTCCATGCCAACGGTGAATCCGGAAATTAGACTCTTGTGATCCCAGACGAGCCTCCATCCGTCGCGGGTCTCTTCCTTGAAGGTGGGGGAGATAGTGCGCCCCGGGAAGTCGATGGCCTTGAAGTCGGTCAACATTTCGAGCTTGAAGTTTTTGACCTGCGTTGCCCCCTTGCCGAAGGAGTACGTCCAATTATCGAGACCCCTCGAACGGTACGAGACCCTGATCTTCTTCCGTTCGCCGCCCTCAAGGGGTATGGAGGTCGCGAGCCTACCCTGGGATGCCGCCCCGGGATCGATCTCTTTGCCGTCCACGGATAACCGGAGGTCGTCGTATATCGCCTCCTGAGCCGGGAGCGTGAACAGCACGGATATATCCCTCGCACATTGAGTTGTGTTGGCGATCGTGTACGTCCCGTCGAAGAGGACCGTGTAGGTGCTGAACCAGAGCAGGCCCTTCTTTCTCTGGCTCAGGCTTAAGCCGACCTTTATGTCGCTGGCCTCGGGGACCAGTTCAATCCTCCTGCGATCGGCTACTGGAGGAATCTTCTCCGCCGTCTTCTCGGGGCTGATGCTTGCGGCCTGCTGGGGCGCTTCTTCCTCATAGTAAACCTCCGGCGCTTGCTGCCGGTGGCTGGTACCCCATAGTTCGGCGACCTGGTCCCTCATCTCGCCCTGCGCCGTCCCCGTTCGGCTCATCGTCACTCCGCCTAGGATTATCCACGCGCCGCTGGTCACAAGATAAATCAACACTATGGCCAATATCTTTTTCGCCACACCCATCCTCCTTTAACGAGCGCCTCATGGAAAAGCGCCTTCGTATTTGAATCATCATAGACTTTGACGCAACCTCACCGTCGGGGTGTTCCAGGGACGCGCCCGATTATTGCAGGTCTTGGGGGCGCCCACATCGAACGTGTCGGGAGGTTTGAGGTGAGTTCAGCGGACATGCAAGCGGATGCGTGTTGGGAGGGAGATTATTGAAAACCGGATTGTACGACGTGGACAAGTGCCGGGCCCAGTTCCCCTCGTTGACTCAGGAAGTGGGCGGTTACACCGCCGCCTTTTTTGACGGGCCGGGAGGGACCCAGGTCCCGCAGTGCGTCATCGATGCGGTGGTGCGGTATTACACTGAATCTAACTGCAATACCCATGGACTGTTCAAGACATCCAGAGAAACCGAGGAGATCCTGGACGGTGCGCGGCGGGCGATGGCCGATTTCATGGGATGCTCAGCCGGCGAAGTCGCTTTCGGAAACAATATGACCACCCTGAACTACTCTCTATCGCGCGCCCTCGGACGCGCGATGAAGCCCGGTGACGAGGTGGTGATAACCGATCTCGACCACGAAGCCAACCGCGGGCCCTGGCTGGCCCTGGAGGAACTCGGCGTGGTGGTGCGATCGGTCAAGGTGAACCTTCCGGATTGCACCCTCGACTACAAGGATTTCGAGTCGAAGGTCAATCCCCGGACCCGGGTGGTTGCACTCGGATACGCCTCCAACGCGGTAGGCACGATCAACGATGTGAAGTGGGCCGCCGATCTCGCGCACTCGGTCGGCGCTGTTTGCGTGGTGGACGCGGTTCATTCGGCCCTGCACGTCACCGTGGATGTGAACGATATCGGATGCGACTTCCTTCTCTGTTCCGCATACAAGTTCTTCGGCCCTCACGTCGGGATCATGTACGGGAAGAGGGACGCCTTCGACAACCTGCGGACGTACAAAGTGAAGGCGCAGAATGAGATGCCTCCGTATAAGATCGAAACGGGCACTCTGAATCACGAGGGCATAGCGGGGGTCACCGAGGCGGTGGACTTTATCGCGGGCCTGGGAGAGGCATTCGTTGAGGAGAAGATGGGCGCGGGTCTCGATAGCGACACAGGTCGCTGCTCGTGCGGGTGTTGCTGCTCAGAGCCCCCCGCGAGCTCGCGCAGGCGGGACATCGTTGCCGGATTCGAGGCGATAGAACGCCACGAGCGACCGCTGTTGAGCGCGCTGATGGACGGCCTCGACTCCGTCCGAGGGGTGACCATGTACGGGCTTCCGGCCGCCGCCCGGCGCACTCCCACGGTGTCGTTCCGGTTGAAGGGGAAGACCCCGGCTGAAATCGCGGAATTCCTGGGGGATCGAGGCATCTTCGTCTGGGACGGTGATTTCTACGCCACGACGCTGATCGAGAGAATGGGCCTTGCCGAGCAGGGCGGGGTGGTACGCGTTGGGATCGCACCGTACAACACGGCGGAAGAAGTCGACAGGCTGCTCCACTGGGTGCGTAAGATCGCCGCGGAATAGATGCCGAATAGATGAGCAATAGCCGTCGATTGGGAGGATTGATCGGATGAAGATCGGATCATTGCCCAGGGTTAGACTGGCGGACTTGCCCACACCGCTTGAAGAAGCGCCGAGGCTTGGTGAGAGGCTGGGCCTTCGGAGATTGTTCGTCAAGAGGGACGATAATACCGGGCTTGCGATGGGCGGGAACAAGGCGAGGAAACTCGAGTTCGTGATGGCCGAGGCCGTGCGTCAAGGCTGCGATACCGTGATCACCACCGGCGGCCTGCAATCGAATCACGCGCGGATGACCGCGGCCGCGGCGGTCAGACTCGGGATGCGGCCCGTTCTGGTCCTGGATGGGGGCAAACCCGGCCGATACCCCGGTAACCTCCTGCTGGACAAGGTGCTGGGCGCGGAATTCGAGTTTGTCCCGAAGGGTTCGGACGTCGATCTGGAGATGGCGAAGGTCGCGTCCCGGTTGAAGGCCGGCGGCGCGAAGCCGTTTGTGATACCGCTTGGAGGCTCCACTCCATTGGGAGCGGTGGGCTATGTGAACGCGGCGCTGGAGATGGCCGGTCAACTGGTCGACGTGGGGATGAATATAGACCATGTTTTCCTGGCGGCAGGTTCCGGCGGCACTATGGCCGGGCTCTTGCTCGGGTTGAAAGCGTTTGTCCCGGGGACCAAGGTATGGGGGATAAGCGTCGGCAAGGGGTCCGGTAGACTGCGGGAGGTCGTCGCGGGGTTGGGCACGGAGGCGGCGAGCCTCGTCGGGTTGCCCCTCGTGGTCGAGCCCGCGGAGGTGCTGATAGACGATTCCTACGTCGGCGATGGGTACGGCATACCCACCCCCGAATGCGTCGAGGCGATACGACTGGCCGCCGCCACGGATGGTCTGATACTGGACCCAGTCTATACCGGCAAGGCGATGGCGGGGCTGATCGGCCACATAAGAAACGGTCTGGTAGGGCCCGACGAGAACGTGGTGTTCGTCCACACGGGCGGTGCTCCCGGCCTGTTCGCTTACGAGGAATGGTTCTGACGGCATTTCGCCGAGGGATCGGGAACCCCGGGTGATTGGGGAGCCACTGTGGGAGTATCATTCCATGAGGGAATCAACCGGGGGGCCGAAGAGTGAAGCACGCGTCGTTCTCATCACAGGGTGCCCTGGGCCCTGGGGCGCCGCTCATTGGGATGGCGCTGGTACGGATCGTTTCGGGGGTTCTAGAGGTACTCGCGGGCGTGTACATGCTGAGGCGGGCCTCGCTTAAAGTGGCGTTGAGCGTCAACGCGGCGCTGGGGCTGGTGGGTCCGGTGGCGCTCGTCGTGGCTACCGTCATCGGCGCAGTTGGTCTCAGGACCGAGATGAGGCCCGCCAACGTGGCGCTATTGTTCGGGGGCGTACTCATGATCATCCTCGCCGTGAGTTAGCGGATCTGCGACTGACTGGTTAGGGTGACTCTGGATACATATGGGAGAGACGTATGTTCCCTTTGTCCTGGACAATTTGTACTGGACAATAAAGAGAGGCATTATCCCTTGCGGGGCAATGCCTCTCCTTTGCTTTTCCGTATCAGTTCGGGGCATGATCAATCTGACTGGGGCGCGCTAATAGGACACCTGTACCGTGATCGACTCCCTCTGTTCGCGGTTCGGCGCCTCGTCGTACGAGAAGGCGCTCCAGTTCGGAGTCGAGGCTGCGGCGCAGGCATGGACGTCGAACTCCTGCCCGTTCGCCAGTCCCAGGTCTTCGAGATAGTACGCCAGTACAACGTAGTCGCTTCCGATGCCGCCCTCCACTAGTCGTCCGATCCTGTGCCTCCCGTACTGAGTCTCCAGCGCGTTTCCGAAGGCCGTGCCGGTGCCCGTGGCTGATGACGACGCGCCCTTTATGCCGGAGAAGAACGACGCGGTCTCTCGGCTGGCCTGCAGGTTCGCGTTATATGTCAGCACCATCTCAGCGCCCTTGTCGGCAACGACACCGGTCGTTATGTTCCTATCGGTGTTGAGCGCGATACGGATCTTCAGGCCGATCACTTCGTTGAACCCCTCGGCCGTGACGGGCTTGGAGGGGATGACGCCGTTCATCTGCGCCTTGACGTACAGGCTTTCGGAGTCCGTGGCGAAGATGATCTTCGAGATGTCTATGGCAGGGAAGGCGAACGTTCCCCCCGGCGGGCTCCCCTCGAGCGCCGGCTGGTAGTCTCCGGGAGGGTCCGAGATTCTCCCGCGTGGATGGGCGAGGGCCAGATCCGCCTTATCCGCGGTGGGCATGTGTATATTTGCTGTACGAGTCGCCGGATCCCACTCGACGCGCGCTCCAAGGCTCTCCGAGACGAATCTCAGGGGTACCAGAGTACGGTCGTCGACGATGACGGGCGCAACGTCCATGACGGCGCCGACCTCGGAATTCATCGTGGCGGCCTTCTGTCCGATCTTCAGGTCCGTCGTGAGCCAGCGCCTCTTCGCGGATATACTGCGATCGCTTGGCTCCCAGGCGACTTCCGCGCCCAGTTTTTCAAATATCGCCCGCATGGGCACGAGTAACCTGTCGCGGTATATCCTCGGCCACACGTCGAACGTGAGCAATACCCCGTCCACGTAGATCGCGACGTCACGCGCTTCGACGCCGGCCTCCTCGGGAAGTGCCCGCGCGACGGGCGACGACCCGGCGATGAGCGCCACCGCAAGCAATATTCCCAGCACGCGCGTTAGAGATCGATGACCGACAACTGCAGGGCTTTTCATCCCCAGTTCTCCTTTCGGGCTGGAAGTTCCAGGCAATACGCTGATAGTTGCACCTGCGTATGGAGTTCGTCCTGTGCTTAGTCGAATCCTCCATTGATGGCCATATGATGACCATAGCAGGAACAAATCGCCCGTGAACGGCTTGACCGGGATCGGGTATATGGGTGCGAATTAGAAGGTAGCGCTGAGTGATAGTACAGAGCGATAGTACAGAGCGATAGTACAGAGAAATGAAGGAAAAGCACTTGAGGAGCGGAGAATAGTGAGAGTGCTTCGTGCTTCAGCCATTTTCTCAGGAGGTGTGTTGATTGACAAAGAAAGCGATAAACGGCGTGACCGGAGCGCCAGGAGCCGTGGGGCCATACTCTCAGGCTATCAGGGCGGGGCAGTTGCTCTTCGCATCCGGCCAGATCGGCCTCGATCCGGCCACGGGCCAGATGGTCGATGGAGACGTTAAGGCCCAGGCCAAGAGGGCTATGGAGAACATCAGGGCCGTCCTCGCGTCCCAGGGGCTGGACTTCAGCCACATTGTCAAGTCGCTGGTTTTTCTGACGGACATTAACGATTTCCCCGCAGTGAACGAGATTTACGGCGGCTACTTCAAGGACGCTCCGCCGGCCAGGTCGTGTGTCGCGGTGGCCGCGTTGCCGAAGGGCGCGAAAGTGGAGGTAGATGTGACAGCGGTATTCCCCTTGTAGCCATACTGTGCTTGCGCGGGCGGGGACCGTCCCTGGCGAGGGTGGGACGGCCCCCGCCGTTGCTTCTTCCAAGAGGGAAACGCCCGGGGTCACGAGAATACCGGAAGCATACGGCGCGGCGTTTGACGGGAGGCGGGGGCGTGGCCATCAAGATAGTTACTGACAGCTCGTGCGACCTGCCGCGAGAACTTGTCGCGCAGTACGGAATCACTGTGGTGCCCCTTCGAATGTGGTGGGATAACGAG
>Ga0334890_1004696_pt1 | contig 12307 bp, 14 predicted proteins | sample GraSluR1_MG_3_FD_207220 | JGI IMG/M metagenome (GOLD analysis project Ga0334890, IMG submission 207220) | Sludge microbial communities from methane-producing bioreactor in Wageningen University, Netherlands - Granular Sludge_31_08-R1 | ecosystem: Engineered > Bioreactor > Anaerobic >... | reverse complement strand
CCCTGCGCCAGAAAAGCGGAGAAAATAGTAAAAGCTCTGGATATAATGACTCCGGACATATATACTCCTGTCAAAAAACTTTCCGGAGGCAATATACAGAAAGTACTGCTGGGTCGGGAGATAGATTCAGATCCGAAAGTACTTATAACAGCTTATCCGGTAAGGGGACTTGATATAGGTGCATCATACAAAATATATGATCTTCTGAATGAACAGAAGCAAAAAGGTGTGGGTGTCCTTTTCATAGGTGAAGATCTGGATGTTCTCATGAGCCTTTGCGACAGGATAATGGTCCTTTGTCAGGGAGAAATAACAGGAATAGTTGATCCGGACCAAGTCACAAAAGAGGATATAGGGCTGCTTATGACAGGCGGGCCTTTGGAAGAGGAGGTAGAGCATGATAAAAATAACTAAAAAAGCAGCTCTTCCGAAGAAGCAGGAAGCCGTTATCCAGGTGATCGCCATAATTCTCTCTCTGGCTTGTGCAGGGATAGTTATCCTTGCCATGGGATATGATCCCTTGGAAGCATACTACAGGATAGTTGAAGGATCGGTAGGCTCCACCATGAGGATAGAGCAGACCATAACAAAGGCCATCCCTCTGATTATTGTTTCCATGGGTATACTGGTCGCCTTCAAAATGAAGTTCTGGAATATAGGCGGTGAAGGACAGATAATGATGGGAGCCTTCGGAGCCGCCCTGGTGGCACTGAATTTTCCGGACACCCTTCCCGCACCCATCATGATCCTTTGCATGATGGCAGCCTCCATACTGTGCGGAGCCATATGGGCCTTCATACCGGCATTTTTCAAAGCACGCTTCGGTACCAACGAAACGATATTTACATTGATGCTGAACTATATAGCCATCAAGTTCGTTACATATCTTCAGTTCGGACCATGGAAAGATCCGAATTCGGGAGGGTTCCCAAAGATCGAGACCTTCAGCCAGAATGCCCAGCTTCCTGATTTTCTGGGAACACACAGCGGATGGATAGTGGCGATCCTTTCGGTGGCTTTTTTGTATGTTTATATAAACTATACAAAAAAAGGCTACGAGATATCTGTTGTAGGAGAAAGCCTGGAAACGGCAAGATATGCAGGTATGAATATAAAAGCCATAATAATAAGTGCCATGCTGGTTTCCGGAGGTCTTTGCGGCCTGGCGGGAATGATACAGATTTCCGCGGTGGAAAGAACTCTCACATACAGCATTTCCGCAGGATATGGTTTTACTGCGATCATAACTGCATGGCTGGGCAGACTGTCTCCTCCCATAGTGATGATCGTATGCATATTGTTTGCCATGCTTCTGCAGGGCGGTGCATATATACAGGTGGCCATGTCCATACCTTCATCGGTGGCTGATATGATACAGGGCGTGATACTCTTCTTCGTTCTGGGCAGCGAATTCTTCATGCAGTATAAGATCTCTTTTATGAAGAGACCGGGCTCAAAAAAGGAGGTGGCATAGTATGGAAAGTTTTCTGGCGGCAGCCATAGTTGCGGCGATGCCTCTTCTTTATGCCACAATAGGCGAAATAATTACTGAAAAAGTAGGCAATCTGAATCTGGGCGTTGAAGGCATGATGCTCATGGGAGCTGTTGTGGGGTTCATTGCAGGCCATACAACAGGAAGTCCTCAAATAGCCGTTCTGGCGGCATGTGCGGCCGGTGGTGCCGGTGCGGCCATATTCGCAGTGCTTACCGTTTCATTAAGAACGAATCAGGTCGTAACGGGTCTCACACTTACGATTTTCGGAACGGGATTTGCAAATCTTGTGGGAAGAAGTTATGTGGGAGTGCCCCTGACTCCGGCAGTAAGGGACGCCTTTGACAGCATTGCTATTCCCGGACTTTCTCAGATACCTGTTATAGGTCGGGCACTTTTTGATCAGGATATCCTTGTTTATATGGGATTTGTACTTGTGGCAGTTACTGCATTTTATTACAATAAGACAAGAATAGGACTGAATGCCCGGGCAGTTGGCGAAAACGCCGCCGCAGCCGATGCATCCGGAATAAATATTTCTCTTTACAAATATGTTAATATAATAATAGGCGGAGCCCTTTGCGGACTGGGCGGTGCATATATGTCCCTGGGGACCATACCTGTCTGGCAGGAAAATGTTGTGGCTGGCAGAGGCTGGATAGCAGTTGCTCTTGTAATATTTGCATCATGGAAATCCATAAAGGGTTTTCTGGGGGCACTTCTTTTCGGAGCCTTAAGTATAATAGGATTCAGACTGCAGGCCATGGGGATAAGTGTTTCCCAGTATCTGGTGGATATGATACCCTATCTGGCGACTATAATAATAGTTATTATAGGTACACATAAAAACCGTAAGGAAGATCTTCCGCCGGGAGATCTGAGTAATCCTTATTTCCGTGAAGAGCGATGATGCCGGTTGGATAAATCAATGCGGAGATTTTAAAATGGCAAACATGTTCAAGAGAACCAAAAGGGATCCCAGGATAGTTCCAAAGAAAAAAACTTTTGCCGGCCGTATGGAAGGGCTGAAACGCAGTTTTAGAAGGAGCTCAAGAAAAAATCCCTGGAAGCAGAATAAAAAGAGAAAATCGGTGCCGTGGGCAAAAATCATGGCACCGCTGCTTATTGTTATGATACCCGTGGCTGTCATGTATGCCGGTGACAATGTTTTGCTCCGCACAACGTTCCTTTATAATTATCATCTGAATTCCACAGAGGTCCTCAGTGAAGAGATGGTATATGCCGAAAATGAAGACGTGGCCAAACTTTTCAGTGACTACATGATGGGTAAAACCGATGAGTTTCGTATGAAAGAGAATCTTGAATATATGCCCGAAGAACTGTTCAACGAAAAAGATGCCCTGACTGTAAATAATATAAGAGATACCCTTGACAGGGAGGCATATGCTGCAGGGATCATCCTGATACTTATAATAGGGATATATATATATCTTTGCAGAAAAAAAGAAAAAGATCTGCTTCTGAAAAATTATTTTTATTCTATTATCGGGTTTGCGGTGCTGGGGATACTTGACACTTTGACAGTGGCCCTAGGGCCGCTGCGCCGGGCCATACACGGAGACCTCAGTTCTTTTAACTTCCCCAAAGACGATCTGCTCATCAGGATACTGGACACTTCTTTTATGTGGCGTTATTCGCTGTTTTCGATCCTTATTGCAGCAATAATGATGGGCATCGGTCTTTATATAACTTTGGCTGTTGCAGGAAGACATCATATGTTCAGGAGGTAAAATGCTTACAGGGGAAAAAACCGATATGCACCTTCACACATGGTATTCCGATGGCAGAATGTCTCCGGAAGAGGTTGTGAGATATGCAAAGGAAAAAGGTTTGAACAAAATATCCATTACTGACCACGATGGGGTTTTCGGCATACCGGAGGCTCTGGAAGCGGGCAGAAAATACGGCATCGAATTAATACCGGGGATAGAACTGTCGGCTGCGGCTTCCGGAAAAGGAGTACATATCCTCGGTTATTTTATTGACCATGAAAACAGGGAACTTCTGGAAGCATGCCAAAGGGCAAGGATCAATAGAGAAGAAAGAAACAAAAAACTTCTGGATGCTTTGAGGAAAAAAGGTTTTGGCCTTGAAACAAAAGACATGGTTTTCAGAGAAGGACAGGATTATTTGGGAAAACCCCAGATTGCCAGGGCAATGGTGAACAAAGGATACATAAAATGCGAAAAAGATGCTTTTGTACCGGGAGGCATATTTGAAGAAAAGGAAATAAGAAAGATAAAAAAAGAAAAAATAACAGATGATGCAGCCATAAGTGTTATTAGTGGTGCCGGGGGGAAGGCGGTGCTGGCACATCCGGCAAAGATAAGACATATAGGCGAAAGAGAAAGCTCTGAATTCGGTGAAAATCTGGAGAAGCTTCTGAAAAAAATGAAAGATAAGGGGCTTTTCGGACTTGAATGTATATATCCTGAGCATTCAGAGAAGGAAATCCGGATGTTTCTTGAAATAGCAGACAAATTAGATCTGGTACCCACAAAAGGCTCGGATTTTCACGGAAACAACACTTGACAGAAAAGTGACATTGTTGTAACCTTTTGTTATCGTAAAATATATAAGGTCGATAGAAGGCCTTGTATTGGAAATGTGAATAGTGATAACAAAGAAAGAGGAGGACCGATGTTAAAAGAAAAGGCGATAAAGGCCGGATCATTTCTGGTCGTTACGGTCAAAAGACTTTTAACGGGGGCAGGGGATAGGATAAAAACAATAGACTTGGCAAAAGTCAAAGCTTTCTTGACACCGACAGAAATAATAAAGAATCTAAAAAACGGTCTGCATTCACTTCTGAATGAAACAGATATATTTCATCTTACTTTACCGCAAAAGAAAAAACTCGGGGTTTTCGCTGCGGTCATTTTTATTTTTTCCGTAACGGCAGGATGGGCTGCGACTTCCCAGGCAATCGACAGGCCTTTTGTATCTGCAGAAGGAAAGGTAATGGAAACCCCATGGGTCATATCCGTTGAAGGAGAAAAGAAAATAGTGGCACGGAGCAGGGATGCAGCCCGGCTTATCATGGATGGAGTAAAGCAGAATTACGTATGTGAAAAAAACCAGATCATAGATGTCAAAATAAAGGAAGATATAAAGATCCGTGAGATGGATATAAAAAACGGTCAGCAGGAACCTGATATATGTGATATAGATGAAGGGATATGCCGGATCACAGAAGAAAAGGCAGTAACGGTTGCGGTAAAGGAAATATGCACTGCAAAGAAAGAAACAAAATATAAAACTATATACAAAAAAACCGATTCTCTTCCGGCCGGAACAAAAAAAGTAAAGACTCAGGGGTCCAAAGGCCAAAAAGAGGTGGTTACTGAACTTATAAAAGAAAACGGCAAGGTGATCGAAGAAGAAGTGCTGGACCAGCAGACCATAAAAAAAGCAAAGGCTAAAGTCGTGCTTGTGGGCACCGCTGAAAGTTCATCCTCATCGTCCTCATCGTCTTCATATTCTTCCGGTTCTTCATACTCAAGCTCAGGAGGCTCTATTGACAATTACAGTGGCACTCTGGGAAGACCTCTTTCAGGAATGAGACTTCTTTCTTCATTCGGCATGAGATGGGGAAGGATGCATTACGGCATCGACCTGGGCGGAAGCATGGGAACTCCAATTTATGCATCCGAGAGCGGAAAAGTCACACAGGCCTGTTACTCGGGCACATACGGACTTATTGTAAAAATAAGTCACGGTGGCGGACTTGAGACAAGATATGCGCACTGCAGCAAGGTCCACGTAAAAGTCGGACAAAAGGTTTCCAGGGGACAGAAGATCGCTTCCATGGGAGCAACGGGAAATGCCAGAGGAACACATCTTCATTACGAAGTAAGAGTTAACGGCGTAGCCAAAAATCCTTTCAATTATCTGTGATTTATTGATTATGCCAATTCGATAATGTATAATGTTCCAGACAGGTGTAAAACCTGTCTGGACTTGTATTTGAACAGACATATCACATAAAGGGAGCAGTTGATGAGCTTAATAAAAAAGCATCACAAAAAAAAGATAGCGGCAGCAGTGTTTGTTGTTTTTGTTTTTTCTATTGGGCTGGGCTGGCTGATGACTGAGGGAGCCATAGAAAGACCGCTGGTAACGGCAACGGGGCAGGTGATGCAGCATCCTTGGGTAATAAAAGTGGAAGGCAAAGAAGTTGCGATCCTTTCCGGTGAAGAAGCAGCCCGGCTCACGATCGAAGGCATAAAGAAACAATATGTTTGTGAAGAAAACAAAATACTTTTCCTGAAGTTCAAAGAAAAAGTGAGAATTGAGAGACTTGATGCAGATAACGGATGTGATACACCTGGACTTTTTACCATAGACGAAGCAATAGAAAGGCTTACAGAGGGCAAGGACCCCCTGACTGTGATCTCGGGAGAATTGTGTGAGGATATCCGGATAACCAAATGTAAGACCATCAGAAAAAATGTAACATCCCTTGAGGCAGGTACAGAGAAGGTAAAGAAAAACGGGTGCAGCGGCAAAACAGAAATAAAGACCAAAATAATAAAAGAAAACGGTAAAGTCGTAAGCAAAGAGATAATCGAGAAGAACGTTTTGACAAAGGCCAGCAGCAGAGTGATACTTGTGGGTACTGCGGGGGCCGACCTTAAAAACACAGGATCCGGTGAATTCGGCAGGCCCCTTTCATCAATGAACATTATATCGGGATTCGGACCAAGAGGCGGAGCTTTTCATGACGGCATAGATATAGGAGCCGGATACGGTACTTCGATCTATGCATCGCAAAGCGGTTATGTGCTCCAGGCGGGAGAATCAGGATACGGATGGGGAATAATAGTAAAGGTAAGGCACAGAAACGGCATGACTACCATATATGCTCACTGCCGGTCAGTGGATGTCAGAGCAGGGCAATCCGTAAAAAGAGGACAGAAAATAGCTGAAGTCGGATCCAGCGGAAACGCTTCATCTCCCCATCTTCATTTTGAGATATGGAGGGGAAGCAGCCTTTCCACAGCGGTAGATCCAATGAAATACTTATAATAGAATCGGGCATTAAGAAAATCTACAGATCAAAAGTTTGATATATGGGGGATATGTGTATCAACGGGGAGAAAAAATGGCTTTTTTTAAAACCACAAGAGAAGATATAAAAACAGTGCTTGAAAAAGACCCGGCCGCAAGGAACGGATTTGAGGTGTTTCTTTGCTGTCCGGGAATATGGGCAAGGATGTGGCATATACCGGCACATTTTCTTTATAAGCACAACATCAAGCTTCCGGCCAGGATAATTTCTCAGATGACAAGATTTTTTACCGGGATAGAAATACATCCCGGAGCCACCATAGGCCGGAGATTCTTCATTGATCATGGCATGTCTGTGGTCATCGGTGAAACAACTGAAATAGGAGATGACGTTTCCATATATCAGGGTGTGACCCTTGGCGGTACCGGCAAGGATACAGGCAAACGGCATCCCACCATCGGTGACAGAGTGATAGTGAGTTCGGGGGCAAAGGTCCTTGGTCCCTTCAAAGTGGGAAACGATGTAAAGATAGGAGCCGGATCGGTAGTACTGAAAGAAGTGCCTGACGGCTGTACAGTCGTGGGAGTTCCGGGAATAATAGTGAAGAGACCGGGACAGCATACAGAAGAAATGAACCAGGTAGATCTTCCGGATCCAACCACAGTTGAAATGGAATGCCTGAGAAGACGTATAGTAATGCTAGAACAAAAAGTTAAGGAGCTGGAAAATGAAAATATACAACACTCTGACGAGAAGTAAGGAAGATTTTATTCCCGCTGACAGCAGTGAGATCAAAATATATGTCTGCGGACCAACGGTATACAACTATTTTCATATCGGTAACGCGAGACCTTTTGTTGTTTTTGATACCCTGAGAAAATATCTTCAATACAGGGGAGAAAAAGTCCGGTTCGTTCAGAACTTCACCGATGTGGACGATAAGATAATAAACAAGGCAAAAGAAGAAGGGGTAAGTGCTTCTGAGATAAGCGAAAAGTACATCGAAGAGTATTACAAAGATGCCGAGGCTCTGAATGTGGCAAGGGCAGATTTTCATCCGAAAGTAACAGAAAATATAGATGAGATAATAAAATTCGTAAAAGATCTTATAGACAAGGGATATGCCTATGAGGTGGGCGGAGATGTTTATTTCAGTGCGAGAAAATTCAAAGACTATGGTAAACTTTCAAAACAGAACATAGAGGATCTGGAATCGGGAGCCAGGATAATGGTGGAAGAAAAGAAAAAAGATCCGCTGGATTTTGCTCTCTGGAAGGCAAGAAAACAAGATGATGAAATAGCATGGGAGTCTCCCTGGGGCATGGGAAGGCCCGGCTGGCACATAGAATGTTCCACCATGTCAAAAAAATATCTGGGAGACACTATAGACCTGCATGCGGGTGGACAGGACCTTACATTCCCTCACCATGAAAACGAAGTCGCCCAGTCAGAAGCCCATAATGGCAAACCTTTTGCAAAATACTGGATGCATAACGGCTACATAACCATTGATAATGAGAAAATGTCCAAATCCAAGGGCAACTTTTTTACTGTAAGAGACATTCTGAGATCCTACAGTGGAGAAGACATAAGATTTTTTCTTCTTTCCGGGCATTACAGGAACCCCATAAATTTCAGCGATGAACTTATGGAACAGGCAAAAAACAGTTTGGAAAGGATAAGAAATGCAAGTCTCAATCTTAAGCATCTGATCAAAAACGGCAGTGGTACCATTACGGAGGAAGAAAAAAAGAAAATAAACGACATGGATAAATACAGGCAGATGTTCATATCCGCCATGGATGACGACCTTAACACGGCAGATGGCATCACGGCGGTATTTGAACTGATCACCGAAATAAATACGGCACTTAAGCAGGACGCCAGCAGAGAATTTGCAGAGAAGTGCCTTGAAACACTTATGGAATTCTGTAATGTTTTGGGGTTTTTGCAAGACGGGCAGGAAGAAGATGATGCAATTGATCCTGAGATAGAAAAGCTCATTGAGGAGCGCCGGCTGGCCAGGCAGAAAAAAGATTTCGCCCGGGCAGATGAAATAAGAGATATGCTGAAAGCAAAGGGTATCACTCTGAAAGACACTCCCCAGGGAGTCCAGATAATAAAGGAGCAAGGCGGTAATGACCACTGACCTTTTAAACAGGGATACAACGGCACTGGCTTTTGTTGGGGATGCCGTTCAGGAACTCTATATAAGAAAGATGCTTTTTGAGAAAGGACCCCAGAAAACCAGCAGGATGCATAAGAATGCTGTTATGCACGTAAGAGCAGACGGTCAGGCAAAGGCCATAAAAGAGATATTTGGAGATCTTACCGAAGACGAGAAGACACTGGTCAAAAGGGCCCGCAACAGGCGAAGCACCAGCAGACCTCAAAATGCGGCTCCGGTAACATATAAATGGGCCACGGCGTTTGAAGCTCTTATAGGATATCTTTATCTTACGGGAGATACAAAAAGACTGGAGGAAGTATTAGGAAAGGCGGTCGGCTGTATTGTCGAAGAAAACCAGAAATAAATTCCGGGATATGGTGGGCGACTACTATATGACCAACAGGGAAGTAGATAAAGAAAACAGAAGGCGCCGGGAGGAAGCAAAGAAAGCAGGCGAAGAAAAAAAATCCTGGGTCCCTACTGAAAAAGTCCTTCTGGCGGTAATAATAATAGGAGCCATAGGAATAGTTATCAAATATTTAGTTTTTTAGGAGGAACAGATATGAGCAGGGCTGACAGATTGTTTATTGACATGTGTGAAGATATACTTCAAAACGGATTTTCCACAGAGGGACAAGAGGTAAGAGCCAGATGGGAAGACGGTACGCCGGCTCATACAATAAAAAAATTCGGCGTCATAAACAGGTATGATCTTTCCCGGGAGTTCCCCGCATTGACCTTGAGACCTACAGCGATCAAGTCTGCAGTGGATGAGCTTCTTTGGATATGGCAAAAGAAATCCAATAATATAAATGATCTTAATTCACATATATGGGATCAGTGGGCCGATAAGGAAGGATCCATAGGAAAGGCATACGGCTATCAGCTGGGAGTCAAATATAGATTCGCCCAGGGAGAAATGGACCAGGTGGACAATGTGATATGGCAGCTCAAGAACCAGCCCTATTCCAGACGCATAATGACAAATATATTCAATTTCCGTGATCTGCTGGAAATGGGACTGGAACCATGTGCATATTCCATGACTTTTAACGTTACAGGTGACAAACTGAATGCCATATTGAACCAGCGTTCCCAGGATATCCTTGCGGCGAATAACTGGAATGTGGTCCAGTATTCAGTGCTGGTACACATGCTTGCCCAGGTCACCGGATTCAAAGCCGGGGAGCTGGTGCATGTGATATCGGACGCACATATTTATGACAGGCATATACCGATCATAAAAGAACTGATAAAAAGACCCGTTTACCCGGCACCGAAATTCAAACTTGATCCAAATATAAAAGATTTCTATGAGTTCAAAAAAGAACATGTAATAATAGAGGACTATGAAAAAAACCCCCAGATAAAGGGGATACCAATAGCAGTATAAGGAGGCTTGTCATGAAAGCAATAGTGGTAGCAGATGAAAACTGGGGCATAGGCAAAGACGGTAAACTTCTGGCTCATCTGCCCGGCGACCTGAAATATTTCAAAGAAAAAACCAAGGGGAAGACTCTTGTGATGGGTAGAAAAACCCTGGAATCACTGCCGGGATGCAGCCCTCTTCCTGATAGAAAGAATATAATCCTGACCAGTGATGACTGCTTTGAGAAAGACGGATGTGTGGTATGCAACGGTATGGACCAGTTTTTTGATGAGATATTCTTTGATGACGGCCAGGATGTTTTCGTGGCCGGAGGGGAATCCATATATGAGCAGTTCCTCCCATACTGTGAAGAGATATTCGTTACCCGCATAATGGAGACTTTTGATGCCGACAGATACTTCATAAATCTGGATGAGTCCGAGGATTTTATAAAAACCTGGAGCAGCGATATCTGTGAAGACAAAGGAGTCAAATACAGATTTGAAAAATATGAAAGAAAATAGCAGGAATACGGGAAGCCCCGGCAAAGAGAATATACTAATCGGCAGGAATGCTGTTTCAGAAGCCTTATCGGCTGGAAGAGAAACGGCTTTTATAGTGGCTGCAAAAAGATCGGAAGGATCGGCAAAAAAAATAATCGCTTCCGCAAGAGACAGAAACATTCCTGTCAGGTATGAAGAAAAAGCAGTGCTTGATAAAATAGCAGGCGGAAAAAATCACCAGGGCATAATAGCATATGTTTCAGAATACAGATACAGCAGTATGGACGAAATGATGATGTGGGCAGAACAAAAAGGAGAGGATCCATTTCTTGTGTTGCTGGACGGCATAGAGGATCCGCATAATCTGGGAGCCATAATAAGAACAGCTGAGTGTGCCGGAGCTCACGGTATAGTAATACCAAAAAGAAGATCCGTGGGGGTCACGGAAACTGCGGCGAAGGTTTCCGCAGGGGCTTCGGAGCATATGATGTGTGCCCAAGTTACAAATCTCAGCAGGACTTTGGAAGATCTCAAAAAAAAGGGGCTATGGATCGTTGCATGTGACATGGACGGCAAGACCATATATCCGGACGGGGAAGAAGACCCTCCCGATCTTACGGGACCTTTGGGTATTGTTATCGGAGCAGAGGGAAGCGGGATAGGGAGACTAATAAAAGAGAAGTGTGATTTTGCTGTATCGATACCGGTGGCGGGAAAAATAAAATCACTGAATGCATCAAATGCAGCTGCAGTTCTCATGTATGAAATCAGAAGGCAGAGAAATGAAAAAAAATAACAGGGAAATAAAATACACAAAAAAAATAGAGATCCCAAGGTTTGATGATCTTTCCGATGAGCAGCTGGCCGTACTTGCCCAGGAAGACGATCAGGAAGCGCTTGAGTTCCTCATAAGAAAATATATGAACATAGTGAAGAAAAAAAAGAACACATATTTTATTATGGGGGCAGAAAGCGATGATGTGGTGCAGGAAGGCACCATAGGACTTTTCAAGGCAATAAAAAGCTACGACAGAGGAAGAGAGGCTTCTTTCAGCACATTTGCAGAGATATGTGTGAACCGGCAGATACTTTCGGCAATAAAAGCTGCAAGCCGCATGAAACACTCTCCCCTTAACAACTCACTTTCTCTCAGCAGTCCGGCGGAAGAGACAGAAAAGACCCTGGAAGATGTTATCTCATCCCGCAAGATCACAGATCCCGAGACCCTGATGATACTAAAAGATGTGGTGGGGTATATTTCAAAAAATAAAGGAAAGCTTTTCAGTGAAATGGAGAAAACAGTCTGGAGCGAGTATGTAAAAGGCAAGAGCTACGGAGAAATATCGCAAAAACTTGGCAAAAGCCAGAAAGCTGTATATAATGCCATGGAAAGGATGAAGAAGAAAATAATCCTTTATCTGGGATAGTATCAAAAGGCTGAAGACGGCGGCGTGTCCGGCTTAAGGATAAGCACCGTTCCCGTTGACAGCCCGCTGAAAATATAGTAAAATACGCATTGTTGATGCGCTGTTGTAGCTCAGTTGGTAGAGCACTTCCTTGGTAAGGAAGAGGTTCGGCAGTTCAATCCTGCTCAACAGCTCCAACATAGATAATGATTTTTTTGTTTACCGGCCCAAATAACCGGCAGTAAGAAGGTGCCAAGGAGGAAGAAAAAATGGCAAAAGAGAAATTTGAAAGGAATAAGCCGCACATAAACATAGGAACGATAGGACATGTAGAC
>Ga0334890_1004695_pt1 | contig 12308 bp, 6 predicted proteins | sample GraSluR1_MG_3_FD_207220 | JGI IMG/M metagenome (GOLD analysis project Ga0334890, IMG submission 207220) | Sludge microbial communities from methane-producing bioreactor in Wageningen University, Netherlands - Granular Sludge_31_08-R1 | ecosystem: Engineered > Bioreactor > Anaerobic > Unclassified... | reverse complement strand
GTCGAGAGACTAGTATATCGCGCCCCCGAAAAGCCTAAGCCCGTTCAGACATTCTCTGAGGTGGACTATTTCAGGAAGCAGGTCAGGGTCGTGCTGCGAAACTGCGGAATCATCGACCCCGACTCCATCGAGGAGTACATCGCCCGCGGGGGATACCGCGGGCTGGGTAAGGCGCTCGGCATGAAGCCCGCGGAGGTCGTCGATGAGGTCAAGCGCTCGGGCCTCCGAGGAAGGGGCGGCGCCGGTTTCCCCACGGGCAGGAAGTGGGAGTTCGCGGCCCGTTCCGGCGCGGCGGGTGATCGGAAGTACATCGTCTGCAACGCCGACGAGGGCGAACCCGGGACCTTCAAGGACAGGCTTATCCTGGAGGGCGACCCGCACGGGTTGTTAGAAGGGATGGCCGTCGCGGGGTACGCCGTGGGAGCTTCGGAGGGGTACGTATACATCCGCGGTGAGTACACGCTCTCTATCGAGCGCCTGGAAAACGCCATCAAGCAGGCGAGGGAGTTCGGATTGCTGGGCAGAGACATCCTTGGCTCCGGATTCGATTTCGACGTCGAGATCAGGATGGGCGCGGGCGCTTACGTGTGCGGCGAGGAGACGGCGTTGTTCGAATCTCTCGAGGGTGGTCGAGGCGAACCGAGGATAAAGCCGCCGTACCCTACGGACAAGGGCCTGTGGGGATGCCCGACGGTGATCAACAACGTGGAGACACTGGCCAACGTCGCCCCTATCATGGACAGGGGATGGGAGTGGTTCCGGAGCACCGGCACCCCGTCTACGCCAGGCACCAAGGTATTCACGCTGTGCGGCGACATTGTCAACGGCGGCCTGATTGAGGTGCCAATGGGCGTCACGCTTCGAGAGGTAGTCTACGACATCGGCGGGGGCATCCCAAAGGGCCGTACGTTCAAGATGGCGCAGACGGGCGGCACGAGCGGCGGCTGCCTTCCACCAGAGATGCTGGATATCCCCATGGACTATGATAGATTGGCCTCCGCCGGGACCGCTCTTGGCTCCGGTGCTCTGCTAATCATCGACGACACTCACTGCATCGTCGATGTGGCCAAATCGTTCGCCAGGTTCTTCGTGCATGAATCGTGCGGCAAGTGCGTCCCGTGCAGGGAGGGCACCACGCAGATATACAACGCGTTGGATAGGATGACGAAGGGCGAGGGCACTGAGAACGACATCCGGCTCATCGAGTCGCTGGCGTCCGTCATGTACAAGGCGCCGCTCTGCCCCCTCGGTCAGACCGCACCGTTGCCAGTGATGAGCACGCTGAAGTATTACCGCGACGAATACGACGCCCACATCAAGGGAAAGCGCTGCCCCACCGGGACATGCGCCGCCTTGAAAGGCTGAGAGAGGGGTGAACAGAGTGGTAACGTTGACTATCGACGGTCAGAAGGTGGAAGTCCCGGAGGGATCCACTATACTCCAGGCCGCAAAGGTTGTGGGGATAGACATTCCGACGTTGTGCCACCACCCCGATCAGGACGTCAAGGCCGTGTGCCGCGTCTGCGTCGTGGAGGTGGAGGGCTCCAGGACCTTTCAGGCGGCCTGTGCCTTCCCCGTTTCGAACGGAATGGTGGTGCGCACTAACACTCCGGCCGTGCGGGAGGCCCGTAAGGTCGTGGTGGAACTCATGCTCGCCGACCACCCGGAGGATTGCCTGAAATGCGAGAGGAACCTGAATTGCGAACTCCAGAAGGTCGCCGAGAGGCTCGGCGTCCGCAGCGTCCGGTTCCCCAGGATGAGCAGAGGGTTGCCCAAGGACACTTCGAACCCGTCCATCGTGCGCGACCCAAACAAGTGCATCGTATGCAGGAGGTGCGTCTACACCTGCCAGCAGGTGCAAGGGACGGGAGTGCTGTTCCCGGCTCACAGGGGCCACGAAGCCTTCGTCGCGCCGACATTCGAGAAGGGCCTCGGCGAAGTATCGTGCGTGCTCTGCGGCCAATGTATCCACGCTTGCCCCGTGGGAGCCATAACTGAGAAGGACGACACTGAGCAGGTGTGGGAAGCGATAGCGGATTCCGGGAAACACGTCGTGGTGCAGACTGCCCCCGCCACGAGGGTCGCCCTCGGCGAGGAGCTGGGCATGCCTGCCGGAAGCATCGCGACAGGCAAGATGGTCGCCGCCCTGCGACGGCTCGGCTTCGACAAGGTGTTCGACACCGACTTCACGGCTGACCTCACGATCATGGAGGAGGGCACCGAGCTGATCGAGCGGCTCACCAAGGGCGGCGCGCTTCCAATGCTCACCTCGTGCAGCCCCGGGTGGATCAAGTACATCGAGCACTTCTACCCGGCGCTTCTACCGCACCTGTCGACGTGCAAGTCTCCTCAACAGATGTTCGGCGCCCTGGCGAAGACGTACTACCCCGAGAAACAGGGGCTGAATCCCGCGGACATCTACTCGGTTTCAATAATGCCATGCACCGCGAAGAAGTACGAGGCGGCGAGGCCCGAGATGAACTCCAGCGGGTACAGGGACGTCGACGTCGTGCTGACAGTGCGCGAACTCGGGCGGATGATTCGCGAGGCCGGCATCGATTTCTCGACCTTGGCCGAGGAGGAGTACGACCTGCCGCTGGGGATATCCACAGGTGCCGCGGTCATCTTCGGCGCCACGGGCGGCGTCATGGAGGCGGCTCTTCGGACGGCGTACGAGCTCGTGACGAAGAAGACGCTTCCGAGCCTTGACTTCGAGTCGGTGCGCGGGCTCGAGGGTATCAAGGAGGCCGAGGTCGACCTGGACGGCACCAAGGTGCGTGTCGCGGTCGCGCATGGCCTATCGAACGCCAAGAAGCTGATAGATCAGATTGCGGAGGGCAAGTCGCCCTACCACTTCATAGAGATCATGTGCTGCCCGGGCGGATGCATAGGCGGCGGCGGGCAACCGATCCCGACGACCAACGAGGTGAGGGCGAAGCGGGTCAAGGCCATCTACGATGTAGACAAGAACATGCCCGTGCGGAAGTCCCACGAGAATCCGGTGATCGATACCTTGTACAAGGAATTCCTTGGTCACCCGCTCGGGCACAAGTCGCACGAACTGTTGCACACCCACTACACACCGCGCTCCAGGTACTGAGAAGGTAATCAGTCGATTATTCCGTGAGGATCTCCGTCGCGAAGGCGGGGGTCCTCGCGGTTTGCCTAGTGTAAATCGCTCCCGACTACCCGCTTGCCATGCAAGCGATCGTGGTACTCGGTGAACACGGGGCACGAGCGATGATCCGCCCCCAGCAAGGCACACCGTGTGTCAGGCAGTTCCCAGCAAAGCACATCCAGTCCGCCGGCGGGGCAGGTGTCTCGAACGGCCCTGGGGCACTGGAGCATAGCCCAGCACGGTTCCAGGGTCTTCCCACTGCGCCCGGGGGTCTCACGCTTCTTACGGAAGACGGACAGCAGCGCCGTGACGACGGTGGGATCCAGGCGTCGAGAGGATGTCGCCTTGATGGAGTCCAACGCCGCTCCGAAAGGGATGGCGGTTCGGTGTTGTGTGCTCATTACCAGATTGTGGAAAGCATCCGCGGCGGCGACCACCCTCGCCCCGATCGGTATGGCGTCGCCCTTGAGGCCACGGGGAAAGCCGAAACCGTCGTATCGTTCGTGGTGGTGGAGTATCGTCGACTCGATAACGCCTTCATTATCCGCCGGCTTAACGAGAGCCGCTCCTAGGGTCACGTGTAGATCGTGCGCTTCGCCGTCATCCTGGGAGAAGCGGCCATCCCCCAAAGCCAGGCCGCTCTTGAGCGCCGCCGTGCCCACATCGCGCAGATACGCGGCAACATGCACGGATTCTGCGATTGACTCAGAAAAGCCCAGTTCAAGCGCAATCTCGTAAGCCAACCGGGCCACTCTCTCCGAATGCCCTCGACTGAACGCACTTTGAGACTCTACAGCTGAAACGAGCGTCGTAAGACTGTTCAAGTACTGTCTGTGGAGGCCCGGGCCCACAGCCACGTCGTCGAATAGGCCCCCTATCTGCGCCGTCATGGTCGTCAGGAAGCGCCCTACATAAGGGCCCACCTGCCTATCCTCATCGAATACAAAGGCGGCGGCCCCTGACTGACCCTGTTGGGAGAGGAACGATATCAGGATCGCGGACGATGGCTCGCCCTCGAAAACCATCGGAGTTATGGAGTAACGTGCCCCGCCGGTGCCGGATACGCTCTGGCCGGGGACGGATGAGCCCGGGAGGATAGAGAGTAGTTTTTCGATTGCTCGCTCGGGTAAACCCGAGTGCAGGTACTCCATCGAGTTGGGGGCGCCCCCTCCTCGTGAGATCAGCCATCCCTTAGCCCCCGCCGTGAGCGATACCGATTCCACGATGGCCTCCATCAACAACTGCGGAGAGAACGCGTGTGATGCGGCTATCGCAAAGCCCTCGGCCGCGCCGGACTTGCTCCTATGCTCGCCCTTCTCTTTTTCGGTTCGCGCGATGGTGCCCGCGAGCACGCCCAGAGCGGGAAGGAGCGCGCGGAGCGTAGGCATTGCCGCTTTCGCCGCTCCCGGACTAGCGCCGGACGAAGACCGAATCGCGCCCACGATCGTGCCATTCTTGTCGATCAGCGGGGCGACGATTGTTCTGTGTGAACCTGTCCCAATGCGAATGATCTCCCCGGCGCACTGCCTGGTCTCCAGAGTGGGTAGCGGCCTATGCAGATCCACGTCGAGCGAAGGCCGCACGATCGGGTCCCAATTATTCGAGTGGGGTGCTCGACGGATGGATGAGCGTGATGTCTCCATAGTCCTTCTCAGCACGAGAGTATCTGGATCGTGTCGATCGACTATGTAAAGAGAGTGCCTCTCGGCCGGAAGGACCCTGGACACTACGTTGAGCATTGCCTCCGCCAGCTGGTCCGTGCTGTACGTCAATTCCAGGATCGAACATACATCGCGCCACAAGGCCCTGTACCGGTCCGACTTGCGCATGGCGCGAACGGCGGCGACGGCGAGCACCGTGACTGCTGTTACTGCAAATGCGGCTGCTGCGAATTCGACTGCGTTCAGGCTGGGCACAGGAATCACGCTCTCCGAACGGTCTTCCGCATTCTGCGGCCTGCGTTATGCGGGCCATATCACTGTACGCTGTTGACAATCATCACCAAAAGAATAGCACATTTTTGGCGAGGGGTCACCCATTAGTGATGCGAAAGTGGCCGTGTCCTGCGTTTACGCATGCAGCAAATGATGCGCCGTCCGTTTGAGGAAGATCCTTCCATTGCACGGGGCGCGGATCACATGCTATCATACATGAGATATGGAAAAAGTCCGCCAGTTTTTGCGTATAGTCTTACAGAACAGCTGCAAATCTATGCTGGTAGGGTAGTAATTATTGCGCATAGTGCTTACATTATTATTGGTGGGCCTTTCTGGTGTCATGGGGAGGCTCATTTGTTGATTGTGCGGGTACCACCAAAGGAGTTTTTGTGAGTTGGCGAATCTAAGGGTGATGATGACCACAGAAGGGACATACCCGTTTCACATGGGCGGCGTGAGCACGTGGTGCGATGCCCTGACTAAAGGCATTCCCAACGTTGAGTTCGTGCTTTATTCGATCCTTATGAACCCCTTCGTCACGCAGAAATACCAGACTTCGCCAAACGTGAAACAACTGATCAAGGTGCCGCTCTGGGGTACCGAGGAACCAAGCGAACACCTGGCGCACATACCGTTTTCATCCGTGTACCTGGCCAAGCGGCGCACCACGCCATCGGTCATCAGGGCCGACTTCCTGCCGATGTTCGAGGTCCTGGCCCGGGAATTAGCGTCGGGCGAGGGGCCCGACCTGGATGCCGTAGCAAATACACTGGTGGAGATGTATAGGTATTTCGCGGAATACGACTACCAGATCACATTCAAATCGCCCGAGGTGTGGGGGACGTTCAAGAGGATCATGCTCCAGGTAGGCGAGAAACTCGGCGCCGCCGACCTGGTCCCCAGCCTGCGAGATCTGACGGAAAGCCTGGGATGGCTATACAGGTTTTTTGTCATATTGAACACGCCGCTACCGAAGGTGCACGTCACTCACTCCGCGGCCGCCGCGTTTTGCGGGATACCATGCATCATTCAAAAAATCGAGAACAAAACGCCGTATCTCCTGAGCGAACACGGCATTTACCTGAGGGAACAGTATATCAACACGGCCAGGATGAAAGTGTCGAAGTACTCCAGGAGATTCCTGCTCAATCTCGTATCCATGATAGCGAAACTCAGCTACGAATTCGCCGACCAGGTGTCGCCCGTCTGCCAGTTCAATACGCGATGGGAGCGCCGGTTGGGAGTGGCGGATGACAGGATAAAGGTAATATATAACGGCGTGGATCCGAGGGTGTATACGGGCGCGACGGAAAGACCTCAAGCAAAGCGAGGCCCGTCCGTGGTTTGTGTCGCGCGAATAGACCCCATCAAGGACATAGAGACTCTCATCCGCGCGGCCGCGCTTGTCAAGCAGGCGGTTCCGCGGGTCCAATTCGTTGTGTACGGCGCACCCAGTTCGCCGGCTTATTTCGAGCGCTGCTTAACCTTGAGGAATGAATTGGGCCTCGAGGAGACCTTTATTTTCGCCGGTCATACGGATAATGTGGTGGACGCCTACAAGTCGGCCGATGTCGTGGCTCTCTCCAGTATATCCGAGGGATTTCCCTATAGCGTCATCGAGGCGATGATGTCTGGGAAAGCGATTGTAGCCACCGATGTCGGAGGAGTGCGCGAGGCCGTGGAGGGTTGCGGATTCGTGGTGCCGCCCAGATCCCCGGATAAACTCGCGGCGGCGCTGGTGAAGGTGCTCCGGGACGATCAGTTGAGGGCCGCGCTGAGCAGAGAGGCCAGGAATAGGTCTGTGGAGTCTTTCAGTATAGCGCGGTTGCTGGATGAGTACCTGAGGTCGTACATCGGGCTTCACGAAGGCGCTCTGCGGCGGTCGCTTTCCGCGAGTCGCAGCAGGCAGGCGCTTTTTTCGGAGCGCGGCCTCGCTTTCATGGACGCCGGGATGTGGCAAGACGCCGTCGAACAGTTCAGGAAGGCTATTGACGCAAGTCCAGCCAGCGCGGCTGTCCCCGTGCTCCTGACGGAAGTCGCGCAGGCTTACAACAACATGGGCCGCACGGATCTCGCCCTCCTGGAGCTCCAGAAGGCAGAGATACATGCGGAGATGATTCTTGGAAGTATCACCGCCGCCTGATCCGGCGGATGATCCATTACGAATTGGGGGGACTGGCGGGGCATGGGCAAGAAGTTTCCGAGGTCTCTGTGGGGATACAGGCCTTCCGCTGTGGATGAGTACATCGATGGTATGGTTCGAGACGCCGAGGGAAGAGTCGCGCATCTTCGCGCGGAGGCTGAAAGCGTAAGCCAATCAAATGCCGGCCTCAAGGATCAGATAGAGGGCATTCAGAAGGAGATCGACGGTTACCGGGAGAAGGAACGCGCCGTCGCCCAGGCCATAATAGCGGCGCAGATGAGGGCCGGGACTATCGAGGAGGATGCCAGGAAGGCGGTCGAGGAGCAAAAGCGGCGGGTCCTGGCTGAAATAGCGGTCAAGCGGGCCGAGATGGACGGGATGCGCAAGGAGCTGGAGCGATTCAAGTCGACGTTTTCGCAGGTGCTGAATGCTATTGACGAGTCCTTGAATTCACCGCCCGTGGTCAGTGCGGGCGATATCGAGGAGTCTCTGAAAGAGCGTCCTAACGACTAGGAAGACGGGGGGGGGCTTCCCGTGGAATTGGCTATCCCGGGAGGAATCCTGGGGTACAGGGCTGGCGAGGTGCGCGCGCACATCGAAATGATGGAGCGCGAATTGAGCGCGCGCGTCTCCATTGCCGAAGAAGAGATGAACGCCGCCCTGGAGACCCAGCGCGAGCTATCCGCGCGCCTTTCGAAGGAGCGCAGCGAGCTTGAGTCATATCGACTGCGCAACGCCTGCTACGAGAAAGCGATGCAGAAGGCCGAAGCGACGGCCCAATGCCTCGTCGAGGCAGCGGAATACAGGGCGGAAGGCATCATGGCCGAGGGCGAGAGATATTCGGAAGAACAGAGACTGTACATTATGGGGCTGGATAAACAGGTTTCCGCCATCCGCGAGGATATCCGCGAGATGGCGCTCGGTGTTCGCCGCGCCCTCGAGCGAGATTCCTCTTCCGAGCGAGTCGAGCGTTCGCCGAAGATCGCGGGTCACATATTGGAGACATCCGGGCGAAACGCTCCGTTCTCCGCCACGACATCTGGGGGGTTCCTCGAGGTCGATGTGAGCATACAGTCGGTCAAGGCCTTGTCCCAGGACGGCCAGGAGATCGGCCGGGTCCGGAGCCTGGTGCTCGACAAGGCGAAAGACAAGGTGTGCGGTTATGAAATCGAGCCGCAGGGACAGGAGTCCCCGTTGAAATTCGCGGCGATCATACCGGCCAGCGCTGTGATCGCCGTGAAGCGGGATGCCCTGATCGTGCACAATACCTGGGTGGACGAACTGAAGCGCGCTCCGGTGTCAGAAGCGGACACGCGCGTCGATTCCGCGCAGCCCAGGATCGCCTCCTACACCCTCGACAGGATACGAGCAGGCATGAGGTCGGCCGGAGTATCCGGCGCACCTACGCCTATCACCGCGAAAGCCGCCGCGTTATCCGCCGCGCCGGCCGAGAATACTGTGGATTCGCAGATCAGTTCGAGAAGGATGCAATACCTGGTGGGGCGAATTTCCGGCACCGACATATACGACCTTGAAGGTGGACTGATCGCGGGTAAGGGAGGCATTATTACCCCTGAGATAGTCGAGAAATCGCGCTCGGCCGGGAAGCTCGCGGAATTGATCGTTAACATGACGATACCCGGCCTCAGCCCCGATGAGAAGGCCGCCAGTAATTCATAGCCTTGGTTGGGAGCCAACACATGACTGATGATCGCTCCGCTGCAACCGGTGGTTGGTTCCCCGAGGACTTGGGCGCGTTGTCCAGGGAAGTCGCCGGGGTAACCAAGTTCCCCCGCGATTCCCTCGAGGTGGCGGCTGTGCTGGAATCCATGTCGTGGACCGATTCCCTCGCCCTCGAGCGCTTCGGCTTTGAGGACGTGTTCGAGCTGGCTCAGGCCGTATTTAGAATGATCCCAAGCATAACGGCCGAGACGATCGTTCGCCCGCGCAAGATCCCGGTGTTGTTGGGCCTTCTGATCGCGATCAAGCAATTCCTTCGAGGAACCATGTTCGCCATGCCCATGACGATTTCGATCGCCGCGATGCTCACGATAAGGTACTCATTATGGTCCTACCAGTATTTCTCCGTGGAAAACGCAACGGCCATAGCGGCCGGTACGGCGATGAGTTTCGTGGCCACGGGCGGGTTCACTCAGGCCATCGCGAGGAGAGGCCTGATGTACATATCCCAGGACGAATACGGGCTTGCGCGCAGGCTCTCGTTTCGCATAGTGACGATCGGTGTTATCACGACCCTGGTGGTAGGGGTTGGAGTATTCTTCATCAACTGGGCCTTCGCCGTATTCCCATGGAGCATGGCGTGGTTCACGTTCGTGTACTACCTGTTCCTGTCTGCGATCTGGCTCTCCATCACGATATTGTACATGCTGCGAAGAGAGGTGCTGTTCACCCTCGTGATGACTGCCGGAATCGGCATCGTCATTCTGTTGCACGAAAAGCTGAGGTTGACGATAATAACCTCCCAGATACTCGCGCTTTCTATTACGGCCGTAGCCTCACTGGGGCTTGCCGCGCATCTCTTTCTATCGGCCGAGAGGCGCAAGGAACACGCCCACGAGGTGGCGCCCCTGCCCAGGGCATCCCTGGTCGTCTATACGAGCGTCCCGTATTTTGTTTACGGGCTCATGTACTTCGCTTTCCTATATCTCGACAGGATGATCAGCTGGTCCACGAACGACGTCTACATGCCCTACGTCATATGGTTCCGCGGGCAGTACGAGCTGGGACTTGACTGGGCGATCCTATCGCTCATCATCCCCATGGGAGCCGTGGAGATGATACTGGAGCAGTTCGTGGATAGCCTGCTGCAGTCCCAAAAAACTATCTCGAGCGCGGATTCGAAGGAGTACGGCCGGATGTACGTGAGGATGTACACGAGACAGCTCGCGCTGTATTCCGCGTTGTCCGCAGCCAGCGGTTATTTCATGCGCCAATTCATCATTTCACTGGAAAAAATGAAGCTGTTCGATGTATACGTATCGACCAACCCGGTTTCGTGGACCGTGTTTAACTGGTCGCTCGTAGCCTACGTGTTTCTTGCCGCGGGGTTGCTAAATGCGCTGGTATTGTTCTGCCTTTCCAGGCCCGAGATGGCCGTTACAGCGATTTCCGAGGCGTTGATCGTTGATTTCGCCGTCGGGTTCGTGGCAAGCCGGGTGATCGGCTACCAATGGGCGGTGGCGGGCCTTCTCGCCGGCGCCGTCGTTTTCGCGGTCGCCGGATCGAGGGGGGTATTCAAGGTGTTGCGCTCTCTCGACTACTACTATTATGCGTCGCTCTAGGATGGGATAGCGTGTACCATTCGATTCTCGTAGCCGGGGCGCTCGTCAGGATCGGCCTCGCTTTCGCGGGCCTGTTCGTGCTGCTCCCGATGGTATTATTCAGGCAGGAGCGGGATGTTCCCGCGCTCGATGTTTTCTACTCCAACCTTGTCAGGATGGTGTTCCTCTGCCAGGTGGCGGCCTACGCGCTCGCGGCCGTGCGGCTATACGAGGTGATTTCGATCCTGGTCGTGTTCCTCTGCACCGGTCTATGGCGCTTGCGCGCCTCCAGGACCCCCGAGGAGCGGGCCAGACTCCGAGCCCGCCTCACCGTTAAGGGGCTCGATCTGGCCGATTATGAGTTGAGCGTTTCGGGGTTCGCGGAGTCATGCTGTCGCGTCGCTGCCCTCTGCCTGCGGCGCGTCATGTCGGTAATGAGGAGGAAGATCGACGTTGTCGATGGGCTTCTGCTGGCCTTAGTGCTGGGGTACTCGGCCTATCTGCGGTTCCTCGATGCGATAGCGAACGCGGCGCCCGCGCTGTCGGATTCTTACGTTACGCTCGCGTGGATGAAGTATATTGAGCGCCGGCAGCTGTTTCACGACGGTATCTACCCGCACGGGTTTCACATATTCCTTTCGCTCCTGCACAAGTTCTCGGTGGTGGACGCCCTATTCGTGTTGAAGTACGCCGGACCTTTGAATCCGGTGCTCACCACGATTTCATGCTACTACTTTGTATCCAGGATGACGGGCCACGTCCTCGGCGGGGTGGCGTCCGCCTTTGCCTATGGCTGCCTTCCGTCGTTCATGCCGTATGAGTTCCAGCGACAGGCGGCAACGAATTCGCAGGAGTTCGCGATCGTGTTTCTGCTTCCGGCCGTCGTGTACGTCGTGAGGTACCTGGGAAAGGGATCTAAGGCCGATCTGCTGGCCGCCTTCTGCGCCATCGGAATAGTGGGTTTGAGCCATCCAGTGGTGGCGGTGTTCGCCGCCGCTGGCGCATTCGCCGCGGTGTGCGGGTGTATCGTTGCCCGCGTCGCTCGATTCGACACGCTTGCGCGACTGGCCGGCGCGGGCCTTTCCGCGGCGATAGTCTCCATCCTGCCGCTTGCGGGCGGTATGCTGGCCGGAATCCCATTTCACGGTTCGTCCGTGGAATTCGCCGCTGCGGAACAGGTGGCGTCGTGGGTGGACATCCGCCCGGTTCACGGGGCGGTTCTTGGGGCCGGTCTAGCCGCCGCCGTTCTGAGCGCCGCGTTCGTGAGGACGAGGCAGGCCCGCGCCGGGCTACTGACGTGCGCGTTCTTCACCGTTATTTCACTACTGGTGTACGAGGCACCCGCGCTGGGTGTGACGAATCTAGCGTTATCCACCCGGTCCGGAGAGATGTACGCTCTGGCCCTCGCGGTTTCCCTGGGCACCGCGGTGTCAGCCGTCGTCTCACTGGGCTCGTTGGGCGGGGGCTGGTGGCGGGACGCATGGCGCTGGTTCTCCGCCGCCGGCCTAGCCTCGGCTATGGTGGGGGTTCTCCTGGCGCATCCGCAGACGCCCGCGCATCCGTACAAGATGCAGACGAACGAGAGCGCCGAACAATACATCAGGATCCTGCTCACGGATACACCCACCGACTGGCTGATCGTGTCGGATTTCGAGGGCTATTCGCTGGTGCTCGGGCGCGGGTGGCACCTGATGACCGCGGATTTCGTTTCGCAGGTGGATCCGCGCGGCAGAGATCTAGTTTCGGTGCGCGACGGGGTTGCCCAACTACTGAATATGTCGAGCGTGTACCTGTTTTATGAGGAGAATCCGTACAAGCCGCCCATCGAC
>Ga0334890_1004688_pt1 | contig 12320 bp, 11 predicted proteins | sample GraSluR1_MG_3_FD_207220 | JGI IMG/M metagenome (GOLD analysis project Ga0334890, IMG submission 207220) | Sludge microbial communities from methane-producing bioreactor in Wageningen University, Netherlands - Granular Sludge_31_08-R1 | ecosystem: Engineered > Bioreactor > Anaerobic >... | reverse complement strand
GCTATTGAGTAAGCCGTGCCATGGACAGGCGAGGTCCTGATAAAAGGGAGTCCTGCCGTGTAATTTACCCCTGAGTCGAAAGCAAGAGCTTTAAAGGGTGCAAGGCCCTGGTCGTGATACATTGCAAGAACAGCATCGAACTTTGCGAACAATCCTGCACCAAAGAAACCGTCTGCGGCAAAGGGGCCGAAAGTGAGCATCCCTTCGGTGGCTGCTCTTTCAATAGCCGGAAGAATAACATCCCTCTCTTCTGTCCCGAGCAGCGAATCGTCGCCTGCATGTGGATTGAGGCCAAGTACAGCCATACTGGGTTTGCGAATACCAAAGTCCTCATTGAGTGATTGATGCATGATCCGCAACTTCGACAAGATCAAATCTTCTGTTACCAGTCCGGGGATTTGTCCCACAGGCACGTGACCAGTAGCAAAACCTATCTTCATGTTTTCGCTTATCATGAACATCAGGGTATCGGCAACGCCGGCCTTTGATTTCAGGTAATCAGTATGACCATTGAACCTGAAGCTATCCGACTGAATGGTTTTTTTGTCTATAGGAGCGGTAATCAGAACATCAAGCTTATTTTGCAGAAGGTCGTCAACCGCCCGTTCAAGCGAAATAAATGCGGACTCGCCGCCATGCTGCGTGGCTTTCCCCAGTTCAACCCGTACATTATCATCAAGGCAGTTGATCATATTTGCCTTCTTATGATTTGCCTCCTCGGGCATCCTTATGTTATTAAAGCTGAAGTTGCTAATATTAAGGGCTTTACGATGGTAAGCTGCAACTTTGGGGGATCCGTATACAACGGGCACGCAGATGTCGTTTATCCTGTTGTCCGACAGTGCCTTGATTATTACCTCATAACCTATACCATTTATATCGCCGTGTGATATCCCTGCTATTATTGCTTTTTTTTCCATATATCTATTCCTTTCCCGGGTGATTATCAACCATTCGTCTGAAAAATGCTGAAAGAAGTCTTAATCCGGTCCCTGTTCCCTCTTTTAACCTGTAGTAATCATCTTTTTTCAGGGAAATGGTGCCGGCAATATCGAGATGGATGAACGGATATTCTGTGAAGTTCTCGAGGAATTTACCGGCGGTAATTGCGCCTGCCTCCCTGCCCCCTATGTTCCTGATATCCGCAACATCAGATTTCAGCATCTCACCATACTCCTCCCAGAACGGGAGTCTTGCAACTCTTTCAAAAACATCTTCACCGCTAATGTTAAGCAGTGAGAAGTATTTCTCGTCGGCATTACCCATTATTGCAATTGCCTGGCTGCCAAAAGTCATTGCTGCAGAACCCGTGAGGGTGGCAACATTGATAATCAGTTCAGGCGAATATCTCGAACTGTAGCTTATCGCATCAGCCAGTATCAGTCTCCCTTCTGCATCGGTGTTTCCCACCTCTACCGTTGTGTTATTGTGCATTGTTATTATGTCGCCCTGGGTATAGGCATTGCCACCCGGACGATTATCTGTGGCTGGGATAAGTCCCACCACATGCAGAGGCAATCCTGCTCTGGCAATAACCGACATGGCCCCGGCCACCACCGCAGCACCTGCCATGTCTCCCTTCATGCCCGACATGTAATCACCAGTCTTAATATTGAGCCCGCCGGTATCATAGACAATCCCTTTCCCTGTCAGTATAAAAGGATTCTTATTGATGCAGTTTTCAGGATGCCATTCAAGTATACAGAAGACCGGAGGATCAACACTTCCCCTGTTAACTGCCAGGAGACCTCCCATTTTCAGTGCCTCGATCTTCCCCTTGTTCAGAATCTCAACCCGCAATCCGGCACTCAGGCCGAACTTTCTTATCTCTTCAGCAAGAGCCGGTGCATTGAGATAATTAACAGGTTCGTTTATCAGATCTCTTGCAAACCAGACGGCGTCAACAGAAGAGGTCAGCCATCTGATATCCCTCTCATCCAGGTCGCCATGAAGCAATATAGATGACGGATAAGCCTTATGCCCGTTATTCTCCGGCTTTGTCTTGTATTTGTCAAATGAATAACAGCTTAGCATAAGCCCTTCACAAAAATCCTCAACAGCTCCCTTATAGGCATCGGATGATGTAATCACCAGCTCCTCGTGATTGTTCGACTTTATCAGATTCCTTATATTATACGCTGTTCTGCGGAGATCCTCCCGGATCCTGTGAAGAGGCAGCCCCTCTTTCAACCTGATAAGATAAGTTGATTTATAGTATGAATTGAGAAAAACATGATCGTCCTTCTGCGCCAGCCTTTTCATCGCAAACTCTTTTTCCGTTTTGCTCAGCCGCAGGCTCTCCGGGATGACATCACTGCCGAGAATGCACAGAAGAGACTGATCAGGCAATAGCCGGGTTATTCTTGAAATTGTCGGTTTCATATTCCAGAGACTGCATTTTTGAAGGCTAAAGTTAATTAAATTATTGATTGTTCAGGTTTCAAACCATTACCTTTGCAATGCAAATAAAACATGCCCGAATAGTATTTATACCAGTCATTCATAACTTACCAGGCTGTTTATATGAGTTTAACATCTCTTTACCGTAAGTCTCTTGACCTTTTGCCCCTCACTGCCAGAGAGGCATTGGAGCTTTATACTGAGGCTCCTCTGGAGGAGCTCATGCTGACAGCAGACAGAATCCGGTTGCTGCATGGTCACGGCAAAAGGGTCGGTTGGATGATCGACCGTAATGTAAATGTTACCAACATATGTTTTTCCCGGTGTTCATTCTGCAATTTCTGCAGAACGAAGAATTCGCCCGATGCATATACAACATCCCTGGATGATTACATTAATAAAACAGATGAGCTTATTCTTCTCGGAGGTGATCAGCTTCTGCTGCAGGGTGGAATGAATCCCGACCTTGGCCTAAGGTTTTATACCGATCTCTTCAGAACCCTTAAGAAGCTTTACCCTTCACTGAAACTACATGCCCTGGGTCCTCCGGAAATTGTATTTCTTGCCCGGAAAGAGAAAATGAGTTATTCTGAAATACTTGGGGAACTAATCAATTCCGGGCTTGATTCGCTGCCCGGAGCTGGTGCAGAGATCCTGTCCGACCGTGTGAGAAAGATAGTATCACCTGCCAAGGCAACATCTTCCGAATGGCTGCAGGTTATGCGTGAGGCTCACAGGCTCAACCTGCCAACATCAGCAACCATGATGTATGGTCATGTTGAGACCGTTGAAGAAAGGATGGAGCACCTCGTGGTGCTCAGGTCGTTACAGGATGAGAAGCCTGAAGAGCATTACGGTTTTATTGCATTCATCCCCTGGCCGTTCATGGATAACGGGACACGGCTCCTTGAAAGAGACGGTGTAAAGAGCCGTTACACGGGTCCCGATTATTTAAGGCTGATCGCTTTAAGCCGTATCATGCTGACCAATATCACCAACATACAGGCCTCATTGCTTACAGTCGGGAGGAGTGTTGCCATGATGTCGCTTCAGGCCGGAGCAAACGATCTGGGTTCGGTAATGATCGAAGAAAACGTTGTTAGCTCAGCGGGAGTAACAAATCGTTTCAACGCCGGTGAAATAGAGTCAATAATAACTGAGTCCGGATTCACTCCTGTCAGGCGGAATCAGAAGTATGAGCCGGTGTAGCCGGCTTTCCTTCTTCTTCAGGAGTAAGTTTGGAAGCCTTCCTGAATTCTTTCATTCCCTGTCCTATGCCTTTCATGAGTTCCGGAATTTTCCGTCCGCCGAAAAGAAGAACCAGGACCAACACTACAAGAATGATCTCTGTTAAGCCTATCTTTCCCATTTTATCAAGTATTAGAGGGGGGCAAAGTTAGAAATAGTTCGGTCAATTGCAAGAAACCCCTGATAAATATTCTAGCGTCTGAGAAGTCTCAGGATATCATTACCGTTTGCCAGTATCAGTATTGAAAGCAGTATCACCATTCCCGTAATCTGTGCGTACTCAAGGAACTTGTCACTGGGTTTCCGTCCTGTAATTACCTCATACAGAAGGAACATTACATGACCACCGTCGAGTGCGGGTATGGGGAGTATGTTCATGACTGCGAGGATAATAGAAAGAAAGGCTGTCAGATTCCAGAAAGAGTGCCAGTCCCACACCCCCGGAAATATGCTCCCTATGGTTATGAAACCACCGAGGGACTCATAGGCTTTTGTATCTCGCGAGAAGAGGATCTTGAACTGCTTGAGGTAATCTCCTATCATTTTGAATCCCTTGGTAATGCCGGCAGGAATTGACTGAAAGAACCCGTATCTTATTGTCTTAAACTCAAAAATAGTGCTGAACGATTTCGGGCTGGCTATTCCAAGCATGCCGGCGGCACTTGTCACTACGGGTATTTCTATCTGTTCTCCGGCACGCAGCAGGTTCATGATAACCGGTTTATTCCTGTTTCTTGCCAGATAGCTTTGAAATTCATCATACCAGTTGAACCTGTTACCGTCTATACCTATCAGTTCATCATCGACCAGAACGCCAGCTGTCTTCGCCGGAGATTCTTTTCCGAAGTCTGAAATAATGAATGGCCCGAAAGGAGTTCTTGGTTCAATCTGCCCCTGCCCCTTTAGCAACTTTTGAATATAGTCCTGCGGGATACTGATGTTTATTATCTGTCCTCCGCGCTCCACCTGCATTGATTTACGCATATTCAGAACGATGTCGGGGATGATCTCACTGAAATTTTCAATATACTGATTGTCAATTGAAACGATCTTGTCACCGTTTCGCAACCCGAGCTCATAGCCTGTTGAGTCGGTTACGATACCGTACTTCACGTTTGAAGTCGGGAGATATGTCTCGCCCCACGCAAATAACACAAAAACATAGATCAGCAGAGCCAGGATGAAATTCATGATAACTCCGCCAGTCATTATCAGAAGTCTTTGCCACGATGGTTTTGATCTGAATTCCCAGGGCTGTGGCGGTTTTTTCATCTGTTCCCTGTCGAGCGATTCGTCAATCATACCCGATATTTTCACATACCCCCCCAGGGGAAGCCATCCCATACCATACTCGGTATCACCCCTTCTGAATTTGAAGATCGAAAACCATGGATCGAAAAAGAGATAGAATTTCTCCACCCTGGTCCTGAATGCTTTTGCAAGCAGAAAATGCCCCAGTTCATGTATGATAACAAGTATGGAAAGGCTGAGTACGAATTGTAATATTTTAATAAGGATTGTCATGTCTGTCTGGAAAGTTTATTAATATAATCTGTTGATATTTCTCTTGCTTTGGTGTTTGTCATCTCCAGATAACCCATCCCCGGAGAAGGGATATATTCCGTCTTTTCCATTGTATATTCCACAATTTCGGGCATCTGCAGGAATCCTACCCTTCCGGCAAGAAATGCAATTACAGCGACTTCATTTGCCGCATTCAGAGCGCAAGGCATATTACCACCCTGTCTTATTGCTTCGTACGCCAGCGGGAGGTTCCTGAATCTATCCATGTCAGGTTCAGTAAAAGTAAGGTTATTCTGAAGGTTTAAATCGAGTCGTGGCAGGTCTGATCTGAGTCTCCCGGGATAACCAAGTGCATAAAGGATAGGGAGTCTCATGTCGGGCAGTCCGAGTTGTGCCTTAACTGATCCATCTGTGAAATGGACAAATGAATGAATTATCGACTGAGGATGAATTATCACTTTTATTTTATCAGGATCAATATTAAAGAGCCATTTTGCCTCAATCATTTCCAGCCCTTTATTCATTAGTGAAGCGGAGTCGACTGTCACCTTGTTTCCCATGTCCCAGTTTGGATGTTTCAGGGCCTCGTATGGCTTCACCTGACTGAGCATTTCGGCCGTATGGTTAAGGAAAGGGCCACCGGAAGCTGTAAGGGTGATCTGTTCGACGCTTCCTGCCGGTTCACCGGCAAGACACTGGAATATTGCCGAATGTTCAGAGTCCACTGGAATGATCCGGCTCCCTGTCTGCCTGGCAGACTTACAGATTATTTCACCTGCCACTACCAGTGTCTCCTTATTGGCAAGTGCAATGTTTTTCCCGGCTTTAACGGCTGCAAGGGTTGGCTTTAGTCCGGAAAAACCCACCATTGCGGCAACTACCATTCCGGCTTTTGAATCAGCAACAACCTTCTCGATCTCTTCTTCGCCCGCATAAACCTTTATTTGTGTATGCCCGAGGCTGGCCCTCAGTTTCTGATAATGGTCCTTATTTCCGATCACCACTGTCCCGGGAAGAAATTTCTGAGCCTGTTCGGCAAGAAGTCTTACATTGTTGCCGGCTGTCAGCAGATCCACCCTGAAGCGGTCGGGATAGCGCGAGATAACATCCAGTGCCTGTGTCCCTATCGACCCCGTTGAACCGAGCAGTGCTATCCTTTCCGGTATCATCTTAAAGAGTTAGAAAATAATATGCTTTTCGGGATCAAGCGGATTCCCCTTGTACCAGATCTCCAGATGAAGATGCGGGCCCGATGTGTACATCTCGCCTGAATCACCCACAATGGATATTGCTTCACCGGCCCGGACAATATCTCCTGCCTCCTTGAGAAGCACTGCATTATGCTTATATACCGAAATCAGGTTGTTCACATGCTGTACCTGGATCACGAAGCCTGTCTCCATAGTCCATCCGGTGAAAATAACCGTACCATCGAGTACTGAAGATACCGGTGAACGAGGCCTGGTAACTATATCTGTACCAAAATGTTTTGTCCTGAGATCATACCTGGCTGTTACAATTCCTTTTACGGGAGCGAAAAAATGGAGGCCCGTAAGGCTGGTTACATTTTCTGCAAGCACCGGCCCAAGCGTAAGATTGAACCTTTCCTCCCTTTCAATTCTTGCCCTGAGAGCCGAATCTTCTGCTGATCTGGTAAAACGTGGAGAAGTGTAATTTCTGGTCGTGTCGGACATTGTAAAATGCTCAGCCGGTTCCTTGCCCGAAATTATTGCATTAAGGTTCACAAAATATTTATCTCTGAGCACCAGTTCCTGTTCAAGTGAATCGAGTCTGAGGGCGCTCATAAGTATATTTCGTCTTACCATTACATCGGGGTAACCCGGAATGAATTCACGCAGATCAGTAAATGCTATGAGTGATGCTGTTGCTCCAACAATAAAGAGAACCAGAAGAGTGATCAGCAGGAAGGCATTATACTGTGTCAGCCTTACCCTCCACACTTCCTCGAATGTAGTATCGTTAATAACAGAGAATCTGTACTTATCCTGCCAGTTACGCTTCTTCTTATCGCTCTTGGACATTTCTTTTGCTTATAAACGGCATGCAAAGATAATAATTAAAGACGGAAGATGAGGAGCGAAGCGACGAAATTCCGCGACAGCGGAACCGAAGACCGAAGACGGGAGACCGAAGACGGAAGACAGAAGACAGAAGACGGAAGACAGAAGACCGAAGACGGAAGACAGAAGACAGAAGACGGAAGACAGAAGACAGAAGACGGAAGACAGAAGACAGAAGACGGAAGACAGAAGACGGAAGACAGAAGACGGAAGACAGAAGACAGAAGAAAGTTGGCCAGCCTTCGCTGAAGCTACGGCTGACAAAGCAGTTGGCAATCAAAATATTTCCTTGCCCTTCGCCCCCTGCTCTGAGCTCTGCGCCCAGCCGTCGTCCCGATAAATCGGGACTATGGCTGACAAAGCCTGTGCTCTGTGCCCTGTGCTGTATAGGCCGGAAGCAGTCCTCAAACCACCCTGACGGGTTTCTCTTCGCTTTGCCAGAGGCCGTGTTTTGTACAGACTGACATTGCTGAGAGGTTCATTGAGACATCGGGAGCTACGATATAGAAGTCGACCTCGACATTTCCGGGAATGTTTCCGTAAACACCGGCTGTATATCTGGCTTCAGCCATAAGGGTTTCTCTGTTCCAGAGCTGGAGGAGGCTTATGTAATGATCATGGTCATCGGGGTGCGTGTAATCGTTTCCCATTTTCACCTTTACAACGAATTTTTCTCCTCTTTTAACCTGTTCCGGGCAGCAGACGTGCGGCATGTGTCTGTCGAGGTAATCGCGTTTTACCTCCTTGTCCTCTTTTTCTATGTCAGTTGCTTTGAATACTCGTGGCATGTTGTTAGTTTTTCAAATAGAACAAAATTAATATAATATTGGTTCAGAGAGATACCATAAGTTGGAAGTTGGCCAGCCTTCGCTGAAGCTACGGCTGACAAAGCAGTTGGCAATAAAAAACTATAACATTTTTGTTATTTGCATGAAAAATATTATCTTTGCACTCCACATTGCGGGGTGGAGCAGTGGTAGCTCGTTGGGCTCATAACCCAAAGGTCGGAGGTTCGAATCCTCCCTCCGCTACAGGTCAAAAGCCTCGGTGCGAATGCACCGGGGCTTTTTTGTTTTCAGGCTGACGCCCGCTTGAGAGGCGGAGGAATGGAAACAAAAAAGCCCATGGCTCCCGCCATGCGGGAGCAAGGCTTTTGACCTGGGCTGCAAACCAAAGAGGAAAAAGCCGAACGCAGTGAGGCTTAATCCTCCTTGAGTCTGCCACCAAACCCCTAAGGGGGCTTTACTATTCTTAAAGTAAGAACATTTGAACAATCGTATGAAGAATTCAGAAGTTCAAATTCATAAAGGCAGCAGCAGGGCTTTTTCTTTAATGGATCCTCATTCTGATAAAATCTGACCGGATTTGGTATTTCTTGAATTAAAAATAACTTCCTCATACTTCCGTGCTGAATCGTTCAGCAAATCCGATGGCTCTCCTTTAAGGTATTGATTAAAAAACGCCAGGACATAATCATTCTGAATTTTCAAAAAACGATTTCCATCAATCGGACCTATATTACCCTGAAGCTTATTTATTCCTCCCAATAGCGAAAAGTCAGAGAAATTGGCATGTCTGGCATCATTTACCCTTACCATATATGCAGTGGTTAAAGAGTTTTGGTAAAACAGATCACAAATTGGATCACAATCAGTGCACGATGGTTCGACGCTTTCCATGATCATGAAAGGCCGGGCAAAAGGCTTTTCCACAGCATCACCAAACATGAATCCACTTAAATTAATCCCGGCCTTGCATCTGTTATCAGTTACACAAAACTGGCCGGTGGCAGCACCTCCTTTGGAGAATCCTATTGCACCAACTTTTGATGTATCTATATTATCCAAGATGCCTCTCTGGTCTAAGGTTTTATACCCGATCTGGTCCATCAGAAAACTATTGTCCTCCGCCCAAAGACGGATATCTGCTACTTCTTCCGGCATATATTTGTTGAGCAATTGCTGAGCCGTTTTTTGAGATTGGAGGTCTTTTGCATTGGTGATCTCTTCCTTTGTTTTGAATACCTCTGATGAGTTCTCCTGCTCCCACATAGATTTATAATGCGCATTATTTACGTCAAATTGTACAACCTGACCTTGTTCGTCGTAATGAAAAGCATTCCAATATGGATGACCAATACTAAACACAATATACCCGTGACTGGCAAGTTCCTGAAAAAGTGTGGTATTATCCAGAATATAACCCGAAGGAGAATAGAAAATGACAGGATATTGACCCTTAAGCGGCTTTGCGTTAAAATACGAGTCTGTTGGAATCAGATTATAATGACTCAGCATAAAAGCAGGACCCTTCAGATAAATCGCCAGATATCTGGCTTCATCTCTTTGCATATAAGGCATCCTCTTCTCCTGATTGCCTGGTGATGCAGGATACCAGACGCGGACAGACAGTTCCCTGAATCTGTCTTTCTCAGGTGAAAATGCATCAGTTCGAGTTGTGTCCCTGAAAAAGAAAATTGAAGATCCGACTTCAAATTTACCTGAAGGATGAGGTATTCTGAACATTGGAATTGCCAATGGAGGAATGAGAGTAATTATAAACAAAAGAAAAGTAAAAACAGTGCCTGAGATTCTAAGTATACGTTTAAAAATAGAAGGCTGTTCTGATTTATCCTTTCGCGAACCAAAGATTTGTTTCAGGGAGATCAGAAATAAAATGGATGTAAAAATATAGGCGGGGATCATCTGCCATCTTGCTCCTTCAAAAACAACATGACAAAGGACTATAACTAATGTGAAGCCCGGAAGGTAATTGAACCAGTGAAGCCCTTTCCTTATAAGCAACATAGCGATTAAGGAAACCAACAGAGTAACAAAGGTTAAAATTTCAAAAGGGCGCAAGGTTTTGAATTTTTTGTTTGTTTATGAGAATAAATGTCAGACACAAGAGGTTTATCTATTTCATCATCAAAATTAAACCTTTATCAGGCTAATTGCAAAATTTTCTTTTTATGGTAGAAAATCAATTAAAAACCTCTACCACTTCAACCAGTTCCACCATGTCTCTGATTAAACTCAGGTTAGATATTTCAAACCTCTTGTCTGCAAAGCAGTAGTTTTGTTGCGAAGGCAGTGAGGGCTTTTTTGTTTTGCCCATTATACTTTATTTCGTATCATTAAGCCATGGATTCAGAAATTAAATATTACAGACAGTTACAGGAACATCTGGATAAGCTTCCCATTGGGTATCCTAAAACAAATTCAGGAGTAGAATTAAGGATTCTTCAATTACTTTTTACATCTATTGAGGTAAAAGTGGCTCTCTGCCTGAGCCTGGGAAATGCTTCCGTGGAAACGGTAAGAAAAAGACTTGAAAAAAAATTCATGATTTCGTATGAGACAGAAAAAGTAGCAAGAATACTTCATGATATGTTTATGAAAGGTGCTATTAACAGGTCTCGTATGGAGCCATTCAAATATAGTAATGCAATGCTTGCCATCGGGATGTTTGAACATCAGGTAGGTGACTTAAGCAGGGAAATGATTGAGATGGTTCACCAGTACTTCGATGAGGGCTTTGATGATGAATTTTTCAGGTCTTCATTGCCGCAGTTACGTACAAGTCCCCATATGAAGGCTATTGTGCCTGAATTTAATATCGCCACCTACGATAATATGAGGGAAATTGTAAAGAAGACAAGCAAGTCCATACAGGTGGCAAATTGTGTATGCAAGGAAGGGGAAGCAATACTTGGTAAGCCCTGCAAACAAACCAAAGATATCGAAGTTTGTTTGATGTTTGATGCGAAAAATTATTTAGACAGGGGGAAGGCCAGAACTATTACTAAAGACGAGTGCATGGAAATCATTAACCGGGCTGAACGGGAAGGATTGGTACTGCAACCCGGTAATTCACTTCAACCATTTTGTATCTGCCTTTGCTGCGGGTGTTGCTGTGGCGTGCTGACCTCAGCAAAAAAATATGATAAACCTGCTGAATTAATTGCGCATAACTTTTATGCAAAAGTAGAAGAAGAATTATGTACTGGCTGCACGATTTGTGTTAACAGGTGTCAGATGGAGGCCATTCATATTGAAAATAAAAAAGCAATTATTGACCTTTATCGATGCATTGGATGCGGCCTTTGTGTTACTTCTTGTAAAACAGAAGCGCTGAAACTGATGGGAAAAACTAAAAAAACGATCCCTCCCAGAAATGCTGCGATGTTGTATTTGGGCATATTGAGCGACAAAGTAACCAAACAAAAGATGATGGGAAATATGTTAAAACTGCTTACGGGAAAGCAACTTTAAAAAGAAGGGAGTCTCAGAAAATTTTACAGTATTCAATTCATCTTACCAACAAGAATCACTATACTTTATAACTGATGAAGAGAATTAATGCTTCATGTACTCACCCCCAATACTTCGCTCTGCTCAGTATTTGCCCCCTATCTGGTAAACCAAAGAGGTGGTTTAAAAGAACAAGACCATTGGGCTAAAGCCCATTTCTGTTATTGATCCTCTATGCCGTTGATTAAAATCAACGGCAATTGAAGGGCCACATAAGATGCCGAAAACAGAACAGGCTTTTGATCCCGACTGAAACCTGGATCTCCGCTGCGACTTGTTGAGCTCCCCAAGAGGATCGCGGGCTTTGCCCGACGAAGCTTCTGGCGCAGGAGGGCGAAGCGGGCAATACTTCTTCTTCCGTCATATTACGGCCAGACTCTCTTCATTTTGTATACAATCTTTTCGTTCCCGATCCTTTTTTCAAAAACAATGGAATCACGACCTACGATATTTGTTATTATGTATTCGCCAGGCAAAACTGATTCAGGCAGATAGCATGGGAAGAACTTATGTTTGATCGAGTCAAGTGTAAAAGTAAGTCTGCAACTATCGATTGAATATGTCCCGACAGTGAGACAACCCATATCCTTTTGAAACGCTATACCTCCCGATGGCCATTCTTCATATTTTTGGGTCGCAGTATCAATACAGATATTACACCACAGCGATTGATCCTTGAAATAAAAATACCCATGGTAGCAACCGTTTGCGATTATGTACGGTCCTTTGAAAGGTTCAGGGTCACTATCATTGG
>Ga0334890_1004686_pt1 | contig 12330 bp, 9 predicted proteins | sample GraSluR1_MG_3_FD_207220 | JGI IMG/M metagenome (GOLD analysis project Ga0334890, IMG submission 207220) | Sludge microbial communities from methane-producing bioreactor in Wageningen University, Netherlands - Granular Sludge_31_08-R1 | ecosystem: Engineered > Bioreactor > Anaerobic > Unclassified... | reverse complement strand
TACCGTTTCCGGTCCCTTAATTCCTGCATTTTACCCGGGTTCCATCCACCAGAGGCGGATTTGGATCGTCCGACCTGCTGCACGTATCCGGTGATTCGGTCGTACCATTCCACTTCTTTTTGTTCTCCGCAGGTGGCGCATTGTTCCTGTAATCCTTTCATCAGGGTTTTGCATTTGATGCAGAAGCTTAGTGCTGAGCTGTAGGCCCAGAATCCTAGGTCAGATTTACGGGCTATTTTCTGGGTTAAGCTCATCAGGGAGTCTGGTTCGCTGTAGGCTTCTCCCATGAAGGCGTGGAATATATGTCCTCCCAGGGTTAATGGGTGGAATTTTTCTTCGATCTTTATCTTCTCTGGTAGTAATACATCGGAGTTCACCGGGACGTGGGATGAATTGGTGTAGTAGGAAGCTTCGGCATCTCCCTGGACTATGATTTTGTCTTTGAATTTCTCCCGGTCGAGCATGGCGAACCGGTACGCGGTTGACTCGGCTGGGGTCTGTAATACGGTCCATCTGAGTCCAGTTTCTTCTTTGAGTTCTTTAGCTCTCTGGTTCATGTATTTAATTATTTTTAATCCAAATTTTCTGGAGTCAGGGTTTTCTATTCCTTCTCCACAGTGGTACTGGAGCATTTCGTTGAGCCCGACGAAACCAAAGGATAGGGTAGCGTTGTCGATGCTGTAGTACCTGTCACCATCGAATTCCTGGGTAAGGAATGGTAACAGACTGTAATCGTCCAGACAACTCAGGGCATGTTTACGCCTGAGTAGCAGCACTTCTTCGGCTTGGTGCAGATAGTTGTCCAGGTAATCGAATACTTCTGCATCATCACGAGAGCTATAGGCCATTCTAGGTAGGTTAAGGGTTATGTATGCCAGGTTACCTGTTCGCAGGCAGTCCTGTGACCAGTCACCGGTCCAGTTATCACCCAAAGATGTTCGGCATCCCATGTAGTTGGCCAGGTTTCCCCGGTAGTCAGGGAGCATGTTGGCAAAGTAAGGGGTACCGTATTTAGCGGATAATTCATGCACCCGCCTTAAATCCTCTTCAAACTCGTTTTTAAGGACTTTATCCCTTAATACGTAGATGGTGTTGGGGAACAGGTGTGGTTTGCCGTCTGAGTCTCCCTGAAGGAGATTTTCGGTGAAGGCACGCTGCAGAGTCCGGACTTCTTCTTCGAAGTCTCCGTAGGTTCCAACCAGTTTACCCTTAGGTCCGTAAGCTGGTTCGTCCTTGAGGAAGTCAGGGACGGTGAACTCCAAGTTTATGGAAGTGAATGGTACCTGTGAGCCTCTAGCGGCGTATGCCATGTTAAGATTGTATATTAACATCTGCACTGCCTGTTTCACCTTTTCATAGGGCAGTCCTGCTGCAAATGGGGCTACAAAAACGTTCCACAGGCTCATGGATTGTCCGCCGCTCATGTTCTGCTGGGCGGCGAGCATGATCTCTCCGGCGTGGTTCATCAAGGTTTCAATATGGTTAGGAGGTCCGGCTACGGAAGTATGATCCCCTGTACCGTCTACTTTCAATCCGTGCTTGATAAATAATCTTAAATCATGCTGCAGGCAATTTAAAGGCCGGCCTGCAAAGAATTCCAGGTCATGGATGTGTATTCCCCCGCTCATATGGGCGTCGGCCAGTTCACTGGGGAGACAATGTAGTAAAGCGTACTGTTTGAGGGCTTCGTCTGCCACGTACTTATGTACCGTCTCGGGATTGTGTATCATATTGGCGTTGTCCCGGGAACCGTTCTCTATAAGATTGGTGATGTTATAAACAGGAATACCCAGCCTGGTGTACTTCCGTCTCAGGGTTTCCAGTCCGTACTCCACCAGTTTGGTGTTTACGATCTCCCTGATCATGGGAGCGGTGAGGTATTCTACGTTGAGTTTTTTCAGTTCTTTATATACGTTGGTGGCGATTTTTCGGGCTAAATTTTCTGAAGCACCGGTTTCTACAATGAGTGTTTGTTCTATCTTTGTCTGGTCGAAGGTTTCTATGGTGTCTCTGGAGGTTCGTACCCGTAGGGTGTTGGCGTTGAAGTATCTTTCCGCGGCTTTCTTATCCACATTCTTTAGGGAGTCGTAGACCAGCATCTTTATTTCCTTGGTAGTCATCCCATCGTAGGCTGCAGTAGCTACCTGTGAGGCTATTTTCTCCGCAGCCCATAGTGGAACATCCACCATCAGGCAGGATTTAACTATTTTCTCGTGACTGAACCTTTCAAATATCCCGTTATTCTTTAACACACAACTGTGGGCTTTTGTAGGAAGTGCAGCAATAATGCGTGCATCTTTCATATTTTATCCTCCAAATTTGGCTTAAAAACTAATGAATTAAGAATTTTTTTAGCAATATCAACTCTTTTATAAGAAATTTGACACCCCTAACTTAGACATACTTGTCTACATTTTATTTGTGCTAATACCATATAAAAAATTTTCCTTCTATAAGAACACATCGAGTGAACTCTGTTTTGATTTGTCACTTTCAAATAGAGAATTTATACTGAATTCTATTAACTCAATTCTCTGGATCAGGTAGTTGTTGATGGGATACTTCTTGGATAATTCCTTGGAAATTTCCAGATATTTGACCACAGAACCCTTAGAAATACTTAATATGAGATTTCCGCCGCAGGTACACTCACCAGAAAGTGGCATCCTCCGGTATTTCTTGTTGCACTTGGTGCAGCGAACTTTCTGCCTGGCGAAGGCCCGGATATTACCTGCCATATCAGGAAGGAAATGGGAGTTCAGCACACCTTCAACCACACCCTTCTGGTCCACTGCCCGTATTTTCTCGGCCAGTTTAATCTGTTCATCCACCTTTTCTTTCATGGTGGGTAGTAATTTGTACAGGGACACCTTAGGTCCGCTGTGGATGCTGGTGGTCCCATGGGAGTAGATCAGTCCCTGGTACTGAGCTTCTGTACCCAGCCTTTTATCAACGTTATCTATGATGGACACGATATCTGACGGTTTTTTTAGCTTTAAGCTACTCTGGTACATTTCCAGGGGAAGCTGAGGCATGGTGTCTATGTTATGGGATTCATCATCTATTTCTTCCGGATCTATCCGGGATGATAGAACCAGTGGGGCGTCCATACGCCCTCCCCGGGAGCTGGGCAGGTAAACCTTAGAGAAATTTAAAAGAGAGTCAAGTAAGAGCATTATGGAGTCCTCATCACTGTCACAGTTCCTCCTCTTAGCACTGTGGAAGTAGGGGTGGGCGTAACATCCAGAAGCTTTAGTAAAACCAACTATCCGGCCCAGAACACCGGCAGATGTATGGGGTGCCAGGCCCACCACCAGGTGTCCCACCAGATCCTTGTAACTCTTCAGATTATAGAATCTGTCCATGCCATAGAACTTATCCAGTAAGTCATCCACGAAATTGGCTACTTTCAGGAGGTATTCCCCGCAGTTATCAGAGATAACCACGTCCTGTACTTTTATCTCCACTGTCTGCTCGTCACTTTCCAGTTCATCCCCTTTGATATCATGGGTGTATCCCAGTTCCCTTAATTTCTGGTGTGTGACTTTGATTTCACGGGGTATGAAGTGGGTAAGCGGTAGATTGGTGGAGTCATGTCGGATAGTTGCATCTTTAAAGGTGTAAACACCATTTTTAGCCCGTAGAATACCCTTCTCCAGGGGTTCTGGGAATTTATCCTCGGATATCATTCCGATTACTCCTTTGATTTCATCCATCTTCCGGATGCCCACCCTTTCATAGGCTTTCTTTAGGAGGTGGCCCAGGTTTATCTTCTTCCTACCGGAACCGGTGGGCAGGGCTCTTCCTCCGCAGGCGGGGCAGATGGCCTGCATGGACCCAATACCACATTGGGTGCAGCGGCACCGGGCTATTTCAACTGTTATGTTTCCTTTTTTCGCTGCATCGACTATGTTACGCCTGCTACCTCCTGCGTTGCCTATGGGGAACAGTGCATGGGGTGCGGGTTTCATCATCCTTTCCTTGGTTTTCTCTGGCCTGCCCACCCTACCACCGAGGTAAGTAGGTGCTTTGGCCATTATCTGGATTGGTGAAACCTTGTTAATTGCTTCCATAGTTTTTAGTTCTTCATCCAGTGGTTCTGGTAAGGTATTTAATAGGGCGTAGGTGTCGTCTGCATCAATGATGACTTTCGCGTCTTCTACCCTGTGTTCAACACCTAAAATCTCTAATATCCTCTTATCCGGACTTATATCAGCGATAATTTTATTATCGTTGATATTTTCATTTAACCAGCTTCGAACACGGTTGATTTCCTGGGCAGAGGCATCATGATAAAAGTAAGTATATTTGGGATGTAACGGTACAGAATATTTCATGGAAATTTGAAAGGCTTCTTCGGCGGTGATCTCATTTTTTAAGAGCTCTGGATCCAGGTCACCACTGTAGTCTGGGGATTCTTGGACAGTCTGGGTCCACCATTCTTCACACCAGCCGGATGGGAGTAGTACGTGGTTGTTTCTGTTAAATTCTCCAAATGCAACCAGCATATCCCCTAAAAATAGGATTTCATCCACTTCATGTTTTAGTTTTTTGGCCTGTTCTGATGAATTAATCTTTACAACTGATCCGTCTTTTAATTTTACTATGGGACCGTCTATACTGTCTACGGGCACCACACAGTTTCCCTTACCGGGTCTTTCAATTTTCATCTGGGTGCCCACAGCCAGAAATTCCACTATCTCCATGGTGGCCGGGTGGATACCCATAGCTGCCAGACCACTGTTTCTGGCTCTTCCGTATCTTAATCGGAAACCTCCCTTTGCCTGGGGATAGGATAGGACTGGTCTTCCTCCTATAATGTCCTGCATGTATTTTTCGTCCACTTTGGAGCTTTCACCCTCATCTTCTTCAGTTTTAGGGGCTTTCTTAGAGAATTTCTCTAACCACAGCCAGCCCTTTATATCCAGTTTTTTAGCGTACTTCCTTACCTTTGGGGCTTTCTGTATGATTCCTTCTACCATGGCAAGTAGTGCCCCTCCACGGATCTGGTTGGTTTCCACCCTCTCCAGATCCCGGTGGGATACTTCAACCTTGTCTGTTGGTTCGCCGGTTACCTCTACTGGTATGTTCTTAGCCGCTAATCTCACTTCTTCCGGGCTGGGAGAGTACTGGAGGTTGGTTACTTCAGATTCGTACAGCTCCACCTCTTCCACGTAGCGTTCTATCTCCCTTTCAGAGGGTTTATACCGGTCTAAGTTCAGGGATAACCGGATATAATCACCTAAAAGCACGGCCATAGCGGCTGCAGTTCCTCCTGCGCTTCTTATTGGCCCGGCAAAATACACAGCCAGGTACCAACCTCCGTCGAAGTTTCTTTTAATCTTTAATTTGGCAATTCCCTCTAAGGGGGCGGCGACTACACCTTCAGTTAATATGGCCAGGGCAGTCCTTATGGCCTGATCAGCTTTTGCTTCCTTAACTTCGATACTGTCTTCCTTGCCTTCTACTTCGGATTTGGTGATCTCTCTGGTTATCTGGAAAGCCACTTCTTCCCGGGACATTCCTTCTGCTTCCAGTTCTTTTATCCTCTTGGCAATTTCCTCTGGTCCAACCAATCCCTCCACCCTTTCGGCCAGGTCCTTAGCCAGGGGTATCTCTGGTTCGGTTTCGATGTCGTAACCTTTTAGGCGGGCTTCTCGAGCAATGGCATATAATTTTTCAGTTTCAGATTCTAAAGTATCGAAATATCCCATGAACTTTCCTCAAAGTCTCTATTATTGATTTTTAAGTAATTTATCCACATTTTATGTGTTGATATTTACTATGGTAATGGTTAAACTTAAAAAGTTCTATTTAGAAAATAAATCAAAGTATAAATAGATGGATTTTCATAATTTTACAAGAATATCAAAAATTTACAAGGATATAAAAAAAATTTAAAATTAACAAAATAGTAATTTATCCATACTTTAAGGTGATTATTTATGGCAAAAAAAGATAAAAAGGTGCTTCCTCCCAGTGGGGCTGGTCTGGTCCGATATTTCGAGGAGGAAACCAGAGGACCTAAGATTACACCCATGCAGGTGGTGGTTATGACCATCATACTGGCAGCCTTATGCTTAGCCCTGCGATATTCTTTTAGTTAAACGAATTTACAGATTAATTTTTCTATTTTAACTATCAAACTATGAAAATTAATTTAAAAGTTTTTTCAATTATCCAGAGGTTTTTAAATGGCGATCCACCCCATTGAGTTTAGATACGGCACAGAGGAAATGAGAAAAGTTTGGGACAGCGAAAATAAACTTCAAAAAATGTTGGAAGTTGAGGCAGCCCTTGCAGAAGCAGAAGCCTCCCTGGAACTGATTCCAGAAGAAGCCGCAGTTGAGATAAAAAATAAAGCAAACACACGATATGTAAAACCCGAGAGGGTTGCTGAGATTGAAAGAGAGACCAACCACGATATAGCATCCATCATTAAAGCCCTGGCTGAAGTCTGTGATGGAGATGCCGGAGAGTATGTCCATTTCGGTGCCACGTCCAATGACATCATAGACTCCTCACAATCACTCCTTTTTAAAGAATCAATCGCTATTTTAAGGATTAAACTGTTTAAACTCACTAATACGCTCCTAAAACTTGCAGAAGAACATATCAAACACGTCTGTATAGGCAGAACCCATGGACAGCATGCTTTACCTACCACTTACGGTATGAAATTTGCTCTATGGGCCGATGAACTCCACAGACAGATAGAGAGACTCGATGAAGTGGAAGGCCGGTTATGTGTGGGTATGATGACCGGTGCCGTGGGAACCACCGCCGCCCTGGGAACAGATGGACTGGCTGTACATAAAAAGTTATCCCAGATACTGGGCCTTGAACCGGTTCTGATTTCTAATCAGGTCCTGCAGCGGGACAACCATGCGGAATTCATCATGCACCTGGCCAACATAGCCACCACACTGGATAAGATGGCTTTAGAAGTTAGAAACTTACAGAGGACAGAGATAAAGGAGATTGGGGAGAGTTTCGACCCGTCCAAACAGGTGGGAAGCAGTACCATGCCCCATAAGATGAACCCCATAACTGCCGAACGGATATGTGGAATATCCCGGGTGATCAGATCCCATACCATCCCTGCCCTGGAAAACAACCCGCTCTGGCATGAAAGGGATCTTACCAATTCTTCCTGTGAGAGGATAATTTTCCCTGAGTCATGCTTACTTACCGATTACATCCTGGTTCTATCCCAGAAACTCTTCGACAACCTGGTTTTCCACGATGAAAATATTGAACGTAATTTAAACATCACCCACGGATTGATCATGGCGGAGAGGGTGATGGCTGAACTCACTCGTAGGGGAGCTGGACGACAGACTGCGTATGCCCTGGTGAGAAGCTGTTCAGTGGAAGCCAGCCAAAAAGGCGAGGGTCTGGAGGGATTGATTGCTTCTAATTCCCAGATCAGGGAATACCTTTCCCTAGAGGATATAAAGGAAATCATGGATCCCCACACCTATCTCGGTTCAGCAGTGGAGATAGTGGAAGATGTTTTAAGAGAATCGAAAAACTGGTTCCTGTAAAACTTTGCTGAAATTCTTTTTTTATTTTAAAATACGTCCTGTTATTTAATTTTACAATTGCCACTTTATCTTTTTTTAAAATTAAAAAAAAATTAATATAGTTGTAAATATATAATAATACCTGTCAAAATAAAGGAGGTGAAAAAATGGTTAACATCTTGGAAATAAAGGAGATCAAAATAGCATCTTTCACACTGATCACTTCTTCAGTACAGGCTATTTTGGCATTCATTTACGCGGTAGTATTATTAATATTTGCAAGCATTGCAGGATCGATCCTGGCATCATTTGTACCTGGTTTTGGTTCTTTCATAGCATTTGGTGCAGCGGCTTTAATCATAATCTATCCTATTTCCGCGTTCTTCATTGGTTTAATGGTACAATTCTTCAGTGCGTTGCTTTATAACATCCTGGTTCCCAGAGTTGGCGGTGTAAAGCTTGGATTGGAGGGTGATGAACTAGTAGAAATTCCAGCAGTATCTTTTGCATTAATATTGTCCATTATTGGAGCGGTGTGGGCATTTATAGTAGGATTATTCCTGGCGGCTGTTATTGTTCCCATGTTTGCATTTTTAGGCAGTGCCTCATCAACGATCCCCACTATGACTAATGTAACAGGTGTTCCTATGGTAACTGGAGCCGCCGCAGGAGTGGCGGGTATTTTCGGAGCCTTAATATTAATCATAGGATTGCCAATAGCAGTATTTATCATCGGATTCATAAGTAATGCTTTAGCAGCGATATTTTATAACTTCATAGCAACCAGGATAGCCAAGGCTAAACTAGAGTTTGAAAAAGTATCAAACACACTACACGAACTTAAATCTGTACCACCAATTCCTGCAGCTTTATCTATAGCAGTAGTATTCACCATATTCGGAATATTCGCGGGTATTCTTAACCTTATTAGATTCAGCTTACAGGGAGATGTGTTACTTGGTGTTGGTGCACTGGTTGGGGAGATAATTTGGTACTTCATTTTATACTTCGTGTCCGTGGCCTTAGGTGCATTTTTCTACAACTACTTGGTACCAAAAATCGGTGGAATCAAACTTAAGCTGGAATAAAACCTCTTAACTTCTTTTTTTTATTTTTCAAAGTAATTTAGAATTTAGTATATCAAATTATTATAAAATCTAAGAAGTACCATAATCTTTTTTAAAAATCATCACCAAGAATGTCTTATGGAAAAGATAATAAAATGCAGAAAGATTTCTAAAGGCCATGTAAACGGGCCTGTTTTATTAACTAAGGATGCACTTAGTTTTCTTGGTGGGGTTAACCCGGAAACTGGGGTTATCACCGATCCTAACCATGAATTATACGGGAAAAAGATAAGTGAAAAGGTACTGGTCATACCTTCAGGGAAAGGTTCCACTGTAGGTTCGTACATCATCTATCAGATGTATAAAAATAACACGGCCCCCCTGGGACTGGTAGCTCTGGAAGCAGAGCCGATCATTGCAACCGGTGCCATAATGGCGGGTATACCCATGGTTGACCATCCACAGGAGCCAATATATGATATCCTGGTAGATGGGGATATGGTAGGCCTGGATGCGGATAATGGTCTCCTAAAAATAGAAAAATAAAGAAGTTTTAATTATTTTTAATTGGAATATTTTACTTTCAAGGGTTTCAGGCAGGTCGTCTGGTTTCATCAGACCTTAAAGCTGATCCGATTACTCCCCCAATAGCTCCCAGGACTGCACCGATAAATACAGTGAGGACGGTGATGAACACACCCACTATGATGGTTATGGTTCCAGCTACCAGTCCCACCTGGGTGAATATCAGTCCTATAACGGCGCTTAAAGCTCCAAAACCGAATATGAAAAGTAAACCAATTATAATACCGCCGATTATTCCTGATAAAGCTCCGGAGACAGCACCGTCTTTTTCATCAAAATCCGGATATTCTCTGCTTAGATACGCTGTCAGGAGACCTCCCAGCAGAGGACCTAAAAAGAACAAGGGGAATACAGCCAGTAAAAGTACGATGGTCAACACGGCGTTTATAATAGAACCAAGGGCTACAGCTTTCCAATCAGTCATTTTCTACCAACCTCCATGTAGAAAGTTTTATTTTTCCCTGTTTTGATATAAGTTTTTGAGAAAATAAAATTATCAATCGTTATTTAAGATAAAAAAATGGATTAAAAAAAATTAAAAAAATTTTCTTATTTTTCAGCTTCTACGGATACTAATGATTCTGAATTGAATAAAGCTCCGAGGACTCCACCAATGAGTCCAATAACTATTTGAACAACCACTAGAAGGAGTACTGATTGTAATATAGAGCCACCTAATGCACTTAAGAGTCCGTAGCCTGCTATCTGAATAATTAACACGACGATGACTATTAAACCTAAAATAAGACCCAAAATAGCTCCGTGTATAACTCCATCCTTGATAGTTCCATCAATCATATAACCGACTGCCACAGCACCGAGTAGTACAGCCAGATAGCTATCATTTTGAGCTGCTAGTAAGAGCTGTATTAAATAAATTGCCACAGCAAAAAATATACTCACAATTAAAGGTCTCCATTCAACCATAATTTTCACATCCTCTGTTTAATTTACTAATAAAAAATTGTTTTTAATTAGTGATTAATAATGTTTTCCTTTAAAACAGGAAATGGCCATAATCATCCAGTAATTAAAATTTATGATAATTAAAAACCCTCAAAAACCCAATATAATATAAAGAACAAAAACTCCATATTTATATTACCTGAGAGATGATTCAAATGACATATTTTCTAATTCATAACGGGACTCTTATTGATGGAACAGGAAAACCACCAGTTAATGATGCGGCCATATTAATAAGAGATGATGTTATAGAATATGTCGGTCCTGAAGATCCTTTAAAACTTCCCGGCGTTAAAATCAGAAAAGTCGATGCAGATGGAGGTTTCCTGCTCCCTGGTTTTATAGACAGCCACCTCCACCTGATGGCCAACGGGTTTCACATGGAAGACACCATGTACAATCCATTATCCCTCTTCTTCTACAAGGGCGTGGAAAATATGCGCCGCACAGTCAACGCTGGGGTGACAACCGTAAGAGACGGCGGATTAGCAGATTATGGGGTGAAAATGGCCGTGGAAAAGGGTTTAATAACCGGGCCACGTATGCAGATCAGTGTTACTCCCCTATCTATAACCGGGGGGCACTTTGATTTCTGGCTTAAATCCGGCTTTGACATGAAAATATCCTACCCCGGATTTCCAGACAGTATATGCGATGGGGTAGAAAACGTTCGAAGGAAAGTCAGGGAAATAATGCGTGCCGGTGCAGAGGTAATTAAAGTCATGGCCACCGGGGGAGTTATAAGCGCCAATGACAGCCCCGAACACCCCCAATTTTCTAAGGAAGAATTTAAAGTCATAATTGATGAAGCCCGGACCAGGGGACTTAAAACTATGGCCCATGCCCACGGTACAGAAGGGATAAAAAATGCAGTGGAAGCAGGCATCGATTCAGTAGAACATGGAACCTACCTGGACAGGGAAGCCATAGATATGATTCTGGAAAGGGAAGTCTATCTGGTCCCCACCCTGATCACCCAGCAGTTTAATAAAATAGCGGCTGAATCCGGATCTATACCAGAGTATGGTGTTGATGACGCCATAAGGATCGCAGATATCCACAAAAAAAATATGGAGAAAGCCTACAAAGCAGGGGTAACCCTGCTCATGGGCACCGACTGCGGAGTGATAGAACACGGAGTCAACCTCCAAGAACTAGGTTTTTTATGTGAGATAGGTATGACGCCCATGGAAGCCATAATGTCCGGAACAAAGATAGCCGCTGAACGACTGGGATGGCAGGATAAAATAGGTACCCTGGAGGCGGGAAAACTGGCAGACATCGTGATAAGCAAAACAGACCCCCTCTCCGATATTAACTCACTGGGCAACCCAAATAACATTAGAATGGTATTGAAAGAGGGTAAAATAATTAAAGATTTCTTATAATCCAATTTATTTACCAGAAAAGAACCAATGGATAACTTCTGAATAAATTTACAAATTAGGTTAATCCAGTACATTTAAATAGATCTTATGCTTGCAGTATCTTTCTCCCCAATCACATAGAGCCTCTAAAATTGGTAAAACTGATTTACCTTTCTCAGTAAGGGAATATTCTACTTTAGGAGGAACTTCTGCGTAAACTTTACGATGAACTAATTCATCTTTTTCCAATTCACGAAGCTGTTTAGTTAACATACGATGAGTGATAGAAGATAATGTCCTGTTAATTTCACCAAATCGTAATGTATCCTTTCTTAGAGCCCAAAGTATCAAAGGTTTCCATTTACCCTCTATTTCATTGACTGCAGCGCATACCGGGCAACAGTATTCTTTAGTTTCATTCATAAAATCCACATCAAAATATTGATTTAGGGGCTGGTACAGAATAGTGTACTATGTAACTTCTACTTCTCTACTCTGTTTAAATATTAATTAAGTTATTATATAGATTTAGGTGGGCGTAAAGATTATATTACAAAATTAAAAATTCAATGTGAATTTTTATCGAGGGTAAATTTTTTTCTGAAGGGTTAAAGAGGCTATCTAATGGCAAACTCATCCAAAAAAAAGGCAAAAATAAAGATTTCAGGAATGAACTGTGCTTCCTGTGCGCTTAACGTTGAAAAATCACTCAACAACCTGAAAGGTGTAGAAGAAGCTCAGGTGAACCTGAACACAGAAGAAGCAGATGTAAATTACGACCCAGATAAATTAAATTTACGGGAACTGGAAAATGCCGTA